>Ga0272441_10000880_pt1 | contig 65873 bp, 63 predicted proteins | sample SSMProp6N_FD_193582 | JGI IMG/M metagenome (GOLD analysis project Ga0272441, IMG submission 193582) | Marine sediment archaeal communities from Little Sippewissett salt marsh, Falmouth, MA, United States - SSM-Prop-6N | ecosystem: Environmental > Aquatic > Marine > Wetlands > Sediment ... | reverse complement strand
CCAGCGATTGCCTTCTTCGCTCCATTCAAAGAGGGGAAAATCGACAATGAAGCAAAAAGCCAGCATATTGTCATCGGCGAGTTTGAGTCTGGCCCCCATCACAGAACGCAACTCGGTAAGGGTCTTTTTGACTATCGAGATTTTATCAGCAACCAGAAGTATCAGGTCGCCGGGTCCGGCTTGAAAACGCGCCACCATCTCTTCCAGTTGGGCTAATGATAGATGTGCAGCAATGGCTGATTTCATATTCTCCAGTGAAATAGCTTCGCCCATCAGGGCTACGGTCACCAAACCGGCAGCTCCACAGGTCTTCGCCATTTCAATCAATTCATTTAACTGGTGTCTGCTGTAGTTGGCACAGCCGGGGACGCAGATACCCTTGACACTGCCTCCATTATCTATGGCGGAGCGAAATATGGTGAAATCTGTCTTTACAGCGATATCTGTAACATCTTTAAGCTCCATGCCAAAACGTAAATCCGGTTTATCGGTACCATATCGATTCATGGCTTCCTGGTAGGTCAAGCGAGGAAAAGGTTTTATCAGCCTTGTTTGCGGACTGATAGTCTCTGTCATCGAGGTAAACAGCCCTTCAATAAGTGTTACTATGTCCTCTTCGTCTACAAAACTCGCTTCCAGATCAAGCTGAGTAAACTCCGGCTGACGGTCTGCCCTAAGGTCTTCGTCACGAAAGCACTTGGCTATCTGGAAATAACGTTCCAGCCCGGCGACCATCAGAAGTTGCTTAAGCTGTTGAGGTGACTGAGGAAGGGCATAGAACTTCCAGGGATTCAACCGGCTGGGCACGAGATAATCACGAGCCCCCTCAGGAGTGCTTTTAATTAAAATCGGGGTTTCGACCTCAATATACTGCCTCTCATCAAGAAAATCACGGATGTATTTCACTATCTTGTGGCGAAGAATAATATTATTCTTCATCCTTGGCCGGCGAAGATACAGGAAGCGATTTCTCAGGCAGAGGCTTTCCTCCACCTCTACGTCTTCATTAATATAGAAAGGAGGTGTTTCCGATTGGTTCAGGATAACAGCTTTTTTTGCCACCACTTCAATTTCACCGGTAGCTAATTTACTGTTCATAGTACCTTCGGGTCGTAAAAGCACCTCTCCAACAATCTGCACCACAAATTCATTACGCAGTCCTCCTGCTACCTGATGTGCCTCCGGCGCCGTCTGCGGGTTGAAAACAACCTGGACAATTCCCTTGCTATCCCTCAGTTCAATAAATACCATACCCCCGTGGTCTCGACGACGATGCACCCATCCGGCAAGGGTTACCACCTGCCCTGCATGTTCTTTTCTCAATTCGCCACAACTATGGCTTTTTAGCAAAAGAATCCTCCCTTTTATTCAATACTTCAAATAACTAAAGAATTATAGCTGATGACAGCCCTCCATTCAATTTACAGGCTGATAAATCACCCAACCATCGTAAAAGCTACTTGATTGCAGATAAATGCCGGAATGAAGGAAATAAGCCAATATAAACTATTGCTCCCTTTTCAAACTGTCAAGAAATCCCTGCAGTATGAAGCTGGCAGCCATAGCATCCCTGTGTTTCTTTCTCTTATTCCGATGAGTACCTGCCTTCAACATCAATTTCTCGGCAGCCACTGTAGAAAACCGTTCATCCCACATCCTGATTTCAATCTTACCAGGGCTGTTTTCTGCCACAGATGACGACAATTTTTGAACAAAGTCCATTATTTTATCAGCCTGCTGGCCCAGGCTCCCATTTAATGAGCGAGGTAAACCAACCACAATACATTCCACCGCATACTCGGCAACGAGCTTTAGAACTTCAGCAATAACTTTGTCTTCACTCTTGTTATCAATTACCAGCAGTGGAACCGCTATAATTCCACCGGAATCACTGATGGCTACTCCTGTCCTGATATCGCCTTTATCTAATCCAAGGCTACGCATTTGATACTACCTCTTTATCCATCAAAAGCTTTTTCTCAGCTAACAGATCTTACGAGTTCTCAGTCGGTCCCCTGCTAGAATCTGCGTAATCAGAAAGGCGAATTCAGCTAACCTTGTTCGCAACAATATCTTTTACCAGGCTTAAGGCCTCATCAAGCTTTGAGACGTCCTTCCCTCCAGCCTGGGCCATAGCCGCCTTACCGCCGCCGCCACCACCGGTTACTCTGGCTACCTGCTTTACTATTTCCCCGGCATGCAATCCCTTTGCTACCAGGTCAGCGGTAACCATAGCCAGGAAGTTTGGCTTTTCTTCATGAATTGCAGCTAACACAAGTACCACACTCCCCAGTCTATCCCTCAATACATCGGCCATCTCTCTCATAGCGGGTATGGTCAGCGACATTACTCTGCCAGTTAAAACAGTTACACCATTAACCTGTATCTTCTGCTTCAATAGTAACTCAGCCAGATGCCGCGACAGTTCTTTTTCTAACAATTGCGAGCGTTTCCTCTCTTTCTCCATTTCGCTTGTCATAGCTTTCATTCTGACAGGAATATTTTCGAGAGAGGTCTCAATGTCTGCTGCAACATTTTGTAGAACAGAAAAACGCTTCTCAACCAGTGCTTCAGCCGCCCTGCCTGTCACCGCTTCGATACGACACATACCTGTACCAATACTACTTTCGCCGGTTATTAGAAAAAGGCCAATCTGTCCTGTTGATTGCACATGTGTACCACCACATAATTCCATACTGACCACCGGGTCTCCTACTTCAACCACCCGAACTTCATCTCCATATTTCTCTTCAAACAAGGCGATAGCACCTCCGGCAATAGCCTCATCATAAGAGACATTCCTGGTTTTTACCGGCAGGTCCTGCCGTACTTTCTCATTGACCCATCTCTGGATTCGGGCAAGCTCTTCCGCTTTTACAGGAGCTACCTGGGAAAAATCAAACCTGAATCTGTCAGCTTCCACCGATGACCCTCTCTGTGAGGCATGGCTGCCTAATATTTGTCGCAAGGCCGCCTGAAGGAGATGAGTGGAGGTATGGTTACGAGCGATATCCAGACGACGAACGAAGTCTATCCTTGCTTCAGCATGGTCACCAACAGCTATAGTTCCGTTAATGACTTTACCTCTGTGGATGATAACATCTGTATTGCTCCTCGTTGTACTGGTAACAACAACCTTCCCCCGGTTACTATTGATTTCGCCGGTATCACCAATTTGCCCTCCCATCTCAGCATAGAAAGGAGTCCTGTCAAGTATTATGTCAATAGTATCGCCTTCAGCTACCTCATCCCGGGCACGTCCATCAATAGTTAAGCCCAGTACAGTAGCTTGAGAAACGGTGGTATCATAGCCCACGAATTTCACACTCTCATCACCGACATTCTCTGTACTCGACTCAATATTATTCGCAAATTTATGGCTTCCCCTGGCTCTTTCCCTCTGTTTTTCCATCTCTTTCTCAAAACCATCTGAATCAACACTCAGTCCCTTCTCCAGGGCAAGCTCTGCTGTCAATTCATGTGGAAATCCATAGGTATCATAAAGCTTGAATACCTGCTCTCCGGGCAGCTTTTTTTCTCCACTAGCCAGCGATTCTTCAATAAGCTCATCTACCAGACCAAGTCCAGTTTCGAGGGTAGAGATAAATTTTTGTTCCTCTGCCCTGTTAATATCGATTATTAAGCCTCGATTTACCATTAATTCAGGGTATATTTGTCCCATACATTCAACAGACAAGCCAGCCACTTCCCCGAGGAAAGGTCTGGTCAATCCCAATCTTCTGCCGAAGAGTGAGGCACGGCGAAGTATGCGCCTCAATACATACCCTCTTCCTTCATTCGAGGGGAGAACACCATCACTGATAAGAAAGGCAATGCTCCTGCCGTGCTCAGCAACAACTCTGATCGCACGATCATCGTTATCATTGTTAGCATAACGTATATTCGCTATCGTACAAATTAGATTAACAAGCGGCTGAAAAAGGTCGGTTTCATAAACAGAGTATTTACCCTGCATAACCATGGCAATCCTTTCCAGTCCCATGCCTGTGTCTATATTCGGTTTCGCCAAAGGTGTTCGTTTTCCATTGATATCCTGATTATACTGAGTAAATACCAGATTCCAAATTTCGCAAAAACGGCCGCATTCGCAATTTGGTCCACAGTCTGGCCTGCCACAGCCAACTTCTTCCCCCAGGTCATAGTGTAATTCACTGCATGGGCCACAGGGGCCCGAGTTGCCAGCAGGCCCCCAATAATTATGTTCCTCTCCAAAGCGTAAAATTCTATCTGCTGGAACTCCTATTTGCTGCCAGTAATTACCAGCTTCATCATCATCAAGATAAATTGTTACCCATAAACGCTGCTCTGGTATTTTCAGAATTTGTGTTATAAATTCCCATGCCCAGTTAATAGCTTCCTTCTTAAAATAGTCGCCAATACTAAAATTTCCCAGCATCTCGAAGAAGGTGAGATGTTGAGTATCTCCAACCGCTCCTATGTCGGTAGTACGGAAACATTTTTGACAGGAAGCAAGTTTAGGGTAAGGAGGTTTCTCCAAGCCAAGAAAATACGGTTTGAATTGCGCCATGCCGGCAGAAGTAAGCAATAATGTAGGGTCTCCATGAGGGATAAGAGAGGCGCTAGGAATTATTCTATGGTCTCTTTCCTCGAAGTATTTCAGAAATAATTGTCGAAGCTCGTTACCAGTCACTTATACCTTAATCCATCTGCTGTTTCAGAATAGAAAAGCAGTCTCTGATTGAGAATAAACGACGGCATAGTACCACAGAAGTCATCATGAAGCAATCGAGGACTGGTGATAAGAGGCCATATCGCCGTCTCTTTACTCAAGGCACCCCCAAACTTGAAAGCAGTATCTCAAGAGCTAAATGGTCATCACCGTACTTACCTCTTTTAATAGCCAGATCGGTTTTCAGTAGTTCCGAATATGCTTTTTTAATATGCCCGAGGTCATATGACCTGGCTTGCTTCAGCGTTTTCTCCAGAGGATACCCTGCCAATCCCAAATGGCTTTGAATCTGCCATTTTGGCAGTCCTGGCTTCAGATCATAAGCCAACGCTATCAGTCGAAATTGCCGTGTTATCATAGATAGTATATACGCAGAAGAAGAACCTTCCTGGTGCATACGATAAAGCAGTCTATGCGCCTCTCTAATGTTACCTTCGACGATAGCATCTACTAATACGAATATATTAGTCTCCCTGCTATAATCTGCCAGCTTCGCCACATCCTTTTCAGTAATATCTCGTCCATGTACATAGAGCAATAATTTCTGAATTTCACTATTCATAGTCCACAGATTACTACCGGTTAGCTCAATCAGCAATTTTACTGCTCCTTCTGATATGGTTGCATTTTCTTTTACTATCCTTTGCTTTATCCAATACCGCAACTTGCTGCTATTGAGTAGAGGAAATGTCTTGATTTCCGCCAGTAACTCAGCCTTTTCCGCTGACTCATTGAAATTTTTCACAAATACTATGAGTTTTTTTAGCATTGGATTCTTAGTTTTTATATCAGCATCAACCAGTATCAATACAGTACTACGTGGCATACTCCTGATAATTTCCTCAAAATTCTGCCACTCTTTCAGTCTCTTTCCTGATCTGGACATGCTGGGGGAGTCTGACTGCTGTTTTTCACCTTTTGATTCAAACTGCCCTAAAAGCCCATCCACTATTACCAAACGGAAAGGAGACAGAAAGGGTACAGCATAACAGCAATCAGAAAGCTCCTTTTCAGTCAACTTCTGCCCATCCAGCCTGATGGTGTTAACCTTAAGCATCTCCCGATCGCCAAGACCAGCCTTTATTTCATCAATATACTCGCCAAGAGAATAATCATCTAAACCATAGAGAATATGGAAAATCGTAGGAAACATCGCAGTTTATTTTAGCATAGAGATGTGTTTTATGATTGAGTGTCAATATACAAAAATATGCTAGAATAAAGGAATGAAGGTTGCCATCATTGGGCTACCAAAAAGCGGTAAAACTACAATATTTAATACCCTTACAAAAGGCAAGGCAGAAGTAGCCGCCTATTCTTCCTCACTCACTCCTAATATCGGGATAGCCAGGGTACCTGATTCCCGTCTCAATGTTTTAGTGAAGGCATTTAATCCCAAGAAAATCACTCCGGCAGAAGTAAATTATGTAGACATTGGTGGGTCGTTGAAGTCCACTAGCAGTAAAGGAGAAATTGCCGGGGAACTACTGAATTATCTGACCACCGCCGATGCCTTATTACAGGTTGTTCGAACTTTCGAGGATATCCAGATACCTCATCCGGACGGGAGTATAGATGCAGAGAGAGATATAAGCACACTGGATATGGAACTCGCTTTCTCCGACATGGCTATTATTGAAAGACGCCTCAACAAGATAGGCTCAGCCTTAAAAGGAGCAAAGGCAACAGAGCGTGAAAGCTACCTCAAGGAACAAATTTTATTAAAGAAGGTTAAAACAAATCTGGACCGGGATATCCCAATACGCGAGCAGGATCTCAGCCAAAATGAACTCAAGGCTCTTTCCAATTACCAGTTCCTTACTGCTAAACCTATAATGGTTATCCTGAATATCGGCGAGAATGAATTGCCACAATCTCTAAAAATAGAAAGTCAGATAAAACAATCACATCCTGCGTTCGCCGTAATAGCTATTTGCGGCAAGCTGGAGATGGAATTAAGCCAGCTCGACGATTCTAATGCCAGGGAGTTTCGCAACACAATGGAGTTGACTGAACCGGCGCTGGATAGAGTTATACGGAGCTCCTATAGTCTGCTGGGACTCAATTCTTTTTTTACTACAGGCGCTGACGAGGTAAAGGCCTGGACCATACCGGGGAATATTACTGCACCACAAGCTGCAGGTAAGGTTCATTCAGATATAGAAAGAGGCTTTATCCGAGCGGAAGTACTTAGTTATGCAGATTTTGAACGCTGCGGAAACATGAGTGAAGCGCGAAAAAAGGGCCTGCTGAGAACAGAAGGAAAGAATTACATTGTCCAGGACGGAGATATTATCAACTACCTATTTAATATATAGAAATATTCAGTAGCCTGATTTTATTATAGCTAAACTGAAAATTCACCGATAGTCTGGAAATAATTTAGGAGTAAAATAAACAATGAAACCGATAAAGATAGTGCCATGCCTTGATATAAAGGAAGGCAGGGTAGTTAAAGGAGTACGGTTCACAAATCTCAAAGATGCACGTGATCCGGTAGAGGCAGCAACTGCCTATTGTAATCAAGGTGCCGATGAACTGGTTTTCCTCGATATTGCTGCGACTGTGGAGAACAGAAGCACACGTCTGGAATGGGTGAAAAAGGTTGCCGATAAAACAACTATTCCCTTTACTGTGGGTGGAGGAATAAAGAATATCAATGACATGAAAGCCTTGTTCGATATTGGTGTGGATAAGGTTTCAATAAACACCGCTGCGGTTCATAACCCGGAGTTGATAAGACAGGCAACACGTGAGTTAAATAGAAATAAGCTGGTTGTGGCCATCGATGGACGTAAAAACCAGCCGGGAAACAATCTCCCAAGATTAGAAGTACTAGTAAGCGGAGGGAACCAGGCTACTGGCATAGACCTTGTCGAATGGGCAAGGAAAGTCGAAGAACTTGGAGCCGGAGAAATTCTACTTACCAGCAAAGATACAGATGGAACTAAAAATGGGTACGACCTTGAGATGACCAGCGCTGTAGCTGAAGCAGTCGGGATACCAGTAACTGCGTCGGGTGGAGCTGGCACGCTGGAACATCTATATGAAGCAGTAACCATCGGTAAGGCATCTGCAGTACTGGCTGCCACTATTTTTCATTTCGGAGAGATTTTAATACCCCAGGTAAAGCAATACCTTATTGAAAGAAATATTCCCGTATTCCCATAAAATAAATCAGGTAAGAGAACTATATAACAAGAAGAAGCTGTTTTATTAGAAAAGGAGATTAATTATGGGTTTTTTAGGGTATCGTAGAGCAAATGGTACAGCAGGTATACGAAATTACGTTCTGGTACTACCCGGTGGACTAATATCCAGCAAAATATGCGAATTCGTCAATGGAACACGAACACTCATATCTGCTGACAGTGGAAGTGGGAGATCGAAGCGAGACAGAGAAACTGTTGCCCGGGTATTAACAGGATTGGGGAAAAATCCAAACGTGGCTGGTGTTATTATACACAGTATAAGTCTTGGAGCAGGCTATCCTGAGCTGAATCCGGAACTCATTGCCGCAGAAATTGAGAAAACCGGTAAGCCTGTAGAATTCATATCAAGCACGGAATATCCCGATGCTCTTAATGTTATCCAGAGGGGAATTCGCGTAGCCAGGAAGATGGTACGAGATGCCTCTCACATACGTCGAGAACCGGTTGATGATAGCGAACTGGCGATCGGAGTAAAATGTGGACGCTCAGATCCTACTTCAGGCATGGCTGGAAATCCGGTAATGGGGCAGCTTTTCAATCACGTGGTAAAGTCGGGAGGTACTGCCTTTTTCGGGGAAACTACTGAGATAATTGGAGCTGAACATATCCTGTCCAAGCGTGCTATTAATAAGAATGTAGCCCAGGACATTATTAATGCAGCACTTGCTACAGAAGAAAGAGGAAAGCTCTGTGGTGAAGCTATCAGGAATATTAATCCTGTACCGGCTAACATCGCTGCTGGCATTTCAACCCTGGAAGAGAAATCGCTGGGCGCTATAGTAAAGGGTGGAGATAGACCGATTCAGGGAGTGCTCCGCTATGCCGAAAGTCCACCGGCTAAAGGACTTTACTTTGTTGACAACTGGCAGGAACCCACAAGCATCTTTCTGGGATATATAGCTGCTGGAGCCACTCTTGTACTTTACCAGATGGGAGGCGGCGGCAGATTGGAAGATACTTTACTCTCACCATGGCCAACAGTGGTAGCCCCTGAACTGGTAACGACGGCAAATTATAAAACCTATGCCGCATGTGGAGAAAGCGTTGATTTTTTCTCTGGAACAGTAATCGCGGGAGAGGAGAGCATCGAACAAGCCGGAGAAAAGTTGTGTGATTTAGTCAGACAGGTTGCATCCGGGTCTGTAACCAAGACTGAAACGATACGGTTCCAGGATGCAGCACAATGTTATCTGCAGGATACTCCCTTCTAGCAATTACTATTGAGAATATACAAACTTAACTTTGAAAATCATACAGTTTATAAGTAAACTTTAAGTTATTTATAAAGGAGGGTGGCTTAATAGAATATAGAGAGAATTTATAATAGACACCAGTTAGCAAAGTAGTCAACAATGAAAGGAGGAATAGATGGCTAAATATAAAGTACTAATGATAGGAAATATCTGGCCAGATACAAAAATCGAAAAAGAGATTGTGAAAGAGGCAGATGCTGAGCTTATAGTAGATGATGGAAAAGACGAGAATATTTATAGTAAGCTCATTAGTGAAGCTGATGCTATTATACCAGGGTCATTCCAAGTCACTGACAAAGTATTATCTCTGGCTAAGAAATGTAAGATTGTTGCGAAAGGTGCTGTCGGTTATGACAATATAGATGTGGAGGCTGCAACCAGACATGGTGTGATCGTTACAAATGTAGCTGCAGTCGATTTCTGCATGGAAGAAGTTGCAGACCAGACTATGGCCCTGATTTTAGGCGTTGAACGAAGAGTAGTATTCCTTCACCAGAAAGTCGCAAAGGGGAAATGGATGGAGGGACGGGCACAGATGAAACCAATGTTTGACTTAAGAGGGCAGACGCTCGGTTTTGTTGCATTTGGAGCCATAGCACGTGCAGTTGCCGAACGAGCTCGCCCGTTCGGTTTTAAAATTATAGCTACAGACCCATTCGTTTCTGCCGAGGAGGCCAGCAAACTGGGCGTCGAAATGGTTGATTTCGATACATTATTAAAAACTTCGGACGTGATCTCGATCCATGCTCCACTGATTAAATCAACCTACCACATGTTCGATGAAAAAGCTTTCTCTAAAATGAAGAAGACGGCATACCTGGTAAATGCAGCCCGCGGTGGCATAATAGACCAGAAAGCTATGTATAATGCCTTGAAATCCGGTAGGATTCTGGCAGCGGGACTGGATGTTCTGGAAAAAGAGCCGCCGGATCCAGACGATCCGATTTTAACGCTGGATAATGTAATCATACTGCCACATAGTGCTGGATATGCAGAAGGTTCATATGAGAGGGCGCGAAAAAGCTCCGCCCAGGAAGTAGTAACAGTCCTTCAAGGGAAAAAGCCGAAAAACTGGATTAACCGTAAGGAGCTCAGTAAATAGCAATCGAAGAGTATTAAAGTTTTTATTACGTCTGCTAATGCGAAAAGGAGGTAATTGATGGCAAAATACAAGGTTTTACGCTTGGGGCAAATTACTCCAGAATCATCAATAGAGAAGGAAATCCTGAGTAAGATCGACGCCGAGGTGATAGTAAATACCAGCACTGACGAAAGTAGCATTATTGATGATGTCCGTGATGTAGATGCCATTATCGTACGAGGCCTGGTACCTATAACTGATAAGATTCTTGAAGCAGCCACGAAATGCAAGATCGTAGCTCAGGGCTCTGTTGGCTTTAACCACATTGATATCGCAGCCGCTGGTAAAAGGAATATCTACGTAAGTAATTCACCCGCTGCCGAATGGTGCGTAGATGAAGTATCTGATATTACCATGATGTTGATTCTAGGGATTGAACGTATGGCTCCATGGTTTCACCAGAAAGTGAAGGAAGGACACTGGCGAGAAAAACTTAATGAAGTTAAACCTATTTTTGCCTTACGAGGTCAAACCCTTGGTTTATTTGCTCTTGGAGCAATAGCCCGTGCCGTGGCAGAAAAAGCAAAGCCCTTTGGATTCAAAATCATCGCTACTGATCCTTTTGTTTCCGCGGACGAAGCAAAGAAAATGGGTATTGAGATGGTAGATTTTGACACACTTCTAAAAACATCCGATGTCATCTCCATCCATGCACCTTTAATGGATGCTACATTTCATGTTTTTAATAGAGAAGCAATCGGTAAAATGAAGAATACTGCTTTCCTGGTAAATGCAGCTCGAGGACCTTTGATAGATCAGAAAGCTTTATATGAAGCCCTGAAAGCTAAACAAATTGCTGGCGCAGGCTTCGATGTACTGGAAGATGAACCACCCAAACCAGGAGAGCCAATATTAACTCTGGACAATATATTTGTTGTTCCACATATTGGAGCCTACTCCGAAACGTCAGTGCTCAAACCATCGCGTATATGTGCCAATGAAGTAGTCAGAGTGCTTGGTGGTGAACCTCCCAAGGCATGGGTCAATCGAAAGGAAATGCAAAAGTAAAAACATTATAAAAGGAGGAATCAAATGGCAACAGAACAGGAACTAATAGCAAAATTAAAGGAACATGATACCCCATCGGTCACAAATGTTGTAGCAACCTATCCCGCAAATCCACTATGCCTCGGACTCTACAATCCGTGGACTCAAAACTGGTATACCGACCAGACAATTCAGTGCATGTACCCCGAACTGGGACGTATTGCAGGCTATGCTGTCACCTGCACGTTTGGACTCCCTGACCCGAGTTTCTCCCGCCTTTCCTTCATGGATGTTATCGATGCCCTTGAGCAATCGAAGAAACCAACCGTTCTTATAATAAAGCAGATCTTTCCTCCTGAGATTGCCGGTAAGGTTGGTCTTTCCGGAGGTAACATGACCACCGCTTTGAAATCCATCGGTTGTGTCGGTGTAATTTCAGACGGCCCTTCTCGCGATATCGATGAGATACGCCCGATGAAATTCCAGTATATGCTCACCGGTAAAACCGCAGGACATGGCTCCATGGCGGTACATGCAGTAAACACTCCCGTTTCAGTAGGTGGGATGGATGTTAGTCCAGGAGAGATTATACACATGGATGAAAACGGCTCCTGCAAGTTCCCTGCTGACAAGCTGGAACAGGTAGTAACTAACCTTGAAGCACTACAGAAGGAAGAGGCAAACCGTATGTCAGCCCTTTCCAAGGCAACCACCGCTGCCGAGATAAAAGCAATCTTTGGCGGGCAATCGTATGCAGCTAAAAAATAAGAAACGGTAATAATAAATATATAAGGGCATTCTGCTGAAAGAAGGCAGGGTGCCCTGCAAACTAAATATTAATTAATGCCCATTCATTTATATTTTTAAAGTTATTTAATAATCAAACCTTAGTTCTATAGATGTTTTATGGGCTTTGTGTACCTGAGATATCACACTTTAGGTCAAAACCTAAGTGATATAATGAACAAAATAAAACGAGGAGGAACTAGATGGTAACAGATACAAGGGAAAGGTTTAATGCTGATAAACTCCGAATCTTCTCAAGCAAGGCCTTACAAAAGCTCGGAGTACCTCAGGAGGATGCTGATATAACGGCAAATATGCTAGTGGCGTGCGACTTAAGGGGAGTAGAGTCCCATGGAGTAGCCCACCTTGGACCATTTTACTGTAAATGGATTAAAGATGGTATGGTCAACGTAACCCCAAAACTTAAGCTGGTTAGCCACACTTCAACTACTGCCACAATGGAGGGAGATAGAGGACTGGGATTCGTCGTTGGATACCGGGCTATGACACAGGCAATAGAAAAAGCCAAGAAATATGGTTCAGGATTTGTCAATGTAACCAATAGCACTCACTTTGGAGCAACCTCGTACTATTCAATGATGGCTATGGAACAGGATATGATTGGGCTGGCCATGACCTCAACAATGCCATCCGTAGTAGTCCCTGGCACAGCCGTACCAGTAATTGGAACCAATCCACTCTCAATAGCTATTCCTGCAGGAAAACAAACTCCATTTGTACTTGACATGGCAACATCTGTGGTTGCTGGTGGAAAGGTAGAGATTGCCAGGAGACAGGGCAAGATGATACCTGAGGGTTGGGCAGTAGATAGCGAAGGAAAACCAGTAACCGATCCCAACAAATGCAATTTCCGTCTACCTACAGGTGGTCTATTACCACTGGGAGGAAGTCCCGCACTGGGAAGTTTTAAAGGCTTTGGTCTGGGAATAGTAGTAGATGTTCTCACCTGTCTACTTGCCGGTTTAGACTTTACCCTGCTCAAAGAGAGAGAGCCAGGAACTAATCCTTCCGATTTCTTCTTCGGTGCTATTCGTGTAGACGGTTTTCAACCAATTGAACAGTTCAAACAGAAGATGGACAACATGATAGAGAAAATTGAAAGTCTGCCAACACTACCCGGAGTAAAGAAAGCTTATTTAGCTGGTGGCTTTGAAGGCGACGTTATAATTCCTGACCGCAAAGCTAACGGAATCCCTCTAGATGAAGCAGTTATCCAAAGTCTTAAAGACCTGGCAGATGAAACAGGAATAGAATTGGACATTAAATAGCAGTATCTACAGCTCAATTGAGTTAGGCTAAAATAAGGATGTTATCTGGAGATTAGTATATATAACCTATAGTGTTGTATTAGAAAGCAGCAATGGGTATTCAGGAGAGGAAAAATGAGAGTTAAAGATAAAGTAGCCATTGTGACAGGCGGAGGAAGGGGTATTGGTAAAGCCATTTCTATGACGCTGGCGAAAGAAGGAGCGGATGTCGCTATATTCGGTAGAACTCTTGATGTTGCCGAACGAACAGCTAGTGAGATCAGAGCACTGGGCAGGAAGAGTATAGCTGTACAGGTAAATGTTGCTGAAAGCTCTCAGGTTAATCAAGGCGTACAGAAAGTTATTGATGAGTTTGGCAGAATAGATATCCTGGTGAATAATGCTGCAGGAGGACGGAAAGCATCAACAAAAATCGGTAGCACAGGTTCTGTACATAAGGATATCCTGACGCTTACTGATGAGCAGTGGGATGATCAGATAGCAGTTGATTTTACCGGACCATTCTATTGCATGCGTGCTGTGCTGAAGAACATGGTTGAGCGCCGTTACGGGAAAATCGTCACCATCGGATCTCTGGCAGGCCAAACCGGTCGTGCCTTCCCTACAGCTGCTTATAGTGCATCTAAAGCAGGTATTGAAGGCCTTACCAGATCAACAGCTATATCAATGGCAAAGTATGGAATTAATATCAATGTAGTTAATCCAGGCCCGACTGAAACTGAAAGATTCGCTACTCTACCTGAAGAAGAGCAGCAAGCTATGTTTGATGGTATGCCTTACAAGAGAGGTGGTAAAATCATAGGAGGCGGTAAACCACAGGATATAGCAAATGCGGTTTTATTTATGGTGTCAGATGAATCTGAGTGGATAACCGGTATTTGCCTTAATGTAGTTGGTGGTCAGTTAATGAAATCATAATGGTGTTCTATCTAGTGCAATAAAAATACAAGGAGGAAAGATGGCAACAGAAACAAGAAAGCGATTTGACCCGGAAAAATTGACTGTATTTGCACAAAAAGTACTTCGGGAAATTGGTATGCCTGAGGAAGATGCTCAATTGACAGGAAAGATGCTTATAGCCTGTGATTTGAGAGGAGTAGAGTCTCATGGCATTGCTCACCTACAGATGTATTCAAAATGGATGAAAGATGGAAACTGCAATATAACCCCGAAGATTACAATATCTGACCTTTCGCCTACTACAGCAATGATGGATGGAGATAACAGCCTTGGCTTCGTTAATGGGCACAAGGCAATGACCGAGGCTATTAAGCGAGCTGAAAAGCATGGTACCGGCTTTGTCACAGTACGTAATAGTAAACATTTTGGAGCCGCCACCTACTATGCCATGATGGCGCTGGAACATGACATGATTGGCATATCCATGACAGCAGGAGGCAGAATGATGGTAGCCCCTGGAAGTACTGAACGGGCTGGTGGGCTTAATCCTATAGCGGTTGCAGTACCTGCAGGTAAGAAACATCCCTTTGTACTCGACATGTCAACCAGTGTGGTAGCAGGAGGAAAATTAGAGATAGCGAAAAGACAGGGAAAGCCAATCCCGGAAGGCTGGCTGGTAGATGGAGAAGGGAAAGCTATTACAGATTTAAGCAATGTAGATTATCGAAACCCGAAATGGCGTGGAGGTATACTACCACTGGGAGGGAGTCCCGCATTAGGAAGCTACAAAGGATTTGGTCTTTCTGTACTGGTGGACATACTCTGTACTACCTTATCAGGAGCAGCTCAGGGTACTATGGCAAACCACTTCTTTGGTGCTATCCGTATTAATGGTTTCAGATCCGTCCAGGAATTCAAGAATGATATGGATAAGTTAATTGATTCCATTGAATCGCTCCCTACTCTTCCAGGGGTGAATAAAGTATACGCAGCAGGCGGATTTGAAGAAGTGATTGTTAATGAACGTACTACAAATGGTATCCCTCTTGATGATGCTGTTATTCAGCAACTTAAAGACTTGTCTAAAGAAACTGGTGTTGAATATAACGTTGAGAGGTGATCCGAATACTATATCTCTATAATAAAAGGAGGTAAGCCGAAATAAAGAAATAACCATGGAGTCAATAAACATAAAGCGGAAATTACCACTATGTGTACTGGTATTGGTGCTTGGTTTAATTCTTATCATTAGTGGCTGTAGCCGGAAGACACTCGAAGTTAGTATTTCTGATGTCTACTATCTCAGGAACAATTATATTGATGAAGGCCTGGTATTCGATATTTATATCGCTGAGATAACTCTGGAGAATAGCAGCGAAGAGATGCAAAACTTCATAAATAAACATGTTGATGATGCACAGGGTAGAACGTATAAGGCTAACTTTACCTACCTGGAAAGTTGGGGGCAATCATGTTCGAGTACCTGCTCCAGCGACGCGAAGTACATTGACGCAATAACAGTCAAGCCGGGGTACTTCGAAGTGATTGGAGAGATGCCATTAGATGCAACCGATCTTAAGGCATATGTAGAAACGGATAGTGAATTGCTGGTCTTTTCACTACCTGATCCTGGTGATCTACCAATTAAGGAGATTATTGTTCATTCAGAGGAATGACTTATAAGCGAGTAATTTGGATGCCAATAAATGCCAATACGGGATAAATCTATTGACAAAGTGGTTAGGTATTCTTTAATATTGATTAAAGTTCAATATAAAATGTTGAATTTTTATCCTAATATCGAAAGCAATTGATAAAAGTTATACAAAGAAAGGTGGTGGTGCCGTATTGAAAATAAATAGTGGTTGTCGGGTGGTTATGAGGTTTAATACCAGTAATTATTTAAGGAGGATTTAAAGATAGTGAAAACAAGAGCTGTAATGATATTAGTAGCAGCAATGTTGATCATAAGCATGGTTGCGGTTGGGTGTTCTCCAGAAGCAACTCCAACTCCAACTCCAACTCCAACTCCTACTCCTACTCCTACTCCTACTCCTACTCCTACCCCAACTCCCGCTCCCTCGGAGGATGTACATGAGTGGGCATTTCAGTGTGGTAGCCCTGCTGGCTCAGATAACTACATCACATGGAATGACTTTGCCGATATGGTTAGAAGTGCCAGTGGCGGACGTATCGATATAACCGTCTATGGCCAGAGCGAGGTAGTTCCCACGCCACGTGAGGCAGATGGAGTCCAGGAAGGCGTCCTTGACTTTGCTACATTTGATGTAGTGGGTGAACGTGGAGTCATACCAACAGCCGGCGCCTTTGGCGGTTATCCCGGCGGACCTGATATTCCAACCATGGACATGTGGTTCTACATGGGCGGCGGCGCCGAGCTTATGGAGCGAGCATGGTCAGAAGCCGGTTACACCATTGTACTGCTGCCAAAGTACTCATGGAACACCGCCGGAGAGATATGGGCTCAATCGACAGTGAAACTCGAGAATAGTGCCGACGCTTTGGATGGCCTGAAAATGCGTTGTAAGGGCGATGCCGGTGAGATTATGCCTATGCTTGGCTGCTCAACCGTCATGCTGTCCGGTTCTGAAATTTATCAGGCACTCGATCGTGGTGTCATCGACCTGGCAGAATGCTGTAGCGCCAATATGAACTGGGAGTTGGCGTTCCACGAAGTCTGCCCGTATGCCTACTTCTCACTGACTCGAGCACCTATCCAGAACATTCAGAACTGCGCAAACAGAGATTCCTGGAATGCTCTCTCGCCCGATTTGCAGGATCTCTTCATAATCGCTAATGACTGGTGGGCAAAACGAAGATACCAGCAGGTATATCAGATGGACCTCCTGGCATTCGATAAGATGCTTGACTATGGCGTACAGTGCATGGATGTTCCTCCACTGCTTGATCAGGCCCTTTTGGATGCAGCAGCGGAGTTCTACGCTGAGCAACGTGCAGCCGACCCGTTCTTAGATGAGATCATGACCTCACAGGATAACTTCAGAAAAGTCTTTGAGACATTAAATACTCTTGACAATCCAAATGCATTTATAACTGAGTATTAAATGACAAATTTACGTAAAAGGATCCGGCTGTGACAAAGTTAATGCAGATTATTGGTTCCATAAATGAAAAGATTGCGTCCGGGGCTAGATGGTTAATGGTAGTCCTGATGATTGTCGTGGTCTATGATGTGCTGATGAGGTACTTCCTTAATGCACCGACAGTATGGGCTTTTGAGCTGGCAATGATTCTTGGCTCTACCGGATATATGTTAAGCTGGGGAGAAGTAGAACGAGTGGGAATGCACCTCAGAGTCGATGTATTCTACTCAGCAAGTTCACCTAGATGGAAAGCCATTATCGATATATTAGGCACCATCATCTGCTGGTACCCTGTTTACGTATGTTATATGCTAGTGGCTAGTCGTTGGGCAGCCAGGGCATGGCGAATTAATGAGGTAATGGTGGAAAGCTATTGGTATCCACCTGCTGGCCCTACCAGAACACTTATCATCATAGGGTTGACTCTTGCATGTGCCCAGTTGACAGTGAGTCTTATTAAAAATATACACCTGCTGAAGACAGGAGAACCGCTATGATTGATGCCGTACAGTCTTTTTTAACACCTGAAGTTGTAACCGTCCTCTTTATTGGAGGTATCCTGGTTGGTCTTCTAACTGGCTTCCACATAGGGATTGTTATTGCTGGACTGGGGCTTACGCTTGGTTTGCTTACCCTTGGTCCGTTGACACTGGAAGTGATGTACTCACGTTTCTATAAAATGCTGATGAATTACATCCTGCTGGCTATTCCCCTGTTTATCTTTATGGGTGATATGATTCAGTATTCTGGGATAGCCGACAGGCTATATGAGACCCTTTATGTGGCACTCGGACCGATCAGAGGCGGACTGGCGCTGGCTACTATACTTTTTGGCACAGTGCTTGCAGCCTGTCTCGGCATTATTGCCGCATCGGTGAGTATGCTCTGTATACTGGGTCTTTCTCCTATGGTAAAAAGAGGGTACGCCAAAGACCTGGCCTGTGGCGCCGTTGCTGCGGGAGGTTGTCTCGGCATCCTCATCCCACCCAGCATCATGATAGTTATGTACGGTCCGATAGCGGGTGTTTCCGTGGGTAAATTGTTCATGGGAGCTTTCCCTGCAGGTTTCCTTCTAGCCACTCTATATTGTGTTTACGTAATTATACGTGCAATCATACGGCCAAAGGACGCACCTGCCCTGCCAAAAGAAGAAAGAACTACACCTACAGGAAAGAAAATACGAGATCTTCTTGTCTCCCTGGTACCTCCGATACTTCTAATACTATCCGTCCTTGGTGTCATCTTCTTTGGTATTGCTGCTCCTACCGAGGCTGCTGGTATGGGAGCCTTTGCTGCTACCATACTGGCTATTGCCTATAGAAGGTTCAGCTTCAAAGTTTTTAAATACGTGGCCCTCGATACCTTAAAAGTGAGCGGTTATATCTTTTTCCTTTCATGTCTGACCTATGCAGCAATCGGCATATTTATGCGCCTGGGCTGTGCCGAAGTGATAGGAAATGTTATCCTCGCCACACCTGGAGGTAAATGGGCAGTTTTTGCTGTGATTATGTTCTTTGTATTCGCCCTTGGTTTCTTTATGGGATGGATTCCTATCGTATTCATCGTGGTTCCGATAATATCCCCATTGCTCGAGCCGTTAGGCTTTGACCCTGTGTGGTTTGCTCTTATGGTAATGGTAAACCTGCAGGCATCGTTTATGACTCCACCTATGGCGCTTGCTATTTTCCTTGTATCGAACCTCGCTGCCCCCGAAACAGGAATAACCACATTGGATGTGATCAAAGGAGTAACGCCTTTCGTCCTAATCATACTATTCTCACTTGTGCTACTGGTGATATTCCCACAGATCGTCCTGTGGCTACCTGAACATATGATAAAACCATGGACGTAATCTATTAGCAATTAATAGTGATACCTTAAGAAAGGCCTGTCTTAATGACAGGCCTTTCTTTCTATAAACACATATAAAGAAAGTAACGTAATATCTATTGACAAAAAGGATTAACTGCGTTAGCTTATAGTAGCTAAAATTAGAAGGAGGAAGTTTATGGCACGTTACAAGGTAGTCATGCTGAGGAATATGTTTCCTGACACCAAGATTGAAGAAAAGGCCTTTAAGGAGATCGATGCAGAGTTGGTATTAGCTCCCAAAGCCGATGAAGATACTGCTGTTCAGTATGTAGCTGATGCTGATGCTATCATTATGCCAACTAAAGTTACCGAAAGAATTCTGGAAGCCGCTAAGAAATGTAAGATTGTAGCCGGACTCGGTGTCGGCTATGACAATGTAGACATCGTAGCTGCTGCCAAGAGAGGCATCTACGTTACTAATATGCCTGCCCAGCACTGGTGTGCTGATGAAGTATCCAACCATGCTATTTCCCTTGGTTTTGCTGTTCAAAGGAAACTGGCTTCTCTTAACGAAACCACCAAGAACCGTGCATGGCGAGAGCAGTTAAACAATGTCTCACCAATATTCTCTTTTAGGGATCAGACGTGGGGATTATATGCCTGTGGACATATAGCTCGTTCTGTAGCTTTAAAAGTACAGGCTTTCGGCTTTAATGTAATCGCTTTTGACCCTGTCGTCTCTGAAGAAGAAGCACATCAATTTGGAATAAAACTGGTGGATTTAGATACTCTGTTAAAGACATCGGACATTATCTCTATTCATGCTCCCCTGCTGAAATCAACATTCCATGCCTTCAATGAAGAAGCTTTTAAGAAAATGAAGAAAACCGCCTACCTGATAAATGTAGGCAGAGGTCCCATAGTAGACCAGAAGGCACTCTATAATGCTCTAAAAGCGGGTGATATCGCTGCCGCAGGGCTGGATGTACTCGAAGATGAACCCCCAAAACCTGGCGAACCTCTGTTAACACTGGACAACATAAAATTGACCGTCACACCACATATGGCCTCATATTCAGAAAGTTCCTTTGCCAAATCACGCAAAGGTTCTTGCGAGGAGGTGGTCAGAGTATTAAAAGGTGGCGAACCTAGAAACTGCGTTAATCTTAAAGAAATGGGAAAATAATCAGGTATTTTATTAATTATATAAAGGAGGTGAGATTCTATTGAAGCAAACTTTGGCGGTAGATGATGCAGAGGATACAAAGAGAAATCAATTATGTAAGGAGGTGACTAGTGAAAACTAAAGTCGTTATGTTGCTTGTAGCAGCGATCGTTATTATTAGCCTTGTCGTTGCTGGCTGCGCTCCAGAAGCAACCCCAACTCCTACTCCTACTCCTACTCCTACCCCAACTCCTACCCCAACTCCTACTCCAACCCCTACTCCTGCACCTGAGGCAGAAACAGTCAAATGGACGTATCAAACTGCTCATACTACTCCTCCAGGAACTGACATAAGTCAGCATTTCGCAGACCTGGTTGGAGAGGTAAGTGGTGGTGCCTTCGTGATAGAAATGCACCCCGGAGGCTCAATTTGCCCACAATCGGAAGAACTGCCAGCGGTTAGTGATGGTATTGTAGAGCTTGCCAGTACCTGTACTGCTTACAGTCTGGATACTGTACCCACCGGTGGAATGTTCAGTGCCATGTGTGGTGGCTTCAATATCGAAGCTATGGGAGTCTGGAGAGACTTTGGCGGTGGTCAGCAGTTGATGGAAGAGGCATTCTCCGACTACAATGTGAAAATCCTGGAATGTCCTATGCTGAACAGTGGACCGGAAGTATGGGGTTTTTACACTAAGGAACTCAAAACCTTGGATGATATCCAGGGATTGAAGATGCGATGTATGGGTGACGGCGGAGAGATATTAAACGGTATCGGTATGTCAACTATCTTCCTGCCCGGTGGAGAAATTTACGAGGCATTACAGCGTGGCGTTATAGATGGCGCTGAGTCGGCAGCATGGTCCGGTAACTGGGGTCAGGGATTTCAAGAAATTGCCAAATATCAGTATGCCTCAACCACACGCGCTGCCACCGACCCCCATCAGTTCTGGGTAAACCTGGATGCATGGAATGCACTTTCACCACAGAACCAGGCTATGATTCAAGCCTGTGCACGAGCAAACAAATTATGGGGACAGAACTATATGGCTAATCTGAATGTCGAGGGACTGCAGAATTTTATCGACTTCGGCTGTGTGGTTCAGAAACTCCCAACAGAAATCGACCAGGCATTTGTTGATGCAGCAACAGCCTTCTATGATGAGAAAGCAGCTAAAGATCCATTCTACAAGGAAGTAGTAACATCCATTCGAGAGTTCAGAAACAGTTACATGAACATGCTGGCTCTGGAAACCCCCAACGTCAAACTATAATGTATGACGTAGAAGGAACTATATAGATGAGGACATATCTGAGAATCATAGATAACGTAAACGAGTGGATAGGACAGGCAGCCAAGTGGCTGTTGCTGGTACTCGTTGGAGCTGTTTTTATAGATATAGTCGCGAGATATGTCTTTAGTTATGGCGTTCCCTGGGCATATGAGACAGCACAGATGATGGGAGCATCGATCAATGCTTTGGGTTGGGGATATGTAAGATTACATCGTTCACATATCCGAATTGATGTAATTTATAACAAGTTCTCCGTAAAAACCCGGGTAATATTCGACGTAGTACTCACCGTTGTGCTGTTCTTTCCTGTGTTCGCTATCTTTCTGCGTACAGCCTGGAACTGGATGGTCTTCGCTTGGATCAACAATGAAAGCATGACTATGAGCCACTGGTATCCGCCGGCGGCTCCAATGCGAACAGTCATAGTCGTAGGACTTATACTCCTGTTCTTACAGTTTGTTGCAGAAACCATACGCGACATATACTTCCTTAAATATGGAAGGCGTCCGCATGAGCAGCAGGTGATAGAGGCAGAAATATGAGCACCGAAATTATTACGTTATTGTTCTTCGTCTCAATAATAGTTGCTATTATGTCCGGTTTCCCGATAGCATTCACCTTGGGTGCAGTAGGGCTTATTATCGGATATTTCACCATGGGACCACCTGTCTTTGAGCTGATGTATCAGAATGGTATCCAAATTGCACTGAACTACCCGCTACTTGCTCTCCCGTTATTTGTCTTAATGGGTATTATCCTTGCTGATTCGGGAGTTGCTGATGGGATGTACAATGCCCTGTCGGTGATTATGGGCAGGATAAGGGGAGGCCTTGCCGTTACAACAGTAGTGCTCGGTGCTATGCTGGCAGCATGCCTGGGTGTTATTACTGCAGCTGTAAGCACTCTCACCATCCTTGCAGTCGGGCCTATGATACGGCGCGGCTATAGCAAATCACTGGCAACAGGTGCCGCCTGCGCAGGTGGTGTACTTGGAATACTGATTCCACCCAGTGTAATGATTATTATCCTGGGACCGCTTGCTGATATATCGGTAGGAAAGCTGTTTATGGGAGCCTTCATGCCCGGTTTTATGCTGGCAGGATTGTATTCCCTCTACATTATAATTCGCTCTTTTTTACAGCCTCAAATAGCCCCGGGAGCTCCTCCTAACGAATTAGGGGTCTCTTTCGGTACCAAGCTAAAGCTGCTGGGCAAGGGAGTAGTACCACCACTACTCATAATCATGTCTGTGCTGGGAGTTATCTTCTTGGGTATCGCACCACCTACTGAAGCAGCCGCCACCGGTGTTATAGCTTCTGTCTGCCTTGCAGTTGCCTATCGCAGACTAGATATAACAAAATTCAAAAAGAGCCTGCTTGAGACATTGAGGGTTACAAGCTTCTCACTATGTATTGCCTTTTTCTCAATAGGTATGGTTGGCGTATTCTTAAGAATTGGCTGTGGTTTTGTTGTCCGTGATGTAGTTTTAGCTGCACCTGGCGGCAGATGGGGAGCCTTTTTTATTATAATGTTCGTCATTTTTATTCTTGGCTTCCTTATGAGCTGGTTGCCTATTCTGTTTATCATGGTTCCCATAGTCATGCCTATACTCCCTGAACTAGGTTTCGATGAGGTATGGTTTGCCATTATGATATGTGTCAACCTACAAATGGCTTTTATGACACCACCTATGGCTCAGGCAATATTTGTCTGTCGTGGTACAGTTCCCAAGGAATTAGGGGTGGAAACCAGCGACATCATACGCGGAGTTTTTCCCTTTGTAGGACTCATAATAATAGGTCTTATACTCTGTGTTATCTTTCCACAAATAATCCTGTGGCTGCCTAACACACTGGTTAGGACAGGATGGTAAATAATCATTGTTTTTCTCTACTGTTTAGTTAAGTAAAACACTGATTAAATATAGAGAGCATGGTATAATTACCGTGCTCTCTATATTTGTTTTACACTGTTAATAAATTGTATTTCCTTTTTGGCTATCCACATCTAAAACTTTTATTTAGGGCTTATATTTATTGAAAGATAGTAGTTATTTATGAGGAAAATACTTAAGCTCATTGATAGAATCAATGAGCTCGCAGGCTTTCTTTCCAGCTGGCTTATCATCTTTATGATCGTGGTAATCCTCTATGAGGTAATTGCCCGCTATGTATTCAATGCTCCAACAACATGGGCATTTGGTGATATGCGCATGCTTGGAGGAGCAATTATTGTGCTTGGTTGGGCATATGCCCAATTGTATAATTCTCATATCAGAGTAGACGTCTTTTATACTCATTTCTCAGCAAGAAAAAAAGCTCTTATTGACATCCTGGGGAGTTTACTGTTTTTCTTCCCATTATTTGGAGCCTTAACATGGATTATTATCGCCCGTATAGTAAAAAAAACAATTATAAGCCAGTTGTTGACTTTACACTTCTGGTACTCACCGTCTAACCTATATAACATACTTATCATGCTAGGTTTATGCCTGACCTGTCTTCAATTCTCTGCCCAACTGATTCGAGATATACATACCGTGGTAAAAGGGAAGTACTATGATTGAGCTTAGCGCAGAAACGTATACTCTTATATTTGTAGTCGCGATACTGGTAGGAGTTTTGACCGGCTACAATATAGCTTTGGTAATAGGGGGAGTAGGAGCAATAATTGGTTACCTTACTCTTGGCCCGCTTGTTGCTATTCTGGCGGAAATGCGCATCAGCTCAATGCTGTTGAACTACAATATGTTGGCCATACCTTTATTTACTTTTATGGGAGCAATACTGGCTCATTCCGGAATAGCTGATAAGCTATATGGCGCCCTGCATATGTGGCTCGGTGGATTACGAGGAGGGCTGGCACTGGGAACTGTACTTATCGGAACGCTCTTAGCCGCTTGTCTTGGGGTAGTACAAGCATCGGTAAGCATGCTTACGGTTGTAGCCTTGGGGCCAATGCTAAGAAGGGGATATGCAAAAGACCTGGCATGTGGCTCAATCTGTGCCGGTGGTACGTTAGGCATTCTCATTCCGCCAAGTATTATGCTTGTTGTTCTTGGTCCTACAACCGGACTATCTGTCGGAAGATTATTTATGGGGGCTTTTTTCCCTGGCTTCTTGTTATCCTTCCTGTATTGTAGCTATATTATAGTCCGATCATTATTACAGCCAAAAATAGCTCCGGCGGCTCCACTAGAAGATAGACAGGCTCCCCTACTAAAGAAAACAAAGATGCTTATTAGTTCTCTTGTTCCGCCTGTGATTTTAATACTAGCAGTCCTTGGTAGTATATTTTTTGGGATTGCTACTGTATACGAGGCAGCAGGTGTCGGTGCGGCCGCGGCTGTTTTATTATCTCTTGTCTACCGTAAATTCAACTGGGAAATGTTGAAACATTCCATGCAGGAGACGCTCCGAATAACTGGATTTGTGATGCTTATTACCTGTTGCGCTTACTTTACAGTCGGTATATTCATGTACCTGCGCTGTGGGGTCGTTATAAAGGACATCATCTTAGCTGTACCAATGGGACGATGGGGAGCTTTTGCCGCTGTAATGCTCACCATTTTTGTACTTGGCATGTTTATTGATTGGATTGGGATAATCATGATAATTGCTCCTGTCGTTGTGCCACTAGCTCCTGCATTAGGCTTCGACGAACTGTGGTTTACCCTCATGATTTGTGTTAACCTGCAGATGGCCTTTCTAACTCCACCTTTTGCATCAGCAATATTTGTCTGTAGGGGAACCGCCAAGCCTGAACTGGGAATAACAACCATGGATATAATCCGTGGTGTAATCCCTTTCATTATATTGATAATGCTAGGACTTGTACTGTGCATATTGTTTCCTCAGATATTACTATGGCTTCCTAATAAAATGATAAGGTCTTCATGGTAAAATTATTAAACAATTTAATTCATAGTTAAGCAAACAGTATGAATAGGTAATATTGCCAAGCGGCTAAGATTACAAATAAAACAAAAGGAAGGATTGAGAAATATGACAGATAATAATGTTAAGGCCTTAACTGAAGAAGCATATCAACTTGGATATGATTATGAAAAGAAATACAAAGGTTGTGCCCAGTGTATAGTTGCAGCTGTACAGGATACTCTTAGCATCAGAAATGACGACGTTTTCAAAGCTGTAACTGGTTGTTCTGGAGGAGGAGGTTCGCTTTGTGATTCCGGTTGTGGAGCTTATGTAGGAGGTATAACCCTTCTTAGTACACTTTGCGGCAGGGAAAGAAACAACTTCGAAGACCCTGATAAAATCAGGGCAAAAACCTCAGAGTTAGCCAGAATGTTACATGCCCGGTTTGTAAAGGAATACGGAACTGTTATCTGCAGAGACATACATATGAAACTCTTCGGCCGTTATTTCTATATGGCGGATCCTGAAGAAGCAGAAAAATTTGATGCGGCGGGGGCCCATAGCACTGTTTGTCCCGATGTTGTAGGAAAGGCTGCCAGATGGGTTACAGAGATTATACTGCAGGAAAATCTATTACCCCAGTAGTAAATAACTCACTATCCACTAAAAGGGTAATAAAATAGAAATAACATATGCTTCTTAGTAATTGCTACTTAAAAATTTGATGCTCCTGTCATTCTTTTATATAGGTTTAGAGGAGAATAATTGATATGAGTTCTATAGGCATTGATATTATTGAAATTGAGCGTATAGAGTCCGCTATAGAGCGATGGAAAGATCGCTTTTTGCAGCGAATCTATACCAATGCCTAACTGGAAACTTATCAGGGCAATACTCCGGCATTAGCCAGCCATTTCGCAGGTAAAGAAGCAGTAATGAAAGCCCTTGGTACTGGAATTAAGGGTGTCGGTTGGCGTGATATTGAAATTCTTTCAAATAATAATGGTAAACCTTTGGTAAAACTCTCTGGAGGAGCTCTTACTAAAGCCCAAGAGCTGAACTTAACTGAATTCTCCATCAGTCTTTCCGACACCAGACAATATGCTGTTGCTGCCGTGTTAGCAAATTGAATCTTATCTACATTTAATAGACTGTAGTATCTGCTATAATTACCGCAATATGTTGGCCAAGATTAAAAGTTGTGCTGTGGTAGGACTTGAAGGCGCTGCAGTAGAAGTTGAAGTAGATATATCTCCTGGATTACCTTCATTTACCATAGTAGGATTACCTGATAAGGCTGTTCAGGAAGCCAGGGAAAGGGTACGTGCAGCAATCAACAACTCAGGCTATTCTTTTCTTAACAGGCGTATAACGGTAAACCTGGCACCTGCTGATTTAAAAAAAGAAGGACCTGCTTATGATTTACCAATAGCTATAGGCCTGCTAGTAAGTTCAAACCAGCTACACGCCGACCTCACAAGCAGTGTTTTCCTGGGAGAATTATCTCTAGATGGGAAATTACGTCATACTCATGGCATACTCCCCATGGTAGCACTGGCACATGATGAAGGTTTATCCAATGTATTTGTACCTCAGGATGATGCTAGAGAAGCCTCGCTAATAGGTGATATCAGCATATTTCCAGTAGAATCTCTAGCTCAGTTAGGTAGCCACCTTCAGGATGATACAAGAATCCCTGTATACCAAGATGACTTAGGATGGCAGCAAGAAATTAATCCTGACTATATCTTCGACTTGATTCATGTAAAAGGACAAGAACATGCAAAAAGAGCGCTGGAAATAGCAGCTGCCGGAAGACACAATATACTTATGTGTGGCCCACCAGGTAGTGGTAAGACTATGTTAGCCCGCTCTCTGCCTTCAATATTACCTCAACTTACTATACAAGAAGCTATCGAAGTAACTAAAATATATAGTATAAGCGGACTGCTACCTCAGGATAAGCCGATTATAACCGAGCGACCATTCCGTTCTCCTCACTATACCATTTCTCATGCTGGACTGGTAGGAGGCGGACAGTGGCCACGACCAGGAGAGATAAGTTTGAGCCATCGAGGAGTCCTTTTCATGGATGAATTACCCGAGTTTGGACACTCTAATCTGGAATCACTTCGCCAGCCACTGGAAGATAAAACAATCACAGTCAGTAGAGCTCGAGGAACCGTCACTTTCCCTGCTAACTTCATGCTAGTAGCAGCTATGAATCCATGTCCATGCGGCTATTATGGAGACCCGTTTAAGGAATGTAAGTGCTCAATCGGAGAAATTACTCGCTACCAAAAGAAATTAAGTGGACCACTTCTTGATCGTATCGACATCTTCCTTGATGTCCCTCATGTTGACTATGAGAAACTTACTGAGAACAGTCTGTCTGAGACATCTAATAACATCAGGAAAAGAATCGAAGCAGCTCATATAACTCAACTCGAACGTTTTCGGAATACAGAACTAAAATGCAATGCTGATATGACACCCAGAGAAGTAAACAAGTTCTGTAATATAGAATCCGCTGCACAAGGATTACTTCGTACCGCTATGAAACAACTTCATCTCACTGCACGTACTTTTCACCATATTCTGAAGTTATCTCGTACCATTGCTGACCTTGATAACACAGACAACATTAAAACACACCACGTAGCTGAAGCACTGCAGTATCGACATACAGAACTTATTTAACTCTTATAACATTGCTCTCTTTATAACAAAACCCACAATCACCAGTACAATACCAATAATCAGGGACAGCTTACCACCTATACGCCATGCACTTAGCCATAGGTGATCCGGCTCCCGTGTCAGGAATTCTTTTATATCTCTTTTGTTTGATATAGAATCGTAATATCGTATCTGCTCTCTTCTACTCCACAGTACAGATAATGTACCTAAGAGAATAAAAAATATTCCCATGTAAAGGACAGCCTGCCAGGTAGCAAGCATACTACTATGAAACCTCTACTGTAGCTCCTGCTGCTTCTAATTTCGCTTTAGTATCATTAGCTTCGTCCTTTGAGACAGACTCTTTCACTGTTTGCGGAGCAGCTTCAACTAAATCTTTAGCTTGTTTCAATCCAAGATCAGTTACTGAGCGTACTGCTTTGATTACTTCTATCTTCTTCTCGCCTATGCTCTTCAATACTACATTGAATTCAGTCTTCTCTTCCTCTTCTTCAACGGTTTCTGCGGACTGAGTTGCCACAGGAGCAACGCCCATAGCTACTGGAGCAGCGCTTACACCGAACTCTTCTTCTAAAACCTTTACCAAGTCGGCTAAATCAACTACTGTCATAGCTTTAATGGCCGCGATTATATCTTCTTTCCCAATTCCTTTATCTTCTTTTTTTACCTTTGCTTTGCTAGCCTTCTTTTCCTCTTTTTCTTTGTTTTCTTCTACATTAATCTCTTCTGGTGACATATCTCCTCCTTGTTATTTAGCTAAATCTTGAATTCTCCCTTTTAATACATTATGCAGACCATATAACGGTGAGTTTAATGCATTATGCAATCTCCTCAATGGAGCTTGTAACATTGTTACTACCTGTGAAATAAGTATTTCTCTGGATGGCAAATTAGCCAGGGCTATTACTTCACCAGAGGTAAGCGTTCGTTCTCCAAGCAGAGCACCATTAACAGTAATATCCAGACCCGAAGATTTGATATATTGATTGATGCTCTTTGCCGACTTAACCACATCCTCATATCCAAATATTATGGCAGTAGGTCCATCAATAATCCTCATAACTAAATCTCTACCCGCGTTCTGTGCAGCTATCCTCATTAAGTTATTCTTTATTATCTGGTAATCAATAGACGGATCAGAAATAGCCCTTCGCAGTATTGTCATATCTTTAGCAGCAATCCCTTGATAGCTTGTTGCTATGACTATTTTACTTCGAGTTAGTTTCTCTTCCAATTGACCAATAATCTGTGTCTTTTTTTCTTTTATCATCTTACCCCCAGAAATAAAATTCCCTGTGCCATTGACACAGGGTTCATTAACACCTGAGCAGGTTACTTTTAAATCGCCCTCAGAGATAACATGTTATCTCTTGATTCCATCTTCATAAAAGATTAGCGATACCTGCCGTCACTGGCACTATTCCAATATTCAGTTAATATATTACTAAGCAGCCAAGTCTACTGCAGATTTTACGTCTAACTTTAGCCCCGGTCCCATACTGGTAGCTATTGAAATACTCTGGATATACTGACCTTTAGCTCCACTGGGTTTTGCTTTAACTATAGCTTCAATTACAGCTAACAAATTTTCTATAAGTTTCTCTTTCTCGAAACTTATCTTGCCTATTGGTAAATGTATGATTCCAGTTCGATCCAAACGAAACTCAGATCGTCCTTTACGAGCTTCTTTAATAGCTCGAGGTAAATCTTGAGGGGCGACAACCGTACCTGACTTCGGATTTGGCATCAGTCCCTTTCTGCCCAAAATACGCCCAAGCTTTGCTACCTTTTGCATCATATCTGGCGTCGCCATGGAAACTTCAAATTCAAGCCAGCCACTCTCTATTTGTTGAATAATCTCATCTGCTCCTACATAGTCAGCCCCACCTTCTTGTGCCAATCTCATCCCCTCTCCCTGGGTAAAGACTAGTATACGTACTTGTTTCCCCAAACCATTGGGCAATAAAGCTACACCCCTTACCTGTTGGTCAGCACTTCTCGGGTTAACTCCCATTCTCAGATGGACTTCAACCGTCTCGTCAAATCCAGCATAAGACGCTTTTTTTGCCAACTCAACAGCTTCTTCTGGGCTATACAATTTTAAATGTTCTATTAGCTGGCTTGACTCTCGATATTTCTTTCCGTGTTGTGCCACTTACTCTACCTCCACACCCATACTACGGGCCGTTCCTGCAATAACACGTACAGCTTTTTCTATATCGGTAGTATTCAGATCCTTCATTTTATTTTTTGCTACCTCGTAAAGTTTATCCTTAGATATTTTACCTACCTTATTACTCTTTGGATTAGCACTACCTTTTTCCAGACCTAGTGCATAACGTAATAATCCAGAAGCAGGTGGCATCTTAATTATAAAGCTAAAAGAGCGATCAGCATAAACAGTTATTTCTGCTGGAACAATAAAACCATCCTGAGACGCAGTCCGATCATTATACTCTTTACAAAAAGCCATAATATTTACACCATGCTGCCCCAAAGCCGGACCCACAGGAGGGGCTGGCGTTGCTTTCCCAGCCTGCATCTGCAATTTAATGATAGCAGCTATCTTTTTCTTTGCCATTTTATATCTTTTCCACCACCAAGAAATCTAAATTTACAGGTGTTTCTCTACCAAAAAGAGATAGCAAAACTACTGCTCGCCCTTTATCCATATTGACCTCTTCTATTTTACCAATAAAGTCTAAAAAGGGCCCACTAGTAACCCGTACACTATTCCCTCTCTCAAAGGCAATTTTCACCTCAGAAGGAACTTCAGTCATTCGCTCCAATATAGTATTTGCTTCCTCTACTGCCAAAGGTACTGGTTTAGCACCTGTACTAACAAAACCAGCAACACCCGGCGTGTTGCGTACTATGTCCCAGCTACGCTCATCCAAATCCATAAGCACCATAATATAACCTGGGAAAGCCTTTTTACTTATAGTATGGCGCTTACCACCCTTGATTTCAATCTCATTAGCCGTAGGAATAACGACGTCGAATATCTTATCTTCCGCATCCATATATTTAATACGCTGTTCCAGATTCCTTCTGGCTCTTTCTTCATGCCCAGAAGATACATATAGCAAGTACCATCGTCCCCCGGATTTCATTTTTCAATCACCCACCCAGTATTAATTCCGTAAGTACCTTCGTGAAACCATAATCCAGAGCTCCTAAGAACCCACCAACTACCACGCATATAACCATTACAAGTATGCTTAGCCGAAAAGCTTCTCTCTTTGTCGGCCACCGTGCTTTCTTTAATTCTTCCAGTGACTCCCATATGAAACCCAGCTTTGATTTTTTTTTAACTGCAACATTAATAGCTTTCGTAGATTTAGCTCTATTGATACGATTAGCCATAAATTTACCTGGCTTCACGATGGTCGGTATGTTTACCACAACGTGAACAATACTTCTTTAACTCCAAGCGCTGCGAGTCGTTTCTTTTATTCTTAATAGTGGTATAGTTTTTCTCTTTACACTCGCTACATGTAAGTTGAACTATAGCACGTTGCTCTCCTTTTTTTGCCATATCTCTATTTGATTATCTTGGTAATCACACCGGCACCTACTGTTTTGCCGCCTTCACGTATTGCAAAACTCAGTCCTGTTTCCATTGCCACCGGGTAAATAGTTTTTATGAACATATGATTAAGGCTGTCACCTGGCATAGCCATCTCTATTCCTTCAGGCAGAGTAATAGACCCGGTAACATCAGCGGTCCTAATGAAAAATTGAGGTTTATATCCATTAAAGAATGGAGTATGTCTCCCGCCTTCTTCCTTTTTTAGTATATATACTTCTACTTCAGCCTCTGTATGGGGTGTGACAGTACCAGGAGCAGCTAAAACCTGCCCTCTTTCTATCTCATCCCGGTCCACGCCCCTTAATAGAACTCCAACAGCATCACCTGCTTCTGCCGTGCTCATGGTTTTATGGAACATCTCAAGGCTTGTTGCTACTACCTTTTTACTTTCTCGTAACCCTACTATTTCAACCTCATTACCAGCATTAATTACACCACGCTCTACCCTGCCTGTGGGCACCGTACCACGCCCTTTAATACTAAAAACATCCTCCACAGACATAAGAAAAGGTTTATCTCTATCTCTTACCGGCAAAGGAATATACTCATCGACGGCATCCATTAGTTTCCATATAGCGCCACACCACTGACATTCCCTCTTACCACAGCCACATTCCAGTGCCTTCAGTGCACTAACCCTCACTATAGGAATCTCATCACCAGGAAAATGATAATTTGTTAATAACTCACGTATTTCCATTTCTACCAGATCTAACAATTCAGGATCTTCCATCTGGTCTACTTTATTAAGAGCTACCATCATTTTCGGTACTTCTACCTGGTGAGCTAATAGGATATGTTCTCGGGTCTGTGGCATAGGCCCATCATCAGCAGCAACAACCAATATAGCACCGTCCATCTGTGCTGCCCCTGTTATCATGTTCTTAATATAATCAGCATGACCAGGACAATCAACGTGACAATAATGACGCTTCTCAGTCTCATATTCAATATGCGAAATAGCAATAGTCAGCCCACGTGCTTTTTCTTCTGGTGCATTGTCAATAGAATCAAATGGACGAAATTGACCGAATCCTGCCGTCGATAACACCTGCGTTATCGCTGCAGTTAAAGTAGTTTTCCCATGATCAACATGCCCAATCGTACCTATATTAACATGCTCTTTACTTCGCTCAAACACCTTTTTTGCCATTTTAATGACCTCCTTTATCTAAAAGCCCACAACCAGATTCGAACTGGTGACCCCGTTCTTACCAAGAACGTGCTCTACCTACTGAGCTATGTGGGCACACATCCTACCTTATTTGGAGGGGGTAGGATTCGAACCTACGTAGCCCAACGGGCGGCAGGTTTACAGCCTGCTCCGATTAACCACTCCGGCACCCCTCCCCGATGCAAAGTTTACCACAAAGCCTCTGGAAAATCTAACATTAGCCCGAGAGGGGATTCGAACCCACTAACCTACCGATTACAAGTCGGTTGCGCTACCATTGCGCCACTCGGGCACAACTTTGAGCATGCTAGTATAGAAAGACGCAACCCTATTGTCAATTCAATGTACCCTTCTAACTATGTTAATCCAGAAGCAGAACCAGAGTATCTTTATTATATGCTAAAGTAACTTATACACTATTTATGTATAAAACTTATAATTCACCGGATTCTTTCATTCTTACATAGCAATCCCGGCAATATACTGGTCGGCCTTCAGTAGGTTCAAATGGGACTGTAGTATCTTTGCCGCAACCTGCACATACTGCAGGATAGCTACGCCTCTCACCATAATTACCACCCCGCTCCCTACGTCGTGATGACCGGCAGTCAGGACATCTCTTTGGCTCATTCATCAAGCCACGAGATGCATAAAATTCTTGTTCTCCAGCCGTAAAAGTAAATTCCCTCCCGCAATCACTACACGTTAACGTTTTGTCTTCAAAAGCCATGACACCCTCCTTTGATTTTGTATTTCCTCGTCTTCAGTGTAATCTCTTTGCCTAGAGACCAAACCCCCTTGCAAAACCAATAGAGATGTCACTATACTTCGCCAGCTGGATTTTTTGCCTATAGGACAGACCCAAGCTTTGAAATAACACTGGACCAAGTTACCTACTCCCATCAATACTATAATATGTAATGAGAGATTAGGTCAAGTATATCGATACTATAAAAACGTATTTTTATATTGTAAAATAGTAGAAACAACTATGAATTCCATTATGCATTCGGGCATCAATTACGATATTGGGTTAGTTAAAGATGTCTCCGGTTATTAATAGAAACGATATTCAAAAGTTATTAAATAATAATCCTCCTATCATAGAAGGATTATTAGATATTAAAGAACAACTTCAACCTAGTGGCATTGATCTTACTGTAAAAACGATAGCCTCCATCACATCATCTGGTTCAATAGGCTTTGATAATAAAGATAGAATTCTATCTGAAAGTTCTCTCTTATCATTCAATAATTCAGGATTTGTCGATTTAACAACAGGTTGCTATCTCATTACTTATAATGAAGTGGTGCATATACCTCTTAATATTATAGCCTTGGGCTTACCACGTTCCAGTCTATTACGTTGTGGTACCAGTATTCATACTGCGGTCTGGGATGCGGGGTACTCCGGAAGGTCTCAATCGCTGATGGTTGTTTACAACTTAAAGGGGTTTAGACTATATAAAAATGCAAAAGTCCTTCAGCTAGTCTTTCTCCAATTAAGTCACTCGGTTTTACAAGGGTATAGGGGAATATTCCAAAAAGAAAACCTTTAATATCTATTAGACCTCTTCAACTTAAGAAAGTACAGTTCTAATTTGAATTATTTCCCTTTAAAAAACAAACAGTATCACAGTAAATTTTAACAATATATAATGTTTTGTATCTTGATAGTATTCATCGCATTGGGTAATTACTTTAATTTCATCAGGCAAGTACCTATGTCTGTGATATATCACAGACCTCAGGTGACACCAGCCGCATAATATCTTTCGTATTTAATCTGACCAGCCTTGTTCTTGCCCCACCACCACACCAGACGTTCTCATTAACAAGAACTCGGCTGTCGATATATACAGGCAACTTTTTTTTATGGCCAACAGGGGGTATTCCACCAGTAGGATAACCAGTAACCTTTTCTGCAAACTCATTGGAAGCAAGATGAATAGAGTTTGACCCTGAACATGCCTCGAGTTTATGCCTGCTAACCTTAGAATCAGCTTTAATTATCGCGATTAATGGCTTAGAATCCTGGTCAACAAACACCAGAGTCTTAATAATTTTATTTAAAGGTATATTAGTGACCTCAGAAGCGTCTGTAGCATGATGAGTGGATTTTTTTTCAATACTTTGAAAATCTATTTTATTCTGTCCCAAGAACGCCTTTAAATTCATTCAAGACATCTCCTCACCTTCCAATCAGGATATAGGTACTTTGTATATTGCTCTTCTCCATAATAGATCCTCTCAACCAGAATGACATCTTTTTATATAATATGATCAAGCCGTTAGCACAGGTTAGATAAAAGCATATTTACTTCATTAGTACTGAGCTTGCGTATCTTACCTTCTTCCAGTTCTCCAAGTTCAAGAGTCCCTATTCGAACACGTTTCAGTGCAATTACATTATAGCCAAGTTTATCCAGCATACGACGTACCTGCCGTTTCCTGCCTTCATGAATTACAATACTGTAGTTAAAATAACAGGTAGGATTTAGTTTTTCTATTTTAGCAGGATAAGTAATCCCATCATCAAGCTCAATTCCTTTCTGTATTTTCCTTATTGCATCAGGTTGTAAATGCTGTTTTATTTTAATTAGATACTCTTTCTCATGCTCGAATTTTGGATGAGTAAGCTGATAGGTAAGTTGCCCGTCATTAGAAAGAAGTATCAAACCAGTACTATTTTTATCTAATCGTCCTACCGGATATATCCTTAGGCTACGATATTTATAAGGTAACATATTAATAACCGTCTTACGATTTTTACTATCTTTTACTGTCGATAGAACACCAACCGGTTTATTAAGCATAAGGTATACTTTCGGTTCGGATACTAAATTAATACGCTTTCCATCTACAGTAACAACGTCAGAGCTACTATCCAAGAGGTATGAAAAATTTTCTACAATACTCCCATTAACCTGCACCCTACCCTGGCGAATAGCATCTGATACCTTTCGACGCGAAGCTACCCCAACTTCCAATAGCAGTTTAAGCAATGGGCGAGTTATTTCCATATCAGTCACTATATAACTATATTAGTGCTATTAATAGTCTAACGCAAGGTTCTTCGTTTCTACCAGATAGTATCCTACACAGTAATAGCTACAAGTTAATTACAGTGCTCAATTATGAAATTGAGCGGACCCACATTTCATATGGAGCCCGCTCAATTTGATTCCAATTACTAGACCTACCCTTACTCCTCCATTCAGTTATAGACTGAAACTTTTAGCTCAGATCGAGCTGTTAATATGCGAGGAGCTCAGAGCTTTCAATTGCTCTCCGCCAATAACCACACCACGGTATATACTATTACCTTCCACTAACACTGCATCAGCGGAGAGCTGGCATCAGGAAAAATCCAAATACACAAAAGCGCCTGCCGCATTTGCCCGCCTCCTTCGCCAAGCCTACTAAAGCTACTGCTCAGCATTTTTATGCTAACAGAAACTTATTGTAGTGTCAAACTTCACTGCCCCTGCAAATTCTACTTATCAATATTTTAATTACTATAACTAGGACTGGAAAAATATCTACCTAATAAGCATCTAATTACTAAATGATTCATTTCACAGCTTCTATGGCCCGTTACCGGCTAAGACACCACGGTTCTCAGTATTCAATGCCTCGTCGTGCCTGAATGCCTTTTTTAAATGGATGTTTAACCTCCGTCATTTTTGTAACCAAGTCTACCTTTTCAATTATCTCTTCTGATCCCCCACGCCCGGTTAGAATTAGCTCCATATTTTCTGGCTTCTTGCCTATTAAGTCCAGTATCTGTTCACTACTTATCAATCCTTTGTTTTGGGCTATAAGTATTTCATCGAGGATAACCATATCATAAATAGCGCTAAGTATAGTTTTCCTGGCGAAAGCGAGAGTCTGTCTGATAGCTAAATGTAGTTCTTCTTCGCTCTGGGTAAAACTATTTTTCGTGTTTAACTGTACTATCTTAAAGCAACGGTGTTTTGAGGTAAAAATATGTTCTCCACAAAGGCAATTCCCTTTGACAAACTGGATAACAATGACTTTCATTCCCTGCCCAGCCGCTCGTAGTGCCAGCCCCAACGCTGCTGTAGTTTTACCTTTGCCATCACCCGTGTAAACTTGAGTCAATCCTATTTCTTCTTTCATTTTAGCTGCTCTCCTTTTTCCCTTCTGTGATGAAAGTCACAGGAAATCTATTAGTAACTTAACGATAAATATGCACTTTAGCCTTGTGAATATTAATAATATTCTCATCTATACCTATATTATTTTATACTTCATAAACAGCCGTTAGCTTCAGTTAATTGTACGCACTCATCTTTTCTTCAATCAATATCATATCCTTGCTTCACCAAAGCCATGGACTTTTTTTACTTGTCTATTTGTGCCTGAATTATTCATTGTATGACTCTCTCTATATATTCTCTCAGTAATACAATTAATTCCATAAAGAATATCGTTATTCCCAGGCTGTTTAGACTATCTTTATTTCTACCTATTTTGTATAACCCTATTTTTGATATAATGACACAATAATACTTACCTTACCTTATCTTATTTAACTATATAAAGGACAAGGCAATGTCAAATAGCTATATCACAGAGTTAAAACTAATTGATGATATTACGATTCAGCTTGATAACAGCGATATCACCAGAAGGCTACGCATGGATAAGAGAAAAGGAGGGGAAGCAACTATCAGCGAACTGATTGAACTAGCAAGTTCTCTCATAACTCCCCGGGCACTTTACGCAGTTGCCTATATTTCAAGCAAAGATAATGGTACAGTAGACATTGGTGATACAAGATTCAACAGCCATGTACTGAGCACAAACTTGGATAGTATAGGACGGATTTTCCCTTATATCGTTACCATAGGTAAAGAGTTGGAAGATAAGAGTAGTTCTCTCAAATTGCTAAATCAGTATTTATTGGACGAGATAGGCAACATATCTCTGCGCTTAGCCAGGAAATACCTTGAGGAATACCTGAAGACAGAATACAAGATAACTAAACTATCCAGTATGAGTCCTGGGAGGCTAGTAGAATGGCCTATAACGGAGCAGAAACAATTGTTTTCGCTTTTTGGTGATACCGAGGATTTGATTGGAGTAACTTTAAACTCCAGCATGCTGATGATCCCTAAAAAATCTGTTTCAGGGGTGTATTTCCCCACAGAAGTTTATTTTGAGAGCTGTCAGTTATGTCCCAGAGAAAGATGCGAAGGTCGAAAAGCTCCCTATGATGATAAACTGGCGAAAAGCTACTCAGTCAATAATGCCTGAGCGTTACATTAAACTAAATATATCTACACGACACCTATAGCCCTCGAATACCCACCGAGCTAACATACCTCTTCGCGATAGTCTTGAGCCTCTCCAGTTTTTCCCGAGAGTACGGAGATAACTTTATATAGGACGGGTCAAGTGTAGGCTGTTTCACTCGATACTGCTGTAGATAATAATGGTTTTCACCTTCTATCAATCTAGCTATGATATCTATTTCTCTGCTATCAACTAATCCCGGTACACAGGTTGTTCTGAATTCATATTCAATAGAAGACCCGCGTATAGCTTCTATGCTAGTTAATATTCTATCTGCCTCTATACTCATTCCAGCCGCAATATGGTACTTATCGAGTGATGTCTTTATGTCCATAGCAACATAGTCCACTAATCCAGTTAATAGGAGCTCTCGTAATAAGCTAGTATTATAGCCATTGGTGTCTATCTTCACAGCTAGTTTCATCTTATGCAACGTACCCAGGAATGCTATTAATCCTTTTCCACTTAGCAGCGGTTCGCCACCTGTAATTACCACTCCGTCAATAAAATCCTTCCGCTGCTCCAGATGCTTGAGTATAAATTCATTACTGATAACATCCAGTTGCTCATGTCCTTCTACCAGGCTGGGATTTTGGCAAAAAGGACACCTGAAATTACATCCACCCAAAAATAGAACAGAGGCTACTTTTCCCGGGAAGTCGATAACGGAAATAGTATGAAGACCATATATCATCATATTGAAGAAGCCGTTCCCTGGAGCACAAATTCCTTACGTTGTCTGAATTCTTCTCGCTTGCCCTTGTTCCACTGTTTTACTGGCCGGAAATATCCTACCACACGTGAATAAACTTCGGTGTCAATCCCACATTCAGGGCACTGATAATGTTCGCCACTCAGATAACCATGTATCGGGCAGATAGAGAAAGTTGGGGTAATCGTGAAATAGGGCAAATGAAAATTGTCGGTAACCTTTCTAACCAGTAACTTGACACTCTCGGGATTATCAACTTTTTCTCCCAAGTAACTGTGAAACACCGTACCGCCAGTGTACAAAACCTGCAAATCATCCTGATTGCTTAACGCGTCAAAAAGGTCTCCCTTATAATCAACTGGAAGTTGTGTTGAATTGGTATAATATGGCTCACTCCCCCCGGCAACTATTATATTCGGGAAATCCTCGCGGTCTATTCTCGCTAAACGATAACAGGTGCCTTCACCGGGAGTTGCTTCCAGGTTAAATAAGCCCTGAGTTTCCTTTTGAAATTTAGCCAGTTCATTCCGCATAAAGGTAGCTATATTGACTGCAAATTCCTTACCACGAACGGTAGAGATGTCTTCCCCCAGAAAATTTAAACAAGCTTCATTCATCCCTATAAGCCCTATTGTCGAAAAATGATTAGCCCAGTAGCAACCCAATCTTTCTTTCACTTCGGAAAGATAAAATTTTGAATAAGGATACAACCCCTGTTCGGTGAATCGTTCTATTGTCTTCCTCTTAAGCTCCAGGCTTTCCTTCGCCAGTGACATTAGCTGACGCAACCTGTCATAAAAATCATTCATTCCATTGGACAGATAACCAATCCTGGACATGTTAATGGTGACGACACCTATGCTCCCGGTTAATGGATTAGAACCAAAAAGCCCTCCTCCTCTCCTTCTGACCTGCTCGATATCCAACCGTAATCTGCAACACATGCTCCTGGTATCCTCAGGTTTCATATCCGAATTTACAAAGTTCGCAAAATATGGAATGCCATACTTTGCTGTCATTTTCCAGAGAGGAGCTAATTCTTCACTCTGCCAATCGAAATTCTTAGTAATATTGTATGTAGGGATAGGGAAAGTGAAAATACGCCCTTTTGCATCACCTTCCATCATGACCTCGCAGAAAGCCTTATTCAACATATTCATTTCTTCCCGGAATTCGCCATATTTCGAATCCAGCATCTTTCCACCGATTATTACCGGCTCGTCTTCTAGCAATGGAGATGGAAGCAAATCAAAGGAAAGGTTGGTAAATGGTGTCTGGAAACCAACTCTGGTAGGAATATTCAGACTGAATATAAATTCCTGCACTGCCTGTTTTGTTCCCTTATAATCCAGACCATCGTATCTAACAAAGGGAGCTAGAAGAGTATCAAAATTTGAGAACGCCTGTGCGCCTGCTGCTTCGCCCTGAAGTGTATAGAAGAAATTGACTACCTGGCCTAAAGCACTCCGCAGGTGTCTGGGAGGAGTGCTTTCAACTTTGCCTTCAGCACCTTTAAAACCCTTTAGCAACAAGTCTTTTAAATCCCAACCACAACAATAGGCCCCTAAAATTCCAAGGTCGTGAATATGAAAATCTCCCTTTATATGAGCTTCTCTCATTGCAGGTGGATAAATAGCTCCAAGCCAATAGCGAGATGCAATACCAGCCGAAACATAATTATTAAGTCCTTGAAGAGAATAATCCATGTTACTGTTTTCATTTACCCGCCAATCCAATCTGCCCAGATAGTCATCAACCATCATTCTGGCCCCAGCGATCAATCGCCTTGATTCTCTCAACTTAGCATGCTGGTCTCGATACAGAATATATGCCTTAGAAGCTTTGGCATATCCATTCTCAACAAGTATCCTCTCGACCAGGTCTTGTACTTCCTCTACCATTGGTATGCGTCCATCCCTGCAGGTAATCTCCAGAATAGATACTAACTGCTCACTTACATGTTCTGCCTCCTCACGAGACCCCTCATCCACAGCTTTAAACGCCTTGAATACAGCTTCTGTCACCTTGCCTGGTTCAAACAGAACGATATTACCTTCCCTTTTTCTTATGTTTTCAATATTTTTTACCATCACGAAATAATACCTCCTTCCATAGGTGAGTTTTAGGCTGTTCTAATAGTAATTGAGTTTATTAGATACTAGATATTGTTGTCAATAGGTCATAACATACTATATATAGCAAACTATTGTACCGTTGTAGTTACTATTATGCAGGGGAACTAATTACTGAATATGTTTTTTAATATTATAGTTTTAAGGATTTTACCAAAAGAACATCAAAATATATAAGTTGAAGGTAGCTATATATATTTAGCTATTCTGATGGTACTTAGAAAACTGAGTAAAAACTACCCTTTTCAATCTTTAGAGCCTTGAGCATCACACTAAAAACTTCTCTATGCGCTTCATAGCTTCAGCAATTCGCTCTGCCGATTGTGCATTGGAAATTCGCACATATCCTTCGCCATTTTTTCCATAAGTAGAACCAGGTATCATCCATACATCTTCACGTTCAAGAACTTGCTGGCAGAATTCTCTTGAGCTATAACCTTCAGGTATTCTACCCCAACAATAGAAAGTGGCCATGGGATTCATCATTTTGAGATTCATTTTGTGCCATGCATTAACTACGACATCTCGCCGCTCGGCAAACATTCTGTTACGTTCCAACATCCAGTCAATAGGACCTGTCAACGCCGCAGTAGTTGCTACCTGAAGTGGATAGAATATCCCACGGTCAACTTGGGATTTGATTTTAGCCATCCCACTAATAATATCCTTATTTCCCATCATCATTCCCACTCGCCAACCACAACTATTGAAAGATTTTGATACGGACCCGATTTCAATACCCACTTCTTTCGCCCCAGGAAATCTTAGGAAACTCTGAGGTTTGCATTCGTTGAAGTATACGTCAATGTATGGATTATCACTTACTATCCACACATCAAACTCCTTAGCCCAGTCTATAAGTTTTAGATAGAATTCATCATCAGCAGTGGCTCCAGTTGGATTATTAGGATAATTTATCCAGATCATCTTAGCCATCTTAGCCACATCAGGAGGAATAGCATCAAGGTCTGGAAGAAAATTATTTTCTTCCAGCAATGGATAATAATCGACACTACCTCCCGCAATCCTTGCTCCGGCTTCGTAGGAAGGGTAGCCAGGATCAGGTATCAGAACCAGATCGCCTTGATTTAAAAGACAATTATATATCTGGTACAGAGCTTCAGCTCCACCCATGCAATATATCACCTCACTATCAGGGTCGATTTCTACCCCATGACTGCGTTTATACCAATCAGCTATAGCCTGATAAAAAGGCTTTATGGGGTATGCTGAAGGATAATGATGGTTATTGGGATTCGAAACAGCCTCAATAAGGGCTTTCAATTGGTGTTCTGCTGGAATCACATCAGGATCACCCAGCCCCAGATTTATCACATCTCTACCTTCCGATCTCATCAGTGTTATCTTCTGGTGCATTACTGGTCCCAAGTATGCTTTGAAACTATTCAGTTTGTCTGCAGTTCTCACAACTTACCCCCTATACCGCTAGCTATAAATAGCGGCCAATCTTTATTGAATACTCCATTTTTTTACATAAGCTAGGACGCTCATAATCCTTATTGAATAGAAATCTATTAGTTCATAATAAGAACAGAATGGGGCGAATTATGACTTATTCAGCGCTAAAAGTACAGTCCAAGAGTAGCATTTCATGATAAAACGAAATGGCTATGCTATTTTTAAATCTACAATTTCGTAGTCTACACTATTTTCTTTCAAATTCTCTACCAATACCGGCATTACGGAATCAACACAAACAACAGAAATATCCAATCCATGGTGTGCTGCTTCAATAACAGCTTCTTTAACCCCATATAGATAGTCAGGATTTATGCCCACTTTCTTCAATATTACTATTGATTCAACCCCAATAGCACCCAGTAACCTGCAGCTACTGACCTTCTTCCGTAACAGGGTAACATCAGTATTTCGTGAGCCTCCTTCTCGTATACCCGGCACTTTTAGTATAGTCGTCTTACCTATCCCTAAGTTTATCACTCCTTCAACATTTGAGACACCTACATCTTCTCCCTTTTTTGCCCTGGAGATAGTTACTCCGTGAGCACCTTTGTTATCCACAATATCCGAAGCAAATAGCAAGCCATCCTCCATATATAAGGATACCGGCTGGTTAATTTTTAAATTCGCAACTGCTATAGCTGTAGTTACATATATATCAGCTACTACTTTATTGACAAACAAAGTGTATGCATGCAGTTGCCTCGCCATCCTTAAAACCCAATCTACACCCTCTTTCGTTACTTTATATTTGGATCGACCCGAAGAGATCAACCAGCCATCAGCAATCAACTCCTTAATATATTCAGAAACTGCCTGAGAAGTTATCGCCAGTTTTTGAGCAATATCTTTCTGAGGAATAATTGGTTGGTTTGACGCTATTTCCAGTAGTATTTGAAACTTGCTGGCCAGATTCTTACTCTTTAGTATATCCACCATTGAGGCATTATACCATTCACTAAAGAGATCTACATCATCCTATTACAACATAAAAAACTATGATAAAGTCTTCGTTCTTTGATTAAGAGAACTTGGACAGTTCTCTTCGAGCACGCATTTATAGCATTGAGGCTTAATAGCCTTACATATTTGCCTGCCATGCCTTATTAAATGAACATGAAACTGATATATTTTATAAGTAGGAACCAGATCCTGTAAAAGATTATGTGCCTTTTCTATAGAAACATTAGAGTCCAATAATCCTAGTCTCTTTGCTACTCGAAAAATATGTGTGTCCACAGGCAATAATTGTCTCCCCATAGAAAAAAGAATCACACAACTAGCCGTTTTAAGTCCAACGCCGGGCAGGCTCACCAGAAAATCCCTGGCTTCCAGTGTATTCATTGAATCGAGAAAATCAAGAGTCAAGGAACCATGCTCCTCTAAAATATTGTTAAGTATATGTTTTATCCTGACAGCCTTAACTTTTGACAATCCACCACACTTGATACTTTGAACAATATTTTCTATAGGAGCTAAAGCTACATTCTGCCAGCTGCCAAAAGTTGATAGTAATGATTTGAATGCTCGATCAGAATTCAAGTCTGAAGTATTTTGAGAAAGTATGGTTTTTATAAGCACATCCAAATGCCGTTTCTCCGGAATTACCTGTAATAAACCATATTCTTGTTCCAGTAAGGCAATCACTTCTTGTATAATCATGTTGAATAATTTATTTCATATGCATTTATTAAGACATATTTTATAAGGAGATAATGAAGGAACGCAAAGTCATTCTAGATATGGATCCGGGAATCGATGACGCTTTAGCCATAATTTTGGCTTTAAGGTCTTTAGAAATAAAAGTTCTCGGTATAACCACAGTAGCTGGTAATGCTCCGGTAGAGATGTGCACAAACAATACGTTACGTATGTTGGAGTATCTGAAAGTAACCGGCATTCCGGTAATAGAGGGTATGGAAAAACCACTGAGACAATCCTTTGCTGGCGCATTGAGTTATCATGGAGCAGATGGATTAGGCGAAATTGATTTGCCATTGCCTAAACTCCATAAACAACCGGTAAAAATATGGGACTTTATATCTGAATCAGTTTGTAATAACCCAGGTGAAATTACGTTAGTAGCTACCGGTCCGCTAACTAACATTGCTACTGTATTGCAGCGTGTTCCAAGTTTAGCAACCTCGCTATCTCAAATAGTGATTATGGGAGGAGCCTATGGTCTCACTAAGTATGGAAAAGGAAATCGAACCCCTTTTGCCGAGTTCAATATATGGCAGGACCCGGAAGCCGCCCGTATAGTTTTTAATTCTGAAGCATCGATCTTTGTTATAGGTCTGGACATATCTAATAATCCAGAAGCTAGTTTAACGAAAAACCATTTAGCACAAATACAAAAATATATAAATCCCTATTCACGCCTATCCGCTAAATTAATAAAGTACATTCTCAATCACCATACGTATTGTGAACTTCATGACCCCTTAGCACTAGCAGTTGTATTGGATATTTCACTATTCGATTTTATTTCTGCGCCGATAGCTGTAAGCACAGGAAACGGTTTTGATCGAGGGGCTACAAATATTGTCCCAGAACCACAAGAAAAAAGTCTTCTACCCAAACAAATTGCATGGGCAATTGATGGAGAACGCTTTATAGAATTATTCCTGTCTAGAATACGAGACATTTGAAACACCATACTATAATCCACCATACTTGTTTACCAGCAGATGTCAAATGTAATAGAATTATGTTTATTATATACTATATAGATTGTAAGTAGCTGAGTGTTATCTAGGAGAAACAAAGATACGAACTACTTGTAGATAGTATGATATGGTTGAAAAAGGAGGCAAAGTGGATATACCTGTTATTTCTGTAAGTGGTAGCCCCTATAATTTAGGCTTTCAGCATGGCACAAAAGCAAAAGAGGCGATCAAAAATAATGTGCAATTTTACCTGGATCACTGGCAATATTTCGCTGGCGTGAGCCGGGATCAGGTTCTACAGGATGCAAGTAAGTTTATGCCCTATATCGAAATGTTCGACACTGAGTTAATTGAAGAGCTAAAAGGCCTGGCAGATGGATCAGGGCTAGAGTTCGAAGAAATTTTAGCCTTAAATGCAAGATGGGAGTTAAACTATGCTTATAACAAATGGGCAAGTCCAAAAGCATTTATCCCAGCCGAATGTACTGCTTTTGCACTGATACCTGGGGCAACTACTAACAAACATACCTACATTGGACAGAACTGGGATTATAATCCTTATGGCTCATTGCTTATAGTCCATGTTATACAAGAGCAGAAACCTGCTATTATCATGAGTATTGAGGCAGGCACTATCGGCCAAAAAGGATTTAATTCAGCAGGGATAGGAATTGTCCAGAACTACATGCAATGTGAAACTGATTCCTTTCAATTAGGTCTACCTACCCTTATCAAGGAGCGAGGTATCCTTAATTCCAGGAGCTTACCAGAGTGTTTAAAAATTCTAACAGGCTTTGAAGGCCCGAATTCCGCGAATTTGGTAATTGCACACCGTGATGGAGAAGCCATCAATGTAGAATGTGCTCCTTCAGATGAATTCTTCCTTTATCCGGAAAATAATATATTAGTCCATACAAATCATTTCCTATCTCCCAACTTCAGGATAAAGGATACCGGGAAAAACAGGGTTCCGGATACAATACTTCGTAACTCCCGGGCTGCCCGGCTACTCCAGGAAAAAAGTGGAAGTATAGAAGTAAATACTATTAAAGGTGTTCTTAGTGATCATTTTGGTTATCCACAATCTATTTGCCGGCATCGTATAGATAGTCTTAATTCCAATGAGCAATCTGAAACAAGCACTTCAGTAATCATTGACCTTACTGAAGGAGAGATGCTTTACACCGATGGGCCTCCCTGCTGCCATGACTTCAAGCTAATTACTATGGATAACTATTAAATCTCCATATATAACAGATGTTCCCTTATATAGCCGGATTAGTCTTCCGTCAATAGTTCAACCAGTTTATTCCTGCTTTTAAATCCGTTAATGATTCTTATTTTACTTTTAGATATCCCAAATTGTTGAGCAAGTAACTTAATCACTGCCTGATTAGCTTTGCCTTCCTTTGGTGGTTCGCTAACTCTAACTACAAAAACATTACCTTCCCGGATGATACCCTCAGTTTTTGAATTTACTTTGACCTTAACCAGGAGCTTCATCGCTTATATCACTCACCATTCCCTTGCCATTAAATTCCTTTAACTTTGTATATGTTATCTTGTTAGCTATATTATGTTCGCTTTTAGTAAAAACCCTGATGTAATTATCTGTCAAACCAGAATATATTCCACTCTCTGAATTTGTCTCCCCTTCCCACAGCACAGACAGAACACGCCCTGAAAATGACTTGTAGAAATTATATCGACAGCAATTTGCCAGTTTCAACATTTTATGAACACGTTCTCTTTTTACTATAGCAGTTGTCTGACCTGGCATTTCAGCCGCCTCAGTCCCCTGGCGAATTGAGTACGGGAAAACATGGATAACAGCAAAGCCAGTTTGCTTACAGAAAAGGTAACTTTCCTCAAATTCTTCATCACTCTCTCCAGGAAATCCAACCATGACATCCGTCGTAATTGCTACATCAGGTATGATCTCTTTGATCATACTTACTGTTTGCTTATAGATATCGACTGAGTATTCCCTATTCATTCTATTAAGAACCGTATTACTTCCACTTTGCAGGGCTAAATGAAAGTGGCGGCAAAGTCTATTATCATGCCACAGGGAAAGAAACTGTGGTGTAATTTCCTGAGACTGCAATGAAGATAGACGTATTCTTTTAATGTCTGTTTGAGCAAGAATACACTGAATCAGTTCACTTAATCCGTTGTTCTTATACGTATAACAGCCAATCTTCGTTCCTGTGAGAACGATTTCCTGATAACCAAGAGCAACTTTTCTCTCAATTTCTTCGACTATCTCCGGGATAGGTACTGAATGCTCATAACCTCTTACTGTCGGTACAATACAATAACTGCACGGGGTATGACACCCAGCTTGAATCTTTACCAGGCTACGTACACGAAGGCTGTTACTATGGTTTTGTTGCTCCTTATCACTGGTGGTTTTAAGAGAGCCTGTCAGTATCGTTAAACCTCTGACAATCTCAAGTATATTTGCTTTATCTTTATTTCCAATAATAAAGTCAGCCAGGGGAGTAAGCTCCCGGGGATCTCTCTGAGCATAGCATCCAGTAGCAATAATGGTAGCCAGAGGATTTCGCCGCTTTGCAGTCCGCAAGACATGGCGTGATTTACAATCGCTAATATGTGTTACTGTACAGGTATTAACGATATAAATATCTGCCCAATCATTATGTGATACAACCTGATATCCATCTTTTAGAAATTGAAAGACCAGAGATTCGGTTTCCGCTTGATTCAGCTTACAGCCTAGTGTATGGAAAGCAACTCTTATATTTTTTTTACTAGCAACTATTTTCATAAATATGTTAGAATGTCGCAGCTTTCGTCAACATGAAATTAACTAAAATGTTTTTATTTATTGTTTTTCTTGGCAGGGAGCATCGTTCTTAATAACTGCTTAACATTTACTTGCCATACTGCATATGGATATAACTTATATTATAAAGATAATAGCAATGAATATGCTAATAATATAAATTCTCGGAGGAGCTGCAAAGGATATGAATAAGGTAAGAGTAATATGCCTGGTAATGAGTCTAGTACTTGGTCTCACGATAATCGGGATGCCGTTAAATAACATCGCTATGGCAACAAACACAGTTGGGCCAGATAAATTAACCGGCGCCCCGGCAGAACAAGCGTCACTACCAGAAGAAGAGGAGGAAGAAGAACCAGCACCAGAAGAAACTTTCGAGATTGGAGCTAATTATCCGGTTTTAACTGGTCCTGCTGATACATCTTTTCTTTGGGAGGTAGATTTCACCAGAGCAGGCGGCGAGGAAGATTTAGTCTTTGATCTCTCGCTCACTGGACCTCAGGACTGGTTGTTCTATGCTGCTCAAGATAGATATAACAAAGATACTAGAATATCTGCTATGAGAATTAACCGCTTCTCCATCAAGGAGACGATTGCGGTAATAGCTGTAGCGCCATACTGGTTATATCCCGAACCTGGAGACTATACGATAACACTGGAAGCAAGCTCAGGAGAGCACAAAGGTAGTATAGAACTCACTGCCAGAATTACAGCCAGATATGATTTTACCGCACAATCAGAATTAGAAGGGGGACGGCTCAACATCAATGCCAAGAGTGGCGATGAGAGTTACCTCCCTATTAGTATTATTAACACAGGCACAGGATCTCTAGATAAGGTAACATTATCTTCGAGCAGACCAGAAGGATGGAGCGTGACTTACACACCAGAAAAGCTCGAGAATATATCTGCAGGGGCTAGTCAAGAAGTCGAAGTAAGTATAAAACCTCCTAAAAACACCATCTCAGGTGATTACATGGTATATTTGCAATTTTCAGGAGAACCATCGTCTTATGCTTCCGATTTGGGTATCAGGGTTACCGTGGAAACATCAACTAAATGGGGATTCGTAGCAATTGGCATCATAGCTGTAATAGCAGCTGCACTTGTATTAGTGTTCAAACGTTTCGGAAGACGATAAAAATGGGACAAGTTGTTGTAGAAACCAAAGACCTGACAAAAAACTACGGTGATTTTACCGCTGTTAATAAACTGAACCTCACAATAGAGGAAGGAGATATTTTTGGCTTTCTAGGACCAAATGGTGCCGGGAAAACAACAACAATATTAATGTTACTTGGCTTGAGTGAGCCGAGTTCTGGTAATGCCACAGTCTGTGGCTTCAGTCCTTCTAGAGATCCTCTTAAGGTAAAACATATTGTAGGATACCTGCCGGAGAGAGTGGGCTTCTATGGATACCTGACCGCTAGCCAAAATCTGATGTACACTGCCGATCTAAACGGGCTCCATAAAGATGAAGCGCATAAAGATATCATAGAATTACTGGACTTAGTAGGTTTATCTGAGGTAGGAGATAAGCCTGTATCTGCGTTTTCACAAGGTATGAAACAACGATTAGGCATAGCTGACATCTTAATCAAGAAACCAAAACTCGTTTTCCTGGATGAACCCACCTCTGGTATAGATCCAAATGGAATAACTGAAATCTTAAACCTGATCGTAAAGATGGCTAAGCAGAAGATCTCCGTTATTTTTTGTTCCCACCAGCTGAATCATGTACAAAAAATTTGCACCCGGGTGGGTATACTTGCAAGAGGACAATTAGTAGCAGAAGGGCCAATTGATCGTCTCGGAAAACAAAGTATGGGGCCGGAGCTATACCAAATCGAAGTACAGGTAGAAGAAACAGATGATAAACTCATCAACCTCATTAGACAGATAAAGGGAGTAACGGGCGTAACTGCTTCCACCGATTCGTTACTCGTAAGCTGCGACAAGGATCTCAGGCCTCAGATAGCTAAAACGATAGTCGAATCGGGAAAGTCTCTGATAGGAATAAAAGTCGAAGAATTTAGCTTAGAGAAAATCTATAAGAAATTCAGCCGTGGGGTTTAACTATGTATGCTGTTTTCCAAAAAGAATTAGCTGACCACCTTAATAGTAAAAGATTCACCATATTTTTCGGCCTTATTTTTATGGCTGGGATATTTGCAATCTACCTAGCCAGTCAGAATATACGAAGTCAAGTAGATCCCTTAACTGAATTTATCTTTCTTAAACTCTTCACTACATCAGGCCAAAGTCTGCCAGCTTTCCCTTTCTTCATATCTTTGTTTATTCCAATAATCGGCATAGCACTTGGCTTTGATTCAATAAATAGTGAGAAGACTAGTGGTAATTTAAGTCGACTTATATCCCAACCTATTTATAGGGACGCAGTAATAAATGGCAAGTTTCTAGCAGGTTTAACAATCCTCTCCCTTATCATAGTAAGCATGATCGCACTTGTAGCTGGATTAGGCCTCCGATTAATTGGCGTTCCTCCATCCTCAGAGGAAATATTAAGACTTATAGTCTTCATAATAACCAGCATTATTTATGGGGCTTTCTGGCTGGCATTGTCTTCACTGTTCTCTATAGTATGTGATAGAGCAGCTACGTCCATGTTAGCTTCACTAGCCATATGGATCTTCTTTTTCCTCTTTATGTCAATGATAGCAGGAGCTATTACCAGCGCCCAGATCCCTATTGACCAGAACTCCAGTGCAGATTTAATAGCCAGACACTATGAAATAAGCGGAATGATCAGTCGTATTTCGCCAAGTACACTTTATGGAGAAGCAACCAATGCACTACTAATGCCCGAACTTGGTAGCCTTAATCCGGCAATGATGATGATTAGTTCAATTACTGCTGGTAGAATGCTTACCTCTCTCAGTTTTAGCCAAAGCCTTTTACTCATCTGGCCTCAACTGGTCAGTATTATTGCTCTGGCCATTATATGCTTTGCAATTTCATACATCAGGTTCATGAGACAAGAAATAAGGTCCATGTAGTAATACGTCTGCTATATAGCCAGCTATTTGTCTTAATCCAGATTTCCTTTAATAATAATTAATCTAAGGGAATTATTTTTCTTTTGACGGTTTCTGTTATACAATCAATATCAACGGAAAGGATTTTATCAGTCTAATATTGAATTCAGATTATAAATCCCGCTGGGTGACTATGCCTCCAGCACCCCAAAAATATTTTAAGGCGTCTAGCCTATCCCCTTTGGTAACGCAACTCCTTTATAACCGGGGAGTTGCAATTAATGAGGTACAATACTTCCTGACAAAGCCTGATAATTTCGAGGATAATCCTTTCCTATTGCCAGACATGGGCAAAGCAGTAGACAGGATCTACAAGGCTATTATTTCGAGAGAAAAAATCGCTGTTTACGGTGACTTTGATGTCGACGGTATTACCGCAACTATCATATTGGTAGAAGGCTTATCATGGCTTGGTGGTAAAGTGATTCCCTACATACCTAACCGTCTTAATGAAGGACATGGCCAATTAGTGGCACTTCCAGATCTCCAAAAACAGGGTGTTAGCCTGGTCATTACTGTTGACTGTGGTATATCTGCTATAGAAGAGGCGATAAAAGCAAATAAGACAGGCCTGGATCTAATAATTACTGATCACCACACCCCATTAGCCTCCCTACCACAAGCAATTGCTGTTATTGATGCTAAACGGAGTGGGTCACGATATCCCTTCCAAGAACTAGCAGGCGTAGGGGTTGCTTTCAAACTTCTTCAAGCTCTATACCAGAATGATAGAAGAGAGAAACGCCTTACAGAACTTCTCGACTTGGTAGCTCTTGGAACCGTAGCAGACATGGTTCCACTTGTAAACGAAAACCGCTATCTGGTAATAGAAGGGCTGAAGAAACTCAATCACACTAATCGCGTTGGGATAAAAGAATTAACACTAATTTCTGGACTGGAACTTGGCAAACTAGATGCCAAGAGTATAGGCTGGTCTCTTGGTCCCAGAATTAACGCTGCCAGTAGATTGGGTGATGCTACAGTAAGTTATAAACTAATCACCACCACTTCCTTAAAAGAAGCGGTTTCACTTGCAAAAGAACTAGGAGAAACAAACACTGAACGTCAGAACCTAACTAGAGATGCTTTAACTATGGCAAAAGAGAAGCTGACTGGTAAAATGGACTTGCCACTAATCATAGAAAGTGACGAGAGTTATTCTATCGGAGTCATTGGACTTGTGGCAGGCAGATTGGTGGATGAATTCCATAAACCTGCAATTATCATAAGCCTTGGACCTGAGATATGCCAGGCTAGTTGTCGAAGTATCCCAGAGTTCAACCTCACAGCTATCTTAAAAGATTGCCAGGATCTACTAATTACCTTTGGTGGCCATCCTCTAGCTGCTGGGTTTACAGTCACCCGTCAGAATCTGCCTCAACTAGAGAAAAAGCTTATGGAACTGGCTATGACTCAATTGTCTCAGTACGACCTTCGCCCTATCCTGAGTATTGATGCTGAAATTCCTCTTTCTATTTTTACTAGTGATAATATAAACCTGATACAGCAGCTGGAACCATTCGGACAAGGTAATCCTTGTCCTACTTTCTTAACTAAGAAAGTAGAAGTTAGCGAATGTCGCAACTTCGGTAACTCAAATAACTACTTGAAATTAAAGCTTCAACAAGGAAATGCAAGCTGGCAGGCTGTAGATTTTCGCTCAAAAATAAAGCAATCGGAAATCCCGACCTACATAGATATAGTTTATAATCTTGAAAAGAGAAGATGGAATGGAGAGGAAACTCTACGCCTCAATCTTATTGATTTCGTTCCATCTGTTTAGCTCTATATCTAACAAAAATAAACAAGGATAAAGCTAGCGCAAGAATTGTTAAACTGATAAGTTGTCCCTGTTGCAGTCCACAGCAAATTATCTCATTATCTCTGAAGAATCTTAGGGCAAAATCACCTGCGGAGTATAGGCAAAGATAGAGCAAGAAAAGGGAACCTTGTGGCTTAAGTTTCCCTTGTAAGTTCCACATGGTTGCGAAGACTACCAGATTCCACAAAAGGAAATATAGCTGTGCTGGATGCAACGGCTCCCCTAAGAGGCTGCACTCACTGTTCGGATGTGTATAGATAAATGACCATGGTAAGGATGAAGGTATACCGTAACAACAACCATTCAAAATACATCCAACCCTGCCAATAGCTTGAGCGACAGGAGCTGCAACAGCAAGACAGTCAAATACCCCAATTAAATTTGAAAAAGGTACCTTTCTAACTCTGGCATAAATTAATATTGCCAGTATCGCCCCAATAATAGCTCCATATAAAGCTAACCCTGCAAAACCAAAAACATATTTCCCTATTTCCGCTGGATGAATGCTATAGTAGTCCCAATTATTAACGACATGATCAAATACGTGGACTAGCCTGGCACCAAGAAGGCCACCAACCACACTCCAGAGAAAGAAATTATAGAAAATATCCTTAGGAACAAAAAGCCTATCCGCACATCTAATCATTATGGCAAGTAACACCACAACCGCTAAAGCCACCATGATCCCATACCACCTGATAGTGAATGTGCCAATGGTAAAAGCAATAGGATTTATATCAATAGTGAACACTTAATTCTCTTTTCCTGAAAAAAAATAAAAACATACAGACATTGTATCCATTACTTATTAATTATGATTGCTCATGAGAATATCGCATTTACAAAGACTTCAGCATTAAAAGGCGCTAAATCCTGTAATCGCTCTCCAGTACCGATATATGCTATAGGTATTTTTAAATCATCGCAAATAGCGAACACTATACCGCCTTTAGCAGTACCATCCAATTTGGTTAAAAATATACCCGTGATGTCTATAGATTGACCAAAACTCTTGGCCTGAAATAACCCATTTTGCCCTGTGGTAGCATCCATTACTAAAAGAGTTTGGAGGAGTGCCGGAGCTTGATTTTTCGTTATCACTCTTGTTATTTTTTTTAGCTCCTCCATAAGATTGAACTTGGTATGCAGACGACCGGCAGTATCAATAAGAACTACCTGTGCCTTGCGTTTATTTGCAGCCTGAATAGCATCAAAGGCAACTGCTCCCGGGTCAGCGCCCGGTTGATGAGCAATGACATCAACTCTAAGTTCTTCTCCCCAGAACTTTAATTGATCAATAGCAGCATCGCGAAAAGTATCAGCCGCAGCTAAAATAACACGTTTTCCCTGTAAACCAGCCTCATAAGCCAGTTTAGCAATACTGGTTGTTTTCCCTGATCCATTCACTCCAATTACCAGGGTAATCTGAAGAGAGTTTTCCCCCGCCTCAGAGCGGTTAGTAGAGTTACCCACTTTCAATATGTTAACCATTTCATTCATGAGGGCTACACGAACCTCTGATGGCTCTAGAATCTTGTCGTCTTTTACTCGCCGTTTGACAGCATCTATTAGTTTAGTGGAAGTATCAACTCCTACATCGGAAAGTATGAGCGATTCCTCTAATTCGTCCCAAAGATCATCTCCAAATGTCCCTCTATTAAAAAGACGAGTTACTTTACTAAACCAGGATTCCTTGGTTCGCCTGACGCCTTGTTCAGTTCTTTCTAGCCAATTAAACAAACATTGTCTCCCTTTATTCAATATATAGTAACATAACTATTCTCAGCTCTTAGCCAGGGGTAATGAGTATATCTACTGCATTTTAATGATCTCAATGCTTACTTATAGATAATACTAACGAACTGTTTAGTTGTTAGCTTCTTTAGCTGGGGAAACTATCTTTCGATTTCTTCTCGTAAAAAGTAGGGGGTATATTATGTCACTGGTGCAACAGGGAACCCAAACAGCTATGAAAAGGAATAAGAATATAAATGGAAGCAATGGAATCCAATTTGCCTTGCCAAACCCAATAAAGTAGAACAGGGATGCCCAGGTGCTCAATAATACATGCCCGAAGTGTGGGATCTTTGTCACCTGCCATTTATAACCTACTACAACGCCAATCAAGGCCAGTAAATTGAGCCACCATTTCTCAATAAAAGGAAGATGAAACTCTATTGGGATATTGAGAATATCTGCTCCTAAGAAAGGAATTATTGCATCACTAATTGTAGCTATCCCGAGTGAGCCAGTCCATCCAACTAAAATAACCAACCAGATATTACGCCCTCTGTATTTTACATACATTGCTGTAGTTGTTAAAGCGCTCAATACAACGTGAATTGGATGTAAATAATAAAATATATCCTGTGAGATTTTGATAGAAATACCACTAAATACCACTATAGCCATGATAATTATACCCGTAGCCGCACCAAATGCAGTATATGGAGCGTGGCTTCTAAGTTGTTCCAGTACTAGCTTAAACATTTATTATTTTCCTTTTCTATAACACTTCGAGCAAAGTCCATATGATTCAGAGATATGATATTGTGTATAAAAGCCAGTTTTTTGAGCAGTCAGCTTTTCAATTCGACACAAATCTTCATCTGCAAACTCCTGCATGGCTCCACACTTATGACATATCATAAAACGATGGCACCCTTCTCTACTTCCGAGATTGCACTTGGCAAATCTCCCACTCGATGGAAGCTTATGCGCCAAATTGAGACTACAAAGTAAATAGAGTATTCGATATATGGTAACAAGATTCAGATTCCTACCCTGTTGCTTAAGAATATCCTGTATCTCATATGGAGAAACAAGTTTATGCACATTGTTCAATACATCAAGAACCTGTAGTCGAGGCTTTGTTACTTTATATCCATTAGTTTGTAAAACCTGTATTGAGTCTTGAGCCATGGTAGAAATATACAATATTCTAAATCTAAATGCAATAATATTGCATTTAGATAAATCTCTATTCTGCCTGAAATAGTTTAACTGCCACAGACAGACAAAACGTACATGCTATTATTTATAGCAAAATGCCACTACCCATACTAAGACCTAACTACTAACCCTCGAAGTAATATCACAGCTGCTTTTTTATCGAGAGGTTCATTATTATTACCACACTTGGGAGAGTGAATGCAGCTCGGACACCCGTCCCGGCAGGGACATTCAGTAACCAATTTCAACGTGGCCTGCCATAGCTTTTCTATTATTTCATACCCTTTCTCTGCAATACCTATACCGCCAGGATAAGCATCATGGATAAAGATTTGTGGCTTTGCAGTATCAGGATGCATAGGTGTAGATACACCGCCAATATCATCCCTATCACACAATGCAAATAATGGAAGAATACTTATAGCAGCATGTTCGCACGCATGCAATCCTCCAGGGAAATCAAGCCCCGAATCCGTAATATTATGAATAGCCCTCTTAGACAGGTCAAACCATAGTGCCCTGGTTAGAAAAGATTGTGCTGGCAAGTCTAATGTTTCTTCCTCAATAATTTCTTCAGTAAGTTGCTTTTTCTTTCTAAAACCGATTACTCTTGTAGTAACGTCTACATCTCCCAGATAAACCTTTACCCCATTACACTCCTTCATAGTAATTATTTTAATAATGCTGATATCAGTAAAATCCCTGGGTAGTGTATAGTAGTCAACTGACACTTGCTTAGCCATTGCAATGCGTCTAACTTGATCCAGTTCAGTTATCAGATAAGATTCACCCTGGTGGAGATAAATTGCACCAGGGTGAATTTGCATAAAGGCAACACTTGCTTCTACTGTTTCTAATATAGACCCATGGTAAATATCGACTATAGCATACGGTTGTCCCGATGTTGCTCGTATGTTCACATCTTGAGCAGGATACACAACACAGGAAGAAGGATACCATTTTCCATATCGCTTCTTGAGTTTACCCTCTGCCTCTAATTCTGCAATAGCAAGCAGAGTCTCATTTGTGATAAATATTTCCTTGTCCTTCTCACATAAAGGATATTCCCAGGCAGCACAGATTAAATGTGGTTTAAGGATATAATGATTGACCGGGTTGATTAACGCATTATCGAAATTTTTCGTAAAAAAGAAATCGGGATTACGCATTAAATACTGATCCAACGGATCATCCTGGGCAATCAGAATGCTCAAAGAGCTTTCCATCCCTCTTCCGCTACGTCCGGCCTGTTGCCAGACTCCGGAGATACTACCTGGATAACCTGTTAATACCGTTACTGCCAGGTCACCAATATTAATACCCAACTCTAATGCTGTAGTCGTTACCAATCCATGTAGTTCACCTTCTAGAAATCGATGCTCAATCTGCCGCCTATCCTCAGGAAGGTATCCCGCTCGATAAGGACTGATTCTAGCAGAGAACAAAGCTGGAAGTTGCTGCTGAGCATAAAGACAAATGACCTCAGTTAGCTTTCGGCTTTTCACGAAAACGAGGCTCCGTATCTTGTTTTCAACTAATCGGCTGAGAAGAAAGGCGGCTTCAGTGTTAGCACTACGTCGATTACCCTTGTCGACATCAAGAACCGGGGGATTCCAAAAGATGAAATGCTTCGCCCCATGCGAAGAGCCATCACCAGCAATCACTTCGAAAGGTAACCCAACCAGCCTTTGGGCATGCTCCTGTGGATTAGCAATAGTTGCCGAACAGCAGACAAACTGGGGCACAGAACCATAAAGCAAACAAATCCTTCGAATACGACGTAGCACATTAGCCATATGAGAACCTAAAACTCCTCGATACACATGTGCCTCATCAATAACTATATATTTTAGCTTCTGTAATAACCGGGACCACGACTGATGGTTAGGCAAAATACCCAAGTGAAGCATATCAGGATTTGTAAGTAGAACTCTGGCTTGTTTCTTTATTCCAGGCCTTTTTGTATAAGGAGTATCACCATCAAAAGTAACTATCTCTTTCTCGGAAATAAACGCAGGACAGGCGATCTCTCTGAAGCTATGTAGCTGATCCTGTGCCAAGGCTTTGGTGGGGAATAGGTACATAGCTCTATTATCTTTATCCTCCAAAATAGCATCAAGTGTTGCTATCTGATAACAAAGTGTCTTCCCGCTTGCAGTAGGCGTTGATAAAATAACATTTTTCCCGGCAAAAATGGCATTTAAAGTTTCAACCTGATGACTAAATAGTGAGGCCATTCCCAGGTATTCAAGCCTGGACCTCAGAGCAGGCTTAAGTGGTTTTTTTAAATTCGCAAACGTAGCTTCTTGTAACGGTATATGTTCAATATGAACAATCTGTTGTTTATAGCCAGCTGATTCCGTTAGATAGTGAATAAAATCTATAGCATCCATTAGCTAAAGAACTGAAATAATCTCAACTTCATAGTTAAGCAATTCCACATTGGGATAATACCGGGTAATAAAATCAACAACATTGGTTAGTATTGTATCAGCATGGCTCCTCCGGTTACTGACACAAGAAACACCCAGAGTAGCTATCTGCCACAGATTGTTATTATCTATCTCAGCTATCGAAATTGAATATCGGTTCTGAAGTCGAACAATGATAGATTTAACAATTTGACGCTTACCTTTTAGAGAGTGGTTTTCAGGAATACGAAGCTCAATTCTGCATACACCTATATTCATTTTATTATATCTCGTTAAATAAAACTAATATATGTGGGAAATATTTTTTAGTCAACCAGTAATATAACAATCCGGCCATCGATATATTGACCTTGCCTCTATGTTAGGGCTATCATGCCAATAAGTAACCAAAAGAAGAATTAGCCGGGAATCCAGAGGATTTCCTTTTTCAAGTAATTGAATTTCTGTTGGCTATATCATTTAAAGCTTAAAAAGAGGTGAAGAAGAATTGGCTAGTAAATTTGATCTTATAATCAAAGGAGCAAAGATAATTGACGGAACTGGCAACCCATGGTTCAAAAGAGATATAGGCATATCTCAAGGAAGAATCAAAGCCCTGGGCTTAATCAGAACAGATTCAATAGAAATCATTAATGCTGAAGGCCTAACAGTTTCTCCAGGCTTTATTGATTTGCATAATCATAATGATCTTAGTATATTGGCTTATCCAAACTTGGAAAGCCACCTTATGCAAGGGATAACCACTTCAGTAACTGGAAACTGTGGATTATCTATGGCCCCTATTGTTCCACATAACCTTGATCTATTACGGACATATCTATCATCCTTCCTCAAACCCAACTTTGATTACGGTTGGAATTGGCAATCAACGAAGGCTTTCTATCAAAAAGTAGTAAAACAAGGCATGACTATGAACCTAGCTCCTTTAGTTGGTCAGGGTACTATTCGCCTCGCTGTTAAAGGATTCAACTCCAGTAAGCCAACAACTGAGGAGATGTTACAAATGAAAGAGCTCCTTACCCAGAGTTTGGAAGATGGAGTTTTTGGCATGTCTGCGGGCCTGTTCTATCCACCAGGTAGTTACTGTTCAACCGAAGAATTGTCCGAACTAGCCAGCGTCTTAAAAAATTATGGAGCTATTTTTACAATTCATCTTCGTAACGAAAGTAATAAACTAATTGAATCATTAGAGGAAGCCTTGAAAATAGTAGAAGGTGGGAATATCCCTCTCGAGATATCTCATCATAAGGCAGCCGGAAGATTGAACTGGGGAAAAATCAGAGGTTCGTTGAAAATTATGGCAAAAGCCAGAGAGAGAGGAGTCGAGGTCAATTGTGACGTCTATCCTTACATTGCTGGAAGTACAATGATAAGCTCTCTACTACCTACATGGGTGCTGGAAGGCGGTATCAATAGAATGCTGGACCGGCTACAAACTAGAGATATAAGAAAATCGATAGAGAGAGAAATTTCCGAGGGAACTATGGAGGGGGAAAACTGGATAAGATCTATCGGCTGGGATAACATTATTATTGGTGGATGTCCAGGAAATAAAGAGTATGAAGGAAAATCGCTAGCAAAGATTATAGATGAAAAAGGAAGCTCTAATACTCCTTATCAAACTTTCTTCGACTGGCTGGTGGAAATATCTGGAGAAGCTATTATGATACTGTTTGGAATGGACGAGGATGATGTAAAAGAAGTAATCTCCAGCCCCCTATCATCAATTATTACGGATGCATGGGCGACAACCCCCAGTGAGTCTGGAAAACCACATCCAAGAGCATACGGGACCTTCCCCAGGGTTATTAGAAAATATGTCAGAGAAGAGAAAGTACTAACGCTAGAGGAAGCAATAAGAAAGATGACCTCACTTCCAGCCATGAAAATAGGGATAAAAGATAGAGGAATTATCCAGGAAGGCTTCTGGGCCGACCTGCTTATATTCGACGCAGAGAAGATGAACGATATGGCTAGCTTCTCAAAACCTCACCAGTATCCAGAAGGTATAAAGCAGATAATAGTCAATGGGCAAGTAGTAGTTCAGGATAGTAAACTCACAGGAATAAAAGCAGGAAAAGTCTTAGCCCCTTAAGTTTTACTTATCAGGTACATACTTAATAAAGATATATATAAAACAGAAGATCATACTGAAAATAAGGCCACTCGAATATAATACATTCCTTATGGAGGTTAAGAGTTATGGGAAAATTTAAAATCCTTATTGCGGAATTTGAACATGAGACTAATTGCTTCTGTCCAGAAAAAACCGGGTACACTCAATTCGAGGAACGCCATCTTGTGAATACAAGAGACATTATCCCTTTCTTTAAAGACACCCGAACTAATCTCGGTGGATTCATTTCAGCACTGGAAGAAAAAGAATATGAAATACTCCCTGTAATAGCGGCCTCAGCTACGCCAGGCGGTATAGTTACACAAGAGATGTTTGAATTCATTAAAAAGGAGATAATCGATTCAATAAAAGCTACCGGATTAGTTGATGGTATACTTCTCGACCTTCATGGCGCAATGGTCTGTGAGAACAATCCAGACGGTGAAGGGGCACTGTTACAGGCAATTAGAGAGGTCGTTGGAAATAAGGTTCCGGTAATCAGCACTTTAGACCTTCATGCAAATGTAACAAACACTATGATAGAGAACGCAACTGCTTTCTTTCCTTATGAGAACTACCCACATACTGATTGTTTTGAGCGAGGTTATGAGGCAGGGATATGCATGGCAAATATACTACAAAAAGAAATCTCTCCCATCATGAAATTTAGACGGATTCCAATCCTTGCCCATACCATAGAAACAAGTAAAGCACCCCATATAGAACTGTTTAAGAAGGTAACTGCATGGGAAAAGACTCCGGAAGTTATTAATGTATCAGTATTACATGGTTTCCCATGGTCGGACATACCGGAAGCTCAGATGTCCGTTATAGCAATCACAGATGGCAATAGTGAACTGGCCAATACTATTGTGACTGACCTGGCAAAAACAATCTGGGAAATACGAAGTAAATTTAAAAAGAAGTTTCTTGCCCCTGAGGAAGCTGTTAAAGAAGCGATGGCTTCTCCTTCGGGACCTGTTATTATCGCAGACGCTGCAGACAATCCTGGTGGTGGAGGTAGCGGTGACTCTACCTTCATACTCAGTGCGTTAATAAAAGCAAAGGCTAATAACGTTGGAATGGCTATCATCCCCGACAGGGAAGCCGTACAGCTTTCAATTAACGCAGGAGTTGGTTCCAAAATCACACTAAACCTTGGCGGCAAACTTGGGACAAAAGAAACATCCGGCGGGCCAGTACAAATTACCGCTAGAGTAAAGACAATCACTGATGGACAGTTCATTAACAAAGGCCCCATGAGGAAAGGAATACTGAACAAAATAGGCCGTACAGTGGTTCTTGACGTTGATGGAATCGAAATCATAGTACCAGAAAACCGCATGCAACCTATTGATGCTGAGATATTCCGCCGGGTAGGTATTGAACCAAGTGAAAAAAAGATAATAGTGTTAAAATCTGTTGTACATTTTAAAGCAAGTTTTGGTCCAATGGCTAAGAAAATACTGGCAGTGAATACTCCAGCCTATGCTTCTATGGACTTTGAATCTTTGAACTTCAAACATATTCAACGTCCGATTTACCCTCTGGATAAGAATGTAAAATACGTAGCTTCCTAAATAAAAAGCTTCAAACGAGGAGAGAAGATATAATGAATGCTAAATTAGGGTATGCAGATAAAGTAATAGTCAACACTTTACTGGAAAATCATTCCGGCTCTGAACCTAACTTCCTGGCACAACATGGAGTCTCATTCTTAATAGAAGTTACAGTTGATAATATCACTAAGAGAATTCTATTTGATACCGGGCAGTCTGCTGAAGCAGTTATTCACAATATGAAGAACCTAGATATAAACCCTGGAACGATAGACATGATTGCTCTTTCTCATTGCCATTACGATCATACAGGTGGCTTGGTAGGAATGCTGAAGGAAATACATAAGCAGGATATCCCGATACTGGCTCATCCCAGTCTTTTTGACATTCATTTAGTTGCTGGAACTGGTCCTAAACCAAGAAATTGGCTTACCAGACCACTCGGAATGATAGGTGAGAATACGGAGGAAAATATAAGGCTACACGGAGGATTTCCTACTTTGATATCCAACCCATTCGAGTTGATGCCCGGGGTTCTTTGGGCAGGAGAAATTGATAGAGTCACTGATTTTGAAAAAAAACCAACTCTTGTCCCCCGTATTATCAAAAATGGAGAAGTTGTAGAAGATGCAATCATCGATGATACTGCTCTGGCAATAAATATTAAAGGTAATGGATTATACGTGGTCTCAGGATGCTCTCACTCAGGAATAGTCAATATAGTTAAGCAGTGCATAAGATTCAGCCAGGTGGAAAAGATAAAAGCAGTTGTAGGAGGATTTCACTTGATGAATGCTAATATGGATAGAATCGAGAAAACTATAAAGGCTTTGAAAGAACTAAATGTTGAGAAAGTATACAGTGGGCACTGCACTGGTTTTAAAGCATTAGCCACGATATATCGTGAATTCGGAGACAACTTTGAAGAGCTTTACAGCGGAAAAATCATACGTTCTAACCTTTAATATGAAGACTACGTAGTTTAAGCCTATATAAATAGAATTATAGAAATTATACACCTTTCTACATATGTATTATGCCTTCTATAGTATAGCCTAACAAGCGAGTAGCCAATGGAAATAAAACCATTAGAATGGATTGAGAATAAACTCAAGATATTAGATCAGAGCAGACTTCCTAGAGAAATACATTTCATTGAACTGGTAACTTATCAGGCTGTATCTCAAGCTATAAGGGAACTGAGAATTCGCGGGGCTCCAGCCATTGGAATTGCTGCTGCCTACGGTATAGTGCTTGGATCCCAGCAGATAAAATCATCAAATATAGAAATTTATCTCACTGAGCTTAATAAAGTTATGCAGACGCTGTCAGCTACGCGCCCTACTGCTGTCAATCTTTTTCGAGCAATAAACAGGATGAGACAAGTGGCTGCACAATACAATGAAATCCCTGAATTAAAAAAACAGCTAATTGAGGGAGCAAAACAGCTTCATCTGGAGGAAATAGAGGCAAGCAAACAACTTAGTCAACTGGGAGCAACGCTGATTAGAGATGGGTTTAATGTACTTACTCACTGCAACGCTGGACCCTTAGCCACTGCAGGTTACGGTACTGCTTTAGGTATAATCATGGCAGCCAGCAACCAAGGAAAGAAGATTAGAGTCATCGCTACAGAAACCCGTCCACTTCTTCAAGGATCAAGGCTTACCACCTGGGAACTGGCACAGGCAAGTATTCCGGTGACATTAATTACAGATTCTATGGCAGGATATTTTATGAACTTAAAGAAAGTTGACTGTGTTATTGTTGGTGCTGATAGGATCGCCGCTAATGGTGATACTGCTAATAAGATTGGCACTTACTCCCTGGCTGTTCTGGCAAAAGAAAATAAGATTCCATTTTATATAGCTGCACCGAAGTCAACAATTGATTTCACTATTGCTTCAGGCAAAGAAATCCCAATAGAAGAGAGAGACCCACAAGAAGTAACACATTTCCAGGGATTTCCTATTACCATGGATGGAATAGAGGCCAGTAACTTTGCTTTTGATGTCACACCTCATACCTATATAAGCAAAATCATTACTGAAAGAGGTATAATAAAAGAACCTTTTAAAACAAATTTAGCCAGCTATTAGTCAAGTACTTCAAGGAGATTTTATAGTTGCATTGTCAGCTACAAATTACAGATATCAATGAAAGTATTTTCAGTTATTGAGACAGTTAAGGAGGTAATGACATGGAGCTTTCTCCTTTAGCAAAAGAGAGATTATCTAAAATAGGTAGTTTATCACCGGAGGAAAGTGAAAAACTGGAAAGGTCCGGGGAATTAGACTCACTACTTTCGCGATATTTCACCGGCAATATAAGCACTGAAGATCTTTGGAGTAAGATCAAAGAGCTTAAGAAACAAAGAGGCGAAACAATCATAGCAGAAACTCAACTTAAATTACTTGATACAATCCGCCTGCAAATGAGACAAGAAGATATCGAACAACGTCGAAATACTATACTAGCTCTTGAGACAATAAAAGACAAACAGAAATATGCAAGTTTGGAGATGAATTTTAACTCTATAGAGGCGCTTCGTAATAAATTAATAAAAACTAAAGAACAGGCTTATGAGCAGCTCAAATCAGGCATGGAAAGTCAGTTCCAGGCAGCAGCTCAACAAGCAGCAAGTCAAGGTGTCAATGTCGATATGGACAGATCGCTGGAGGCAAATGTGAAGAACAGTCCCCAATGGAGAGCTTTTGTCTCGAAGCTGGAGAAGGACTCCGAGATAATGTTCAATGGGTACATAACCAAACTGCGAGAGCTTATGGTTATCTGAAGTCAGCTCATCCATAACTTCCGTATTAATCTCCAGACAACATTTACCTTACTACTTCTTAACAAACAATTGTTACATTACATGTTATACTGATTAACAGCTAGCATAGATATGCAGATACTTAATAATCAAGATAAAGAGATGTATAATGGATAAAGTAAGACTAGGGGTAATCGGCGGCACCGGCTTATATCATTTGGAGGGAATAACTGACGTAGAGGAAGTAGTATTAGACACTCCTTTTGGTAGTCCAAGCGATGCCATAATTCTGGGCAGCATAGAAGGGATAAGAGTTGCCTTCCTCCCCAGACATGGTAAAGGACACCAGATAAATCCCACAGAGTTACCTTACAGAGCTAATATCTATGCTTTAAAATCATTGGGGATTGAACAAATAATTTCAGTAAGCGCTGTTGGTAGCCTCAAAGAAGAAATCGCACCGAGAGACATTGTTATTCCAGATCAATTAATCGACCGTACCCGTATGAGACATAATAGCTTTTTTAACAACGGGATTGTGGCTCACATTGCTTTCGCCGAACCATTTTGTCCGGTATTAAGTCTAATTTTAGCAGAGGCAGCATTAACAGCTGGAGCAAAGGTACATAGAGGAGGTACATATATTGCCATTGAAGGACCACAGTTCTCCACTAAAGCCGAGTCACAGCTCTACCGCTCTTGGAACGCTGATATTATAGGGATGACAGCTCTACCAGAAGCTAAACTGGCCAGAGAAGCCGAAATTTGCTACGCCACACTCGCCATCGTCACTGACTATGATTGCTGGCATAATATTTATGAACCGGTTAGCTCCGAACTGATAATAGACAACCTGAAGCATGGTATCAATACAACTAAAAATATCCTCCGAATATCTATTATGAATATCCCTACAACACGTGATTGTCTTTGTACTATCGCACTTAAAAAAGCTCTAACCACTTCTCCGCAATATATATCAGCAGAGACAAAAAGTAATTTGAACTTGATTATAGGGAA
>Ga0272441_10000879_pt1 | contig 65889 bp, 45 predicted proteins | sample SSMProp6N_FD_193582 | JGI IMG/M metagenome (GOLD analysis project Ga0272441, IMG submission 193582) | Marine sediment archaeal communities from Little Sippewissett salt marsh, Falmouth, MA, United States - SSM-Prop-6N | ecosystem: Environmental > Aquatic > Marine > Wetlands > Sediment ... | reverse complement strand
TCAAGGCCAAGGAGCTCAAGGTGGACGCCGACGGCGTGTTCCGCCTGGACTTCAAGATCCCTGACGGGGCGAGCCTGGGGCACTGGCGTTTTCGGGGCACGGTCCTCGGCACGGGCATCGCCGACGGTGTCGGCGTGTACCACTCCTTCAAGGTGCTGCATTACAAGACCCCCGAGTACAAGGTGCGCGTGAAGGTGCGCGGGGAGCCTTACTTCTTCGGCGCCACGATGAAGGGCGAGATCAAGGGCTCCTACTACTACGGCACGGCCATGGCCGGCGCGCCGGTGAAGTGGACCCTGCGGCGGAGCGTGGGCAGGTTCCAGCCACCGCACCACGGCGGCTTCCGCTTCGGAGAGCTGCGGGACTGGGCCTGGCGCTGGCGCTACAGCCGCGGCTGGCGGGGCGGCCGCTACGGCAGGTCCTACACCAGCGGCCACCAGAGCGGTGGCATCATCGCCAAGGGCGAGGCCAAGCTGGACAAGGATGGAATGGTGAGGGTGGCGCGCAACCTGGCCTTCTGGCCGAAGCCGAAGAAGGGTCCGGGCCAGGGCGTGGGCACCGTGGGCGCCTTCACCCTGGAGGCGGAGGTGACAGACAAGAACCGGCAGTCCATCGCCGGCCGCAAGGTAATGACCGTCCACCCGGCGGCGGTGTACGTGGGGATGCGCATGAAAAAGGCGCTGGTTCGGGCCAAGAAGGACGCCACGGTCCAGGTCGTGGTGGCGAACCTCGAGGGCAAGCGCCAGACCGGCAAGCGGGTGAAGGTCGTCGCCACGGAGCAGAAGAACAAGCGCAAGGCGAAGAAGGTCCGCGGCGTGTGGACCTTCGAGTACGAGGTCGTCGAGAAGGTCGTCGGAGGTTGCAGCGTGACGACGACAAAGGAGATCGCCGGGTGCAAGATCCGCCTGCCCAAGGCGGGGTACTACCGGGTGCGGGGCGAGACCACCGACGCCAAGGGGCGTCGGACGCGGACGGTGATCGGGGTCTACGCGGTGGGCAAGCGGTACGTGCCCTGGAAGCAGGACAACCGCAACCGGCTGGAGCTGGTCTCCGACAAGACCAAGTACCGGCCCGGGGAGACGGCGAAGGTCCTGATCAAGTCGCCCTTCCGCAAGGCGGTGGGGCTTTTGACCGTGGAGAGAAACGGGATCAAATCCTACCGGCTGGTGCGCGTGAAGGGGTCGGTGCATGTGGAGCGGGTGAAGATCGGGGCCAAGGACCTGCCGAACCTGCACGTGAGCGTGGCGCTGGTGCGGGGCCGGGTGCGGGTGCCCGGGGCGGCGGCGGCCAAGGACCTGGGGCGGCCCAAGTTCTCTTTCGGCAGAAAGAGCCTCACCGTGGAGGTCGCCGAGAAGAAGCTGGCGGTGACCGTGAAGGCGACGCCGGAGAAGGTGCGCCCGGGGTCGAAGGCCAAGATCACCGTGACGGTGAAAGACCACCGGGGACGGCCCGTGCGGTCCCGGCTGGCGGTGATGATCGTGGACGAAGGGGTGCTGAGCCTGCTGGGCTTCCGCGTGCCCGACCCGACCACCATCTTCCACAGCGTCAAGTCGGCCAAGGCTGCCCTGCGGGACGGCCGGGCCGAGCTGCTGCGGCAGGAGAAGAAGCTCAAGCCGGCTCGGCGCCCCCCCCGGACCCGGACCATTCGTGGGCGGTACTATCGGAATCGGCGAAAAAACGGCGGCGCCAAGCCCAGGGCCATGCAGATGCGCATCCTCGCCGGGTCCACGGGCAGCGACGTCGCTCGGGAGACTACCGCATCAAAGGGGCGCCCCAGTGACTCGCCACCGCCGGCTCCTCCCGCGGCGGATCCGGTCGCGGCGGGCCCCACGACGCCGGGCGGCGGCGGAGGAGGCGCCGGCAAGGCCTTCGACGGCCGCGCGCTGTCGTTTCAGACCCGCGCGCTCTTTGCGTCCACGGCCTACTTCAACGCCGAGACCAGGACCGGCGCGGGCGGCCGGGCGGTGCTGCACGTGAACCTGCCCGAGAACCTGACCACCTTCCGTGTCACCGCCGTGGCCCTGGACCAGGTCCAACCCGACCGGTTCGGCGCCGGCGAGGGGCGCGTCACCGTGCGCCGGCCCCTGATGCTCATGCCGGCCCTGCCGCGGTTCGCCAACTTCGGCGACCGGTTCGACGCGGCGGTGAAGATCACCAACGAGACGGGCAAGCCGGGCGAGGTGCGGGTGAAGATCCAGGTGGCAAACGCCAAGGTCCTCGGTCAGCCCGTCCAGACCATCACCCTTGCCCAGGGCCAGACCGAGGAGGTGCGATTCGGGGTGGCCATCGGCGTACCCGGCCGGGCGAAGTTCCGCTTCCTGGCCTATCTGGGCCGCGAGACCGACGCCGTGGAGCTCTCCATCCCGGTGAACCTCCCGGCCACCACCGAGGCCTTCGCCACCTACGGGGTGACCTCGGACTCGGTGTCCCAGCCGGTCCTGCCGCCCACCGACGCCCTGCGGGGCTTCGGTGGGCTGGAGATGTCCTTCTCCTCCACGGCCCTGACGGGCATGGAGGACGCGGTGGGATACCTCATCAACTACCCCTGGGAATGCGTGGAGCAGACCGCCTCGCGGGTGATGCCCATCTTCGCCCTGCGCAAGATCCTGCCGGCCTTCCGGCTGCTGGGCAAGCGCAACGAGGACGGCGACCAGTACCTGGTCAAGGTGCCGGCGCGGTTCCTCAAGCGCCACCGTGGCAAGGCCCGGGCCGAGATCGAGCGCGAGTACCTGGAGTACCTGGCGCGAGCCGGCATCGCCAAGCTGCTCAGCCAGCAGCGGTACGACGGCGGGTTCGGCTACTGGGGCGGCTCCTCGCGGACCTGGCCCTACCCATCGGCCTACGCCACCTATGCCCTGCTCAGGGCGCGGGAGGCGGGGTACCGGGTGCCGGACCGCGCCCTCGACCGCGCCGCCCGGTACCTGTCGAACTTCTTGAACTACCGCGGCTACTGGAGCCGGCACCACTGGTACTACGCCTGGACCATGCGCACCATGGCGGCGTGGCTCCTGTCCGACCTCGCCGGCAAGTCCTATGTCTCGAGCTACAACAAGCGGCGAATGAACCTCAAGAGGCACCTGGCCACGCTCTACGGCGTGCGCGGCAAGCTGCCTCTGTACGCGAAGGCCCTGCTCATGGTGGCCCTCCACCGGGTGAACGGACCAGCGGATCCGTCCCGTACGGAGCTGCTCCGGCTGCTCGACAACGCCGCCATCGGGGACACGCCATACAAGGTGCACTTCCGGGAGAAGGCCACAGAGTCCCTGCGGCTGCTCATGCACTCCGAGAGCCGCACCGACGCCATCGTGCTCGCCGCCCTCATGGAGGTGAACCCGACCCACTCGCTGGTGCCCAAGGTGGTACGTGGGCTCATCGAGGCCCGGGTGCGAGGCCGCTGGGAGACCACCCAGGCCAACGCCTACGCCCTGGTGGCCCTGTCGCGCTACTACAAGCACTACGAGAAGGTCGTGCCCGACTACCGCCTTCGGGTCTGGCTCGGCGACGGCTTCATCGGCCAGACCGCCTTCCGTGGCCGCACCATGCGAGTGGTGGAGCAGAAGGTGCCCATGTCCTATCTCAAGGATCAGGGGCGCGAGGCGCTGGTCCTCGAAAAGAAGGGCCAAGGCAAGGTCTACTACCGCCTGGGCCTACGCTACGCGCCCAAGTCCCTCCGCCTCGGACCCGAGGAGCAGGGCTTCTCGGTGCAGCGCGAGTACGAGCCCGTCGAGGGCGCCGACACGGTGGTGAAGCTGCCCGGCGGAAAGTACCAAATCAAGGCCGGCAAGTACGTGCGCGTCCGCCTGCGCATCGTGGTGCCCAGCCGCCGGTACTTCGTGGCCGTGGACGACCCCCTGCCCGCGGGCCTGGAGGCCGTGGACCTGAACCTGCGCACCAGCGCCTCGTCCCGCCTGGCTGGAGAAGCCAAGAACAAGATCTACGACTTCCACTCCTGGTATGCCTTCTTCGCCTTCTCCCACAAGGAGAAGCGCGACGACCGCGTGGTCCTCTTCTCCGATCGCCTCCCCTCGGGCGTCTACGAGTACACCTACCTCGCCCGCGCCACCACCATCGGCACCTTCGTGGTCCCCCCGCTCAAGGCCAACGAGATGTATCACCCCGAGGTCTTCGGCCGGAACGGCACGAAGATCGTACAGGTGGTGAAGTAGCAGTTTCCCGTGCTAGTGTCGGCGGCGATCATGCTCCATCGACCTCGGGCACTGCTGCCACTGCCACTGCCGCTGCCACTGCCACTGCCGCTGCTGCCGCTGCCGCTGCTGCTGTCGATGTCGTTGCCGTTTGGCAGTGGCTGCCAGCGAAGCGCTCAACGGTTCGAGGTGCCGCGCCGGGTCGACGGCGCAGCTCCCGCAGAGCGCCTTCGGGCGCCGCGGGCGCCCGCGCGCCCCAAGGCCGTCGCGGGCATCGCCGTGTCCGCGCGCTGGTGGACCCAGCGTCATGCGCGAAAGGTGGCGCGCGTGAAGCGGGGCGGGGTGGACCTGGTGTGGATCGGCGACTCGATCACGCACTTCTGGGAGAGCGACGGCAAGCGGGTCTGGGATCGCTACTACGCAAACCGGAGGGCGGTGAACCTCGGCTTCGCCGGGGACCGTGCCCAGAACGTGCTGTGGCGCTTGCGGCACGGGGAGGTGGCCGGGATCTCGCCCCGGGTGGCGGTGGTGATGATCGGTACAAACGACGCGGCCGCAGGCGCGCGCCCCGCCCAAACGGCCGCGCACATCCGGGCCATCGTCACCGAGCTTCGGCGCCGTTTGCCCCGCACGAGGATCCTGCTGCTGGCGATCTTCCCTTGCGGCGTGGACGACCGTGACGAGCAGCGAAAGACGAACGCGGCAGTGAACCGCATCATCGCCAACCTGGCTGACGGCCGCCGAGTCCACTACCTGGACCTGGGCCGCCGGTTCCTCACCCCGCAGGGCGTCCTGGACAAGTCCATCATGCCCGACCTGCTCCATCCCGGCGCCAAGGGGTACCTCGTCTGGGCAGAGGCCATGGAGCCCACGCTTGAGCGGCTCCTGGGAAAGCTGTAGCTGGGAGCCGCCTGGGAGCCGCTGTGCTGGGGGACGCAGAGGAAGCGCTAGTCGAGCTGCTTGCGCGCCCACTGGCGGGCGTCGTCCAGGGTGTCGAAGCACCCCGTGGCGGTGTCCATGAGCTCCTGCATGGCCTCGGCGGCCTCGCGCAGCTCCGGTGAGCGAGCCACCTGCGCCCACCCGCGGCAATGCTGTTTCAGCGCCTCCGCCTCGGTCTGAAGCATCTGGCCGATCATGCGCTGCTGGTGGTTGGTGGGCAGGGTCGAGTTCGCGATGTCCGAGATGAACACCACGGGCTCGGCGCGCCGCAGGTAGGCCGACAGGTCTACGAGGTGCTCGCGGAACCTCTCGTCCGGCAGGCTGCCGTCGTAGGTGATGACCACGACGGGCCACTCCCTGGTGTCGACGTTGACGTACCCGGATTCACTCATGGTTGCCTCCTTTGGTATGCAAACCCTCGACTCCAGTGTCCCCTCGAACCGCCGGCAATCCCATCCGGGTTTCCCCCTATGGCATTGGATTTCTCTACGGTATTTCCTGGGAAATTGCGCGAGCCTCGTCGCTGGGGCTGTGTCGACGGGTCGGGGACTTGGGACGAGGTGCCGGCCTCGGATGCCGCTACACGTTCTCCTGCCCGAGGGCCTCGCGTACCTGGTCCATGAGGGCGTCGGACACCAGGCTCCGGGCGGTGAGATCCGCCAGGGAGGACTCAACTTGCTGGGCCGTCCAGCCCCAGTCGGCGCGGAGGCGCCAGGCGACCCGGGCGACGCCGTCGGGGGACACCAGCCGGCGATCGGCGAAGAGGGCGGCGGCCTGGAGGGCCTCCCGGGCGGCGTGGACGATGGGGCGGTAGGGGTCGAAGTAGGACGGGTCGCGGCCCTTGGTGAGGATCACGCAGGCGAGGTCCACCTGGGCGCGTCCGGTGGCCCGGGCAGCGAGGCTCACCATGGGTTCGATGGAGCTGCGGTCGACGCCGGCGTCGCGCAGGGCGGCGGCGAGGTCCGCGCCGGCCAGGTCACCACGCTGGGTGGCGTCGAGCAGGTGGAAGACGTGGCCGTCGGACTCCCAGTCGTCACCCACCACCACCAGGCGCGCGCCGGGCGGGAGGTCGACGATGAGGGACCAGTGGGCGGTCAGCTTGTACTCCACCTGGAACTTCAGCTCCCGGAAGCGGCCGCAAAGAGCGAGCTTTGCCTGGTCCTTGAACAGAAACCCGTCGGGCTGCAGCCCGTCGAGGAGCATCTTCCGGCGGATGACGCCCGCCAGCTGAGGTGGGCTGGCCGAGACGAAGTAGATGGGCGTGTGCACCGGCCGATCGCCCGGGCCCCGGCGACACTCCTGCAGGGTGGCGGCCGTGCCTGGGATGATGGTCTTGTCGATGGCCATCTCCAGAGGGATCCGCAGGAGCCCCCACAAAGACTTGAAGTCCGTGTCCAGGTAGGTCTTGTCCACGTCCCAGATGAAGATCGGTCCGTCGTAGTCCGCGGGCAGGGATCGCTCGGTCACCTGGAGGATGGGGTACGACATGGCGCGGCCGGGCTCAGGAGAGGTCCCTGGACTCGGCCTCCCACATGGCCGGGAGGCTGAGCATCTTCTCCAGGGCCTCCTCGGGTCGGGCACCCTCGTAGATCACGTCGTAGACGCCCCGGCAGATGGGCAGCCGGACGCCGTGGGCGTCTGCCCACTCCTTTACGACCCGGGCCGTGGGCACGCCCTCGGCCACCTGGCCGAGGTCCTCCAGGATCTGCTCGACGGACTTGCCCTGAGAGAGCCCCCGGCCCACGCGGTGGTTCCGACTCAGCTCCGAGAAGGCGGTGACCACGAGGTCGCCCACCCCCGCCATGCCCGAGAAGGTCTCCGGCGCGGCCCCCAGGCGCTCGCCGAGGCGGGTCATCTCGTTGAGGCCGCGCGAGATCAGCATCGCCAGGGTGTTGTCGCCGAAGCCCATGCCCCGGGCGATGCCGCCGGCGATGGCCAGGACGTTCTTCACGGCGCCGGAGAGCTCTACGCCCAGCAGGTCGTGGCTGGCGTAGATGCGGAAGCGGGAGGTGTGCAGCGGCCGCTCCACCATGCGCACCACCTGCTCGTAGGCCGAGGCGATGACCGTGCCGCCGGGTACGCCGCGGAGGATCTCCACCGCCAGGTTCGGCCCTGAGAGCGCGCCGATCTTGAGGCAGCAGGTCTCCTGTCGGAGCACTTCGGTCATGCGGGCGAAGGTGCCCCGCTCGAGCCCCTTGGTGGCGCTGACCAGCACGTGGTCACCGCGCAGGCTGTCGCCGAGGTCGCGTACCACGGCGCGGAAGGAAGAGGAGGGGATGGCCACCAGGATCAGCCGGCACCTCTCGGCCACCTCGGTCAGGTCGGTGGTGGTCTGGATCTTCTCCGACAGGTCGAAGCCGGGGAGGTACCGCTCGTTGGCGCGGTCACGAACGAGGGCAGCCGCGCGGTCCGCGTTGCGCATCCACAGCAGGGCGTCATGGCCGTTGCTGCCGGCCAGGTGCGCCAGGGTCGTGCCGAAGGCGCCGCCACCGAGGACTCCGATGGGCTCGTCCGCATGCGTCATGGGGCACCTCGCAGGCGCTCGTCGATGGCCGGTTCGAGGCCGTAGCCCGTGAGTCGGTTGTGGTAGTAGTAGAGCAGCTTCATGTCCCCGGGGAAGAGGCGATCTCCCCGGCGGGCGAGGACCTCGCGGGTGTGGTAGGTGCCGAAGTACTTCAGCCCGTCGGCCACCACGGTCTGGGGATCGAAGCCGAAGGGCACCGGCGTGGTCCCGAGGTCTCCGGCCTCTACCCGCTTCTGCAGGGAGTCTCGCAGCCGCTCCAGCGCGAGGAACACCTCGTCGAGGGGCACGCCGCCGAGGTCTTCGGCAGTACGCAAGAATCGGAAGAAGTGGCGGTCCAGCCCTCGCGCCCTCAGGAGGCAGAACGTGGTGAAGGCCAGGAGGTTGGTCGACAGGAAGGTGGCGTCCTGGCGTAGGGATCGCATCACGGCCCGGCCCGCCTCGCGGGTGTACTCAGTGTCCCGCTGGGCGTCGTGGTCTGGGCCGTCCTGGGTGAGCACGTAGCGGCTCGGGTCCACCGGGCGACCGCGGGCGTCCTCGCTGGTGCCATCGCGCCGCACGCGGTTGCCGAAGGGGTCCATGGGCTCGGAGATGTTCAGCACGATGCGCGCGTCCAGGGAGATGAGCTCCGTGGCGAAGTTGAGAATCTGACGGGGCTTGGAGAACTCGTCGTCCTCGATGATGTAGCGCGACTTCCCGGCGGCCTTGAGGTGGTCGTCGATGAGCGTCGCCGCTTCCAGCACCAGGCCGTAGCTCAGAGTGCAGGGCACGATGTAGATGTTCGGGTGAGCCCTGTGGTGCTTGAGGTTGTTGATGTAGGCCTGGAGCCCGCAGCCGAGCAGACCCAGCTTGAGGTGGCTCTCCACGGCGCCGCTCCGGCAGCGGGTGCCCCCGGGGAAAAACAGGTTGTGGTAGCCGTACTCCATCGAGATCGTGGCGTACTCCTTGAGTACCCGCTTGTACAGCCCGGCCTGCTTGCGGCGATCCACCTTGTAGGCGCCCAGGTTGTGCATGAAAAAGGAGAGCAGAGGGTTGGAGAACAGGTTCAGGCCCGCGCCATAGGTGAACGGAGGCAGACCGAGCAAAAACAGGGAGAAGCCCAGGATGATGGAGTCCAGGTTGGACAGGTGGGTCGGCGCGAGGATCACGGTGCCCTTGGTTGCCAGCTCCTTGAGGGTCTCGGTGGCGCCGCGGATGACCACCTGATCCCGCAGGTTGGGCAGGTCGGGTAGGCGGCGGACCAGGGAAAGGGGAGAGAGGGCGTTCACCATCAGCCCGGCCCCCACGGGGATCACCCGCGTGGTGAAGGCGTAGACCCGCGGATCGAACTTGCCCACCACCTCTTTGGCGAAGCGCCCGGTGGCCTGGCGCAGCAGCTCCACCTGCTCGGACTCGCTGGCCCGCGGCAGCTGGTAGCGCATGTTGCGATAGAACCGTCGGTAGGCGTTGTTGTCCCGGTCCCGGGGGGATTTCTTCAGGCGCTGCTGCTCGAAGTAGAGCGTGTCGGCCAACAGGTCCTCCACGGTCGAGCCGCCACCGCGAGCCGCGAGCCGGGTGGCTTCGACGATGCGGCCGACGACCTCGACGATGGCCCGTTCTCTGTCCTGCTCCTGCATCCTGCCTCCATCCTGTCCCTCTGGTGAGGTCTGGAATGATAGAGGTCTCCGACGGCAAAGTCCAGAGGCGCTGCGCCCTCGGATGGGGTCCCAAGTGCCCGGTCAGCAGCGGCGGAAGGTGGCCTGGCCGTCGGTGGCTCGGTACAGCTCGATGGTGACGGGGTGTCCGCCGGCGAGGTCGGGTTGGTCGGCGCGGAGCCGGCGGAAGTCTTGGGTTTGCAGGAAGTCGGCCAGGAGCGCGAGCTCGTACTCTGCGGCCTCGAGGCCGCCCCCTTCGGCGGCACAGGGCTTGAGGCGGTCCTCCAGCAGGTCGTCCATCCGAGCTCGGTGCGCCCGCCGAGCGGCAGTCTCTATTCAGTGGCGGGTCAGGTCCAGGCGGAGGGGAGGCGAATTCGGCATGGGGCCGTCACTGCGTCGGCCGGACCAACCCGATGTAGGCGGCCCGGTAGGTGACTTCCCCACGCAAGCAGCTGCGCGGTACGAGCTCGGTGGTGATCCGCAGGCCCTCGGCGAGGTACGGGTGCAGGTCGACGTCCTGGCACACCTGCAACGGGAGGGTCGTTGCCCCGTTCGGGATGGTCGCGTTGTGGGCGATGAGCACCCGCGGCAGGTCCGAGCCCGCCTTGGAGGACTCGACGAAGATCTCGATGCCGGCGAGGAAGCCGAAGCTGGACTGCATGTCCGTCGCATCCGAGGTGTCGGTCATCTGGAGGCTGAGCGAGACGATCCGTACGGCGTCGGCGGTCCCGGCGTTTCGACGGGCGACCTCGCTGTCGGCCTGGTCGCCGATGGCCACGAAGACCTGGGTCAGCGACCAGTCCAGGTCGTCCACGAGGGCCGCCGGGAGGGTGTCGCCGGTCCACCCCACGGGACAGTTCGTCTCCGAAAGCGCCGGGATCGTGACGGCATGGGTCTGCCCCTCGAACTCGAGAAAGCCCTGGCAGCCCGCGGTCAGACCAACGAGCACCGCGAGCGATCGTATCCATGGGGCCTGACGGAGGAGGCGTTCGGGGGTCTGACAGGTCATCACTGTACGGGTCGCGTTTCGAGCGGCTGCCCCACGCGGGCAGCCACTGCTGTCATTGTACATGATTCTCGCGGGAGATTCTGCCCTCAATCCGACTCGGGGCGAGTCAGGCAGACTCGGGCACTTGCGTTCAGGAGGGCTTCGCGGTCTTGGGAGGCAGGACCTCGTTCATGGCGCCGCGCCTATATCCTTGCAGGTCCACCGCTACGTAGCGGAATCCCAGGTCGCGCCCCCGTGACAGCAGCGCTTCCCGCAGGGCAGGCTCCAGCAGCTTGGGGATCTGGGCGGGGTCCACCTCGAGGCGGGCCACGTCTCCATGGTGGCGGGCGCGGACCTGATGAAAACCCAGGTTGTGCAGGGTGTCCTCCAGCTGCTCCACCATGGCGAGTCGCTCGTCGGTCACCCGGATGCCGTAGTGGATGCGTGAGGCCAGACACGCCATCTCTGCCTTGTCCCAGGTCGGCAGATCCAGCGCCTGGCTCAGGTCCCGCACGTCGGCCTTGCGCAACCCCGCTTCGAGGAGCGGGTGGCGCGCGCCGCGCTCCTGGGCCGCCTTGTGTCCCGGGCGGTGGTCTCCCATGTCATCGAGGTTGGTGCCGAGCACGACATGGGACAGGTCAAGCTCCCGGGCCTTGGCGAAGGCCTGGTCCAGCAGCAGTGCCTTGCAGTGATAGCAGCGGTTCTCGTCGTTTCTGGCGTAGTCCTCCGAGGCCAGCTCTTCGGTGCGGGTCTCCAGGAGGCGGGCGCCGATGTGCGCGGCCAGCTCCTGCGCCTCGGCGCGTTCCCGGGCCGGGAGGGACGCCGACACCGCGAGGAGACCCACTGCCCGGTCGCCCAGTGTCTGGGCAGCCACGGCGAGCAGGAGTGTGGAGTCGACGCCTCCGGAGAAGGCCACGAGCACGGACTCGAGCTCCCGCAGGATGTCACGCAGCCGTTGGTACTTTTCGTCGAGGTCCGGAGCGGTGATGGTTGGATTCGTGGCCACGGAAGAGTTCCTCGTGTGAGCGTAGCAAAATGTAGACCCGAGCCGCATACCAGGCAAGGTTACCGCCGAATTATTGACGTCTGCCGGAGGGCGACCTATTCTGGAAGAGCGGCTTAACGAACCGATTTCGTTCAGAATCGAATCCCCTACACCTGCACGTCGGGGGTTGGTGACCAGGAGGCAATTGCCAGGATGCTCGAACGGCCGAAGAGCGGCTCACCCGACGACCCGTGGGTTCGTGGCGGTCGCCTGGCCGAGGCGCTCGCGCGCAAGCTGCTCGACCAGGGGATCGGCGCAGAGGAGCTTCCGACGCTCCTCGCCACGCTCACCGAGGCCGAGGCAGAGGCGGGGGCCCTTCGGCTGGAGGTGGAGCGGCACGAAGCGAGGCTCGATGACGCGGCGGTGCACGCCGGAGAGACCATGGTACACCTGCGCAACGCCGTGGCCGAGCTCGGCAGCAACCGGGAGCAGCTGGTAGAAGGCGGCCTCGCCGACGAGGCGATGCTCGACGATCTCGACTTCCAGATCGGCACCCTGGAGCGCCGCATCGCCGAGGTCAAGGCCGGTCAGTCCTCGGAGAACCGGGTCATCGAGGAGGACCTGTCGCCGGAGCGGGATCGGCTCGTAGCCGGAGAGCTGGAGCGGCAGTCAGTGACCGCGCGGCTCATCCAGCGGGTGCTCGAGCTCAAGCCCGACCCTTGCCCACCGGAGCTTCTGCGCGACTTCTACGCGCTGGAGTACCTGCACCAGGGTCTGTAGCCAAGGCCCCGCTCAGTAATTACCTGGTCAGATCAGGGCGTCGAGGCGCCCGGCTGGCGTGGCGCCAGAAGGGCGTATGTCGGGAATATACAACCGCCTGGCAACAAAGCCAGCCGGGATGGTTCGGCGGCCTGAGCGATCAGGGTATTGCTGATCGGGGCCCAAGCGGGACAAGCGTCCGTTCAGGCCGCAGGTCAGCCCGGCAGGTCCACGCCGTCGGAGATCCGCATGGCCTGCAGCATCTCGGCCACGGTGGAGTAGTTCTTCTCGTAGAAGAAGGGGCAGGGGTCCGGCCGGGCATCGTCCAGGGCGTTGAGCAGCGCGATCTCCCGCTCCATCTGCGTCTTGCGGAGCACCTCGAGGACGCGGCGCTTGTCGACGAGCCTCTCCTCCAGCTTCTCCTGCCGCCCCACCGACTCGGCGCGGTAGCCCCCCAGCTGCTGCTCGAGGTCGTGAATCTGCTGGTAGAGATCGGACTGGGGGCCCTTGGCGTCGGGATCCTGCTCGATGAGGCTGTCGAGGGTCATGCTGGCGCCGACGATCTCGTTTTTGAGGTCGAAGGCCTTCTGCTGGATCTCCGCCTCCAGATCGTCCAGCTCGGCCTCCACCAGCGCCACGTCGGCCTCGGCGCCCACGGTGCGGTTCTCGGACTCGGCGAGCTTGGTGAGCTGCTTGGGCAGGCCGGGCGTGGCGAGCTCGTCGCGCACGAGGCGCTGGGCGATGGCTGTGGCCAGCTTCAGGGCCTGGCTCCAATACCAGATGCGGTAGGCCGGATCCCCGGGGTGCATGGACGGCGACTCCAGGTCCGGCCCGGTCTGGGGGATCGTCGGCGCGAAGTCTCCGGGCGACCAGGCTGCAGCGGTCCCCCCCCAGCTCGAGCCCGGCTTGTCCGTCTCGAGCACCTTGCCCACGTCCGGCGGCACCGCCCGCGGTTGGGGCGCGGTCTCGAGGACCTGCTCGAGCAGGTCCAGCACCTCGTCCACCGCCTCGGGTCGGTCCTCCCTGGCCTTCTCGAGACACTTGAGGATCACCGCCTCCAACCCCTGTGGCAGGGGCGGGATGTCGATGGGCAGCAACGAGGATGGCTTTGGGGGCGCTTCGTCCATGTGAGCCTGGAGCAGCTGGGGCAGGAGGTCGTAGATGAACGGCGGGCGCCCGGTGCACACCTCGAAGGCCAGGACGCCCAGGGCGTAGATGTCCGCGCGGTGGTCCACGTTTTCGCCGCGGGCCTGCTCGGGGGACATGTAGCGCGGTGTGCCGAACACCTCCCCAGTGGCGGAGAGTGGATTTTCCACGTCGGCGAGGACCTTGGCGAGGCCGAAGTCGAGGATCTTCGCCTTGTCCTCGTCGCCGCGGTACTTGGAGATGCGTACGTTGCTCGGGTTGAGATCCCGGTGCACGATCTTTGCCGCGTGGGCCGCCTTCAGGGCCTGGGCGACCTGGACCAGGATTCGAAGTCCTCGCCAGCGGGGCACGGGCTTGGGGGATGCTTCGGCGATCACGCTCGCCAGGGTGGGCCCGTCCACGTACTCCATCACGAGGTAGAACAGCCCGTCGTCGGTCCGCCCGAAGTCGTAGATCTGCACGGCGTGGGGATGGTCCAGGCGGCTGGCAGCGTGGGCCTCCCGTTTGAACCGGGCCACGACCTTCTCGTCGTCGGCCACATGCTCCTGGAGCACCTTGACCGCGTACTGCATGCCCAGGGTCTCGTGCTCGGCCCGGTACACCTCACCGAGCGCACCCGCGCCGAGGAGCTCCTTGATCTCGAACCGTTCCGCCAGCGTCGTGCCCGTGAGGGTGCCTTCGTCCATGGTACCTGTCGTCTTCCCCCAATGTTGATAATACGAAACCGGGCGTCAGGCCAGACGGAAACGCGGGTGCTGAGCGGATTGGGACGATCAGGGCAGAAAGAGGTTGTAGGAGTCACGTCGCTTGTCGAAGGCGCTGGTCAGCCGGAGTCTCCAGGCGCCCTCCAGGAGGCACCGAACCATGGCGCTGGTGGTGCCGCGCCCCACCACATCCAGCACCTCGTCGTAGCTCGTTTCCACCCACAGGCGGACGTCCCAGCCCGGGTTGGGTTTGTGCCGGGACACGCAGCGCTTGACATGGGGCTTCATGAGGGCCGAGAGGTCGGGCGGCGTTCGGAGTCCGGAGGCGTTTCCAACCGTATTGCCCATCAGTGCCCCCAGGGCGTCCTCCGCGTCGCTGCTGACCGCGCTGCGGACCAGGCCCGCGGTGGACGGCCGGACCCCGGGCTCGATGGCCAGGTAGGAGGTCACCGGGGACACTGCGCGCCCCAGGTTCGCCACGCGCAGCTTCTCGGCGTCAGTGAGGCTCTTGTGCTGGTCGTGGGAGAAGACGAAGGCCGCCGTGGCCCGGGTGAACCGCCGGTCCGCGCGGATGATCTTGCGGTAGGGCGCCGACCAGATCTTGCCTCTCACCGTCAGGCGCCGGGGCGCGAGCGCGAGCTGCACCATCTCCCGCAGGCCCGCGCCCTCCTTCAGCGTCCTCGGGAGGTTGAGGCCGTGACCCTTTGGGAGCCCGATCACCCGCACGTGGTCGATGCGAACGGGCCGCACCAGACCGAGGACCACCGGCACCAGGCTCTTGTGTTTCGGCTTGTCTGGGCCGTCGATGTGAACCAGCACGCCGCCGTGCTTCGTCGCCAGGGAGGACAGCCGGTGCTTGTCGTCACGCCTTTCGGTCACGTCGGTGTTGGAGGCGTCGAAGGTGGGCAGCACGGCATGGACAACGGTGCCCCGTGGCGCCCGGGCCAGCGCGCGCAAGGCGCTGCGGCGGCTCCAGCGGAGGCGGAGCAGGTTGTCGGTGAGCATCACGATGCGTAGGGTCCCGCGGCGACCCTTGAGGGTCTTCGCCGCCAGGGCGAGCCCCTCGTCCAGGGCGCTGCCGTTGCCCGGTGCGAGGCTGCCCCGCTTGCGCGCGGTCTTCACCTGCGCCCCAAAGGTGGCGGCCCGTGCGAACCTCCCCACGAGCCGCTTGGCGAAGCGGCGGTACACCACCACCTCGAAGCGGGCCTTGGGTACGTGGCTGAGGTAGGCCCGGACCAGGGCCAGCTGCCTGGTGATTCCCTCGGGCTTCATGGAGTGGGAGGCGTCCACCACGAACACCACCGAGAGGTTTCGCGGCAGCGGTCGCAGCCGCGGTGCCGTGTCCAGCTCGATCCTCAGGAACTGCTTCTTGGAGCCGGCCACGACTCTGCCCAGGCGTCCCGCCAGGGTTCGGATCCGCCCCTGGGGAGACGCGATGCGGATGATCGCCTGGCTCAGATCTCCACTGGAGGCGGGTGCGTCGGGCAGCACCAGGGGCAGCCTTCGCGCCCGATACCGGAAGGTCCGGGTGCCGACCTTGCCCCGCACGGACCAGGCCACGAGCTGGCCCACATCCATGCGGGCGTGGTCGGACACCACCAGGTGCCAGCGGCCCGCCAAGGGCATCTTGGCCTTGAGCTTCACGTCATATGTCATCTGCACATTGTTGTCGCTACCGCCGGTCTGCTCGTGCAGCACGTGCGTGTCGCCTGCCGGCGTGACGAGCCGCACCTCGAGGTCGCCCTTGTAGGTGTGGCGGATGTCCACTGACACCCCGACGGCCTTCACGGAGCCCCGGCGGCGGATCCGGAGTGTGGAGACGGTGTAGGAGGTGTCCGGCGCCCGGGTCAGGGAGCCCGGCAGGGGCTTCCCCCCAACGTGCCGCAGGGCGATGGATTGAGCGCGGGAGGCTCGCCGTCCGTTGATGGTGATCCTCGTCCGTTTCCTTCCCTCCGGGTGGATCCGCAGGATCGGCACGGCGAGGTTCTTCGCGCCGTTGTGGCGGGGGTAGGACAGGGTGTAGCGACCATCGGCGTAGCGCGTGGGCACGGTGAGGGTGTACTCCACCGTGGACCTGCATTTGGGCGCCACGGGGAAGACCTGCAGGTGCACCTCATTGGCCCAGACCCAATACAGCCACGCCGGATCCCGGGGCGTGTGCGGTCCGAGGCCCGTGAGCTTTTTGTACAGCGCCGCGGCCTTGTCGGCCTCCATGAGCTCGGCTTTGTACCAGCGCTTCTTGCCCCGGATGCGCAGGCCCGTGGCGGCCGCCCCGTAGGGCAGGCTGATGTGCAGGGACGCCTCCTCGTGGCGCTTGCCGGCGTTGGCGAAGGTGCGCCGTATCGTGTAGATGGCCACGCCATTTTTGAGCCGGATGTCCACCCTGTGGGAGATCTCCTTGAGGGGCTGGCTCAGGGTCGCGGTCAGGGTGTCGGCCTCCGCGGACGGAGCGCCGAGGGCCAGCAGCAGTAGCGCCATGGGCAGGGGAGTTTTGTGTCGCATGGAAAGTTGGAGTGTCTCCCCTTGTAGAAGTTCCGACGCCGCGGAAAAAAACGACTGCGCTCAGGCGGCGCTCGGGCGGCGCTCAGGCGGCGCTCGGGCTCAGGCGGCCTCGGGGGCGCTGGGTGTGTGTTTGCCTGACGACGGGTCGTCGAGCTGGCTCGTTTGGGCTGCGCGCTTGTGGCGGCGGCGGGCGAACTCGAGCAGGGAGTAGACCACCGGGATCACGATGAGGGTGATCAGCGTGGACACGAGCAGCCCACCAACGACGGCCTGGCCCATCGGGGCCCAGATGAAGGCGCCTTCCTTGGTGGTCAGGGCCAGAGGCAACATGCCCATGATCGTGGTGCAGGCGGTCATCAGCACCGGGCGCAGACGGCGCTCACCGGCGGCGCGGATGGCAGCGTCTCGTCGCATTCCCCCGTCCCGTAGCTGATTGATGGTGTCGACGAGCACGATGGCGTTGTTGACCACGACGCCCACCAGCACGATGAGGCCGGTGAAGGCCGGGATGGAGAGCCGCGTGCCGGTGATGAGGAAGGCGAGAAAGACTCCGGTTACTGCGAAGGGCACGCTGAGCATGATTACGAAGGGATCCAGCAGCGACTCGAACTGCGCGGCCATGACCATGTACACCAGCAGAAGCGAGAACAGGAGGACCAGCTTGAGGTCGGCGAGGGCCTCCTTCTGCCGCTTCACCTCGGAGCCGTGCTCAAACGTCACGCCTTTGGGCAGGTGGAGCCGCGCCAGGGCCGCGTCGGCGTCTCGCACCACGTCGCCCAGGGCCCGGCCACGGTACCCAGCGCCCACGCGTACGACCCGCTCCTTGTCCATGTGACGGATCTCGATGGGGCTGTGGCCGCGGACGATGCGGGCGATGTTGCCCAGGGGAAACTTCATGAACCCCCCGTGGACGGTCTTGCCTGCGAGCCGCACGTGCTTTTGCGCGAGGTTGGGGACCATGAGCCGTTCGAGATCCTGTGGTGTGTCGCGGTCCTCGGGCCGCAGCCGTACCACGAGGTCAATGGGGGCGGAGTCCCCCCGGTACTCGGTGACCTTCCAGCCGTGGATGGCCGCGCGCAACGTGCCGCCGATGGCGTAGGAGGACAGCCCCATTCGGGCGGCGCGTTTGCGGTCTACCACCACGCGGTAGTCCGGCCTGGTCTGGAGCAGCTCTGCGGCCACGTCCTTGGTGCCGGGCACGGTCTTGAGGGCGGCCTCGATCTGCCGGGCGGCGCGCTTGAGGTCGCCCAGGTCTCGCCCCTTGACGTTGATGGCGATGGGCTTCTCGGCGCCCTGGATGGCCTGGCTCATGGGGTTGCCCGTCTTGAAGCGGAGCACGGCCTCGGGATAGCGGCGCTTGATGTAGGGCCGGATCCGCTCGACCACGTCGTCCTCGCTGGCTTTCCGCTGATCCTTGGGCAGCAGGCGGGTGTAGAGGTTGACGACGTTGGATCCCTCCTTGCCACCGGAGGTGGACAGGACGGCGGCCTCAGAGGTGCCCGCGGCGTAGAAGGTCATGATGACCTCCGGGTAGCCGCGTAGCCGAGCCGCGATGTCGTCGGCCGCCGTCGTGGTGCGGTCGAGCTTGGTGCCCACGGGCAGCTCCACGGTGATTTGGATGAAGCCGTAGTCGTCGTCCAGCACGAAATCCACCCCGGTGCGCATGGCCCCGAAGGTGGAGGCCACCAGGATGGCGAGGGCCACGCCCACCACCACGAAGCGCCACCGGAGGGATCTGGTCAGCAGCCAGCCGTAGCCGAGCTCTAGCCTGTGAAAGCCGCGCTCGACGATTCGACCCAGCCGTGCCAGCCATCCGGTGCGATCCGGATCCTGGGGTTTGATGAGCCGCGCCGCCAGGGCAGGGGTGAGCACCAGCGCCGTCACCAGGGAGGCGCAGAGGGTGAAGACCATCACGAAGGCGAGCTCGCCGAGCATCACCCCGATGAAGCCGCGGATGAAGACCAGCGGCGCGAAGATCACCACCGTGGTCAGGGTGGAGGCCACCACGGCGCCCGCCACCTCGGCGGTGCCTGTGACCGCGGCCTCGTGCGGGGGCTCTCCCTCCTCGACGCGCCGGGTGATGGATTCGAGCACTACGATGGCGGCGTCCACCACCATGCCCACCGCCAGGGCCATGGCCATCAGGCTGATGGAGTTGAGCGTGTATCCCATGAGGTACATGCCCGTGAAGACCGCCACGATGGAGGCCGGGATGGTCAGGGCCACCACCAGGCTGGGGCGCAGCTTGCGCAAAAACGCGAGGATCACAACCAGCACCAGCACGCCGCCCACGATCACGGTGGAGGTCAGGTTGCTCACGGTGGCGCGGATGAACTCCGAGCCGTCGAACATGGTGACCACGGTCAGCTCCGTGGGCAGGTGCCGCTGGAGCTGGGGCAACCGCGCCCGGATGCGATCCACCACCTCCACGGTGTTGGCGCCGGAGCGCCGGAACACCATGATCCAGGTGGCCTCCTTGGAGCCGTACCGGGCCATGGCCTGGCGGTCCTCGGTGGTTCTCTTCACCTTGGCGACGTCCTTGACGTAGACCTGCCCGAAGGCGAGGTAGAACGGGTCTGGAACCTCGGCGCGCTGTGCCCCGGCGAGGGGCTTGGCCGATGACATGGCCACGAGGGTGTTCGAAATCTGGTCCAGGTTCTGATAGTCGCCCGGTACGGTGATGGGCAGGTCGAGGTTGCCCGAGACCATGCGTCCGGCGGGGACGCTGAGGTTTTGCGCCTGGAGGGTCCGGATCAGTCGGAACAGGGACAGATCGCGGTCCTGGAGCCGCTTGCGGTCCACCTCCACCAGGATCCGCCGGCGGGGCGCGTTGAGCATCATGGCCGATCCCACGCCGGGGATCCGCTCCAGGGCCGGCACCAGCTTGTCCTTGATCACCCCGCGGTAGGCTCGCAGATCCCCCCTGTCGGCCTTGACTCCCACGATCATCACTGGCAGCAGCGAGGTGGAGAACCTGAAGATCCACGGGTTCGCGGCGTCCGACGGCAGGTCCTTCTTCGCAAAGTCTACGCGCTGGCGGAGCTCGTTGACCGTGGCCTCCAAGTCCGTGCCGTAGTCCATGGTCAGCGTGATGAGGGAGAGGTTCTCCTTGGAGGTGGACTGCATGGAGCATAGGCCGGGCAAAGAGGTGAAGGAGCGCTCGAGCAGGTTGGTGACTTTCTTCTCCACGTCCTCGGCCCCCGCCGCGGGGTAGGCCGTGACCACGGTGATGACTGGCGGCTCGATCTTGGGGAACTGATCCACCGGGAGCTGAGCCAGAGAGTAGACCCCGAAGATCACCAGCGCGCCGAAGACCATCAGCACCAGCACGGGGCGTCGGACCACGAACCGCAGAAAGCTCATGGCACGATGCCCGCGCGCAAGGCCGGCTTGGGCGCGGGCCGGGGGGCGCGGACGCGGGTGGCGGGCTGGTGGCTGACCACTCGCACGCGGGAGCGATCGTAGAGGCGCTCGTGCCCCTTGACCACGACGCGATCACCGGCGGAGACGCCGCCGAGCACCGCCACCCATCCGCCCTGGGAGCGACCGAAGCGGAGGGTCTTTTCGCGCACGCGCTCATTGGCCCCGAGCACGAAGACGCTCACTTTGTTCTCGAGGGGGGCGGTGGCCAGGGCGCCCCTGGGAACAGCCAGGGATCGGCGCTGCTTCAGGGTGACCTTCAAGGTGGCTGACATGCCCGGCATGAGCTGCCCGGACTTGTTGTCGACGCGTACGCGGATGGTGACAGTGCGGGTCATGGGGTTGACGTAGGGGATGATCTCTTCCAGCACGCCCGAGATGGGCGGCCGGTGGGCCAGGGCGTCGCAGGTCACCGAGACCGGCTGGCCCCGGGAGAGCCGCCCGACGTCCTCCTCGTTGACCTCGGCCTGTACATAGAGCGGGTCGTGCCGGGTGACCACCAGCACCACCGTGGGCGGGAAGGGCCGGGCTGCTTCACCGGGATCCGCCAGGCGCCGCACCACGAAGCCGTCGAAGGGCGCGGTGATCTTCGTGTCGCCGAGCTTGGAGTAGGCGATGCCCAGCTCGCCTTTGACCCGCCCGATGACCGCGCGGGCGGCGTCCCGCTCCGCCTGGGCGCGCACATAGGGGATCTCCACCTTGTCCAGGTCGGTCTTGGAGATGGCCTTGGCCCGGTAGAGGCGTCGCAGGCGCTCGAGGGGCTCGGCCAACCTGCTGAGCACCGCGTCGGCGGCCCGGGCCTTGGCCCGCGCCGTGGCGAGGTGCACCCGGAGCCCGATGGTGCCCACATAGATCTCCTTTGGATCCACCACCACCAGGACCTCACCCTTCTTGACGGGATCGCCGGCGCGCTTGGTCACCTTACGGATCACGCCCGGCACCGAGGGCGCAACGAGGACGCGCTCGGCCGGATCCAAGGTGCCCTCGAGCTCCAGCACCCGGGTGAACGTGTGGAGGGACACGGTGCGCACCTCCACGTCCACCACGGCGCGGCTCTTGGGGCCGTCGGCGAGCTTTGACTGCTTCTTGCGGCCGCCACCGCAGGCCGGCAGGACCAGGGTCAGATTGACCAACAGCACGAGCGACGCCTTTGTGTGGGTCATTTGTGGACTCCCATGGCCCGATCGAGGGCCGCTTTGGCGAGGTAGTACTTGTAGAGCGCGTTCGTGGCGCTCGCCTTGGCTCGGGTCAGGTCCATCTGCGCGTCGAGCACGTCGGTGGAGGAGCCGGCGCGCAGCTCGAAGCGTTTGGTCTGGATGCGGTGGCTCTCGGCGGCGGCGCGCACCGCTTTTTTGGCGACCTTCAGAGACGCGCGCGCCACGCGCAGGTCCAAAAAGAGCTTCTTCACCTGCAAAGGAATGGCGCTGCGGGCCTTGCGATCCATGGCCCTCACCCGGTTGAGCCGGGCGGTGAGCACGTCCGCTTGACGGATCTTGCGGCCCCACTCGAAGTCCCACTGCAGCACGGCCCCTACGAAAAAGGAGGTCTTCGGCATGACCACGCCCAAGCCGTGGTTGGCGTCGAACTGCGCGATGGCGGCCACGGTGGGGATGAGCCGGCCGAGGGTGGCCTTCCGCCCTGCGCGCAGCTGCGCCGCTCCCAGGCGGGTGAGGTGAAGCTCGGAGCGCTGGCGCATGGCTCGGGCCGTGCACTGCTTCAAGTTGAGCGGGTAGGGCGGTGGCGGATCTCTGAAGCGCTCGGTCAGCGTCAGGGGGGTGTTGATGTTCAGCCCCATGACCCGGGCGAGGTTCGATTTGGCCAGGTTCACGGCGGCCTCGGCCTTGAGGATTGCCTGCTTGACCTGTGCAGCCTTCACCTGCACGCGAAGCAGCTCCGCCCGGCGGACGACGTCCTCGGCCAGCAGTGTCTTCACCCGCTTGGTGTGGGCGCGCACGAGCGCCTCGGCCGACCGCATGATGGCCGACAGCACCTGAGCTTGGTAGGCTTGGATGTAGGCCTGGGTGACGTTGTGGCGCACCTGTCCGCGTGTGGCGCTCAGCTTGGTACGGGCCACCCGCACGCCGAGTCGGTTGAGGCGGTTGAGGTGGTGGATGGAGTAGAGCGGCGTCAGTGGTTGGATGAGCCGAACGGAGACCTGAGCGGTGAGCCGCTCCCGGATCCTGAGGCCGGCGAACAGGTCCGTGAACAGGGTCAGGCACCCTGCGGGGAGCGGGCAGTCCGGCGAGGACTGCACCGTTGGGATGTCGAAGGGCAGGTCGCTGTCCCAGTACAGCAGGTTGCCGGTGATCTTCAGCGTCGGGAAGTACCGGTGGAAGGTCGCCTTGCGTTTGGCCCGTGCCTGGTGCACGTCGGCGCGGGAGATGGCGATGTCGTGGCTGTCGCTGCGGGCCAGGGCGCGCGCCTGGGCCAAGGTCAGGCGGCGGGGGCGGGGGGCTCCGTGGGCCCAGGCCGGCGCCACCAACCACACCCCCAGCAACACGCAGACCACCCGAACCAGGTGTGTCATCGCTTCACCCCGTTGAGCAGGACGTCCAGGACGATGGGCACCTTCTCGGTGAAGGAGCTCGGCGGGTCCTGTTGCAACCACAGCGCGTTGGCCGCGTCCATCATGCCCAGAAAGAGCGATGCCATCTCCCGGGGAGGCAGGTCCCGGAGCACCTCCTCGGCGATGCCCCGGGCGACAACGCGCTCGATCAGCTCGATGAAGCGCTGGTACGACTCCATGGCGACGTCCCCGAGCTGGGCGTGGGCGTTGGGTCCGATGACCACCACCGGGTAGGCGGCGACGATGACCCGCATGAAGGTGCGCCGCTCGTCCATGAACTCGGCGTAGATGGTGGTCAGCCTGGCGATGAGGTCGCCGAAGGTGTCGGCGCGATCCATCTCCGCTTCCAGCTTTTCGTACAGCACGCCGAATCGCTCGGCGATCATGGTCTGGAAGATCTCCTCCTTGCCGTTGAAGTAGGTGTAGAGGGATCCCGTGGAGAATCCGGCCTGGTCGGCGATGTCGGTCATCTTGGCCGCGTGGTACCCGTCCCGCACGAAGATGGTCTCCGCCGCATCCAGGATGGCTGCCTGCTGCACGGCCCGCAGCCGCTCCTTCCGCAGGGTCTTGGCCGATGCAGTGTACTCTCCCGTGATTGCTTCGGCCTGGGACGTGGGGTCGTCATCACTACGGTTCGTCATGGGGTCCTCGGGGGGGGTGCAGCCAGGTCCACCTCGCCAGTCCAACGAGCTGTTGTTTGGTGCACCAAATAACGAGTCGTAAAATTGACTCACTATGAAAAAAATTGAATGACGATTCAATATATCAGACTGTCGCGCCGCGTCAAGACCGTAGTCGCACCGGCAGTCTTGGCGTAATTGGTTTATATTACAAGGCGTTGGGTTCGTGTGAGCCGGGGGCTTCCCGATCCTACCAGTCGTCGGGATCGGCCTTCATGAGGCGCGTGGGTCGAGGGCGGGATTTCATGGTGTCGACGCCGGCGTCCTGGGTTGCGGCCGGGTCTGCGACGGTGCCGAAGGTCTGGCCGAGGCGTTTGGAGCAGGATTGGCGGAACATGAGCCAGCCGATCAGAAACAGGATCGCAAGCCCCACGAAGATGTACTGCTGGCCCCTGGGGTGGCGGGTTCGGTACTCGCGGCCGAAGATCCGGCGCGCGCTGCGGCGCGGACCCTCCGGCTCCCGGTCACCAGGGCTAGCTCGCATGTCTCACCGGATGCGGTGCGATCGCGAAGGACCCTGGTTTCCCAGGGGCTTCCGGGACCGAGTGGAATACGGGTTGTATTTGCGAGGGCGCGGGAGGTCCCTGGGGGACCAGGGGACGAGCGAGGGTGCGGCGGTCTGGTGAGACTTGCAGGCTAGCCATCGACCTTCGAGGGGCCCAGGTCCAGGAGCCGTAGCTGGATGGAGGTCTTGCCGCGGTAGGTGTTGTGCTCGGGCACGAAGACCACCCGCAGGCGGGACTGGATCGCTGGCGCCCGGTGGCCCATGCCGAAACCGATGACCTCGTGTACTGTGTCGCCCTCGGGGTTGGCGATCTTCAACCGCAGGTGGCCATTTCCCACCAGCCGCGAGTCCACCACCACCACCGGGTCTGCCAGGAGCATGGGCTCTGGGTTTCCCTCACCGCAGGGTTGGATCTGCTCGAGCTCGTCGACCAGCTCCTCGTCCACCGCGTCCAGGGATGTGCAGGAGTCCACCCAGATGGTGTCTCCCACGCCACCTTGGCGGCTGATCTGCGCCTTGACCTCGGCGTCCAGCGTTTTTGTCAGCGCGGGCAGCTCGGACTGCTTCACGGAGAGGCCCGCGGCCGAGGCGTGGCCGCCGAAGGTGACCAGGTGCCTCCGGGCGGCGTCCAGGGCCTGGTAGACGTTGATGCCGCCGAAGGTCCGCACAGAGCCTCTGCCCTCCTCGCCGGAGAGGGAAATGACCACCGCGGGACGGCCGAACTGATCGGCGAGCTTGGAGGCCACGATGCCCACGACTCCAGGGTGCCAGTCTGCGCTCGCCAGCACGTGGACGGCTTCTCCCACGCCGCCCTGCTCCACCATGTCCACCGCGGCGTTGTAGACGTCCTCCTGGAGACGCTGTCGTTGGCGGTTGCGGCCGTCCAGGGCGAGGGCGCAGCGCCAGGCCTCGTTGGTGTCCCGCTCCATCAGCAGCCGCAGGGCCGGCATTGCGTTGCCCAGGCGGCCGGCCGCGTTGAGCCGGGGCGCCAGCCGGAAGGCGATGTCCTTGACGGTGATGGCCGGTGGCCCGGCCTGGAGGCCGGCCAGCCGCGCCAGGAAGCGCAGCCCAGGGCGTTGCAGCTCGTTGATGCGGTCCAGGCCGGCGCGCACCATGATCCGGTTCACCCCCGACAGGGGTACCACGTCGGCGATGGTCCCCACGGCCACGAGGTCCAGCAGGTGGCGCACGTCGGGTGCCGGTCGATCCTCGAAGAACCCGCGGTTCGAGAGCTCGGTGCGCAGGGCCGCGGCCACGTAGAAGGTCACACCCACCGAGGCCATGTGGTGGAAGGGGAAGGGGCAGCCGGGGCGACCCGGGTTGACCAGGGCATAGGCCGGAGGAGGGTTCTCGGGCATCTGGTGGTGGTCCAGCACCACCACGTCGATGCCGGCCGCCACCGCGGCCTGGAGGGCGGGGTGGTCCCCTGAGCCCACATCGCAGGCCACCACCAGGGTGCAGCCCGCCTTCTGGAAGGCCTGGATGTCGCCGGGTGTGAGGCCGTAGCCGCGGTCCCGGCTTGCCAACCGCACCTCGGGAGACTGGCCGAGGTTCTCGAGGATCTCCGTGATCACCGCCGCGGCCGTGATGCCGTCGACGTCGTAGTCCCCGAACACGCCGCAGCGCTCGTTTCGGCACACCGCGTCCGCCAGCCGCCTCACGGCGCGCTGGAAGTCGGCCATCTCCGACGGATCGATCAGGCTCCGCAGGTGGGGATCGAGGTAGGAATGGGCCGTGTCCAGGTCGCGGACGCCGCGGCGGACGAGCACTCGGGTGGTGGTGCGCCTCAGCCCCAGCTCCTTCGCCAGGGTCTCACTCCAGCGCTCCAGCTCTTCGTCTTCGTCGTAGACGTAGCGAAGGGTGGTGGGCGCCGGGGCAGTGTCGGCGCCGCCCGGGGCCATGATCTAGCCGGCCTCCGCGTCGCGTAGGCGGCTGCCTCCACCCTTCTTCTCTCGTTTGACGTACTTCGCGCGGGTGCGCTTGCCGCCACCGCCACTGCCACCACCACCGCCACCACGGCCTCCCGGGTCCCGGGTGACGCGCGACACCGGGACCCGCTTGGCCAGCCAGGCGTCCAGGTAGAGCACCACCGGGCTGGCGATGTAGATGGAGGAGTAGGTTCCTATCAGGATGCCGATGGTCAGCGCCAAGGCGAAGACCCACAGGTCACCGGACGCGAGGAACAGGATGGCCGCGATGGCCGCCAGGGTGGTGACGGACGTGAGGATCGTGCGGCTCAGGGTCTCGTTGAGGGAGGTGTTGACCACCTTCTCCAGCTTGGCGTCCCGCAGCCGGGAGAGGTTCTCCCGGATCCGGTCGAAGACCACGATGGTGTCGTTCAAGGAGTACCCGACAATGGTCAGCAGGGCAGCGATTGTGGAGAGGTTGAACTCCAGCCAGAAGATCGCCCAGATGCCCACCGTGATCATGACGTCGTGGACCAGGGCCACCACGGCGCCGGGCGCGAACTTCAGGTCGAAGCGCAGGGCGATGTACAGCAGGATGAAAAACAGGGTGTACACCACCGACAGGATGCCGTCGATGCGCAGCTTCTTACCCACCTTGGAGCCCACCCGGACCACGGACTGAATGGACTTCACCGCGCCGTGGGGAGGAATCTCCACCGCGGTGATGCCCACGGCGCCGATGGTCGCCAGCTTCCGCTCGATGTCCATGCCGGCGGCCTTGCCCTTGACGTCGAGCACCACCAGCCACTTGTTCTCCTGGGCCTCGCCCACACGGGCGAGGGTGTCGCGGTGCTTGGCGATGGGCAGGTTCACCTTCTTGTCGGTGAGAGCCGACTTGAGCTCTTCGGGGGTGGTGGCGCGGCTCATCTTGAAGAACACCCGCAGGATCAGCGCGTCGTCCGCGGCGTAGCCCGCCGCCTTGATGGACTGCCGGTACCTCTTCTCGGACAGCCGCACGGAGAGCTTCTCCATCTTGCCGCCGAACTTGGTGAAGGCCGCCTTGAGGGTGGGGACAGGGGTGTACCGCCCGAAGGCCAGGTCGGCGTACCATCGCTTGGTGGCGGCGGCGCCAACCCGCTGGACCGCGGCGCCCTCCTGCAGCTTCAGCCCCGCACCGATGAGCTCTTTGCGCACGTCCGCCGGCTTGCGCATCTCCTTGTGCGTGAAGGTGATACGCAGCGCGTAGGCCTGGCCCTTGCCATAGCGCGCCCGGCGCAGGGCCGTCTGCACGGCGTCGTCCTGCGGAGGGATGTTCAGGGCGAACTGCAGGTTCTGCAGCACACCGGTGGACTTGACGAACCTCGCCAGCTCTTTGTTGAGCTGTCGCGTCAGCTTGTCCGACAGGCCCACCAGCCGGACCACCCACTTGATCTTGTGCTTCTCCTGGCGACCCCGCCGGGCCACGGCACCGGCCGCGGGGGCGATGTCCACCTTGGCCTCGGCGAAGGCGTCGCGGATCTCGGCCTCGCTGACGTCCTCGGTGAAGACGAGCCGGAGCTGATCACCGGACTTGGAGGGCTTGAACCGCCGCATGATCTGGATGTTGTCCGAGCTCACCTTGGCCTTGAACTTGGCCTTGAGGGCCGCCGCCACCAGGGCCCGTTTCTTGGGATCCAGGGCCGTGCGGGTGAGCAGTCGGATCACCGGTTTCTTGGTGGGGATCAGGGGCTGCGCCTCGCGCACGTGCTTGATGCCTTCGGTCTGAACCACGGCGATGAGGTCCGCTGGCTTGGCCGCGTCCTTGGAGGGCAGCTCCGCCCGGATGGAGGTGCGGCGGAAGCGCTGTTTGAGCACTGCCTCGAGGCCCTTGGCGCCCTTGGAGGATCCCCCGATGATCTTGGGGTTCTCCATGCGGATCACGTAGGCATTGCCTTCGGTCCCGGCCTTGATGACCTCGAGGCGCTTGTAGTTCAGCTTTCCCAGGGCGCCGCGCACCGCAGCGGTGTTCAGCCCGGGCTTGTTCTGGAACTCGATCTGAACCTGCGTGCCGCCCCGGAAGTCGATGCCGTAGTTCAGCGCCGACCCGCGCACGAAGATGTTCACGATCAGCAGGATCGCCGCGCCGCCCACCAGGAAGGCCGAGAGCCAGCCGAACTTACGGCGGGATCCCATGAAGCCGATGTTGGTGCCGGGCTTGATGATCTGAAACTGTTTCATCGTCCGCTCGCCTTTACGTCCCTTACGCCTTTACGTCCCATAGATGCTGAGCTCTTCCATCTTCGTCTTCTTGGTCAAAAAGTCGAACATGATTCGACTGACGAAGACGCCGGTGTACACCGAGCAGATGATGCCGATGAGCAGCGTCACCGCGAAGCCCTTGATGGGTCCTGAGCCGTACTGCGCCAGGACGAACCCGGCGATGGCCGTGGTGACCTGGGCGTCGATGATGGTCCAGAATGCGCGGCTGTACCCCGCGTCGATGGCGGCCCGCGGGGTCTTGCCCAGACGGAGCTCCTCGCGGATACGCTCGAAGATGATCACGTTGGCGTCCACCGCCATTCCGACGGTGAGCACAATGCCGGCGATACCCGGCAGGGTCAGGCGCGCCTGGTAGGCGGCGAGGATCGCCAGGACGAACACCAGGTTCAAGGTCAGACAGATGACCGCGATGATGCCCGCGCCGCGGTAGTACGTCACCATGAACAGCACCACCAGCACCGACCCGATGGCCAGCGCCAGGGTGCCCTTGGCGATGGCGTCGGCGCCGAGCTTCGGTCCCACCTGCTGCTCGAACTCCAAGCTCATGGGCGCCGGAAGGGAGCCCGCCTTGAGAATGGAGGAGATGTCCTTGGCCTCCTGCTGGCGCTCCCGGGCCGACTTCATACCGCCCAGGGTGATCTGTCCGCGCGCGCCGATCTCGGACTGGATGACCGGGGCGGACTTGACGAGCTTGTCCAGGATGATGGCCATCTTGCGCTGGATGTTCTTTTTGGTCAGGGCACGGAATTTCTTTTCCCCGGCCCGGCCGAAGCGGAACGTGACGATGGCCTGGCCCTTTTCGTCGTAGGCCACGCCGGCGTCGTCGAGGTACTCACCGGTGACGCCCGCCACCCGGTGCAGGTAGTAGGTGCGCAGCACCGAGGCCTTTTTGTCGGTGGACTTCTGCTTGCCCGGACGGTCCGGCGGACCGAAGCCCACCTCGCGATCGCTGGGGATCTTGTAGGCGGCCAGGGCCGGCGTCTCGTTGAGCTTGCGCAGCAGGTTCTCCACCGTGGGCTTGATGGACGTGGGGAAGTGGAAGTAGATGTCGTAGCGACGGCGTCCGCCGCGGGTCACCACCTCGCCCACCTTGGCCTTGATCTTGGCCAGGTTTCGGTAAGCCGGGCGCCACCGCCACGCCTTGCCGCTGGGGTTCTCCATGAAGACGCCCACGACCTCGGGTGGGAGCTGGGCCCGCCGCTTGGGCTCCTGGAGCCCGACGATCAGCGTGGCGAGCTTCTCGAATTGCGACGATCCATCGTCCACGATCTTGAACTCCAGCCGAGCGGCCTGGCCGAGACGGTCCTTGACGCGCTTGATGTAGTCGGCCGACAGCCCGGGCAGCTCCACGATGATGCTGTCCTCCCGGCGCATCACGTCCGCGCCGGCCACGCCGAACTCGTCCACGCGGGTCTGGATGGTCTCCCGGGCCTGGCGCAGGGCGTCGTCCTCGATCTTCTTGGACTGATCCGGGTCCATGCGGAACACGGCGCGACCGTTGGACTTCGACATGGAGACCAGTGTCACCACCGGCGTCTTGGTCTCCATGTAGCCGCCGTCCTTGGCGGCCTTCTTGGCATGGGTGATGTACTTTTTCGCCTTGCCTCGGCAGATGACCGTCACCTCGGAGCCGTCGGCCTCCACGGAGAGCAGATCCTCCATGCCGTCGTCCTTGGACCGCCCAAGGGGCTTTCGCATCTTCTCGAGCATACGGGAACGGATGTCGGCGCCGATGCGCTCCATCTTTTCCTCGATGGCCACGTCGAGCTCCACGTGGTACTCGAGGTACACGCCGCCGGCGAGGTCCAGCCCCTTGAGGATCTGCTTGTTGAAGTTGCGTGTGAACCAGGTCGGCAGGCTCTCTTTGCTGACCAACGAAGGCAGCAGGTATGCTGTCGCGGTCGCCAAAAGGAATCCGAGCAGCAAGAGCCTCGGCCAGAGCTTCTTTTCCATCGCCTTGTCGTCCTATTTCTTGGAGTCGCCCGAGCCGCTCGCCTGCTTCCCGGCGATGTGGCTGCGCATGACCTTCATTCGGACCTTCTCCTGGACCTCGATCACGGCGTACTGATCCGTCAGCCCGGTGATCTTGCCCAGGATGCCACCCGTGGTGACGATCTGGTCACCCTTGCGAAGGGCACCCAGCAGCTCCTGGTGTTGCTTCTGCTTCTTTTGCTGGGGGCGGATCAAAAAGAAGTAGAACACCACGAACATGAGCACGAGCGGGAGCAGGGTCGTGAGGGGGCTGCCGCCGAAGCAGCCGGACTTGGTCTTCTTCTTGGGGCCAGACGGCTGCATGGTGCCAGTCTGCATACCCATGGCGCTGGTGGCTCCCATGGCCGGGCTGCCCATGGCCGGGCTGCCCGCGCCTGGGCTGGCGCCCATGGCAGGCGCGCCCATGGCTTGGCCGGCCATTGTGGGCATGTTCTGCGCTTGGAACAGATCTCCGATGTCGATACGTGTCAAAACCGAGGCCTCCGTTGGGTGAGTTGGGCTAGGGTTAGGCCTTAGTCCAGTCTACACAGGATGGCAACGTGTAGCAGCTAACCCACGGCCGGTCAACCCTTTCCTTGGAGACCCGCTGTGGGAGATCCGAGGGGCGGTCCAAGAGGGTGCATGCCCTTGAAAACACGCGACTTCGGGACTTGGAGCGTCCAGCAATCGCGGCCGGGTAGGCCCGGGTCCGGCCAGGGGGTTCCCAGCGTCTAGACGCTCAGCTCGGCAAAGCGCTCGATGGCCTCTTCGAGATACTCCCGCAGGCGGGCCTCCCAGTGATCCCGGTGTGGGCTGTCGAAGCGCATGTTCAGCCGGTACACGAACACGTGGGTGGCGCGAGAGGTCCAGTCGGTCTTGTGGCCGGCGTCCGGCGGTGGCCCGGTGAGCAGCAACGGGATCCAGGGATCCACCCCGTCTGCCACCAGCTCCTCGGGCGGCACCTCCCGCACCACTACCTTCGCTTCGTCCACCACGTCCAGGAAGCGCTGGTCCAAGGCGTAGATCACCGCCTGGCACACCTCGGCCAGGAGGCGAGGCTCGGGCATGTCGGAGCCATCGGCCTGGGCCTTGGCCAGCGCCAGATCCGCCTTGCGCACCAGAAGGGAGAGGTCGATGGCCCTGGGGCCGTCCCCGCGCCGCTCGGCGATCTGCGCCAGGCTGTACAGGGCGTCCGGCGGCGGGTTGCCACGCTCGATCACCGGCGCCAGGGCCAGGTCGGCCAGGTCCAGGTCGTCCAGCCGCACCGCCAGCTTGCCGGCCTGCACCTGCTGATCGGGCAGGGTCAACATCTCGGGGCGCACCAGGCCCAGCTTGCGCGCGGCGCCTTCCTCATCCTTGATGTTCAGCAGCAAGTCCACGTGCAACAGCACCGCGTCCACCCACTCGGGGGACCCCGGCTCCACCAGGTCGTAGGCCTCCTCGAGGCACTTGATCGCCTCGTCGACGCGCTCCGGATCCGAACCCAGGGCCTCGGCCGAGTAGACGATGGGCGCCAGGAAGTCCGGATCCAGCTCCCGGGCCCGCTCGAAGGCCTCCAAGGCTTCGTCCGCGTCGTGCTCGCCCAGGGCCGCCAACCCCACCAGGGTGTACGCGTCCGCGCTCTCCGGATCCAGCTCGAGCACCTGGCGGGCCGAAAAGGCCGCCTTGCGAAAGGACTTTTGCTCGATGAGCGACCACCCCCGGTCCAGGTGCGCCGAGATCTGGTCCATGCCATTTTCGGAGTCGTTCATTCCATCCCTCTCACGGCCGAAGACAATCCCCCATCGCGACGGGTCCGTCAAGGGGCCGGCGGCGATGCGGGCGGACCTGCGTCGGTGGTTGCGTCGGTGGTGTAGTGCGTCAGGACCAGCACGGCGGCCAGGGCGCCGTAGCCGATGACCACCGCGTCGTAGCCGAAGCCGCGGGAGTGGATGACACCCAGGGCCGTGAGCGCGGCCGCGGCGGCGGTGAAGGCCGCGGCGTGCAGCAGGTTGCCGTCGATGCACAGGACCCCGATGGCCCCCCAGACCAGGCCAATGACGATGGCCCCGTGGGACAGGAGGGTCTGGCCCGTCAAGTGGATGCCCTGCTTGGTGAGCAGCAGGTCGATCACCGGCTTGGGAGGGGGGGTCGCCGCCAGATCGCCCACACGTTGGGACAGCACCGTGGGCAGGTCTGCCGACGTCGCCTTGAGGTATGCCCCCGCCACATCCAGGCTGCCGGTGATGCGTTTGGTGAGGATGTCCCCCACATGGGGAATCATCGCCAGGGCCACGGCGGGCAGGTGTCGCGTGGGCACGGCGGAGTGGGCCTGGCCGCAGATCATGATCGCCACGAACACCAGCAGGGGCGCCACCGCGGCGATGGGCACGGTGGACTTGAGCAACGCCAGGCCGCCGAAGACCGCCCCCAGAAAGAGCACCGCGCCCACACCCAGGGCGTACCCCGACCGCGCTCCGAGCCGCTTGTAGGCTGGGTGGCCGATGTACACCGTCGTGGGAAAGGCGCTGCCGAACACTGCCCCGACCAGGGTCCCGCCGCCGTCGACGAGCTGGCACTGCCGCACGTCGTAGGCGTCCCCGGCCGCCTCGGCGGACTCCACGTTGTTCATGGTCTCGATGAAGTTGTAGATCTCCATGGGTGCCACGATCAGCAGGATCCGCGGGTGGCTCCAGAGGTAGACCAGCCCGGCCCACAGATCACCCACCACGGGCACCGGCGGGTACAGTCCGACACCTTTGGTGCTGGGGTGCACGTTGCCCAGGGCCAAGGCGATGATCGTGCCCACCACGATGGCGGCGAGCCCCGCCGGGATCCCGAAAGGCAGCCGTCGCCGGGCCACCAGCCCCACGAGGATGATGCCCAGGGCGGGCAGCCCCACCTCGGGGTGCTCCATGATCTCGGCCATGGGCACGGCGGCGATCCACACCAGGGAGATGCCCGCCAGGGTACCGAGCATGCCCGCCCGGGGCGTGACGCGCTTGAGCCAAGGCCCAATGGCCGACCCCAGCACCTCGATGATGCCGCCCAGAAAGGCCGCGGCGATGCCCACCTGCCAGGCGAGGACCGCGTCTCCGGTGACCAGCTTCACCGGCAGCATCACGCCGAACAAAAACAGAAACAGCACCGGCGTGGAGATGCCGTAGGGCAGGGCGGTGACGTCGGCTCGTCCCGTGCGCCGGGCCAGCCGCCGTGCCATCCAGGCGTACACCGACAGCCCGAGCAGAAGCGACACGCCGAGCCCCGGCAGGATCCGTCCGAACACCACGTCCGCGGGCATGCCGATGATCGGGATGCACACCCAGGTGATGATGATCATGTTCGCCAGGTTGTCGGCCAGCAGCGCGAAGAACCCGCTCAGATCGTCGGTGGAAAACAGCGCGTACCCGCCCCCCGACCCCGACCCCGACGTGCTGCTCGGCTCGCTCTTCATCGATGTCACCCCGTTGATCCCGTCAGCGGCCCCGGAACCTCGCGTCCCGCCGCTCGATGAAGGACATCATTCCCTCCGTGGCGTCCTCGCTGGACATGAGGCGCAGGGTCTGGTCGTGGAGGGTCCGCTGGGCGGCACCGGGGCCCTCCTCCAGCGCCACCCGCGCCGACTGCAGCGACGCTTGCACCGCCAGGGGTGCCTGCGCCGACACGCGCCGGGCCAGGGCCGTTGCTGTCTCCTGCAGCTTCTCGGGAGGCACCACCTCCTGCACCAGCCCGATTCGATATGCCTCGGCCGCGTCGAGCTCGTCTCCGGTCAGCAGGTATCGCATGGCGTTGCCCCACCCGGCGATCTGCGGCAGGCGCAGGGTCGCTCCGCCGAAGGGCATGATGCCGCGCTTGACCTCGAGCTGCGCGAACCGCGTCCCCTCCGCCGCCAGCCGGATGTCCGAGGCCAGCAGCAGCTCCACCCCGATGGTCAGGCACCACCCCTGTACGGCGCAGACAACGGGCTTGGTCCGCCGGGGTGGCTGCAGGCCCACGGGGTCCATGCCATCGGGCGGGACGAGCTGCTCACCCGCCGCCACCCGGGGGCCCACGTCTGCCAGGTCCAGCCCCGCCGTGAAGTGGTCGCCCTCGGCGTACACCAGCGCGCACCGCGCCTCGTCGTCCGCCTCGTAGGCCGCGTAGGCCCGCGCCAGCCCGTGCAGCATCTCCATGTCGAAGGCGTTGCGCTTTTCCACCCGGTTCAGCCCGATCCGGAACACGTGGTCCCGTCGCTGGGTGATGATGGTCGCCGCGTCGCTCATGTGTCGCTCCGTTCGGGTGATTCGGGCCCAGGCCGCGCAGGCCTCGAAAATAGCGCATCCGGCGTGCCTAGGGAAAGCCCATGTCACCAGGGGTTGGTCCGTGCGCCGGGTCAACCACGAGGACGTTCACCGGCGGGGGTGGCGACCTGCGCCACCCCCGCGACCGTCCATCCGCTAGGAGACAATCATGGTTCCGCCGATGGTGGAGTCCGACAAGGTCTGGCATTTCAGGGGTGGGAGAAGTAGGGTGATGAAATCGGCCATTGGCGGAGACAGTCCGCTGTTCATGAGCCCTGACCCGGATCAGGCCAGGGCGTTTTTCGCCACCAAGCCCCGGGCGCTCATCGACAAGCGAACGACCGTGGCAGAGGCCGTGCAGCGGTACATCCCGGACGGGAGCTATCTCGCCATCGGGGGATTCGGCGCGGTCAGGATCCCCACCGCCGTCGTTCACGAGATTGTGAGAGTCGGTCGAAAGGACCTGGGGTTTCTGGGACACACCTCCACGCACGACTTTGATCTGCTGTGCGCCGGTCGGTGCGTCGCTCGCGTGGATGTCGCCTACATCGTGGGGCTGGAGGCCCGCGGGCTCTCGGCGAACGCACGGAGGGCCGTGGAGTCGGGTGAGATCGAGGTGTGTGAGTGGACCAACTACAGCCTGGTCGTTCGCCTGCGAGCGGCGGCGGAGGGGGTTCCTTTTGGTGTGGCGCGGTGCATGGTCGGTACCGACACCTTGGCTCGGTCCGCCGCGAAGGTGATCGAGTGTCCGTTCACGGGTGTGAAGCTCGTGGCTTTGCCGGCGCTGTGGCCCGATGTGGCCGTGATTCATGTTCACGAGGCCGACATCTTCGGCAACTGCCGGATTCGAGGTATTTCCATCTCTGACCTCGAGCTGGCCCGTGCCGCGAAGCGACTCGTCATCACCGCCGAACGCCTGGTTCCGAGCCTCGACATTCGCAGCGATCCATCGCGGACGGTCATCCCGTACTACCTGGTGGATGCGGTCATCGCGGTTCCCTTCGGCAGCTATCCGGGCAACATGCCCTACGAGTACTTCTCCGACGAGCCGCACCTGATGCGGTGGCTCGCTGCCGGCAAGGACCCCGAATCAATGGAGCGGTTCGTGGACAAGCACATCCGCCACAACGAGACCTTCGAGGATTATCTCGAGACCTGCGGTGGCCTCGCCAGGCTCAAGGAGCTCCAGGCGCTCGAGTCGCTGGTGGATCTGGATGCCGAGCGCGCCGAGGGGCCGGTCATCCCCGAGCCCGTCGTCGCGAACGAGGCAGATCCGTGATGCCGACCTACCGAAAAATAGAGATGATGATCTGCACGGCCGCGCGGTATCTCGAGGACGGCAAGTCCGTGGCCGTTGGCACCGGTGCCCCGTGCGCCGCCGCCATGCTGGCCCAGAAGACCCATGCTCCCAACCTTGTGGTGGCCTTCGAGGCGGGGGGGTTTGCGCCAATTCTGCCTCAGATGCCGATCTCCGTGGGCGATTCTCGCACGGCGTTCCACGCGGTCATGGCGGCGGGAATGTCTGACATGATGAGCAGCTGCGCCCGGGGGCTTATCGACTACGCATTTCTGGGCGGCGCCCAGGTCGATCGGTTCGGGAACCTCAACTCGACGGTCATCGGAGACTACCGCAGGCCGAAGGTTCGTTTTCCAGGGAGCGGAGGCGCCAATGACTTCGCGTCGATGTGCTGGCGCACGATCGTGATTACCGTTCAGAATCCCATGAGATTCGTCGAGAAGCTCGACTTCGTCACCTCGCCGGGGTTTCTCGCCGGACACGGAGATCGTAGGCGGGCAGGGCTCCCCCCTCAGACCGGACCCTACCGCATCATCACCGACCTCGCGGTGCTCGGATTCGACGAGGCAACCCGGGCGATGTGTGTCCTGTCGGTACATCCTGGAATCACCATCGAGGAGGTCCAGCGCAACACCGGCTTCCAGCTCCTCGTGCCCGATGATCTGGGCCAAACGCCCATCCCGACCCCGGAGCAGATCAAGCTCCTGCGAGAGGACGTGGACCCGCTGGGCTACGTCACAGGTCGGTGATGGAGCCCACCGCGTCCGCCACCATCGCCAGGCCCTCCACCGCGCCGAGTCGCGGAGTGGAGGCGCTGTTGAAGGTGGCGGGGCCGGCGACGACGCGCGGCGGGTTGGAGATCTACCTGCGCCCCATCTTTGCCAGTGATGCTCCGTTGGTGCGGGCGCTCCTGGAGACGCTTTCGGCGAGGTCCGTCTTTCTGAGGTTCAATCGGCACGTGGATCCCTCTTCCCCCGATCTCATCCGCACGCTCATGGCGGAGGACAACGCGCGGGTCGCCGTGATGGTGGCGCTCGATCGGCGGCTGGGGCCGACTACGATGCTAGGAATGGGGAGGGTCATCCTTCCCCGCACGACGTCCACGGCCGAGTTCACCGTGGTCGTTGGCGAGCCTTGGCAGGGGATGGGTGTGGGCGCCGAGCTGCTCGACCGACTCATCGCCGCGGCGCGGGAGGTCGGGATCCGGAGAATGTGGGGGCTGGCGCTGGTGCAGAACACCGGCGTCCTCCGGTTGGCGCGACACCTGGGCTGCACCGTGCACTACGATCCCGGCTGCCCCCAGGTCGAGATCACCCTGGACGTGAGCAGGAGCGCGACCGGGGCATGAGCGCGGGCCCCTAGCAGCCGGTCTCGGACGCCAGAACGAACGCCTCCTCCAGCTTGGTCACCTCGGACTCGGACATTCCGAGCTCGGTCACCAGCACCTGTTTGTTGTGCTGACCGAGAAGCGGCGCCGGACCGCGCACACCGGTGGGAACCTGCGCGAACTTGATGGGACAGCCCGGTACTGCGACCGGGCCGAGGTCGGTTTGGTCGACGACAGGTGCCATCTCCCGCTCCTTCGTGTGGTCGTGCTCCACCACATCGCGGATGTCACGGAGCACGCCGTAGGGCATGCCCGCCTCCTCGAGCTTCTTCACGATTTCCGCCGTCGTCTGCCCGGCCGTCCAGGCGGTGATGATGGCGTCCATCTCGTCGGCGTGGTTCCGACGACCCTCCGTGCCACCCAGGATGGGATCGTCCATCAGATCGACGCGATCCATCACGGTGGCCAACCGCCTGAACAGGCGATTCTCGACCGCGATGATGTTGATGAAACCGTCCCGGGTGGGATAGAGATTGTGGGGGCTGGCCGCCGGGTGGCGGTTTCCCTCGCCGACGCTGATCTCGCCCGTCAGCGAGTACCGGGGGATGGCGTTCTCGGTCAGGGAGACGCAGGTGTCGTACATGGACACGTCCAGGTGGAGCCCCTCACCGCTACGATCCCGGTGGTAGAGCGCCGCAAGAATCCCGACCACGAGATCCCGGCCGGCCCCATAGTCCGCGACCGAGTAGCCGACGCGGTGGGGGCTCCGCCCAGGCTCACCGTTCATGATGGTCAGTCCCGCCTCTGACTGCACGCACAGATCATAGGCCCGACGATGCGACTGTTTGCTGTGGACGCCATAGCCGGTGAGCGACGCATAGATCAGGGTCGGCTTCTGCGGGCGGAGCGTCTCGTAGTCCAAGTTGAAGCCAGCCATCGTCCCCGGGGTGAAGTTCTCCACGATCACATCCGCCCACTCCAGCGCCAGTCGTCGGCAGAGCGATTGGCCGTCCGGTGACTTGAGGTTGAGCGCCAGGCCTCGCTTGCCGCAGTTGAGCGCCGTGAAGAAGCCGCTCTGGACCTTCCCTCGTCGATCCTCGACGACCGGGGAGATGCCGCGCATCATCTCCCCGCGGCGAGGCTCCACCTTGATGACATCGGCGCCCAGATCAGCCAGCAGGCGCGTCGCGCTCGGTGCTGAGATGACCTGGCCGAAGGAGAGCACGTGCAATCCGTCGAGGGCGAGGTTCACAGAGGCCTCCACACGGTCCCAGCGGGCGCGCGAGCGCACCCGCAGGAGGTGGTCACGAAAATGGCTCCCGCGGCGGTCGTGATTCGAGGCGCATGCGATCCGAGTTGATGAGCATCATTGGCGCTTGGGCTCGATCGGTCTTCCGCACCATTGCACCCCGCCTCGCCGCCGCCAACGCCAACGCACCCTCGCCTCGCCGCCGCCAACGCACCCTCGCCACCGTACCCTGGCGTGCCTATCGTCGCCTCAAGTCGCCGCGCTTGTTTCTCATACGGATTCACTGCCGAACCCGAAAACACGAGCCGCGCAGGAGCCCTCCAAACTGTTTTTGCCGGGGCGTCTGAGCCGCCTCGGCTCAGTTGTATTCATAGCCGAGCGGCGGTGCCTTGTCTCTCGCGCGTGCCACGCTTGTCGTATGGCAATATTAACTACCACATTGTCGATGTACACCGCGTCTGCGATACTGGGCGCGATGATTGGGCAGCATCTCAAGGACACCTATCGCATCGTGTCCGAGATCGGCGCGGGCGGCATGGGGACCGTGTACGTGGCGGAGCACAAGACCCTGCCGCGCCGCTTCGCGGTGAAGTTCCTCAAGGCCGCGAGCGCCTCGTCGGCCGAGACGTTGGCCCGGTTCGAGCGGGAGGCCATGATCGCGTCGGGGCTGGGCCACCCGAACATCGTCGAGGTGGTGGACTTCGATCGCACCCCCGAGGGGGATCCCTTCATTGTGATGGAGCTGCTCGACGGCGAGGACCTCGCCGCCCGCATCGCCGGGGGCGGCGCCATGGCGCCCAAGACGCTGCTGCCTTTGGCTCGGCAGATCTGCTCGGCCTTGGCCGCTGCCGAGGCGGCCGGCATCGTGCACCGCGACCTGAAGCCGCAGAACATCTTTCTTCACACCTGGGGCGGTGAGGAGCACCTGAAGGTCCTTGACTTCGGCATCTCGAAGATCTCCGACAGCGCCACCGGGCTCACCGCAGACGCGACGATCATGGGCACGCCACACTACATGGCGCCCGAGCAGATCCAGACGGGCGCAGCCGGCGTGGACGCCCGGGCGGACCTCTTCGCCCTGGGGGCGATCCTGTACGAGTGCCTCACGGGGGACCAGGCCTTCCCGGGGGAGAGCTTCCCCAAGGTCATCTACGCCATCTGTCACGCGGAGCGGCCCCGGCTGCGCGCGGTGCGTCCCGACCTGCCGCAGGCCCTCGAGGCCGCCCTCGGCCGGTTGATGGAGGCCGATCCCGGCCTGCGGTATCCAGGTGTTCAGGCGGCCTGGAAGGACCTCGCGCCCGCCCTGGGCGGGATGGCGGACACGTTGACCAGCAGTGGCTCGCGGCGGGTCATCGAGGCGGCGATGGCCGAGACCGTGGCCACGCCCATGCCGTCGGAGCTCGACGCCACCGTGCCCCAGGCGACCACCGAGGGCGCGGCAGAGCCCACACCCGCCGAGGTCACGCCCGGCGCGTCGGCCGGGGCGCCCCAGACCGGCGCGGAGGCGGCGGCGCCGGCGCCGCCGCCGCCGGGCAGAAAGAAGCTGGTGTACCTGGTGATCCTGGGGGTGCTGGGCTTGGCTTGGGGTCTGGCGTGGGCGCTGTTCGGCAAGCTGACCTCGGACGACATCGCTCTCGTGGTTTCGTCGTCTGCCCCGGCTTCGGCCCCAGCCCCAGCCGCAGCCACCGCGCCCCACGCCGTGCGACCCACGGTCACGGTACGCCTCGCCCTGCTGAAGGTCGAGTGCAAGGGCATCGGCGAGAGCCTGGTGGAGGCGCTCCGGGAGTCCCGGCTGCGCACCCGGGCCGGTCTGGTCGTGCCAGCTGACGATGTTGCGCTTGCCGTAAAACGCCTGGGTGCCAAGGCTGCAGGGCTGGAGCGTCGGGTCGGGCGGGCCCTGAGCGCCTCCCTCGTGCTTGGCGGGCGGTGCGCCGGCGGCCGGCTGATCGTGCGCCTCGTTCGCGTCGTCGACGGCGCCATCGTGGCCACCCGGAGGTTCGACAAGACCCCCAGCGACGGCGAGATCAAGGACCTGGCGGCGACGATCGCAACCGAGCGCATCAAGCTGGTCGTCGCCCGCGAAACCCGAAATCCCAAGGCCTCCCAGGCCTACCTGAAGGCCTTTGCCATGCAGCAGGGCGGCATCAACCCTTCCACCACGCCCCAGGTCATCACCCTGCTCCGCCAGGTCGTCAACCTCGACGCAACCTGGATGCGGCCGAGGCTCCAGCTGGCTGACCTGCTGACCCTGTTGTACATGTGGCGCTCCGACCGCAAGCTGCTCACCGAGGCCACGCGTCTGGTGGCCGGGCTGGAGCGCCGCGAGGGCCCCTATCTGCACAAGGTGCTTACCCTGCAGGGCTTCGTGGCCCTGTGGAACTCAGACCTTCACACGGCCGAGCAGAAGCTCCGAGCGGCCCAGGTGGCGAACCCGCGGGCCACCAGAGCCGCCATGTACCTCGCCGTCGTCCACAACATCTGCGGAAAGGATCGCCAGGCCGAGCAGGTGCTTCGTCGAGCCATCGCGCACAATCGAGGCGTGGGGGACCTGCATTTGCAGCTGGCGCAGCTGCTGTTGGCGCGGGGGCTGGTGACCGAGGGACTCGCCGCCATCGCCCCAGCCCTGAAGATCCAGGATCGTCAGCGCCGCCTCGGCGACCGGGATCCGCAGGTTCGCCTGGGCGCGCTGCCCGTCGCCGGGGCCCACACGGTCCACGGGTTGCTGCTCCTGTCGTCGAATCGTCTCCCGGAGGCGCGCAAGGAGCTGGAGCTGGAGCTGGCCCAGTCCCGGACCCTCGTGCATTTTTGGCGAAACTCGGTGGCCGTGCAGACCCTCGTGGCCCTGGGCCACGTGCACCGGCGTCTGGGTGAGCGAGCCCAGGCCGACAAGGCCTTCGCCCGCGGTCGAAAGAGCCTCGAGACCATGGTCAAGGGCCTCGCGGACGCGTGCTTCCCCCTCACCTCCTCGGTGGAGCCGCTCATCGTGTTCGAGCCCCAGTTGGTGCTGGACGTCCTGCGGCGATGGGCCAAGCCCAACCCCATGTTTGACGACCACTACCGGACCCTGCGGGCGGCCGCCATCCATCGGCTGGGTCGCCCGGCCGAGGCCAAGAAGCTCTACGACGAGGCGTTGGCCAAGTCGCAGCCCTTCATGCGGCAGTCCATTCGGGTGGCTTACGGTCGGTTCCTCAGTCAGTTCAGCGCGGTGGACGCCTACCGGAGGAAGTCGCCGAAACGGTAGCGGCGGGTCAGCCCTCGGAGAGCCAGCGGCGGTACTCCTCGGGGCTGAGGGGCGCGCCGTCCTCGGTGGCAAAGGCCTGGGCGGCCTCCAGGCAGGGCGACGGGGCGGCCTGGTTGTCGCACAGGCCTTCGCAGGAGCAGAGGCTGGCCACCCAGCCGGGTCCCCGGCCATTGTGGCGGTGGCCGTAGCCCACGTAGATCACGGCCTCGGGGTCGGTGCCGATCTCCTTGCCACAGGCGAAGCACACCGGCGCGCGCTCCCATGTCGTGTCGTCGTCGTGCTTCATGGCCCGTGCTCCTTGCGCCCCACCGGACCGGGGCTCTGATCATAGTGTATCCACCTGGCTGAGGTGGGCTACTTTTTGGGCCGTTGCCCCCGAACAGGCCGTGTGTTGAACCTGCACACAGGCTGTGCTTAAATCTCGGAGCTTGATTTCGTGGTTGGCCCGTCGGGGAATTGGGCAGACCAGAATTTTGGCCCGGCCGTTCTAACTCCGGCCGTGCGCCCTCGGATGCGAAATACTGTAGAAGTTGTTCCAAACAACAGGCGCGGTGCGCTGTCTCATGGGGTTGGGCCGGACGGTACGGCGGCGACACAACGGGAGAGAATGATGAAAAAGCTTCAGATCGTGGTTCTTTGTGGGCTCATGGGCGCGTTGGTGGTGATGGCGGGCTGCCCGACGAAGAAGAAGCCACCCCTGGGGGTCAAGGCCGAAGGCGCGCTGCTGGCGAGCGACGGGGCGCGGGCCGGCGTGGCGGTGACTCGCGGGGGGCTGACCTTCCGGCTGGCCGAGGGGCAGTCTCCCCATGGCCCGGCCGCGAAGAACCCGCTGGATCCGGGCAAGCCGATGTCAGAGGCGCAGACCAAGGCGCTGCTGGCGCGGGTGCCGGCCCTCGCCGCGGAGTCCGGGGACCAGACGGCCTTCGCGTTCCGGGCGCGGTCCCTGCCGCCGCCCCGCACGGGCAAGACGGTCCACGGTGTCTTTCCTCCGCCCATCAAACCCCAGGTGGTGGACGTCAAGAAAGGCGGCCCGCTCAAGGTGCTGCGGGGATCGCCGGTGGGCGACGTGCTCATGGCGCCCAAGCTGAGCGTGACCTTCAGCCAGCCCATGGTGGCCGTCACCTCGCACGCCGACACCATCGCCAAGGGCGTGCCGGTGAAGCTGACGCCGTCCCTGGCGGGCCAGTGGCGCTGGATTGGCACGCGGACCCTTCTGTTCGAGACGAAGGTTCGCTTCCCCATGGCGACGCGGTACACGGCCACGGTGCCTGCGGGCACGAAGTCCGCGAACGGGGGCACCTTGGTGGAGGCCAAGTCCTGGAGCTTCGCCACGCCGGCCCCCCGGCTGATCCAGTCCTACCCGAGCTATGGCCCCCAGCGGCTGGATCCCGTGGTTTACCTGGGCTTCGACCAGCGCATCGACCCCGATCGGGTGCTGGCCAAGGTGACGGTCTCCGGCGGCGGCCGGAAGGTTGCCCTCCAGCGGGCAACGAAGGGGCGCATCGACGCCGACAAGGTCGTCAGTGCCCTGGTGAAGACCTCCCACCGCGCCAAGCACAAGTCCCGGTGGGTGGCCTTCGTGGCAAACGGGCGACTCACCCCCGGCACCAGCTACTCGGTCACCGTGGGGGAAGGCACGCCCTCGGCCGAGGGGCCGCTGACCACCAAGAAGGACCAGACCTTCTCCTTCAAGACCTACGATCCACTCCGGGTGCGCTGGCAGAACTGTAGGGAGAAGTACCCCTGCAGGCCGCCCACGTCGCTGATGATGCGCTTCAACAATCCCCTGGACGAAAAGCTCTTCGACGCCAAGGCCGTCCGGGTCACGCCGAAGATCCCCGAGATGCGCGTCGTGGCGCGGGGCTCCTCCCTCTACGTCTACGGTCGGATCAAGGGCCGGACGACGTACAGGGTCACCCTGCCGGCGGATCTCACCGACACCTTTGGCCAGACCCTCGGCAAGCCCGAGACGGTGACCTTCTACCTCAAGGAGGCCTCGCCCAGGCTCATGTCCAACTATAGCGGGATGGTGGTGCTCGATCCCAAGGGCGACAAGGTCTTCAGCGTGCACTCCATCAACCACAAGCGGCTGCGGGTGATCGTCCGCCGGGTGAAGCCGTCGGACTGGGCGGCCTACCTGGACTACCAGCGCAAGTACCGGCGGGAAAAGAACGTGCCGCCCATGCCGGGCAAGCTGGTCACCGCGAAGACCCTCACGGTGAAGGGGTCCCCGGACCAGATGACCGAGACGGTGATCCCACTGAAGAAGGGGCTCAACAAAAAGGGCCACGGCCAGCTGGTGGTCCAGGTCTCGGGCTGGCCCCTCCCGGAGAAGCGCTGGAAACGACAGTACGTGCTGGCCTGGGTCCAGGCAACGGACCTCGCGGTGGACGCCTTCGTGGATCACACGCACCTGCTCGGCTGGGTGACCCGGCTTTCGGACGGCAAGCCCGTGTCCGGCGCACGCCTCTCCATACAGCCCACGGCGGTGACGGGAAAGTCTGGCGGCGACGGCCTGGCGAACCTCGCCCTGGCGGCCCATGACAAGGACCACAAGCGTCGGGTGCTGGTGGCCGAGACGGCCACGGACGCGGTGATCCTGCCGGAGAGCCGCTACTACTGGGGTAGCGGCTACTGGTACAAGCGCACCCCGCCCGGCGAGAGCCTGCGCTGGTTCGTCTACGACGACCGGAAGCTCTACAAGCCCAAGGAGGAGGTGCGGCTCAAGGGGTGGGTGCGGCTGGTGGACATGGGAGCCAGTGGCAGCATCCGGCTGGTGCCCCAGCCCGCCCAGCAGGTGACCTGGACGGTGAAGGGGCCCCGGGGCAACAAGGTGGCCGCCGGTACGGCGGCTATCAACGCCCTGGGCGGATTCGATCTCAAGTTCAAGCTGCCCGACAACGTGAACCTCGGCTACGGCAGGGTCTCGTTGAGCACCACCGGTGTCGTGGCGGGCAACTACCACACCCACTCCTTCCGCATCGCAGAGTTCAAGCGGCCCGAGTTCGAGGTGTCCACCCAGGCCAGCGTCGGGCCACACATGATCGGCAACCACGCCGACGTGCAGGTCAAGGCTCGCTATTTCGCCGGCGGTGGGCTGCCCGGCGCGAAGGTCAGATGGAACGTGACGGCGAGCAAGGGCTCGTACACGCCGCCCAACCGGAGCGGCTGGACCTTCGTGGGCTGGGCGCCGAGCTGGGGACGCAGGACTCAGGTGAAATCCAACTCCGAGAAGTTCTCGGGGATCACCGACAGCCGGGGCACGCACAGGCTCCGCATCCACTTCGACGCAGTGGATCCGCCGCGGCCCATGAGCGTGATCGCGTCGGCCACGATCACCGACGTGAACCGCCGCACCTGGACGGCCGTAAAGACCTTGGTGGTGCACCCGTCGAAGCTCTACGTGGGGCTGCGCACCAAGAAGTACTTCGTGCGCAAGGGTACGCCGCTGCAGGTGGAGGTCATCGTCACGGACCTCAAGGGCAAGGCGGTGTCTGGCCGGGTGGTGGGCGTCCAGGCCGTGCGTCAGGTGTGGCGTTACGTCAGGCGCAAGTGGCGGCCGGTGGAGCGGGATCCGCAGAACTGCCGGCTGGTGTCCGGCAAGGACCCCGGCAAGTGCGTGTTCAAGACGACCAAGGGCGGGCGGTACACCATCCGCGCACGAGTGACCGACGCCGACGGCAAGCCCAACCGCACGACCATGACGCGGTGGGTGAGCGGGGGCAAGCTGCCGCCCAAGCACAAGGTGGAAAAGGAGAAGGTGCGGCTCATCGCGGGGCAGAAGCGGTATCAACCCGGGGACACGGCCGAGATCCTGGTCCAGGCACCCTTTGCCCCGGCCGAGGGACTGATGACCGTGCGGCGGGCGGGCATCGCGGTGGTGAAGCGGTTCACCATGAAGTCGTCCACCACGACCCTGAAGGTGCCCATTACCGAGAGCCACTACCCCAGCCTGGGCGTGCGGGTGGACCTGGTGGGCGCCGCCGCGCGTCTGGACAAGAGCGGCGAGCCCGTCCCGAAGCTGCCCAAGCGGCCGGCCTACGCCAGCGGAGACATCTCCCTGTCGGTGCCGCCGCTGAAGCGCAGCCTGAAGGTGGTCGTGAAGCCGGGGAGAAAGAGCCTCGCTCCGGGGGGCAGGACCCCGTTGGACGTGACCCTCACCGACGCCGACGGCAAGCCCGTGGCCGGGGCGGAGGTGGCCCTGGTGGCGGTGGACGAGGCCGTGCTGGCGCTGACGGGCTACAAGCTGTACAGCCCGCTCTCCACGTTCCATCCCTATCGTTCGGGTGGGGTGCGGGACACGTACCTGCGGGCGCTGGTGCAGCTCATGGACCCCACCAAGATGCTCGAGAAGCTGGGCAGCCGGGCCCCGGGGGGCGTCATGAGGCAGCGGTCAATTGGAAAAAAGAGCGCGCTCGAGGGGATGGTCGACTCCGCGGCGAAGCCGGCGCCGTCGTTGTCGCCGCGGCGGGCGGGTCGCCGGTACAAGAGCAAGCGCGGGCCTTCCAAGAATGGACGGAAGCGGCCGAGCCAACCGGCAGGGACACCCATCACCCTGCGCAAGAACTTCTCCCCCCTGGCGCTCTTCGCGCCCACGGTCAAGACCGACGCCACGGGCAAGGCCCGGGTGGTGCTCAAGGTGCCAGACAACCTGACGCGGTACCGGGTCATGGCGGTGGCCGTGGCCAAGGCGACGCACTACGGCTACGGCGAGGCGTCGGTCACGGCGCAAAACCCGCTGATGCTGCGGCCGGCGGCGCCGCGCTTTCTGAACTTCGGCGACCAGTTTTCGCTGCCCGTCGTGGTGCAGAACCAGACCGACCAGGCCATGGAGGTCCAGGTGGCCGTACGGGGCACCAACGTCAAGTGGTCCGGGGGACAGGGCAAGGTCATCTCTGTGCCGGCCAACGACCGGCGGGAGGTGCGGTTTGGGGCCGAGACGGTGATGGCGGGCGTCGCCCGGTTCCAGGTGGCGGCCGCCACTGGGAGCTTCGCCGACGCGGCGCAGCTCAAGCTGCCCGTGTGGACCCCGGCCACCACCGAGGCCTTCGCCACCTACGGCACCATCGACAAGGGCGCCACGATCCAGCCCGTGTCCATGCCGAAAAACGTCATCAAGGCTTTTGGTGGGCTGGAGATCTCCACGTCCTCCACGGCGCTGCATGCCCTGACCGACGCGGTGCTGTACATCTACTCGTACCCATACGACTGCTCGGAGCAGATTGCTTCGCGGGTGCTGGCGGTGGCGGCCCTGCGGGACGTGCTCTCGTCCTTCAAGGCCAAGGGGCTGCCCAAGGGGCCGGCCATCAAGGCCGCCATGTCGCGGGACATGCGGCGGCTGCAGAACATGCAGAACGACGACGGGGGCTGGGGCTTCTGGCGGCGCTACCAGCGGAGCTGGCCCTTTCTGTCCATCCACGTGGCCCACGCCCTGGTGCGCGCCAAGGCCAAGGGGTTCGCGGTGCCGCCGCGCATGATCGCCAACGCGTTGGGCCACATCAAGCACATCGAGCGGCACATCCCGCCAGGCTACGGTCAGCACATCCGACGGGTCATCGTGGCCTACAGCGTGTACGTACGGGGCCTCGCCGGAGACGTGGACGTGGGCAAGGCCCTGACCACCTACCGGTGGTTCAAGGCGAGGAAGCACGAGGCACTGGAGGCCATCGGCTGGCTCTATCCCGTCCTCTCGGGCGCGCCGACGGCCCGGAAGGAGATCGCCGAGATCCGCAAGGACCTCAACAACCGGATCACCGAGACCGCCGGGGCGGCGCACTTCCGCACGAGCTACTCCGACGGCGCGCACCTGATCCTCTACTCGAACCGGCGCGTGGACGGGATCTTGCTGGAGGGGCTCATCAAGGACCAGCCCAAAAGCGACCTGATCCCCAAGATCGTGCGCGGCCTGCTTGCCCACAGAAAGCGGGGGCGCTGGGGCAACACCCAGGAGAACGTGTGGGTGCTGCTGGCCCTGGACAAGTACTTCAACACCTACGAGAAGATCACGCCCAACTTCGTGGCGCGGGTCTGGTTGGGGGATCAGTTTGCCGGCCAGCACCGGTTCGCCGGACGCACCACGGATCGTCACCGCATCGACATCCCCATGAAGCTGCTGGGTGAGCCCGGCAAGCAGCAGGGGCTGGTGGTGGACAAGAAGGGCGCGGGGCGTCTGTACTACCGTATCGGTATGCGGTACGCCCCGGCGGACCTGCGGCCGACCCCCGCCAACCATGGTTTCACCGTCCAGCGACGGTACGAGGCCGTGGACAAGCCCACCGACGTCGCGCGTCTCCCAAGCGGCATCTGGAAGGTGAAGGCGGGGGCGCGCGTGCGGGTGGTGGTCACCATGGTGGCCCACGCCCGGCGTTACCACGTGGCCCTGGTGGACCCGCTGCCCGCGGGCCTCGAGGCGATCAACACCGCCCTCAAGGGGGCCGAGGCCGTTCCGAAGGCCAAGTCCAAGCGCGTCTCCGGTCGGCGCTGGGGTCATCGTGGCATACGTCGTGGGCGCCGTTCGGGCCATCGCTACTACTGGGGCTGGTGGCGACGGGCCTGGTTCGAGCACCAGAACCTGCGCGACGAGCGCGCCGAGGCCTTCACCTCGTACCTGCGCGCCGGCGTCCACGTCTACAAGTACGTCACCCGCGCCCTGACCCCCGGCACCTTCGTGGTCCCCCCCGCCAAAGCCGAAGAAATGTACCACCCCGAAACCTTCGGCCGCTCCGCCGGCGACAAGCTCATCGTCAAGTGACGAGGCGCATACTTACTGATATACAACGAGGATCAACGAAGCGAGCCGGGATGGATCGGCGTCTTGGACGATCGAGTTGTTGTTGCGTGGCCCTAGCTACGTCCTGGTGGTTGTGGTGGTTTGATGAAGTGCTTTTTGGGTGAGACTTTGCTCGAGATCAGGGACTGGCTGGTGGAGCAGCTGCGGGACGCGGCGGCGGTGGACTTCGGTGTGGTGGATCCGGCGCTGGGGTCTGGGCTGTACAGTGGTGAGGAGCTGGAGGTGGGGGGGCGGGCTGCGCGATATCGGGGATACCGGTGCTGGGTGGACCTGGCGGAGCTGGTGGGCTGCAGGATGGTGATTCCCCGGGCGGCGGAGGCGGTCACCGACGAGCAGCTCGTGACGCTCCGCTTCGAGAAGCTGGACGCCAAGGGCTCGTTTCACGACGAGGATCCCGCCGACCCGACGGAGAAGTACGGCACGGCTTCGCGGTTCGCGCGCCTCGACAAGCTGGAGGAGCCGTCCTTCGTGCTGGCCCTGGAGGCGGCGCTGCTCCGGGTGGATCTGGGGCCAGGGGCGCGGGTGCTCGATCTGGGCGTAAACGTCGGCGACGAGCTGGAGCTGCTGCGCCGGGTCTACGGGTCACGGCGGTTCGATGGGCTGGAGGTGGTGGGCGTGGATCACAGCCGATCGGCCATCGCCCGGGCCGCCGAGCGGTTCGGTGGGGCGCGGTGCCGGATGTTGGTGCACGACATCAACGCGCTCGAGGACCTGGACCTGGGGCGGTTCGACCTGCTGCTGAGCGTAGGGACCCTGCACAGTCCGGGGATTCGCGACAGCCATCAGCTCTTCATGCGGCTCGTGCGGGAGCACTTGACCCCCACCGGGGCCGTGATTCTGGGCTTCCCCAACTGCCGGTGGAAGGGCGGCGAGGTGATGTACGGGGCCCGGGTCCTGAACTACAGCCACCCGGAGCTGTCCCTCGTGCTCAAGGACGTCGACTGGTGCAAAAGATATCTCCACCAGCACAGCTACCGCGTCACCGTGACCGGGCGCCACTATCTGTTTCTGACGGCCACGCGGATCGGAGGTGCGTGCTACGGCAGGTCCACGCAACCGCAGCCGCACTCGTTGTAGAAGCTGGCGTCCAGGTTGGGGAAGCAGTCGATGTCGATGCCCTCGCATTCCACGGGGTCGTGGGAAGCGTACCAGACCTCGGGTGCATCCTCGTTTGGGCAGGGGGTGCAGCAGACGCCCATGCCGCACACCCCTGGGTGGTTTTCGTTCCAGTGCCAGTCCGTGCCGAAGCCCTCGTGGCAGGAGGGCTGCTCGGCGTCGCCATACTGGCAGTACCCACGGGCCTCGCCGCAGGCGTCCGTGGGACAGGTGCCCCGCGCAGCCCAGCACTCCTCGGCGGTGTCCCAGGTCTCGGCGCAGTCCGGCCCCTCGCAGCAGCAGATGATGGGTCTGCAGAAGCTCCCGTCCCAGGAGAACCCTTCCACGCTGCCGCAGGGGTCCATGCAGCCCGTGATTTCCTGGGGAGCGCAGTCACAGGAGGGCAGGGCCGTGCAGTAGCCGAACCCCTCCGAGAAGCAGCACTGTTCGTAGCAGAGCTCGGAGTCGTGCTGGAACCAGAAGCACTCCCCGTCACAGTCCCACCGCTCGCGATCGTTGCACGGTCGGCCCGTGGGCACACAGGCAATGGCTCGCTCCACGCACAGCATGTCGCCCGGGTTGCCGCCCTCCGGACTGCACTCGGCCATGTCGAAGCAGCCGCCGCCGTAGTAGATGATGGTGCAGCCGGGCTGCTCCTCGCACTCGGCGTAGCCCTGATCGGCGCAGGGCGTCGGAGAGATGCACCCAGGCACGTGCGCGCTTGCACAGTCGGACTGCGTCGCGTGCAGCCTGTCGCAGTCGGGTCCCACGCAGACGCAGTGGATGGGCACACAGCACCTCCCCTCCCAGGCCCAACCCACCACCGGCGCGGGATCGTCGCAGGCGGTCAGGGCTTCGGTGGCCTCCATGGGCGCGCAGGGATCCACATTGGGCACCTCTGCGTCCACTGGTTGCTGTGCGTCGGTGCCCACGGCGCCGTCGCTGTCTCCCGCGCCCAGGTTCCGACCGCCGCAGCTCACAACCAGCGCCAGCGCGGCCAACGCCAGCGCAACCCGCTCTGGCATGACCCATTTCGCCAGGGTTCGGGGTGCCCAGTGGATGTCTGCGAATCGCCGTGCCATGTCGCCTCACTCCTCGGGTAGATGATACCCCAGGTGAAAGGGCTCGCAAAAGCCATGCCATGACCGCGCGCTGGCATCTCGGGCAGTTACCTGCGCGCCCCCTCAGTTTTTCGAGGAATCGCGAGGCCGGGCTGCTCGCACACCTGACGCAACCGTGGCGTGTCCGGTTCTCTTCTGATCTGTGATCGACGCAGAGAGTGCCCCGGCGGGCTGCCCATTGTCCTGGACATCTGCCGCGGCGGCATTACCGTGGTCGGTATGTCGAGCCCCATCGAGCGAGTGCGCGCATATCACGAGCGGACCAAGCATCAGCCGGACCGGTCGGCGGCCGGGCCCTACGGCCTGGACTGGGCGAACCAGCCCGCACCCTTCCGGACCTGGGTGGATGCCCCGACGGTGGACCTGCCCTTGCGTGGGGACGCCGTGGCCACGCCCTACGATGATTGCCTCCGGCCCGGGTCGGTGGCCGCGCACACGGTCGCCCTCGAGTCGGTGGCGGCGCTCTTCGAGCTCTCTCTGGGGCTGGCGGCCTGGAAGTCCATCGGGCCCGAGCGGTGGGCCCTGCGGTGCAACCCGTCCAGCGGAAACCTGCATCCCACCGAGGGGTACCTCGTTTGCCCGAGCCTGGCTGGCCTGGAGGGCGGCGTGTACCACTACGTCAGCGTCGACCACGTGTTGGAGCGCCGCGCGCGGCCCGACCGGGAGGCGTGGCACCGGGCCTGGCAGGACCTGGCTGCAGGCGTGATTGTGGGGCTGAGCTCCATCCACTGGCGTGAGGCGTGGAAGTACGGGGAGCGGGCCTATCGCTACTGCCAGCTGGATGTGGGGCACGCGGTGGGTGCGCTCTCCTACGCCGGCGCCGCGTTGGGCTGGCAGGCGCGCTGGCTGCGGGGATGGAGCGACGACGCCATTACGCGGCTGTTGGGGCTGCCGCGGTCAGAGGCAGAGGAGGCCCCCGAGGACGAGTCGCCAGACCTGGTCCTGTGGATCGGGCCCGAGCCGGTGGTGCCCCGGGCCGCGCCCCTGCTCGACGGACTGGAGGGCGCGACCTGGGAGGGCGAGCCCACTCGGTTGAGCCCACGGCGCCGGGCCTGGGACGTCATCCCCGCCGTGGCTCGCGACGGATGGCTCCCGGCCGACCCCGACACGTCGACCGCGGCGTCGACCGCGGCGTCGACCGCGGCGCAGCTTGAACCCTGGCGTCCGACAGCGCTCCCTCCCCTGGCTCCCACGGGCGACGCCGCGGCGGCCCGCCTCATCCGCCAGCGCCGCAGCGCTCAGGCCTACGACGGCGTGACGCGCCTGTCGGCTGCGGACTTTTTCCGCCTGGTCGACGCCACGCTCCCGCGGGCTGATGTGCCGCCCCTGGCACCCTTCGGCTGGGAGCCACGCGTCCACCTGCTGGTGTTTGTGCATCGCGTGGACGGTGTGGCGCCCGGGCTCTACTTCCTCCCCCGGCGCCCCGGCGTCGCCGAGACGCTGCGCGAGGCAATGGGGCCGGACCACGGCTGGATGCCGGTTGACGGCGCACCGGACCACCTCGGGCTCCGCCGGCTGCGGACCATGGACCTGCGCGATCTCGCCGCGGCGCTGTGCTGTCGGCAGAAAATCGCAGGGGACTCGGCCTTCTCCGCGGGCATGGTGGCCGAGCTGGAGGAGGGGCTCACCCGGGGTCCGTGGTGGTATCGCCGCCTTCACTGGGAGGCAGGCGCCGTGGGGCAAGCGCTCTACCTCGACGCCGAGGCTGTGGGCCTGAGGGGCACGGGTATCGGCTGCTTCTTCGACGACGCGGTGCACCGGCTGCTGGGGCTGTCGGACGCGCGGTTCCAGAGCCTGTACCACTTCACCGTGGGCGGCGCCATCAAGGATCGTCGCCTGGCGACCCACCCCCCCTACGCGCATCTCCATCGTTTGTAGGGGTCTACCCTTCGTAGGTGGCTACCACTTCTCGAGGCGGAGGCCCCCCGCGTGGCAGAAGAGGGAGATCGAGGGGCCACCGCGTCCCAGCCGTACTCGAAGCCCGTGGGGTTTCTTGCTCTCCACGGGGAAGGCGCTGTGGACCTCGCCGCCCTTGGCCTCGGCGGTGATCAGGGCGTTGAGCTTGGTGGAGGCGTGGAGGGTCAGCGCGCCGGACTTCGTGCGAGCCTCGCTCTTGCCGACGAGCTGGGTCTCCGGACGGAGCCAGAGCCTCACGTCCCCGAGGTTGGTGCGGAAGTGGAACCGTCGGGGGGCCCCACGCAGGATGATGTTGCCCTCGCCCGTCCAGAGCGTCACCTGCCCGGTGACACCGCGGCCGCGCAGCTCGCCGCGCTTCGTGGTGGCCTCGATGTCACCCCGCAGGTTGGTCAGGTTGATGTGACCCTTGCGGGTCTTCAGGACCAGGTTCGTGGTCGGTGGGACCGTGATCCTCAGGTGCGTGTGGTACTGCTTGCTGCTCTTGCTCGGCGGGCTCTCTGCGACGATGCGCAAGAGCCCTTTCTCCTTCGTCGCGGTCACCTTGATGTGTTTGAGCTTGTTTTCGGCGCTCCAGACCGCGCGCACCCTCCGGTAGGTCTTGATCGACACCATGCCCGTGCGGCCGGCCGCAACGGAGATGTGGCCGGTGCTGCTGGTGACTTGTACCCGCGCTCCCTTGGCCACGGGAATGAACTGCTCTGTGCGCCGGATGGCGACCGTCTGCTTGCAGCCGGCGGGTCCGAGCAGCGTGGCTCCAGTGGCGATGAGCAGCGAAGTGAACACGAAGGCTCGCATGGGGTCTGTTCCCTCGGACAAGGAGGTTACAATACGACGGACCGCCTTCGGGCACGAGCACTTTCGGGGGGCGCTTGACAGCCGCGGACTCCCAGACCTAGCATCGGAGGCGATGGCCACCAGACGGCTCAAGAAACCCACCGCCGGCTCGGACATCGAAGCCCTGTGCGGCAAGTGCGGTGACACCTGGCATGTGGTAGTGGCCATGGTGGGCAACGAGATCGCCAAGGTCCAGTGCAAGGAGTGCGGAGGCCTGCACAAGTACCGCCCCCTGGGCAGCAAATCTGCCCGCAAGGCTGGGTCCAAGGGGCGGAAGACCACCGGGGGAAGCCGCTCCTCCAAGGCCGTCCCCGCGGAGCCCGTTGGCCCCACGGTGGAGCCCGACTACAAGCGCAACGTCCGTGCCTACCGGGCCGACGAGCACTTCGATGTCGCCGATCGCGTGAACCATCCCACCTTCGGCCTGGGCGTGGTGGAGAAGTCCGAGGCCGGCAAGATCACGGCCTGGTTCCCCGGCGGTCGCAAGCGCCTCGCCCAGGCGGCCCCGCCTCCGAAGCTCGAGCGCCCCCCGCCCATCCAGTGGGATTGACTCGCAGATTTCACCGGCGCCCGGGACTGCCTCCGAAGGGGCTCTGTTGCGAAGAGGATTTGGGCGTGCGCCCGCGTGCGTGATACGGTTCGGACCGTAGTTGGAGGTGCGACCCATGCGAAGTCTCGCGCTAGGATGGATGCCGGCCTGCGCCCCGGGGATCGTTCCTGGGCTCGTCGTGGGGCTTTTTTTTGCCCTGGGCGGCTGTGACAAGGCCTCGGACAAGGCGCGATCGAAGAAATCGAAAAAGTCGACGGACCCCGTCGCCCGGCCGATTCCCGAGAAGGTGGGCGTGAAGCTGCTCGCCGTCGGGAAGGGCCCCAGGCAGAAGCTGCGCTATCGCTTCGGGGCCCCCGAGACCCACGAGGTCGTGGTGACCATCGCCATGTCCGTGGGAGTGAGCACGAAGGAGCGCTCGGTCCCGGTGCAGCAGATGCCCGACATGCAGATGCGCTTGGTCCTCCGGCATCGCGCGGTCTCTCCCGCTGGGGTCTTGCGCTACACCTTCGAGCTGATCCGGGCCGGGCTCGTGGGGGGGGGCGGCGGCGCCATGAAGCGTCGGTTTTCGAAGGTGCTCGGGCCGTCCCTTCAGCAGCTCGTGGGGCTGAAGGGCAGCGGCGAGGTCACGCCGTCGGGCCTGGCTGACCAGGCCGAGCTGAAGCTCCCGTCCACCATCCCCGGTCCGGCGCGTAAGGCGGTGCAGAGCCTGCAGGATCAGATCCAGCAACTGGCCACGCCGCTGCCGGCGGTCGCGGTGGGGGTGGGCGCGCAGTGGGAGGTGACCAAGCCTCTCACGCTCAGCACCCTGCGCATGGGCCAGTCCGCGAAGTACACCCTCGTGAAGCGGCAAGGCTCCAAGGTCACCTTCGACGTGCGCATCGAGCAGTTCGCGCCGCGGCAGGAGCTCCGCTCGAGTCAGCTGCCGCTCGGGGCCAAGGCCGTGCTGAACTCCCTGAAGTCCACTGGGAAGGGGCGCTTCGACATCGACCTGACCCGTCCCGGTCCACGGGGCTCGTTGCGCTACGAGACCCGCATGGATCAGACCATCTCGGCGCGGGGCAAGAGCCAGCGCATGGAGTTGGATTTGAGGGTGCACGCGCGGTTCGAGCCCCAGGGCTCGCCCGCGCCGTGACACTTTTTTTCGTTTCCCGGGGATCTTTCGGGGGACGAGTGCGTATCCAGAGCATCTGACACCACATATGCAATCGAGTTGGGGTTGCCGGCCGCGGGCCCGTGCGCCTCGCTCACAACAGGAGGGAATTATGCGCAGGATCGCCTCGATGTGCGTCTGCATCCTCATGGGTGCGGCGGTGGTTTTCGGCTGTAACAAAGAAGCCGTGGTGCTGGTGTACCAGCCCGCGCCCGAGCGCCCCCGGAAGCACTTCCGGCGGCCAACGGACCCCCGGCTCGCGCCCACTGCGGCGCGTCGGACGAGACCCCGACCCGCAAGGCGGGCCCCGGCCCTGGGCAAGCTGCCCAACACCACTCCCGTCAGGCTGGCGAGCCTCCTGCCGGCGAGGCTGCGAGGTACGCCGCTGCACGGCCGGGTGGACAAGCTCTCTTTGGCCAAACCCGTGGTCCACGGGAACCTGACCATCTATCCCGTGCTGTCCGATGACAAGCCCCTGGCCAAGCCGGTGCTCACCATCGACCAGGCCTTCAAGAAACGAAAGCTCACCGTCACCGAGGAGGGCTCCGCCTCGGTGCCGCAGATCGCCGTGGCCAAGGGGTCCGGAGAGTACATCTTCGTCATGACCGGAGAGATGTTCATCGGCGCCCGGCAGGACCGCATCTCCAAGCACGACGCGATTCTGCCCTCGGGCAAGGGGCGGTTCAAGCTGCCGGTGTACTGTGTGGAGCAGGGGCGGTGGAGTGGAGGCAACAGCTTCAAGTCCGGCAACAACGTGGCCACCCAGTCGCTGCGCAAGTCGGCGGTGCGGAAAAAGAGCCAGGGCAAGATCTGGCAAAAGGTGTCCAGGAAGACCGCCCAGGTAAAGGCGCAGACCTCCACGCAGACCATGAATGCCACGTACAAGTCCAAGCTCTACAGGAGCAAGAGCCCGGCGTACCTGAAGGTCTTCGCCAACCTGCCGAAAAAGCACCCCAAGAGCGTGGGCGTCCTGGTGGTGATCAACAGGGCCATCGTGAGCTTTGACGTGTTCGTTACCCACGGGCTGTTCGACGGGTTGTGGACCAAGCTGCTCAAGGCCTTCGTGCTCGACGCCATCGACCCGCACTTCAAGGGCTCGCCATATCACCACGCCAGGTCGCGCCAGTTTTTCGCCAAGCTCTCGGTGGCGAAGTACAAAAGGTCCAAGTCTCCAGGCATGGGGGAGGAGTTCCTCATTGCCTCCCCTGACATCACCGGCTCACTGCTCGTGGCAAAGAAGCGGCTGGTGCACTTCGCTCTCTTCCCCGAAAAGGAGGAGAAGATCCGCAGCTTCGTGCGCGCAAGGAAGGTGGCAGCCCCGGACACCTCGCCGAGAGGGGTCTCGGGAGGTGGCAAGGGGTATGGGAGGTACAAGGGGTACAAGAAGCACAAGGGGTACAAGAAGCACAAGGGGTACAAGAAGCACAAGGGGTACAAGAAGTACAAGGGGTACAAGAAGTACAAGAAGTACGAGGGGTACAAGAAGTACAAGAAGTACGAGGGGTACAAGAAGTACAAGGCGCGGCCGCGCTGGCACAAGTAGAGATGTAGATTTTTATGGGCCCATGACTGGCCCGTCATGCCCCTCGTCTCAACAATTCCCTTCAATCGAGGCTCTGGATTGCGTACAACTACGGGGTTTGTGAGGGGCTGCATGATCAAGATCCTGACCTCCAACAACTCTACGATCCTGCGCGAGCTAGGCTCCCCGGCCTTCCATCGGGTGGGGGTGCAGCACGTGGTGGCCCAAAGTGGCCAGGAGGCCCTGGCGCTTGCCCGGACCGAGCGGCCCGCTGTTGCCATCCTGGACGTGGAGATGCCCGACGGGACAGGGTACGACTTCTGTCGGCTGGTCAAGCGCGATGCGCAGTGCGGTGACACGCGGGTGGTGCTCCTCGTCGAGGGCGCGGTCACCTCGGCGGTCATCGCGCAGCTCGGCGACTGCCGGTGCGATGAGGTGCTGGTGACGCCCATGTCCGGTGAGGCCCTCTTTCACAAGATCGCCCAGCTGTTGGGGCTTCCTCGACGGCTTCGGCGACGCATGGCCGTGGAGCTCATCGCCCAGGTCGCCGCGGCGGCAGACAGGTGGACCGGACGGGTAGTGGACCTGAACCAGAACGGCGCCCGGCTGGAGCTGGACCGCCACATCCCCAGGGGACAAGCGGTCCGCGTGCGCATTCAACCCCACGAAGAGACCGAGGCCGTCTCTGTCGGGGCCCAGGTGGTGTGGGTGGCCGACGACGGCGCAGACGGGCGGTGGACCTGCGGCGTCCAGTTCCTCGAGCCCGATCTGCTGGCGCGCACGGCGCTGATGGATCTGTCGCTGTGGGAGGTGGTCGCCGAACCCGACGGCAAGCAGCTGGTGATCTTCCAGGGCGACTTCCGGGAGCACACCGACTTCTCGCGCCTCTTGCCGCTCCTGGCGGGTAGCGTGGCGTTCGACCTCGCGTGGGTGCGCTACCTCAACTCGGCCGGCGTGCGCCACTGGGTCAACTTCCTCCGCGGTCTGGACTCGGTCGACGACTACCGTTTCATGCGCGCGTCCGTGGCCTTTGTCACCCAGGCCGCCATGGTCCCCGAGGTCCTCGGCCACGGCCAGGTGGACTCCTTCCTGGTGCCCTACGCCTGCGAGGACTGCGACCTCGAGGAGGACCGCCTCATGCAGACCGCGGCCTTGACGGGCGCCGGCTGGCCCCCGGTCGTCCCGGACTTCGCCTGCCCCCGATGCAAGGGCGAGCTCATCTTCGACGACCTCCCCCAGCGGTACTTCGCCTTCCTGGAAGGGGATCCTCGATTGTAGGTCAAGGATACTGCGGGAAGGCCATGTCGCCGTCGATGTCGGCGTAGGGGGAGAGGTAGGAGATGTACAGGGTGGCGGCTTCGATGGTGGCGGGCTGGCCGTGGTCGGCCTCGCACAGCTCGTCCAGGGCGTCGCGCAGGTCCTGCTCGGCGCCGGTGACGCCCTGGGCGGTGCTGAGGCTGTCGTAGGTGAGCTCTTCGAGGGCGGATCGGCAGACGTCCCGGGCGCCGTTCATCTGGTTTTGTAGCACCGTGTAGCTGTCGGCGTTGTAGGTGGCGGCGATGACGTAGAAGGAGGCGTAGCCGCCGTCCACGAGGTAGGCCGACACCTCGCCCGACACGGGGATGCGCACCGTGAAGTAGTCGGGCCCCGGGGTCACGCCGCCGATCTCGATGGTGGCGTCGGGCTGGGGCGCGGCGGCGTCGGGATCGGTGCCCGCGTCTCCGTCGCCGGCGCCCATGGCACGGTCACAGGCTGCCCATGCAGCGCCGGCGGCCAGGCTGGCACCGGCGTAGGTCAGGAACTTGCGGCGGGTGGCCTGATGCTGGTTCAGCGACGGGTAGTCGGGCTCGGCGGCCTGGGCTCTTACGACGCGACGTTTCGATTTCATGGCGCGCTCCGGGTCAGCTCGGGTTTGAGTGCCGCGTATGGGTCTTGCAAGGCCGATGCCGAGGTGGAGATACGTGATTTCGGTCGGTTGCGTGGCGCGAGGTTCAGAAATCTGAGGGATTGGGCAGGGGAGGCTGACAGAAGTGGTCAGTCGATGGTCACCTCCACCCGGGGAGGGAACCGCAGGGTCAGGACGTACCTCTCCCACTTCCGCTTGAAGGCCGCCATGTCGGTGATCCCGAGGATCTTCTTCAGGGAAGCGTACCCGGTGGGATCCTGCTTGCGGTTGCGGTGAAACAGCTTGTAGAAGGGCACCAGCTGGAGCTTGGACTGCAGGTAGTACAGCAGGTACCGGGACTGGGAGTAGTTGGTGCCACGATCCTGCTGGTAGAACTGGTGGGACGACATCGAGGTGAGCTCTTTGAAGGAGGGCACCGCCCCCTTGCGGATGGCCTTCTGAAGCCCGGGCAGCCGCCAGTTGGTGTAGCCCCAGATGCGCCCGTTCTTCTCGCCGCACTGCTCGTACAGGGATCCGAGTCCCTCGTTCAGCCACGCCGGGGCGCCCGGGAAGTTGGATTCCACGAAGGGGTGCACCATCTCGTGTACCAGGGTGCCGCCTCCGGTGGCGATGTTCATGACGAGCACGCCGTTGTCGTCGGAGTAGTAGCCGAAGGGGGTCCCGGGCTCGTCGTTCCACAGCGCCTTGGCGTACTTGCGGTAGCTCTTGCGGTCCTTGAAGAGCCAGATCTCGATGATGCGCTTGGGGTCCTTGGAAAAGTAGAGCGCCTTGAGCTTGGTGGTGGCCCAGCGCACGGTGTTGACGCTGCGGTTTTTCACTCGCTCGGGGGATTCGTCGCCGAGGACCACGAAGGGTGGCTCGATGACCACGGTAAAACCGGCCGGGATCTTCTTTTGCAACTTGCGAGCATGACGCTTCAGGTCGGCGTCGGTGATGTGGCTGTCGGCACCGGTGGCGGTCCGGACGACCGGGGTGACGGGGCGATTGGGGACGTCGATCTTTTGGGACTGGGCGCAGGCAGGCGCGAGCGCCGCGACCCACACCAGGAGGGTCGCGGTGCGCAGGGGTTGCTGGTTCATGGGCAGTCTCCTTGCGTCGCCGACACGATAGTGTTGGGCCAAAAGCCCCAGGACGCAACCGAAACCCGCCTCCCCGGCGTAGATCGGCCGGTCTCTCCAAAATGATGCGAATGGGCGTTTGGGTGGTATAACAACCTTGTAAGAGGTGTGACGATGTCGGGTGAGGACCACTCACGTACTCTGCTCTTGTCGCAGTCCTATGAGCCCCTCCGCGTGATCTCCTGGAAGCGGGCCTTTACCCTGCTTACCCTGGGCAAGGTGGAGGTGGTAGAGGAGTACGATCGGAACATCCGGACGTGCTATCTGGTGTTCAAGATGCCCGCGGTTGTGCGGCTGGTGAACGCCTTCCGGCGGCACCGGCACCCGGTTCGCTTCTCGAGGGTCAACGTGTACGCCCGGGACCGCTACCGGTGCCAGTACTGCGGCGTGAAGGAGAGCCTATCGAGCTTGACCTTCGACCACGTCATCCCGCGGTCCCGAGGCGGCACCACGAGCTGGACCAACGTCGTCGCGGCCTGCGTGGCGTGTAATCACAAGAAGGGCAACCGCACCCCGGCCGAGGCGCACCTGAGGCTCATCAAGGAGCCAGTACAGCCCCGGTGGGTGCCCGCGGTGACGCTCCAGATCTCCATGCGCTCGGTGCCCGAAGCGTGGACCGACTACCTGTACTGGACCGGCGCCCTGGCGCCATAGGCCCCGCTCGGCCACAGGTTGGTCGGGTCTGGGCGCCTCGCCGCCGCAGCCCGAGCACCAGCCCCAGAAGCAGCCCGAGCAGCAGCACCAGGGCTGCGGAGGAGGGGCGCCCCGCGGCGCGGCAGCCGCAGCCGTCGTCTGCGGGCGCCACGTCGCAGTCGCCGTCCTCGGCGCGGGTGCTGCCGTCGGGGCAGCACCCGTCACCGTCGTTGCACGCCTCGATGGGGGTCACGACGAAGGTGGCGTCGCTGGGCAGCGCGTCGCCCTGGAGGCTGTCGACGGTACACAGGTCGTCGTCGCCGCACCACGAGGGGCAGTCCGCGGGTGGATCGCAGGTCACACCGGGGTCGATCACGCCGTTGCCGCAACCCACACGGTTGCGGCGTGTAGAAGTCGGCATTGAAGGGGTGACAGGTCTGACACCCCTCGTTGTACCGGTGCCACGTCCGGGCGGACGACGGCGGCACGAGCCAGGCGACCACCAGCGCGGCCGTCGCCGCGGTCACCGCACGCCACGGATTTCTTCACACCCATGGCACTCGCGATCCAGTTGTTGGGCTCATGGCCTGTAGATACCACGGGGCAAGTGACCGGGCTGCCCTAGGGGAGGGGGGTCAGCTCACCGCGTGCACGACGGCGTAGATCAAGACGCTCAGCCCGCCGAGCAACCCGACGGCCAAGCCGCCCAGCACCAGCATGGGTCGCGAGTCCAGCAGCTTGATGAACCGCATGGTGAAGGACTTGATCAGGGTCATGGGGCACTCGATTGGGATTTCTCCCTCGGCCCGGCGGTCCAGCCGGTTCAGCATGGCCTTCACCGATTGGTAGCGCGCGTCCGGGTCCTTGGCCACGCCCACCTTCACGAAGTGGGTCAGATCCGCAGGGACCGCTCCCTGGTGCGGGCTCTTGACGAAGGACGCCAGGGGCACCGGCGTCTGGGCGATGGTGGAAAGCACCTCGGCCACGGAGGTCTTGTCCCACAGGTAGTGCTGGAGGGTGACCAGCTCGTGGAACATCACGCTCAGCGAGTAGATGTCGCTGCGCTCGTCGGCGGGCAAACCCTCGGCCTGCTCGGGGGCCATGTAGGCGGGTGTGCCCAGCAGGGCGCCGGCCTGGGTCTCGAACATTCGGCCGGTCTCAGACTGGGTAGCGGGCGCCGACCTCCCGGCGTCCTTCTTCTCCCCGGTGTCCTTCTCCTCCTCCCCGGCGAGCGCCGCGTCCAGATCCGGGGACTCGTCGCGGAGGGACTTGGCGAGGCCCCAGTCCATCAAGAGCACCTCGCCGTAGGCGCCCACCATGATGTTGGCGGGCTTGATGTCCCGGTGGATGATGCCCTCTGCGTGGGCCAAGGCCACTGCCTCCAGCACGCCCTTGAAGATCTCCACGCGCCGCTCGAAGCCGTAGCGCTGGTGGTACTCGGGGTCGCCGGCGGCCAGCTTGGCGATGATGGACTCCAGGGTTTCGCCGTCCACGTGCTTCATCACGAAGTAGAAGTCGCCGGCGTCGTCCATGCCCACGTCGTGGATGGGCACAACGTTGGGATGCTCCAGCCGGCCTGTGGTGCGGATCTCCTCCACGAACCGCGCCAGGGCGAGGGGTGACTTCATCCGCGCCCGGAGCCGCTTGATGGCGACCCGACGTTCGATGTCATGGTCGAGGGCGCTCAGGACCTCGCCCACGCCGCCCTCGCCTAGCTTGCCTTCGGTTTCGTAGCGGCGGCGGCTCTTGACGAAGACCCGCGCCTGGGTGCCGTCCAGCTCCACTTGGGGCAGCACCGTGGTCTGGTCCAGGGAGGTTGTCGGCGAGGTCTTCACGCCGTTCCCAGGGGTGCCCAAACCCGGATCGCCGGGTGCGCCCGCCTGGATCGTGGCCATGGACGCCAGGGTCCCGGGGCTCGCCGACGGCTCCGCGTCGAGGGCCATGGTCTGCTGGGTGGACAGGTCTGCGGTGCCCATCCCGTCAGCGGCGATGGTTTCGTTGAAGCTGTCGGGGTGGGCTGGGTTCGCCGAACCCATGGGCAGGGTGTTGCGCCCGGGAGGAGGGGCAGCCGCGCTCGCTCCGGGCAGGGTCCGCTTGTCCGTTTCCTGCGTCATGGTGCTCACACATCCGTGATTCGGAACAGGATATCATCCCAGCGTATCTGGGTCCATGGCCGCGTGCTCCTCGGTGGGGCGGAAGGTGCCGGCCTGGCGGGCCTCGACGACCGAGCGACGGATCACGCGGGTGCGTCGGAACATCTGCTCCAGGGTGTCCCCTTCTCCCCAGCGAATGGCGCGCTGCAGGGCGGTGAGATCCTCGGTGAACCGCTGGAGCATCTCCAGCACGGCGTCCCGGTTGGCCAGAAAAATGTCCCGCCACATGATGGGATCCGACGCGGCGATGCGGGTGAAGTCCCGGAAGCCGCCAGCGGAGAAGCGCACGACCTCCTCGAGGCGATCGGCTTCCAGATCCGTGGCCGTGGAGACGATGGTATAGGCGATGAGGTGCGGCAGGTGGGAGACCATGGCCATGGCCCGGTCGTGGTGGTCGGGGTCCATGTGCTCCACCAGGCTCCCCAGGCTGCGCCACATCGTTTCGATGCGCTCCACGGCCTCTGGGGGTGTCGACGCCAGGGGCGTAACCACGCAGTAGCGCCCCTCGAAGAGGTCGGCGAACCCCGCCTCGGGGCCTGACCTCTCGGTGCCGGCCACGGGGTGACCGGGCACGAAGATCACGTCTGCCGGAAGGTGTGGCGTCACGTCCCGGATCACGGCCGCCTTCACCGAGCTCACGTCGGTGACCAGGGTGCCTGGCGTCAGGTGGGGGCCGATGGCCGCGGCCACCCTCCCCACGGCGCCCACGGGCGTGGCCAGGATCACCAGGTCGGCGTCGGCCACCGCCTCGGCGGGATCCGGCGTCACGGTGTCGGCGAGGTCCAGCCGGGAGATCGTGGCGCGCACGTGCTCGTCGGCGTCACAGGCCACCACCCGGTGCACCACCCGGTGCCTGCGCAGGGCGCGGGCGAGTGACGAGCCCATGAGCCCGAACCCGATGATTGTCACGCGCTCGAACAGAGTCGAATCGGTCATGCACCTTACCTCCCGCGCTCGCGCCGTTGGCTGCCGGGCACTGTACCATGGTCGCCCCTCCGGTTCCGAGGCGCGGACGGGACGGACCTTTGAGGCCGCGGGTTTTCGGGGGCTGACGCGCACGGCGTGTTTCGCGGTATAAGGGTCAGGTGCGGGGCGTGTGGGCGCACCGCGTGGAGTCATGGAGTCGCCACCACTGACAGAGGCCCTGTTTGTTGCCCTCGGGCGTGCCGGCGATGCGCCGGGGGATCGGGGCGACACCGAGTCCGCCCTGGGGGAGGTGGTCCGCCGGGGCGCGGCGGCCTGGCCGGACCTGTCGGTGGCCCCGTCGGACTTCGTGCGCCACCTGGGGGAGCGGCTCGCCTCCAGCGTCGAGGCCTCGCGCGACGTGTTGGTGAGCCTGCGCGCCGGCGCGGTGCCGGAGGCCCTGCACGTGGACGACCTGTATCTGGCCTGCGCCTGCGCCACCGGGCAGTCGGCAGCCATCGCGCGGTTCGAACGGCGATACGCCGCGGAGCTGGGCGCGGTGACCCGTCGGTTCGCGGGCCGCGGGAGCGCAGCCGAGGACCTGCTGCAGATACTGAGGGAGCGGCTCTTCGTGCCCCGGGGTGATCGTCCGGCGCGCATCGTGGAGTACCGGGGCATGGGCACCTTGCGGGCCTGGTTGCGGGTCACTGCCGTGCGGGCCTTCCTGGACGAGAGGCGGCGCATCTCCCGCCGCGAGAAGGAGGAGGTGGGGGCCACCGAGCCTCTCCTGGACCTGCCCAGCGGTGAGGACTGGGAGCTCGACTTCCTCAAGCAGCACTACCGCGACGCGTTCAAGGTGGTCTTCGCCGAGGCGGTGGTGACCCTCACGAGCGAGCAGCGTAACATCCTGCGGTTCCATGCGGTGGAGGGGCTGACCATCGATCAGATCGGCGCCGTGTACGGCATGCACCGCTCCAGCGTGGCCCGACGGCTCGACGGGGCGCGCAAGGCGCTCCTGGGCGCCACCCGGTCGGGCCTCATGGACCGGATCCGGGTGGAGCGGACAGAGCTCGATTCCATCATGGGGCTCATCCAGAGTCGCCTGGACGTGAGCCTGGCCCGGCTCCTGGCTCCGTCGATGGCGGCGCCGGAGGGAGGCGAACCGGTGTCATGAGCGGTGCGGCGCAGCACCCGCCGGGTCAACCCCCCGCGGGCTGCCCGGACGACAACGCCATCGCGGAGCTCGTCGGGGGCGTGGCATCCCCCGAGGTGGCGGCGGCCCTCGAGAGCCACGTGGACGGGTGCGAGCGGTGTCGCGCGCTCATGACCGAGCTGGGCCGGCTCCTGGGGCCCGAGGCCGAGGCGCCCGGAGCCCTGGTGCAGGGGGCCCCCGAGCCGCGAGCCATGCCCGGGGCGAGCCTGGGGCGCTACCACGTCAAGGAGCAGCTCGGCGTGGGGGCCATGGGCGTGGTCTACCTGGCCGATGATCCGGTGCTGGGACGGGAGGTGGCCATCAAGCTCATGCGTCCGGATCTGTTCCTGGCGCCGGGCGGCGACGCCCTGCTCAGGCGGTTCCATCGGGAAGCGCGGCTGCTGGCTCAGCTCTCACACCCGAACGTCGTGACGGTCTACGACGCCGGCGAAGCGGACCAAGGCGTGTACATCGCCATGGAGTACGTCCCCGGCCAGACCCTCGGGCAGTGGCTCGCCGCGGCGAGCCCGGCGGGGTGGGAGGTGGTGGATGTGATGGTGCAGGCGGGCCGGGGGCTGGAGGCGGCCCACCGGGCCGGGCTGGTGCACCGGGACGTCAAGCCGGACAACATCCTGGTGGGGATCGACGGCCGCGCGCGCATCGGCGACTTCGGCCTCGCCTTCCAGGCCACCGACGGGGGCGGGTCCGGGGCGGACGCTACACATGGTTCACGGTCCCGGGGCTCGAGGCTCACGGCCACGGGGGCCGTGGTGGGCACCCCGGCCTACATGGCGCCGGAGCAGCTCGCCGGCCTCGGCGCGGACGATCGCAGCGACCAGTACGCCTTCTGCGCCACCCTGTTCGAGGTGCTGCTCGGTCGCCCGGTGTCCGCCCGACAGGAGTGGATCACCTCGGCCCTGGCGGGGCGCGTCCAGACCGCTGTGCCGGCCGGGTCCCTGCCGGCTGCGGTGCAGGCCGTGCTGCGGCGGGGCCTGCGGGACGATCCGGACCAGCGCTTTTCAGGCATGCAGACCCTGCTGCTGGACCTGGCGGACGGGACCGTTGCGGCGCGCTGGGCGCCGAAACGCTCAGGGCGCTGGGCGCTGGTCGGTGGCGGGGTCGCGGCGGCGTTGCTCGCGGCGGTGCTGCTGCTGATCCAGGTGCTGCCCGCCGAAGACGCCACGGACGCCGGGCGCGAGACCACCAGCTCCACCACCAGCCGCGTCGTCGTCGACGACACCCCGCCGCCGCCGCCCCGGACGCGTCCCATGGGCTCCCTGCCGGGTCCCCGAGCGGCACCGCGTCAGGCCGCCCCTGGCGGCGCCGCGCTCCCCGCGCTGTTGGACTTCCGTTCCGGGGCCGGTGGGTATCGCATCTGGCTTCCGGCCAAGCCCACCAAGCAGGTCCTCAACGTGCCCACGCCCGCCGGCACCGTGGCCTTCCACGCGCAGATGGTCAACCTGAAGGGGCACGGCTGCGGCCACCACCTGGGCTGCACCTTCATCGTGGGTTGGGGGGACTACCCCGCGAAGTTCATGAAGCACTCCATGCCGGAGACCCTGCTCAACCGCAGCCGGGATGGCGCCATCCGCAACATCAACGGCAAGCTCGTCCGGGAGGTTCGCATCAACCTCGACGGCTGGCCGGGCCGCATCGTCATGGTGTCCAAGGCGGCGCCGCCCCGGGTGCCGGTCAAGCAGCTCACCCTGCAGATGCGCATGTTCATGGTGAGAAACCGCTTCTATCAGCTCCAGGCCCTGTGCGCCGCGCCGCACGCAGCCGCGCCCATTATCAACCGCGTCCTGGACTCCTTCCGGCTCTGGAAGCCCCGCGGCCCGCCAGCGACGAAGTAGCCTGGCCATGGCCCGGATTTCCCATGTGATTGAATCCGTTCCCCACGTTGGGAAGCGCACCCACCGCGCGAAGCGCGGGCACCCCTGGCAGGGGCGGGGGGGTGCAGTGAGCCGCGAAGCGGCGGAGTAGTCTCCGGTAATTGGACAA
>Ga0272441_10000878_pt1 | contig 65935 bp, 64 predicted proteins | sample SSMProp6N_FD_193582 | JGI IMG/M metagenome (GOLD analysis project Ga0272441, IMG submission 193582) | Marine sediment archaeal communities from Little Sippewissett salt marsh, Falmouth, MA, United States - SSM-Prop-6N | ecosystem: Environmental > Aquatic > Marine > Wetlands > Sediment ... | reverse complement strand
CTCAGCACGGTTCTTGATGTGGCTGGGCAACATCATGGCGTCGTGTATCCCGAAGAAGGTCTTGTATAGCTCGTCCTCCCTTCCCTTTGCCTCGTCGAGGAACCGTTTCTCGAACTCCTCTACGAGTGGGCTCCTGTCGCCGTTCCTCCACGCCAGGTAGAACGCGAAGAGCTGCTCGTCCCGCCCCCTGCCCGTCAAAGCGTAGGTGTTGACGCTGCTTCCGCCGAACAGGCTGAAATAGTCTCTCATCTCGTCCGTGAGCATGTTACGGTTGAGGCCCACCTCCTTGGGGTCGAAGCCCGAGGCCTTGATGAGCAGATACATCTTGCTGCAGACGCTGCAGTCCATGCACCACCGGTGGTCTCTCCCCGCCTCGGTCTCAACGAAGCAGCTCATGTGGTACTTCGCCACCTCCGGGTACCTCTTGTAGAGCGTGTAGACGACGGCAATGTCGTTCAGCGGCTCGATGACGCTCATGGTGCGCACGTCGCCTCCGCTGAGCTGCCTGGTGATGAGGTCGATCTGGGTGGTCCATGTGTGGCACTGATCGTACGCAGGGTAGCAGACGTAGCCTTCTCTGTCGTGGTAGTACTCGCCGCAGCTCTGCTCGTTGCCGAAGAGGATGTACCTGCTCTGGAACATGTGGGCGATGGGCAGTATCATCATGGCGTACTGGGTGGATTGTAGACCCCAGCCCAGCTCGGTCTTGCCGACGCCCAGCCTGAGGCCGTCCCTGAGGTTGCCCATGGTGTGCTCTATCTTCTGAAGCTCCACGCCGAACTCCTTCATGAACTCCTTGGCCAGCTTGTCCTTGTGCTTCTCCTCGTAGAGGAGCACCGGCTCCACGATGTACGCAGCCTGGGGGTTCAGGCCCAGCTCGCGGCACACCGCCCACGTCAGGAGGCTGTCCTTCCCGAAGCTGAGGCTCACCACGCTGGAGTCCTCGCGGGTCTCGTCCTTGAAGGTGGGGAACTTTATCTCGTTGTCCTTGAACCTCATCTTCAGGTTCATGAACTCCTTCAGGAGCTCCGAAGTGCTCGTGCCGTCCACGTCGGCGCAGCTGGGCAAATCCATGACCATGTTCTGGAAGAACTGGGTCTGGAAGAACGGAGGCGAGGTGTTGAACCTGATCTCGTGCTTCCTGAAGGTCAGGGGGAGGTGGACCGTCTCGGCGTATACCAGGTTGTCGAAGAGGACGTCTTTGGCCTCCTGCGGGTACGCCTGCCATATCTCGTCTGGATAGTTCAGTACGTATTTGGAGCCACGGAACAGCATCTCAAAACCGCGAGGTGTCTGCCTCGCGTTTATGCTTAGACTATTCACTTAGTCTTACCTTTTTCCTTAATCGATGGGTTTAAACGCGGGAAATAATGGTTCCTATTAAATAGAGGCATGAAAAACGGGCTATGTTCACAGAAAAGCTTAAAGAAGTGGGTATAGGGGACACCGTTTTTACTCGTTCCAGAAACATCGAAAAATTGCTATATTTCAGTAAACTCTGGCTCAAGTTCGAGGGTGGAAACCCCACGGGGACCATGAAGGACAGGGCCGGCTACGCCACCCTCCACCTGGCCAAGGAGAACGAGTACAGCGAGATAGCCGTCGCCAGCTGCGGCAACTATGGCGCCAGCATAGTTCACCTCAGCAGGCGCTTCGAGATCAAGCCCCACGTGTACATACCGGAGAAGTACCAGACGCCGCGGATAGCAGAGATGGAGAGGCAGGGAGGCGTGATCCACAGGGCCCCAGGGACCTACGAGGAGCTGGTGGAGCTGAGTTCACGGGAGGCGGGAGACAGCGGCTGGTACAACGGCAACCCGGGCACCAAGGAGAACACGGAGGCGAGCCTGAGGGCCTACGAGTCCATCTCCCGGGAGATCTTCGACGAGCTTGGCTACGCCCCGGACGCCGTTTCGGTCTCCACGGGCAACGGCACGTGCTTCAGCGGCATCCACCAGGGCTTCAAGAGGCTGAGGAGGAGGGGTCTCACCGACAAGGTGCCTGTCATGGTGTGCGCGAGCACAGACGGTGGAAACCCCATAGTAACCAGTTACAATAAGGGAAGAAGGAGGATCAGGGACCTGGACCCTGTGAGCATCGTGGAGACCCCGGTGAACGAGCCCATCGTCAGCTGGAGGAGCCTCGACGGACAGCACGCGCTGGACGCCCTATGGGACAGCGGCGGATACGCGGTGGGTCTGGGAGACGAGGTGCTCACGGCGTTCAGCGAGCTGCTATTGAAGGAGGAGGGGCTTTCAGTGCTACCGGCGTCATCCGCCGCTCTGGCGGCTATGGCTGAGTACGTCAAAGAAAAGGCTAGGCCCAAGGAGTCGACGTTCGTAGTGGTCTTGACCAGCAGGAATCACGTTTAAAGCGATGCTAGCCGTATGCAATCGCTTACCATGAATATTATATTAGAATTACACCACTTATCTAGTTCTTATACCTGTAAAATGTGTTAACACCCCCGGGCCACAGGTACCACTTGGCTGGGGCGCGGCGTCTGATGTTGGTTGCGCTCAGGTTACGAGTTGGTGGAGAACCAGAAAAGGTCTGGAACATGAAACACGTGAAATAAAGATTAATCTAAGAGAGGACATCAAATAACAGGAATTTAAACATGACACTTCTCTACACGCACGTCATCAAAACCAAAACGGGGAGAACAGTTGAGTAGTTTAAAACGTTCGTTCAGGTATCTTAAACCATACTCCAAAGAGGCGGCGGGAGCCGTAATCCTATTAGTTCTAGTTGTAGCCGCTAACCTCTCCATACCCCGCTTGGTACAAGTGATCATCGATGAAGGGGTAGCGAATCAGGATCTAGATGTAATCATTAGAACCAGCTTCCTCATGATAGCGGCAAGCGTATTAAGCGCACTCTTCATGACAGGAAACACCATCCTGGCTATAAGAGCCTCGAGAGGATTTGAAGCGGGTTTCAGGGACGCCATCTTCACAAAGATACAGTCTTATAGCTTCGGAAACCTGGACGAGTTCACGACGGGTCAACTGTTAACGCGACTCACAAGCGACCTGAACCAGGTGAGGTTGATAATAACGATGAGTATCCGCATGTTCACGAGGATGCCCCTCACATTCATTCTAAGCATAGGCCTCATGTGGATAACAAACCCTCAGTTATCAATGGTAATGGTGGTGCTTCTTCCCATCACCATAACTCTAGTATATGTCTTCATCCGAGTGTCACAGCCCTTATTTAGACAAGTACAGGAAAAAATCGATTATCTAAACCAGGTCTTGCAGGAAAACCTCACAGGGATAAGGGTCGTTAAGGCTTTTGCTAGAAGAGAGCATGAAAACAACCGGTTCAAAAACGCCAACGATGAGCTATACGGATCCTCAGTAAAAATCAACAGAAACCTCAGCCTATTCATGCCCTTCATTACCCTATTGTTAAACCTAGGCACCGTCGCGGTCGTCTATTTCGGTGGAGTACAGGTTTTCCGTGGGGCGAGCAGCATCGGAGAGATAATTGCCTTTATGAACTATCTCACCAGCGCCATGTTTAGCGTAATAGTGCTAAGCTCCATGGCAGGTCGGATATCAGCGGCGGAGGCTTCAGCCACAAGAATATTCCAAGCCATAGACGAAGAGCCTAAGATCAAGGAAAAGCCGGAAGCTGTGAAGCTTGAAAGCATCGATGGCCGTGTCGTGTTCGAGGATGTAGGGTTCACGTATGGTGAAGACGGGGGTTTACCAGTCTTATCAAACGTGAACTTCGTTGTAGAGCCGGGTGAGACATTAGCTATTCTCGGCGCCACTGGTTCAGGAAAGAGTACATTGGTTCACCTCATACCCCGATTCTATGACGTCACCGAGGGTAGAATCACCATCGACGGGTGGGATGTCAGAGACCTAGAGTTAAAGACCATGAGAAAATTAGTAGGGGTTAGCCTACAGGAAACCATATTATTCAGCGGCACTATCCGCGATAACATCCGGTATGGTCGCCCTGATGCATCTGAAGAAGAGGTTGTCATGGTCGCAAAAGCCGCTCAAGCCCACGATTTCATAATGGGTTTCCAGGATGGGTATGATACCTTCGTGGGTCAGCGAGGGGTGAATCTAAGCGGTGGCCAGAAACAGAGAATAGCAATAGCCCGGGTTCTTCTCGTTAAACCCAAGATAATGATACTTGATGATAGCACCAGCGCGGTTGATGTTGAGACCGAGATCAAGATAGAAGAAGAACTAAGGCGGATTATGAATGATAGCACTAACATAATTGTTGCCCAGAGGATAAGCACGGTACTGAAAGCGGATAAGATACTGGTCTTAGAGAATGGAAGCATAGCGGACATAGGCAACCACAGGGAGCTTCTTGAGTCTTGTTCGATATATCGTGAGATTTATGATAGCCAGCTTGGGGGAGGCGTTCAGCTGTGAGTGCAGGAGATCAACCGGAGCCACAGAAAGAACGGCCTCGAATGATGCGGCACGGCCCCGGGCAAAGGGGAACAATAGAAAAAGCTAAAGATCCAAGGGGAACACTGAACCGGTTAGCAGGGTATCTCGGTGACAGTAAAGGCACCATCGCCTTAGCGATGATGTTCACAACGATAAGCACTCTGCTTAATCTCGCCGGACCTTACCTCATTGGAGTGGCGATAGATCAGCATATTATTCCTATGAAGATGGGTGGACTCGTCAATATAATCGCCTTGATCGCAGTGACATATCTATCCGCGGCACTCATCGACATGGCTGTTGGCTGGATCATGTCGGATGTTAGCCAAAAAATCTTGATGAAGCTCAGACAAAACCTGTTTGAACACATTCAGACTCTGAGCCTCAAGTTCTTCGATAACACATCATCAGGAGACCTCATGAGTCGATTAACTAATGATATTGACGCCGTCGGCGCAGTTCTCAGCCATAACCTGACAGAGATAACTAGAAGCACGTTAATCATCGTTGGAATCGTCGTGGCGATGTTCTTACTGAACATATGGCTCGCCTTAGCGAGTCTCATTGTATTCCCCTTTATGGTAGTTTTCACCGCTCAGATTGGTAAGAGGGCGAGATTCCGTTTCAGGGATCTGCAGCAGAATATGGGACGGTTGAACGGAGTTATGCAGGAATCCATCACAGGGCAGAAGGCAGTCATCTCGTTCTGGCAGCAAGGAACGATAACGAGAAAATTTAGGAAAAACAACACAGCTGTAAGAGAGGCTGGCACCAAGGCTGAGACCTACGCCATGCTGGTTCCACCGTTAGTATACATCTTCAGCAACGCCAACATCGCCATAGTCGCAGGGGTAGGCAGCTGGATGGTCTTAGAAGGATTAGCAACTATAGGCGTCATAAGCGTCTTCATCTCTTACAGCAGAAAGTTTTCTGATCCCCTCAGACAGTTTTCAAATCTCTATAATAGCCTACAGTCAGCACTGGCTGGAGCAGAACGCGTCTTCGAGGTCTTGGATGTAGCACCCGAGATCGAAGACAGTCCTGATGCTCACTCGGTAGATGGTTTTGAGGGCAAAGTCGAGTTCAAGGACGTATATTTCAGTTACGTTCCAAGCGAGAAGGTTATCAAAAACATGAGCTTCAAGGCTGAGCCCGGCAAGATGGTGGCCATCGTAGGGCCAACTGGAGCAGGTAAGACGACGATGGTGAACCTGTTATCCAGATTCTACGATATACAAGACGGCTCCATCTCCATAGACGATGAAAACATCGTAGAAGTCAAAAAGGATGACATGCGCCGCCAACTGGGTGTAGTTCTTCAAGACGTGTTTCTCTTCAGCGGAACCGTTATGGACAACATACGATATGGTAGGCTAGACGCATCAGATGAAGAGGTCATCGAAGCAGCGAGATTCGCTAACGCTGATAGATTCATCAGAAGACTCCCCCATGGATACGACACCATGCTAAGTGAACGCGCAGGTAATCTCAGTCAGGGACAAAGGCAGTTGATAAGCATCGCGAGGGCTATCCTCGCTGACCCCAGCATATTGATTCTAGATGAGGCTACTAGCAGCGTAGACACAAGGACCGAGATCCAGATACAGGAGGCCCTGCATAGACTTATGGAGGATCGCACCAGCTTCGTTATCGCCCATAGGTTAAGCACTATCAGAAAAGCGGACACCGTGCTCGTCATTAATCAAGGTGAAATAGTTGAGAGAGGATCCCATGAAGAGCTGATGGAAAAGAAGGGATTCTATTACAACCTATATATGAGCCAGTTCAAGGGCACCATTGACGACGCTGACTTTACCTATATTAAACCCGTAGAACGGCAAGAGCCTGTACACCCCCAAAGAGGTTTTAGTTCTGGTATGAGAGGTGGGATGGGTGCGGGTACTAACCCGGAGATGATGCGTCAGAGAGCGATGGAAATTATAGGCATCTTTAAAGAGAAAAAAGCTGTATCAGTTGAGTCGGCGAAAGCCCTAGGTGAGATGGATCTGCCTCCTTATTTCCCTAGGATTATGAAGAACCTTTTACGGCCCTTGGGTATAATAGTTGAAAAAGATGGTTGCTTATATCTGGTTGAAGATAATATAGGAAAACTGTGAACATCTTCACTTTTCTCCGTGATAATTTATGTTCTTTGAGCATTTTTCTTAGCGTTCTTCAGTGCTCCGCAATGAGGGTGCATAAAATAGAAATGAGATGAGAGGCCCAGATTACCTAACTATGAGCACCGGGCACGGGGCGCGGCGGCTCACCGCCTCCGCCACGCTACCCAACATAAGATGCTGCAGCCCGCCCAGCCCCCTGCTCCCCATGACGATCAAGTCGAAGCCCTCGTCCCCAGCCGTATCAACGATGACCTCGGCCACGTTCCCCGACAGGAAGAACTCCGTCTCCACAGGCACCCCTTCATCCACGAAACACTTCTTCGTCCGGTCCATCACGTCCATGGCCCTCCTCTTGATCATCTCCTCGTCGTCGACCTGGATGGTCACCGAGTTCAAGCCATCCAGCTCCACGGGCTCTCTGGCCCCCGGGACAGCCACCTGCATCACGTGAACGATCTTCACCCTGGCGCCCGCCAACTTGGCAAGCTTCGCCGCGTACCTCGCCGCCTTCAAGCTGGGCTGGGACCCGTCCGTGGGAACCAGAACCCTGTCTATGAGATCCAATTCAGACATACGATCCTCGAAAGGGAAACACTGTTCATAAAAGCGTTTCCATGAACGGAAGCACCAGCCCCGGCGCCCTCGGCGGCCGCCCCCGGACCATGCCTAAAAAACGCTTATCGCAGGTAACCAGCGACAAGGAAAATGCAAACCCGTACAACCACACCTAAATCAACCTCGAGCCCCGCCACCCCTAAATACCGCCACTCCCCAACACACACCATGTTTAAAAACATACTAGCCGCCATAGACGGCAGCCCATCCAGCCGACACGCACTAGCCATGGCAGCCGACCTCGCCCAGCAACAAGGCGCAACCCTCACCATAATGACGGCCGTACCCCCACTGCCACCCCTCGTAGTGGAGGATACCACCCAAGCATACATACCCGAGTACCAGGAACGGGTCCGCAAGAGCCACCAAGAACTACTAGCCAGCACCATGGCCGAACTCAACAAGAGCCACTCCGGCCTCAAGACGGCCACCGTCCTCAAGGAAGGCAGCCCCGCCAGAAAGATCATAGAAGCCGCCCGCCAACAGGAAGCCGACCTCATAGTCCTCGGCAACCGCGGCACAGGGGGCATAGCCACCTGGCTCCTCGGCAGCGTAAGCCGACAGGTCACGGACAGCTGCACCGCGCCGGTCCTCGTCGTCAAAGACCAGAGGTACTGCGAAGCCAGGTAACCCCTCCACCTTCCTCACGAAAGATACGCGTTTATGCACACACAGCGACCAGCCCCAGCCCCATATTGCACGGAAAAACCGGCCTTCGACAACGTTTATCAACCCCAAACTCCCTCTACCGGAAAATGGATGTCCCCGAGCTCAAGGCTCTCAACGAGAGGTTGCAGACCCTCCAGCGGAGGTACAGCGAAGGCACCTGCACAGCCGACGAGCTATCCTCATACATAAAAGAGATCGACAGGAAGAAGAGGGAGCTATCCGATATCCGGGGCAAGATGTACAACCTGTACATCTCCATTAAGCTCAAGGAGATTTACGGATCCCCCAGACGAAAGTAGCCCACAAGAAGGGAATTTCTTTACCCGAATTACAGGTAGGTTGGTATTCTCCGCCCAGATACGGCTAAAAGGAATAAATATAACTAAAAAATATTCCAGTCATCCACAAAGACCCGTCAACCATAGACAGCCACCGATAGGAACCATCGTTCCACCACGTTCTACCACGTTCTTTCTATACACCCCACCAGTAATACCATGGACCGAGATGAACCGAAGAACGCTATTGGCGCTGATACTGCTCACAGCCGTGTTCATAGCCCCGGCGCTGCCGCCACTGGCAAGCGCCGCCATACCGGAGGCAGCCCACACCCACGTCGCCCTAGAATACTACAACGCGGCCCGCACCATACTCTACGCGAGCCTAGCCATCTCGGGCGTAAACGTCGCCTTCGCGTACCACTTCTATAATAGAAAACCCCAGGGACAGGAAACATAGCCCCCAAGCGCCCAAGGGACGGCCGCGGAGGCGGCGACCAACCACCAGCCCCACAGAACATACACGCGTCCAAGAACAGCTATATAAGATTTGTAGATCACCCCCACAAACAAGGCAATATAGGCACCCCGGAGACCTCCCTTACTGCTCCGAGAGGAAAAACCAAGTTGTCAGCCACCCTTGAAAACCAACGCGTATGCGACGAATGCGGCTCCACCGCCATCGTCACGGACTCAGAGACGGGGGAGCTCGTCTGCACCCAGTGCGGCGCCGTCCTCGTCGAGACCATGATAGACACCGGCCCCGAGTGGCGTGCCTTCGACCTGGAGCAGCAGAAACGACTCACAAGGGTCGGCGCCCCCCTCACCCTCACCATCCACGACAAGGGCCTCAGCACCACCATAAGCTGGCAGAACCAGGACGCCACCGGCCGCAGGCTCACCCCCCAGGAGCAGGAGCGGCAGTACAGGCTCCGCAAGTGGCAGCGCAGGACCAGCTCCAACGACAGCACCCAGCGCAACCTCACCCACGCCCTAAGCGAGATGAACAGGATAGCCAACAAGCTCAACCTCCCCAAGAACGTCACCGAGACCGCCGCCATGATCTACCGCAGGGCCATCCAGCGGCAGCTCATCCGCGGCAGGACCATCCAGAGCGTCGTCGCCAGCGCCCTCTACATGGCGTGCCGCCAGTGCAACATAATCCGCAGCCTCGAAGACGTGGCCAGGGGCGCCAACATAACCCGGAAGGAGGCGGCCCGAAACTACAGGTTCCTGTACAAGGAGCTGGAGCAGGACGTGCCCCCGGTGGACCGCGACAGCCTCATCACCAAGTTCGTTTCCAAGCTCAGGATCAGCGGCACCACCGAGCAGCTGGCCCGGCAGATACTCGACGAGGCCGGCGACAAGAAGCTCACCATCGGCCGGGCCCCCGAGGGAATAACCGCCGCATGCATCTACATCGCCTGCAAGCTCAACCTGGAGGAGCGCACCCAGGGCGAGATAGCTAAGACCGCTCAGATAACCGAGGTAACCATAAGGAACCGGTACAAGGAGCTCATCAAGAACCTGGACTTCGTGGTGGAGCTCTAGCGATGAAGCCCCAGGTACGCCACCTAATGAACCGCGACCCGGTCACCATCGACCAGACCTACACCGTCCGCGAGACCGCCCAGATGATGATCGACTTCGGTTTAGACACCCTCATAGTAACCGACCTCGACCGGATCCACGGCGCCGTCACCTACCGGGACCTCCTGCGGCGCCTCCTGGACCCGGGCTTCAACCCGGACGACGTCACCGTGGGCGAGATAACCGACCAGGCCATAACCCTGGTCCGCCCCACCACCAGCCTCGGCGACGCCGCCCAGGTGATGCTCGAGGAGGACCGCACAACCCTCCCCGTCGTAGACGATGACCTCGTTGGCTACATCAGCTTCACAGACATACTCAAGGCCGTGCACCTGGCCAAGCCCAAGGCAGAGACCGACTCCTTCGACCCAGCCCACTACATCATATAGGCCCGGCTGCACAGCCAACCCCATATTTTATGTCCTCCCGCCGCGCAGAACCATCCATGAAGCCCAGGGTGGCGTTGGTGAAGACGGACATCGGGGTCAAGGAGGCCGCCCAGAAGGCCGTTGGGCTCCTCGGCGGCGTCGAGGCGTTCATAGAGCCGGGCGAGACCGTGCTCCTCAAACCCAACCTGTTCACCGTAATGGGCCCCGACACCGGCGCCACCACCGACATGCGGGTCGTCCTGGGCGTGGCGGAGCTCCTCCAGATGCGGGGCAGCCGTTGCATCCTGGGCGAGTGCCCCGCCACCGGCAGCTACGCGCGCCCCGACATAGTATTCGACGGCCTCGGCGTCAGGGATCTTTGTGAAGAGCACGGCATCGAGGTGAACGTCCTCGACAGGGACCCGCCCATGAGGTTCACCGTGGACGGGGAGGTGCTGGAGGAGGTGTGGTTCCCCGAGACGGCCGCCACTCACCCCGTCATAAGCTTCCCCAAGCTCAAGACCCACAACCTCACCACCCTCACATGCGCCATCAAGAACCTATTCGGCCTCCAGCAGGGGGGCACCAAGGCCCACCACCACGTATCGGTGGCCAACGACCCCGAGTCCTTCAGCAGGCTCCTCCTGGACATCTACCAGGCGATACGGCCCCAGGTCCGGCTCCACGTGGTGGACGCCCACGTAGCCATGGAGGGGGACGGCCCCACCGCCGGGGACCCCGTACCCCTGGGGCTGGTGATCGCTGGCGGCGACGCCGCGGCCGTGGACCTCGTCTCCTCCGCCGTCATGGGCTGGGACCCCATGGACGTGGGCACCAACTACCTGGCCGCCGCCCGGGGCCTCGGCCCCGGCTCCCTCGACGAGGTGGAGGTGGTGGGCGAACCAGTGGAGGCGGTGAGGCGCCGCTTCAGGAAGCCCCAGATCCACAGCGACGGCGAGATGTTCGTCAGGATCAGGATGCCCATCAGCTGCGACCCCGAGAGGTGCGTGGGCTGCGGCGTCTGCGCCGAGGTCTGCCCCGTCGGCGCCATAGAGGTCCACGGCGTCCCCGAGTTCGACTACACGCGGTGCATCCAGTGCTTCTGCTGCGCTGAGCTCTGCCCCCAGGGGGCCCTTAAACCCGTGAGGCCGGACGATTAGCCATGTGCATCTTCTGCAAGATACTGGACGGGGAGGCGCCCGCGTACATCGTCTACGAGGGCGAATTGACCGTGGCGTTCCTCGACGCAAACCCGGCTGCGGACGGCCACACCCTAGTAGTGCCCAGGCACCACGAGGCCCGGATAGAGAGGCTGCCCATAGAGTACTACGAGGCCGTCTGGGCCACCGTCAAGAGGCTCGTTGCCCCCATAGAGAGGGCGATGGACGCGTCTGCCTCCAACATAGACGTCCACAACGGGCGAGCCGCCGGCCAGCTCATCCCCCACGTCCACGTGCACATAATCCCGCGGAGGGGCCCAAGCGGCATAATAACGGACGCGGCTAGTAGGATGAGGCCCAGGAGCGGACAATACTTTGAGGAGATAGCGGGGAGAATAATAGAAGAGGTCAACCGGTGAGGTACCCGGGGAAAGGCCAAGCCTTCAGGCAGCCGTCCAGATACTTTACATCCCCGAATCCTAGCCCCCTGAGGGTTCTCTCGCAACGGTACGCGCGGACGCCTGTCAAGCAAAAAATGACGATCTCCTTCTCCTTCGGCAGCTCGGTGTAGCGCCGCCTCAGCTCGTCCGCCGGTATGTGCACGGTTCTCTCGTCCTTGAACGTCTTGGTATTGTACTCGTCGCGGCTCCTCACGTCGAGGAGCACGAAGTCCGTGTCCCCGTCCAGCATCTCCTTTAGCTCCAGCGGACCCACGCCGTGGCCTATACCCTGGATCTTGTTCCTGAGGACGTTGGCCGCGTGAGCCAGCGCGTCAATGGCTGTGCTGTACGCCGGGGCATAACCAAGGTCGATGTCTGCTACGTCCTTGAGGTTGGAGCCGAACTTCATGGCCGTGGCGGCCACGTCTATCCGTTTGACGCCGTCGCCCTCCCCCACCACCTGGCAGCCCAGCAGCCTGCAGCTCTCCCTGTCGGCCACGAGCTTTATCACAGTGTGCTTGGCGCCGGGGATGTAGCTGCTGCAGTCGCAGCGGGGGCATATGGTGGTGACTACGTCGTACCCCTGCTCTCTGGCCTTTTCCTCGGTGAGCCCCGTGGTGCCGCAGTGGTAGTCCAGCACCTTGAAGACCGCTGTGCCGTTCACCCCCGGGAACCTCGTCGGTAATCCGTGGATGTTGTCCGCGATGACTCTGCCGTGCTTGTTGGCCGTGCTGCCGAGGGGCGCGTACACCTTCTCCCCCGTCAACACGTGGGTGCACTCGACGCAGTCGCCGCCGGCGTATATGTCCGGGTCGCTGGTCTGCATGTGCTCGTTGACGGCGATGGCCCTCGTCGGCCCCATGTCGAGGCCGGCGTCTGCCGCCAGCTCCGTGTTGGGGCGGACTCCTATGGCCATGATCACGAGGTCTGCCTCGACCCTGGTCCCGTCGGCTGTCTCCACCGCCACCGCCCGGCCTGCTTCGTCGCCGTGTATCCCAGTCACGGGGCTGCCCTTCACCACCTCCACGCCGTTCTCCTTGAGGTAGTTCTCCAGCAGCAGCGCCATCTCCGTGTCCAGGAGGTTGGGCACCAGCTGGGGCATCATCTCCAGGATCGTCACCTCGCATCCCCTAGCGAAGAAGGCTCCGCAGGTCTCTATCCCTATGAGGCCGCCGCCGATGACGGCCACCCTCTCGGCGCCCCCGTCGACGGCGTCTTTTATGGCCTTCGCGTCGTGGGGGTTGTAGAGCCTGTGTACGCCCTTGAGGTCGACGCCCTCCATCCGCGGCACGAAGGGGCTGGCCCCCGTCGCTATGACGAGCTTGTCGTAGGGGATATCCCGCGTCTCACGGCTCCTGAGGTCCTCGATGGTGACGGCCTTGGCTTCCCTGTCGATCTTCACGGCCTCCGTCCTGTCCAGCACCTTGAACCCCATGTTGGCCTTGAAGTACTCGGCGTCCCTGACGGTGCCTCCTCCCAGGAGGCTGCTCCACTCCTTGATCACGTCCTCGATGAAGAAGGGCATCCCGCAGCCCGCGTAGCTCACCAGATCCTGACGCTCGACAACCGTGATCTCGGCGTCGGGCTTCAGCCTGCTTAGCCTCGCAGCCGTCTTCGGGCCCGTGGCGACGCCTCCAATGATGAGAACCTTCACGACTTGTCCTCCAACCTGAATCCTTTCACATTATTCGTGCCCCTTTAAAACATGTCGATACGGGCAGTGGGTCGCCTCGGGGCTCTCGATACGTTGTTAAGCCCCTGCACCGTGTAAGAGGACATGAGCGTTCTCTTCCAGCCCTACAGGATCAGGAACCTGCGCATCAGGAACCGTTTCATGAGGAGCGCCACCACCAGCTACTGGGCCGACGAGGAAGGCGTGGTGAAGGACGCCCATGTGCGGCTCTACAGAGACCTCGCCGAGGGAGGCGTCGGGCTCATCGTTAAAGGCCACCTGTACGTCGCGGACAACGGGAAGGCACATACGGGGATGGCTGGGATAAGCAGCGACAGGCATATACCCATGCTGAGGAGGCTCACGGACGCCGTCCACGGGGAGGGAGGCAGCATCGTGGCGCAGATAAACCACGCAGGAGTGGTCCACAAGCCCCACAAGGCGGGGCCCAGCGCGTACAGCGAGGACGGCTGGACCGCCCGCGAGATGACCGTGGACGAGATAGAGGCGGCGGTGGAGGCCTACGGCGACGCCGCCGAGAGGGCCATGCAGGCGGGGTTCGACGGCGTCCAGATACACGGCGCCCACGGCTACCTCGTCAGCCAGTTCCTCAGCCGCCACGTGAACACGCGCAAGGACATGTGGGGCGGCAGCCTGGGGAACCGGATGAGGTTCCTCGTAGAGGTGTACGACGAGGTCAGGGGCCGAGTCGGGAACCAGCCAGTGCTGGTCAAATTGAACTGCGACGACTTCAGCCCAGACGGATTCACCGTAGACGACAGCGTCAAGGTGGCGGTGGCCATCGCCGAGAAGGGAATCGACCTGATAGAGGTCAGCGGCGGAGGCAGGGGACGGCGAGAAGAGCTACGGGCCCGCGCAAGGCACAGCGAACCGGCCTACGCCGAGCTGGCTTTCGCCGGCCACGCTTCTAAGATACGGGACGCCACCCGGCCGACGCCCATGGCCCTGGTCTACGGGTTCAGGAGGCTTGAGACCATGCGGAAGGCGGTTGACACGGGGCTCACGGACGTGGTGAGCATGAGCAGGCCTTTCATAAGGGAGCCCGACCTGGTGAGGAGGCTCCAGTCCGGCCAGCGGGAGGTCTCCTGCACCAGATGCGACGCGTGCAGCGGCAGCGACGTCTTCGGGAAGACCATGCTCGGGTGCCAGCTGGAGTAGCATCAATTTTTAACCGTGCCCGGCATCCTTTCTGCCATGGCTTCCTTGGCCGGCCGCGCGATGGCCTTCATACGGCGGCAGAAGAGGCCGTTCAAGGTCAACATAGTCAAGAACATACTGCAGAACTTCTCCCTAGGCCTGACCTACCAGTACCAGAGCGTTTACATCTCGGAGCTCGGCGCCTCGGCCATGGAGCTAGGCTACGTTAACAGCGTCGGCGGCCTGGCCAGCACCATGATAACGCTGCCAGTGGGCTGGCTAGCCGACAGGTACGGCATCAAGAAGATACTGCTCACGGCCCTCCCGTTGATGGCGGTGGGCTACGCTGTCTTCGGGGTTGCCCAGGGCTGGGAGATCACCATGGCCGCCCTTGTGCTCACCTCCATGAGCGCCGCCATGGCGATGACGGTGTGCCCCATGATCTGTGGGAACACCCTGGAAAGCTCCGAGAGGGCGACGGGGATGCAGCTCTGCGACACCCTCGCCGCCCTCCCCCGGGTGGTTGCACCGGTGGTGGCCGCATTCATCATCTCCCGCTTAGGCGGCCTATCGGTGGAGGGCATCAGGCCCCTCTACTGGATGCAGACAGCTGGCATCGCCGCGGCGGCCGCCGTCATATACCTTTGGTTCCAGAACCCCATCGAACCAGGCGCTGGCGGCCGCAGAAGCCTCACGGAGGGAGTGGCGAGGATCCTGGAAGAGGGCACCACGGTGAAGAGGTGGATACTCTATCAGGTCATCTCCGCGTTCCCCATGTACATGGCCATATACGTGCCGCTGTACGCCCGGGAGTTCAAGCTGGCGAACCAGTACACGCTGGGCATGATGGACACCGGCTACTACGTCGTGGTGACGCTCATCGCCATACCCAGCGGGCTGCTCGCCGACAGGATAGGCAGGAGACGCCTCATAGCCATGGTGACGCCCCTCTACTGCGCCTCGATGCTGCTCCTGGTCTACTCGGATGGGTTTCCGGCGTTGATACTCTCGGGGCTCCTCAGCGGCTTCAATTTCGTCTCAGCGGTCACCGCCGGGGCGATGTCGGTTGAGCTCATGCCCAGGGAGCTGCTGGGCAGCTGGTTCGGACTCAACGGCCTGTTCAGGGGTCTCGTCAACATGAGCAGCCCCATACTGGGTGGTCTCATATGGAACCGGCTGGGCCCGGAGTACGTGTTCTACTTCCTGGCCGCCTCCCAGATGCTGAAGCTGGCTATACTTTGGACGGTGCCTGAGACAACGCAAAGAGTGAGGGAGTAGCTGCTGCGCAATATAATCAAGGCCCCTGCTTCCGTAGATGCTTACTACTACAGCAGTAATAGACAGCTCGCCATCAACATTTGTTGACGTAAGAAGTTAAACCGTCAATGCGTATCCTTATTCATGTTATCTGAGACTGAGAAACGGGTTTTCGAGTACATCGAGTCCCACAGGGACGACATGGTAGGCTACCTGCGCAGCATGGTGGCCATAGACACCCAGACGCCGCCGGGCCACAACTACGATGTTATCTGCGACCTGATGTCAGACAGGTTCAGCGAGCTTGGCTGCGAGACCAGCGTCCACGAGGCCACCGAGACGTACATGAGGCTCTCTGGCGCCGAGTTCCTCGGACTGGAGGGTCCCCGCAGCAACGTCGTGGCCCTCTACAGGGGGCGGGGCGGCGGCCCCACGCTTCACATAAGCGCCCACATCGACTGCGCCGCCATCCAGGAGGAAGGCTGGACCGTGGACCCCCTCGGAGGCGAGGTCACCGACGACACCCCCTACGAGAGGAGCATGTGGGACAGGGGCGGCGGCTACATCTGGGGCAGAGGCGTCGCCGACGACAAGGGCGAGATAGCGGCCATGACCCTCGCCCTCCAGGCCATCCACGAACTCGGCGTCAAGCTGAAAGGAGACCTCATACTTACGGGGAACTGCGACGAGGAGATCGGCGGCGTCGGCGGCCTTGGCTTCCTAATGAAGGAGGGTATCGTCAAGGCGGACATGGGGATACAGCTGGACGGCGGTCTCTCCGGCATCGGACTCGCCGCCCAGGGCCGCACTCGGTTCCTCCTCAAGACCAGGGGCCTGAGCTGGCACGGGCAGACCCCCATCCTCGGCGTAAACGCCATAGAGAAGATGAGCAAGCTCAACGTCGCCCTCACCCAGTACTGGAGGAACGTGCTCCTCAGGAGACAGGTCCCCGTCCCAGGCATCGACCTCGGCGACGCACTGCGAGAGAAGGGCATCACGTCCATGACCGCCATGCTCAACATAGGCACAATCAAGGGGGGCGTCCAGGGCGCCACGGTGCCCGACCAATGCGAGGAGGAGGTGCTCCGGGGCATGGTGCCCGGCGAAACGTATCAGATGGTACACGACGAGTTCAAGGCGGTGCTTGACGGCGTCAAGGCCACCGACGCGGACCTGGAGTACGATCTCGGCGTCGTGAACTACAGGGAGGGCTACGTAGTCCAGGCGGACGACCCCTACGCCGTCGGCTCCAGGGAGATCATGCAGGAGGCGCTGGGGCGGATGCTGCCATTCACGGGCACCTTGGGCAGCACGGACATGAACTACCAGGTGGTGGACGGCGGGATGCCGTGCATCAACTTCGGCGTCGGCGGCGCCTACAGCAGGGGCCACAAGCAGGACGAGAACGCCAGCATCGACGAGATAATCCAGTGCAGCAAGGCCGTGGCGCTCCTCTTCATGAGGCGGCTGGGCGTGGCGGCGTAGAGCACGGCTTTTTTCTCTTTTTTATTCTGTGCAGACATTGATGAACCCATGGGGTACTGTGTGAGTGTGCCCAACTTCGGCGACTACCATGACCCGGAGACGGTGAGCCACGGGTTCCATGCGGCTCTGCACGATGTTTTAAATCGGCTTCAACTCATATTATGAGTCAAGGTCAGTCAAAGAACTGGAGGATGGTTGTGTTATGGTCGTACTTGAGGAGCCCATCAAGGGCGTTATCGAGCTGAAGAACTATATAGACGGCGAGTGGGTCGAGTCAGAGGCCTCGGAGACCAGGGACGTGGTGAACCCCGCCACCCTGAAGAAAATAGCCGAGGTGCCCGTGGGCCACAGGGAGGATGTCAAGGCGGCGGTGGACGCGGCCAACGAGGCCTTCCCGCGGTGGAGGCGGACCACGCCCCTCACCAGGGCCCGGTACCTGATGGCGTTTAAGCAGCTGCTGGAGGAGAACTTCGAGGAGCTGGGCCGCGTCGTCACCATGGAGCACGGCAAGGTCATCGACGAGGCCCGGGGCGAGGTGCGCCGCGGCATAGAGAACGTGGAGATGGCGACGGGCATCCCCAGCCTCATGATGGGCTACAACGCCGAGGACATCAGCAGGGGCATCGACGAGGTGCTCATCAAGCAGCCCCTCGGTGTCTTCGCGTGCGTGGCGCCTTTCAACTTCCCGTTCATGGTGCCCCTCTGGTTCATGCCCTACGCGGTGGCCACCGGTAACACCTACGTAATCAAGCCGAGCCCCTGGGCGCCCGTGAGCATGATGAAGCTGGTGGAGCTCATCGACGAGGCGGGTTTCCCGCCGGGCGTGATCAACCTGGTCAACGGCGAGGTGGAGCCCGTCTCGGAGATACTGGAGAACCCCGGCGTCAAGGGCGTGAGCTTCGTCGGCTCCACCAAGATAGGGAGGGACGTCATCTACCGGAAAGGCACGGCCCACGGGAAACGGGTTCAGGCCCAGTGCAGCGCCAAGAACTTCCTCGTGGTCACCCCCGACGCCGACGTCGAGCTCACCGTCTCGTCGCTCATGTCCAGCTTCTTCGGCAACACGGGGCAGAGGTGCCTCGCCGGCGCCAACCTCGTCTTCGTGGGAGACGACCAGGCCTTCATGGACGAGACCCTGGGGATAATAAAGGAGAGGGCGGCCGCCCTCAAGCTGGGCTACGGCCTCGAGGAGGGCGTCCAGATGGGCCCCCTCCAGGCGGAGCCCCGGAAGAAACGGGTGGTAGGCTACATCGAGACCGGCCTCGAGGAGGGCGCAGAGCTCACCATGGACGGCAGGGAGTATAGCTGCGATCCGTACCCGGAGACCTGCTTCCTCGGCCCCTCCATATTCGAGGGCGTGAGCCTGGACATGGCCATCGCCCGTGAGGAGATATTCGGGCCGGTGATGAGTGTGCTCACCGCCGAGACCCTGGACGAGGCGATAGAGATGGTGAACAGCGGCAGCTACGGCAACGCCGCCAGCATATTCACCACCAACGGGGGCACGGCCCGCAGGTTCCAGTACGACGTGGAGTGCGGCAACATAGGCGTCAACATAGGCACCGCGGCCCCCATGGCGTTCTTCCCGTTCAGCGGCATGAAGGACAGCTTCTTCGGCGACCTCCACGGCCAGGGCAGGGACGCCGTGGACTTCTTCACCGAGAACAAGGTCATCATCCAACGGTGGCCCTAGTGCTCAGGACCACCAGCCAGATAATAAGCCACCACGCACGGCTGGAGGAGGAGTCGGCCGAGGGGTACAGGGCGCTGGCCCAGCGATATCCAGATCATCGGGACGCGTTCAACCGGCTCGCCGAAGAGAACCATAGACACATGGCGCGGGTCGAGAGGGCCTACAGGTTTGGGGTGACGGACGCCTACGAGGTGGGCATAACGTCGACACAGCTGGACCCTGGGGAATATCAACTGGAAGAGTACACTGGGGGGGCCCTCGCAGAGGACCTGGCCACGGCCCTCAGGAACGAGGAGACGATGATGAGGTTCTGCCTGGACGCGGCGAAGACCTCAGGCGAGCTGCTGCCCGACCTACCAGACACCTTCGACTACCTGATGAAAAGGAAGAGGAGGAGGGTGGAGCTCCTAGGGAGCCTCACTTAGCCTCCCTGTCCGCCAGCTTCAGGGCCTCGTCCAGCGCCGCCACGCCTTTATCGATGTCTTCCTCGCCTACTATCAGCGGCGGGGCCACCAGCAGTATGTTTATTATGTTGACGACGTAGACCCCCAGCTCCATACACGCCGCGCTGACACGCTTCAGCATGTTGGGCATGAACTTCTGCTCCCTGGTCACGAAGGGCTCCTTGGTCTCCCGGTCCTTGACGAGCTCCACCGCCCAGAACAGGCCCTTACCCCTCACGTCACCCACCGACCTGTGTGTCTCCTTGAGCTCCGTAAGCCTCTTACCCAGTACCTTCCCCATCTCGGCGGCGTTCTCCACGAGGTTGTATTTGCTGTACTGCTCTATGGCCGCGAGGGCCGTGGCGCATACCAGTGGGTGCATGGCGTAGGTCTGGCCGTGGACGAAGAGGTTCTCGGGCCTGTCGAAGTAGTCGGCGATCTTCCTCGTGGTGACGGCCGCCCCCATGGGTATGTAGGCGCCGGTGATACCCTTGGCCATGGTCATGATGTCGGGGACCACGTCCCAGTGCTCCACACAGAACATCTTGCCTGTGCGGCCGAACCCGGCCATGACCTCGTCGTCTATGAGCAGAACATCGTGGTCGTCGCATATCTCCCTGACCCTGGGCATGTACTCGTCGGGGGGTACCAGTATGCCGTTGCTGCCGACGATGGGCTCCATGACCACCCCCGCCACGGTCTTGGGGCCCTCCATCCTGATGATCTCGTCTATGATCTCGGCGCATTGTATGCCGCAGCCCGGGTACTCCTTTCCGAAGGGGCACCTGTAGCAGTAGCAGTCGGGGGCCCTGACGACGCCGGGCATGCCCACCGCGTACTGGGTGCGGGGGTCGCCGGTCAACGCTATAGCGCCCGAGCTGGCGCCGTGGTACGACCTGTACCTGGATATCAGCTTGGTCTTCCGCGTGTAGAGTCTGGCGATCTTGATTGCCGCCTCGTTTGCCTCGGCGCCGCCGATGGTCAGGAAGCTCTTGTCGAGGCTCCCCGGCGTTATCTCGGCCAGCTTCTTGCCCAGCAGCGCCGCCGGCACCGTGGCGAACCCCGGGGCGGCGTAGCAGAGCTTCCGGGCCTGCTCGGCCATGGCCTGCTTCACCTCGTCGGCGCTGTGGCCCAGGTTGCTGCACATGAGCTGGCTGCTGAAGTCCAGCACCCGCTTCCCGTCTAGGTCGGTGAAATGCACGCCCTCGGCGGAGTCCACGACCATGGGGTTCCACGCGTGCTCGTACCTCCACGTCCCATAGACGTACTTCTTCTCCATCTCCCGGATTTGATCGGAGTCTGACATGGTTCAAGGTCGCCTGCTCAGAATATAATATTTAGCAGTTGCCACCAAAGGTTACACGTTGGTGAATCGATTGAAAGCTGATCTTGTGCTGGTCAACGGCAAGGTGGTGACCATGGACCCGTCGGAATCCATCGCCGAGGCCGTGGCTGTCAAGCGCAACCGGATAGAGAGGGTGGGCACAACGGTCGAGGTCCTCGAAATCAGGGGCGAAGGCACGGAGGTTATAGACCTGGGCGGGAGAACCGTGGTCCCCGGGCTCATAGACAGTCACTGCCACATGATATCCACGGGGGCCAGGAGGATGCTCAACGTGGACCTCAGCGAGGAGGCCGGCGTCCACTCCATAGCCGACCTCGTGGAAAGGCTCAGGAAACGGGCCGAGGAGACCCCGAAGGGCCACTGGGTCACAGGGTATCAGGAGGACGACTCCAAGCTCAAGGAGAAGAGGCACCCCAACCGCTGGGAGCTCGACGAGGCGAGCACCGAGCACCCCGTGCTCATCTCCACGGTGGGCGGCCACTTCTACATGGCCAACAGCAAGGTCTTCGAGGACGCCGGCGTATCCAAGGACACGCCGGACCCCGTCGGCGGCAAGTTCGACAGGGACCCCGAGACCGGGGAGGTCACGGGAGGCATCCACGAGAAGGCCCTGGACCTGGTCTGCCCGGAGCCCATACTCCCCACCCGCCGACAGTCCCTCGAAGGCGCCAAGATGATACTCACCGAGTGCACCGAGCACGGCATCACCTGCGTCTACGACACCGTGGACAAACACGAGATCAGGGCAGCCCTGGACCTGAAGAACGGGGAGGGGCTCCCCGTCCGCGTCAGGATGGACGTCGCCATAGACCTGTTCCCCCAGCTCAAAGATCTGGGCGTCTACAGGGGCCTCGGCGACGACTGGCTCAGGGTCTGCGGCCTCAAGTTCTTCTTCGACGGCGCCATCTCGGCCCGCACGGCGGCCGTCACCGAGGAGTACCTAAACAAGCCCGGGTTCTACGGCGTCATGGCCACCACCCCCGAGATAGCCAGGGAGACCCTGGAGGCGGCGTACGCCGAGGGCTACAGGGTGAGCTGCCACGCCAACGGCGACGCCGCCATAGCGCTGTACCTCGACATCATGGAGGAGCTTCAGCAAAAGTACCCGAGGGACGACCCCCGGAACAGGGACATCCACTGCACCGTCATAACCCCGGAGCTGGTCAGCCGCATCAAGGAGCTGGGCGTACTGCCCACTATCTTTGGGCCCTACCCATACTACCACGGCGACAAGCTCATCCCCGCCTTCGGGGAGGAGCGCCTCGAACGCATGTTCGCGGCCCGCAGCTTCCTCGACGCCGGCGTCAAGATAGCGGCCCACAGCGACCATCCCTGCGCGCCCTACCCGCCGTTGATGGCGATACACGCTATGGTGAACAGGGTGACGCGGAAGGGCAAGCCCATCGGGCAGAGCCAGAGAGTATCAGTCATGGAGGCGTTGAAGCTGTACACGGTGAACTCGGCGTACCAGCAGCTCGACGAGGACCGGCTGGGAAGCATCGAGCCAGGGAAGCTGGCCGACATGGTGGTCCTCGGCCGGGACATACTATCGGTGCCCACCATGGAGATCATCGACATCCCGGTGGACATGACCATAATCGACGGCCGCGTCGTCTACAAGAAGTAGCTGCATCCGTCATTTGACGGTACAACACTTATCTTAATGTCTGAGAACCAATTGCACATGCTGAACATAGGTTCATGCGGCATAGACTGCGGAAACTGCCCCGCCTACACGGCGACGCAGGCGGGCGACAAGGAGAAGCTCGCCGAGCTTGCCGTAAAGTGGGGCGGCGACAAGGGCCTCACCGCCGAGGACATGCTCTGCGACGGCTGTACAAGCGACAGGGTGTTCAAGAACGTGCTGGACTGCACCGTTCGCAGCTGCGCCCAGGGGAAGGGCGTCAAGGTCTGCAGCCAGTGCGGCGACTACGCCTGTGACAAGCTGGAGAGTCTCTGGAAGGGCTACAGTCTGGACGCTGACGAGATGAAGGGCAACCTAGCGAAAGCGAGATAGCTCCAACCCCTTTTTCCATGTGCCCAGCGATCCCTGCAGCGGAATTAAAGATCAAGGCATAGACCGGCAACTCCATCTAGCTCCGTGTCTCATGCCTCGATATCTCTTTAAGCTGTGAAGCTGGTTGAACCCTGTCACCGCGACAGTAATATTAATCAGGCCGGGTAGTGAACCGGGAAGGGAGAGACATGGAAACCGAGCAGCTCTACGTCGATGACAGCTACCTCAGGGAGTTCGACGCTACCGTGGTCAGGGCGGGCCCCAGGCTCGTGGTCCTCGACAGGACGGCGTTCTACCCCGAGGGCGGCGGGCAGCCCACCGACCACGGCACACTTGAGGCGGGCGGAGAGAAGCACAGCGTCGTCAAGGTGATGAGGCGAGGCCCCCAGATATTCCACTACCTCGACGGGGACATCCCGGATGGCGCCGCGGTTCACGGCGTCATCGACTGGGAGCGCCGCCACGGATTCATGAGGCTCCACAGCGGGGAACACCTACTCACCGGCCTCTTCGAGGCGGCGGACAGCGGCCCCAAGGTCTTCAGCAGCTTCAGCCAGCTAGACTTCAAGCCCAGCCCCTTGGACGAGGAGACCGTGCAGGGCGTGAGGCGGCGGTTCGACGAGATAGTCGACATGGACATCCCCATCCGGATATTTTACACCGACAGGGAGGAGCTGGACGTGGGCGACGACGAGCGCAAGCAGAGCTTCCTGGAGAAGATGCCGCCGGACGTGGAGAGGCTCAGGATGGTGGAGATCGGGGATTACGCCCTCACCTTCTGCATGGGCACCCACGTCAAACGCACAGGCGAGATAGGGCGGCTTAAGGGCATCACTCTTGAGCCCAAGAAGAAGCGCCGCAAGATAGTTTACTTCGAGCTCTAGCCCAGTCTCCTGCTGTACAGGGTCCAAGCCACGCCGAGCAACGCCACCGCGCCAACGACAACGATATAGGAAGTCCAGTAAGACAGGCCGCCGCCCTCCTCCGTGAGCTCCTGCGGCTGCCAATCAGCGGCTGGCTGGTCCTCAAGGTATCTGTTCAGCTCGAACCTGAACAGGTAGCCGTCTTCGTCGCTAGCCTTTGTCGATTGGTGTGCGTCGTCCGACACCAGTATGTCGCCGGATGACACGTGGGCCGTTATGTAGAGGTAGCCGTCTTCGTACAGTATCGACCACGGCAGCTCGCCGCTGCTGCCTCCGAGGTAACTGGAGAACAGCGGGCCTCCGGCCGGGTCCAGCATGATTATGTACGTGTCGGCCCCGGCGTTCTTCGTCTCCTGGAACGCGTTTACTACGGGGAAGTCATCCGAGTCAGCGATGCCGGCTAGGATGACGTTGTCTTCCTCGTCGACGCAGACGCGGTGAAGGGTGTCCCAGCCAGCGTAGCCGAGGAAGGTGCTGAAGACGAGCTCTGCTCCGTCCGGAGAGAACTTGGTGACGAGGCTGTCCACCTCTACCCCGCTGTACTCGGGCTGCACCGCGTTGACCGTCGGATAGTCGCTGGACCATGTCCTCCCCGACAGTATGGCGCAGCCAGTCGAGTCGACCTCCATTCCGAAGCAGTCCTCCATGTCCGAGCCGCCTAGGTATGTTGCGTACTCCAGTTGCCCCGCCTCGCTGAACCGTGCGAGGAAGATGTCCCTCTCCGAGCCCGTGATCGTGCCCTGGAACGCGTCCCCCGTCACCGGGAAGTCGGTGCTCTGCGTCCAACCTGACACATAGATTTCGTTGTCCGCCCCAGTCGAGGCCTCGCTCGCGCCGTCCCTCCCAGATCCACCGAAGTAGGTGAGGCAGCTCATCTCGAAGCTCCCGGGCTCCATCACGGCTAGGAAGCCGTCCGTTTCACCGTTCCTGGTCCTCTGATGGGCGTCCCCCGTGACGGGGAGATCACTGGACGATGTATAGCCCGTCAACACCAGCCTCCCCCCGTCGTCTATCACCATGTCGTCGGGTGCATCCGTCCCCGAGCCGCCGAAGTAACTAGACCTGAGCAGCTCACCGTCTGAGCCCAGAACGGCAACGAACCCATCCGCCCCTCCGCCTCCATACGTCTGCTGCCCCACGCCGCCCACGACGGGGAAGTCCGTGGAGTTGGTTACGCCCATCACGACGATCTCTCCGCCAAACATCTCCACCCCGAGGCAGCCGTCGAGCCCTGAGCCGCCGATGAAGGTCGACCACAGCAGCTCTCCCTCCCGTGAGAGCCTGGTTACGAAGCCCTCCCCGCCTACTAGGTGTATGTTGTCGGTGAAGCCCCCGGCGTATGTCGGCTGGTAGGCGTTCAGGACCGGGGAGTCCTCGGAGTACGTGCTTCCCACGACCACCATGTCCCCCGCGGAGTCCACCGCGACGTCCCTGACGATGTCCCCGGAGCCTCCCCCGAGGAACGTGGCGTAGATATACGTATCGATCTCGGCGCCGGGCGACGACATTATCGCCCATGCTTGAACCGAGCCATATAACAGCGACACTCCCATTAACAGGATCAGAACGGTCTTTATTTTCAAGCTCCCCGTCACCAGCGTTTAGACCATCAGATCGTCATAAAACAACTCTCAAACGACGATGCTGCGACGCAACAACAGATGTATAGGGTTTTGTATCCTTCATTACATGGATAAGACTTGAGCACGACATCAGTCGGTGGCTAACATGTGGAAGGACGGACTCAAAGAGGATAGAACCGAGTGGCTCCTGGAGCCAGGCTACCCGTCGGTCAGGTACTGGGCCTTGAAGGACCTGCTGGACCTGGAGGAGGACGCACCCGACGTCGTCGCCGCCCGGGACTCGATCATGGAGAGCCCCGCAGTCGCCGCGGTCCTCGGCGCCATGAACCCTGAGGGCTACTGGATGAACCAGGACGACATGTATCTCCCCAAGTACACGGCGTCCACCCACCAGCTCCTCATCCTAGCCGAGCTGGGCGCCAGGAGGACCCCGATGATCGAGAGGGCGGTGGAGCACATCTTCAGGTTCCAGAGGAACAGTGGCCACTTCCTCACCAAGCTGCCCAAGACCGAGAGAGGCAGGGACAGCGCGGTGAAGGACGGGTGCTGCTTCGACGGCAACATACTCTACTACCTCATCTACTTCGGGTACCTCGACGACCCCCGCACCCAGAGGACGCTGGACTTCCAGGTGGAGTACCACGACGACGATGACGCCGGCTGGCGGTGCAGGGCGTACCCCATCAACCCGGACGGCGTGTTCCCAGTCAACTGCTACATGGGCGCCGCCAAGGTGCTCAAGGCGCTGAGCCACATCCCCGAGGAGAGACGGAGCCCCGAGATCAATCGGATCATCCAGAGGGAGGTGGAGAACATCCTGACCAACAACATATACCAGTACCTCAGGAACCCCGACGGCACTAGGAAGGACAAGGCAGGCTGGAAACGGTTCGGGTTCCCCCTCTTCTACCAGACGGACGCGCTGGAGGTGCTGGACACCCTGACCCGGCTCGGCGTCAGGGACCCCCGGATGAAGCCCTCCCTGGACCTGGTGCTGGACGCCCAGCAGCGGGACGGCGCGTGGCTCCTCAAGGACACGTTCAACGGCAAGATGATCGTGGACATAGAGGAGAAGCACAGGCCCAGCAAGTGGATCACGCTCCGCGCCATGAGAGTCCTGAAAAGGTTCCCTGGATGACAGACCTCCCCTGATGGATTAACTTTATATTCTCCTTTACATCCGCATGTGGATTCAACGAAGGTTACGATATGGCGGCGGGCGAGCGAAGCCTCAGGATGGACGTCATAAGCATCTACGTCCCCTCGTTCTTCATCTTCGTGGGCATGAGCATCGTCTCCCCGATACTGCCCCTCTACGCCAAGAGCTTCGACGTGAGCTACACCCTGGTCAGCCTGGCCATCTCAGCCTACGCCTTCGGGAGGTTCCTGGCGGACATACCCAGCGGGCTGCTCTCCGACAAGGTGGGCAGGAGGCCCCTCATGATATGGGGCACCCTCATCCTCGCCGCCACGGCCTTCCTCAACGCCCGGGCCACCAGCTTCATCGAGTTCCTCGTCTACCGCCTCATCCAGGGCGTCGGCTCCGCCATGTGGATGACCAGCCGATCCACGCTGCTGGCCGACGTGCTGAGGCCCGACGAGAGGGGCCGCGTCATGGGCTACTTCCAGTCGTTCCAGCTCCTGGGCAGCAGCGCCGGCCCCGTCATAGGCGGCTACGTGGCCGCCACGTGGGGCCTCCAGTCCACGTTCTACTTCTACTCCCTCCTCGGCCTCGTCAGCCTCGCCATAACCTACCTCTGGATAAAGGAGCCCGAGGGGCTGGCCACGAGGAAACACGTGACCAGCTTCGACCTCCCCACCGTCAGGCGCCTCCTCTCCAACAGGAGCTACAGCCTGGCCTGCCTGGCCACGTTCACCATCTTCTTCATGAGGACCGGCATCAGGGGCACCATGATACCCCTGTACGCCGACGGCGAGCTGGGGCTCACCGAGACAGACATAGGCGCCGTCATCAGCTACTCCACCATAATGAACCTCATCCTGGCCGTGCCCATGGGCCACGCCATAGACTACTACGGGCGGAAGCCCGCCATCGCCAAGAGCCTCGCCGTGACCATGTTAGCCTCCTTGGCGTTCCCCAACACCACCGACTTCTTCACTCTGAGCCTGGCCTCGGTGCTGCTGGGCGTAGGCACCAGCGGCGCCGGGCAGGCGCCCCTGGCCCTGGCCACCGACGCCACCGTGAACGAGCCCCGGGGCATCAGCATGGGCGTGTACAGGCTGTTCGGCGACATAGGGTTCGTGGTGGGACCCATAATCCTGGGGGTCATCGCGGACGGCATGGGGCTCAGGGCGCCGTTCTACTTCACCGCCGCGCTGCTGCTGGTGAGCACGGTCCTCATCCAGGTCTACGCCGTGGAGACCTACTCGAAGCGGGCCAACGACATGGTGAAGAGGCACAGAGCCCTCCAAGTCTGACTGAATTCTGATCAGATTATGAAAACGGTTTATATCCCTAGCTTCAACAAGTACCTCAAGGTGAAACAATCAACATGATAGGCTACCTTATAGGAGGACTCGTAGTCCTCGCAGTCGCGGCCATCGGGCTGTACATCTCGTACAACAACAGGATAGTGACCCTGGCCAACAGGATCGAGGAGGCCTGGGCCCAGATAGACGTGCAGCTACAGAAGCGGTTCGACCTGGTCCCCAACCTCGTCGAGACCGTCAAAGGCTATGCGAGCCACGAACGGGAGATATTCGACAACATAGCCAAGGCACGCGCCGGGATGGTCTCCGGCAGCAGGCAGGAGCGCGTCGAGGCCGACAACATGCTGAACCAGGCCCTGGGCAGGCTCTTCGCAGTCGCCGAGGCTTACCCCGACCTGAAGGCCCAGGAGAACTTCAAGCTCCTGCAGGAGCAGCTGGAGGGCATCGAGAGCAAGATAGCGTACGCTCGCCAGTACTACAACGACAGCGTGCTGAGCTTCAACAACATAGTGACGACCATACCCGGCGTCTGGTTCGCGGGCGGCAGGAAGAAGCACGAGTTCCTTGAGATACCCGACGAGGCGCGAGAAGTCCCCCAAGTGAAGTTCTAGATGCAGAGAAGAAGCTTCCACGACGAGCAGTCCCGGAACAGGCGGGACAGCATTATTTTAGCTATTATCGTCAGCGTCGTCCTGTTCGCCCTCGTAGTGAGCATCAGCTACATCTGGGCGCCGGACGCCGTGTACGTGGCGGTGCCCGTCTCCCTCCTGCTGGTCTTCGTCTACACGTGGAGCAGCTACCAGTACGGCGACAGGGTGGTGCTCAGCAGCACCGGCGCCGTACCCGCGGAGGGCCCCCAGTACACCTACCTCAACGACACCGTCGAGGGGCTGGCCATCGCCGCGGGCATACCGAAGCCCGACGTCTACGTGGTGCCAAGCGACGAGATCAACGCCTTCGCGACGGGCAAGGACCCCGAGCACGCGTCCCTGGCCGTGACCACCGGGCTCATGAGGACCTTGGACCGGCAGGAGCTGGAGGGGGTCGTGGCCCACGAGATGAGCCACATCAGGAACAGGGACGTCCAGTTCATGACGCTGGTGGCGGTGCTCGTCGGGTTGGCAGGCATACTGAGCCACATGATCCTCCGCAGCTACTGGTATGGAGGCAGAAGAGGGAGACGCGACAGGGACAGGGGTAACATCGGCCTCATCATCGTGGCCGTGGGCTTCATCTTGGCCATATTCGCCCCCATCGTGACGCGGCTGGTCCAGCTGGCTGTGAGCAGGCGCCGCGAGTTCATGGCCGACGCCTCGGGCGCCGAGCTGACGCGGAACCCGGACGGGCTGGCTGACGCCTTGGAGAAGATAATGAAGCACAACCGAGGCGACATGAAGGTCAGCGAGGCGGTGAGCCACCTCTTCATAGCGGACCCCAACAGGAGCGCCCTAGACGCGCTGTACGCTACACACCCCCCCATCGAGGAGCGTATCAAGCGTCTGCGCGAGATGTAGACCCTAAACCATATCTTTATCTACAGTCCAGCCCCATCCCCTTGTTTCTAGGCAACAATCCACATGTATGTCTCATCTATGGAGGGACAAATCTTCATTTATGCCTAGCTAAAGGTTAGATCATGCGTAAAATGGGGGAAGGCCTAGCGGTGGTCATATCGCTCGTCGGCTTAGCCCTTGCAGTAGCCTACCTGTTTCTGGTATGGCTGCCTAACTTCAAGATGAGCCTCTAGAGGGGCCGCCGTAGCCGATACTCAGTTCTACACGTAGCCTTGGAGCGAGCTCTCAGCCACCGGAGTTCACCAGCAACCAATATAGATAGCCGCCGGTGAATAGAAGCCATGACCGCCCTCGAAGGAATCCGGGTACTGGACCTCACCCACGCCCACGCCGGGCCCATATGCACCATGTACATGGGCGCCATGGGAGCCGAGGTCATAAAGATAGAGCCGGCGTGGGGGGACATGACCCGCATGTTCCCGCCTCTAGTCAAGGGACAGAGCCCCTACTTCATGTTCGTGGACCGCTGCAAGAAGGGGGTGACGCTGGACCTCAAGCATCCCCGAGGCAAGGAGCTGTTCATGGAACTGGTGAGGAAGGCCGACGTAGTCATGGAGAACTTCAGCGCGGGGACCATGGACAGGCTGGGCCTGGGCTGGGACGTGCTCCGGGACCTGAACCCGGGGATAATCTACGCGAGTATAAGCGGGTTCGGCCACACCGGGCCCTGGGCGGACCGCAGGAGCTTCGACCCCATCGCCCAGGCAACCAGCGGCTACATGTGGCTGATGAAGGACGCCATAGACCCCGAGGGGCCGCCGCTGCAGGCCCCCGACGCCATCGCCGACACCATCCCGGGCTTCACCTGCCTCATAGGAATCCTCGCGGCCCTCATCCACCGAGAGAAGACGGGGAGGGGGCAGCGCGTCGACGTCGCCCAGATGGACAGCATGATGGCCGTCATGCAGAGCTTCAGCTTCTGGAACCTCGCGGGTCTGACGTTCCTCAGGGCAGGCCGCGCCGGCCGCGTAGGCGTCTCAGGGCTCCACCAGACCCGCGACGGCTACGTCATGTTCAGCCTCCCAGCCGGCCGCATAACCGACTGGTTCAAGGAGCTCCTCGGCGTCGAGGAGCTCACCGACGACCTGGTGAAGAGCTGGGTAAGTGAGCGAACTACCGACGAGGTGGTGAACACCCTCGCCGAGACAGGCGTCCCCGTGGGCGCCGTCCAGAACCTCGACGAGGCCCAGGGCTGCGAGCAGGCCGCCGCCCGGGAGATGTTCGTCAAGGTCAACCACCCGACACTCGGCGAGATCGTCGAGCCCGGGTTCCCCATAAAGTTCAGCGACACCCCCGGCGACGCAACGACGCCGGCGCCCCTCCTCGGCCAGCACACAGAGGAGGTCCTCACCGAACTCCTCGGGCTCACCAAGGAAGAAGTGGAGTCACTTCGGAAGGAGGGCGTGGTGTAGTCTCCCGGTGTAAACGCTGTTTACATGAAATCATGGTGCAACTGGGGCTGTATTGGGGTGTTTTTCATTGTAACGCCTTTTCTCCGCTATGTGAATTAAACCCATGCCTATAACCAGAGATTCTTGGATCACCAATAAGAGTACGGTGGTAATGAATCAAACTGTCCAGTGTTCCACCAATCAAACTCACTTTCTTCCCAGTATGTGCGCAAATTTTCTGTCGTTTCTCCAATGTATAAAATGTCTGGGGACTCGTATCTGTTGCTTGTTTGGTAATATCCGGCGTTATCTGGGGTGCCAAAGGCAGGTATCTCTATTACATAGTCTTCCTTCCACTTCTCAAAAGAAATGTTTGGATTATAGCCATATTCGTCTGCAGGATATTTTTCCTTCCATTCCAGAAACATTTGATACTTAGCCGTATATTCTTTAAAGTCTCCATCAACCGTTTCGATGATGCCTGGAGGACTATAATCATCGTCTCTTAGTAGAGACGTAGTTTCGATCGCCACTAATCCGTCGCCGGTCTCAACTTGGACCCACATGTGGCGATCTTTCTCAACTAGGTATGTGTGGTACCCGGCTCCTTCGAGAAGCCACTCAAGTAACGCGCTTGAGTCGCTGCAATCAAAAACACTCTCACTGTATCCTGGAAAATCTAAGGCGTATAGAAATCCGGCTAGTTCCTCTACGGATTTATCCTTAGGGATAAAATATGTTTGTTCAACGTATTGTTCAGCAAACTGGTAATAATAGTCTATTCGCTCTAAAACACTCGGGTCTGGCTCAGTCACGGTTATTGTACTGGCGAAATCTTTGTCTAACCCGTTTATTTCGAAGACATTTGCTCCCATATCCGTGTTGTTGAAGGTGTATCGAAAATATGTCTTATTGTGTGACTGTAAGAATAAGTTAAACTCGTCAACGGGCTCTCCATTAAATAAGACATCTATGTCCCGTGTGTCGTCCTTGTTCCCTTTATTCGTTATCTTAAACCGTACAATGATTGATTCATCTACCCAAGGCGTAGAAGGTCTAACGTCAAAATATTCACAGTAAAAATATGACGCGCCAAAGAATGAGTCATAGACAAAGTACCCGGCACCACCTAAGATAACTAGAATAATAAAGGCTGGGACTACCCCTGTCTTTCCCTTTTGACCCGAAAAAGACTTTAGACTAAACGGGGAGCGCACTCTAAAATTAAGTTTAATGTTTTTTAAATAATTAACGAACTATGGGTCCATTATTATTACAAGTAAACCATGCACCACTGCTGGCATACTATGTAACAAGAATAATCGACGCATCAAGTTATTCTTCCTAGGTGGACTTTGCCTAGCTGCATAGTTCAACGCGTCACATAACTGTCTCCTGCTTGCTTCCTCTAGGGTTGACGGGTCGTCCCACGGTGCACAAGGTTTGGGTGTTGGTCGCGTAGCTCTAGGTTGATTACGAGGGTTTTCTGATGTGTTTCTGCGCGTAAATTGCCACGAGACCGCCTAATACCATTGTCCAAAGACCAAATCCGGGTACTCCGACCCCAGGCTTCTTAGAGTCCTTGGTGAAGGAGAATTCAACGGTCTCAGCATCAGAATTAATGGTCTTGCAGGTGATTACGAAATCATCAGTACCATCCTCATTCACATCAACATTTTCCGAATCTCCCTCTTTCATAGTATACTCTATGGCGCCGTTGTTGACAGTGATCAACGTACTGGTGCCGGTAATAGATACGACCGTCACATTGTTTCTTCCACTCGCAATGTCGAAGTAAACTCCTTCACCGACATTGATGATCACGAATGTAGTGTAATCTTCAACATGTATCAAGGTCATGAGCGGGGAACCTGCCTCAGGTGTAACTGAGAGGACCTCGGTTTTTTCTCCCTCGCCTTCTGCATTCAATGCTGACACCGCGTAATAGTATGTTTGGCCATTTGAGAGACCCGTATCTGTATAGAGCATTTCCGTGACATCCTCCACGATACCCAGTCCATCTGCCATGATGCCCCGGTAAACCCTGTAGCCTGTAATGGCTGACCCCCCATCGTCTGTAGGTTCGCTCCAGGCAAGGGTCACGGTTTCATCGAGTGAGACGACCGTAAAGGCAGTGGGCACCCCAGGAACTGAGGCTGCACTGGCAGGGGTTGGCGCTACAGACAGCGCGAAAGCTGCCATCACCAGCATCATAATCATGGCAATTGGTTCTCGTGAGCGCATTATTCGGGCACTCCAACAGTCTTTAAGTAGCCGTTTAGGACACTCATGAAGGCTACTTCGTCCTTAACTCTTAGCTCGTTGTCGATGTAGTCGTCTGCGTTCATGCTGAACTCGTACTTCTTAGCGCTTTTACCCAAGCCTAGAGTGCCTCCTTCCTTTTCAACAACATCAATCTCTATTTTGACTCTCTGAGGGCCCAGAGTCTTAGATAGATTATCCAGTTTTCCTATTACGTTAGAAGGTTGTTGGCTAGGCTTGTTCCTCCTTGAGACTTTTACCTCAATAGGTTTGAGGCCTTCTCCCGGTGGGTCGAATCTCCTGTAGTGGTAGTCTCCTTCGCCTCTTCCTCGTAGGCCTTTCTTGGATGAGTAGCCTCTGCTGGAAAAGAGATCGAATATCCTCTCTGCGACTACGTCGTCTTTAGATCCGCTCGTTATGGCTTTTCTTGCTAGGTTTTTTCCTTCTTCGAACATTTCATGATTCACCTATCTATTTTGACGCGAGAAGCCGTTATTTATTCTGTTAGTCCACAATATCAGTTAATGTGTTGGTGTTATGCGGTTTCACACGATTGTGTTCATTTGTACCTCACCATAGCAGAAAAAGGAAGAATGAGGCGACGTCCAAAGATAATGTCGAGGCTGTGATGTTTCTAGAATCGTGTGTAGTGATGCCTATGTAAATGTCTAGGAAAAAACTGAAACGACTCGATAACTATATGACCAATTCAAACATTCTCTTAACGATCCTTGAAAATCAGTTATTCCATGTAACAAGGATATTGAAATTCTCACTATAACTATTATTAATGGAAATAAAAACCCTTGCATATATGCGTGCATGCGACTTTGGTTTTCCTTTATAGTTGGTTACCACCATGCTATCTTAGGTGCATGTTACCACTAATCCAAGAAGCACCATATCGATGATTTTATCCTCAAATCCCACTAACTGAGCATACTATTTTTTGCATTCTTCAAAAAGGCAATTACATCTGGTAATACTACTCCTTTATGATAATGGACATCGTGCCCAGCATTTGGATAAAGAATAACCTGTGCATTCTTCATGTTTTCACTTATTTCCGCAAGATAAGAATAAGAATTCCATTCATCATGTTCACCAGCATAAAACAAAAACGGCTTACCCAGTTCTGGTAGGTGTTTATCTACTTTACCGTATAAATCCTCACTGTTTGACCAAGCATTAATGACATCAAAATCCATAGCTCGAATTCCTTCTTCATTCTCAGGAGTAATTTCATCTCCTCTTTCTTTCAAATACACAAGAAGACCATCTGCTCCTTCTTTTAGCAATTCACGGATACGATTGAACCGTTCCGATCCAATTGATAAAAATCCTTGAGGATATGCTCCTCCAATTATGAAACTGTGAAAACGTTCTGGGTGATCACGAGATAAAAAGAAAGCAATCGTTCCACCCATGGAATATCCCCAACAATGGGCTTTTGAGATGTTCAAATCATCCAAGACAGCGATGACATCAGAGGTGAATGCCTTTGAAGAATAAGATTGTCTATCGTGAGGTTTACCACTTTCTCCATGCCCTCGCAAATCTATAAGGATTAAAGTAAAGTCATTTTTTAGAGAATTAATGTAGTCACCAACATGCCATTCAGCATAACTACCCATACTTGCGTGCAACATGACTATAGGGGGACCCTGTCCTACAACAACATAATGAATATTAACCCCGTTATTTTCAATAAAGGGCATAATGCGTCATATACCTTGAAGTATATTAAAATGTTCACTGCACCATAAATCGATGATTATTATTCTCACATCATCGCTAGTTTTTTTCGGGTTCCACTACGACTTGATAATCATATTACTAATTCAAACCTTCTACAGGCGGATATTGAAATTCAATTATTCCATGTAACAAGAATAATCGACGCATTAAGTCATTCAAACACGCCATCATCTAAGAGATGGGGGGGGGGGTAGACGAGAAAAGGCGAACAGGCGCCCCTTCAACCGAAAGAAGCCCCAGAAACGGCCCTTTCACATCCAATAACATACAAAAGTGTAATCCACCGAACACAAAAACGCACCCCAGAAACGCTTAATCCATTAAACAAGCCAGAGCCATGCCAAATATTTTTTCACAGATTACAAGTAACCTGTAACAAGCAACCCCCAAAAACGCCTATCCCATGTAACCAGAAACACCTCCAGCACAGAATTTTTTCGTAAAACCAAGTAACATGGTACAAGCCCCCTAGACACCTTAAATCCAACCAAAACCATACCGACAAACATGCAGAAACCCAACATAGACAGAAACACGCTCACACAGACCCTCAAAGACATGGTAGCCATCGACTCCGTCAACCCCAGCCTAGTCCAAGGCGCCGCAGGCGAGACAGAGATCGCCGACTACCTGGAACAATGGATGAAAGCCCACGGCCTCGACACCAAACGCTACGACGTGAAGCCGGGCCGCCCCAACGTCGTCGGCGTCCTCAGAGGCAGAGGCGGCGGCAAGACCCTGCTCCTCAACGGCCACATGGACACCGTCGGCGTCGACTACATGACCATCGACCCCTTCAACCCCGTCACCAAAGAAGGCAAGCTATACGGCAGAGGAAGCTTCGACATGAAAGGCGGCCTAGCCGCCAGCATGGCCGCCGTCAAGACCATAATCGACGAAGGCACCGCCCTCAAGGGAGACGTCATACTGGCCGCCGTATGCGACGAAGAATACGCAAGCATAGGCACAGAGCACCTCATGAAGGACACCATAGCAGACGCCGCCATAGTAGGCGAGTTCACCGCAGGCAACATACAGATAGCCCACAAAGGCTTCGCCTGGATAGACGTGGAGACCCACGGAGTCGCCGCCCACGGCAGCCTCCACCGAGTCGGCGTCGACGCCATCGCCAAGATGGGCCACGTACTCACCGGCCTCGAAGAGCTAGGCCGGCAGCTGGAGAAAACAGAGCACCCCCTAGTCGGCCCCGGCTCCGTCCACGCCAGCACCATAGAGGGAGGCAGCGAGCTCAGCACCTACCCCGCAAGCTGCAGGCTCCAAGTGGAGAGACGGCTCATCCCCGGCGAAGAAAGAGAAGACGTCGAAGCCGAGATGAAGGCCCTCATCGAGTCACTGACGGAGGCCGACCCCAAGTTCAACGCAGACTACACGATAACCTTCTACCGGGGACCCATGGAGATACCACCCGACGAGGAGATATGCCGCGTCCTCAGAGAAGGCTCCCAGAAGCTCCTAGGCAAGACACCAGACTACGTCGGGGGAACAGGCTGGATGGACACACAGATAATCTACAGCAAAGGCATACCCGCCGTCGCCCACGGCCCCAACGGGTACGGCGCCCACGCCAAAGAGGAGTGGGTCGACCTGCAATCCGTGTACGAGACCGCCCAGATCCACTGGTACGCCATAAAGGAGTTCTGCGGAGAAGCCTAGAGATCGCTGAGCCACGCGGATCTCCGGGCGGTGTCCAGGAACGCCAGGGTGCATCTACCCGAGACATACCCGCAGACCTCGCCGGGGTTGACCACGAGGACGCCGTCCTCCTCACCTATGGACGCCCGGTGGGTGTGCCCCCTCACCATGACGTCGTAGCCTCCGCCGTGCGCCCTGTCAACGTCCTCCTTCCTGTGGCCGTGGAGCAGCGCCACCCGCAGGCCGCCGGCTTCGACCTCGGCGAAGAAGCCCCTGATCTCCGCGCCTACCTCGGCGTAGACCCTGCCCAGCACTTCACGCTCGGCGCAGTTGTTGCCGTAGACGCCTATCATGGGGGCGTCCAGGGGCTCGAAGTGCTTCGCGGTGAACGCCGAGACGTAGTCACCGGCGTGAAGCACTAGGCCCACCCGCTCCTCGTTCAGCCTCTCCACGGCCCTGTCTATCATGTGTATGTTGTCATGGGTGTCCGATACGAGCCCGACTATCAACCTGTATCCTCCTCCAGCATACCCTCAAAACGCTTATAAGCCTCGTCCCATGCCTCGGGCTCCTCCAGTGAGTAGACCTGGAGCTCCAGGCTCTCCGACAGCGTCTTCCTGGCATCAGAGACGCTTCCGATCTCGCCCAGGGACACGAGCTGAACCACGGCGTTGCCCAGGGCAGTCGCCTCCACAGGCCCAGCGACGACCTGGGCCCCCGTGGAGTCCGCCGTCATCTGGTTCAGCACCCTGTTCAAGGAGCCGCCGCCGATAATATGGACCACGGGCGGCCTCCCGCCGGTTATCTCCTCAAGCTGCCCGAAGGCGCGCCTGTAGTTGAGGGCGAGGCTCTCGTAGACGCACCTCATGTGCTCGCCTATGGACATGGGCGGCTCCTGCCCCGCCTCGACGCAGTAGCGGCATATTCGGGGGGTCATCTCGCCGGGGTCATGGAACACGGGGTCGTTGGGGTCTATAAGCGACCTGAACGGCGGCGCCTTCTCCGCCGCCTCGTACAACTCGTCGTAGCCCACCACAGAACCCTTCATCCGCCACTCCCTCAGCAGCTCCTGCTCCAGCCAGAGCCCCGGAAGGTTCTTGAGAAGCCTGAATGTGCCCTCCGCGCCGCCTTCGTTGGTGAAGTTGTTCCTGTAGACGGCGTCGTTTATCACAGGCTCCTTTACTTCAGTGCCCAGCAGGCTCCAGGTGCCGCTGCTGATGTACAGGAAGTCTTCGCCCCTGGTCGGGACGGCGGCCACGGCACTCCCCGTGTCGTGGCACGCAGGTGCACAGACCCTCAGCCCAAGGCTCTCGCCGAGGAGCTCTCCCGGCTTCACCACCTCCGGGAAGATGTCCACGGGTATCTTCACAGCCTCAAGGATGTCCTCATCCCACCGCATCTCGACCGGGTTGAACATCTGGGTGGTAGTCGCGTGGGTGAACTCGGCCCTACTCTCCCCCGTGAACCAGTAGTTGAAGAGATCGGGGATACCCAGATACGTGTCTGCCCGTCTCAGCAGCCTGCTCCTCGCCTTGACAAGGCTGGCGAGCTGGTAGAGGGTGTTGAGCTCCAGGAACTGGACGCCGGTCCTCTCGAATATCTCCCGTCGGGGCATCCGCTTGAACACCCACTCCATCAACCCCCTCGTCCGCTGGTCCCTGTAGTGCACGGGGTCCCCCAGGATGTTCCCCTTCCTGTCAAGGAGCCCGTAGTCGACGCCCCAGGTGTCGATGCCTACGCTGGAGGCGCCTTCCCTCGCCCACTCTACCCCCTTGACTGCTTCCTGCCAGAGCCGCTTGACGTTCCAGCAGAGATACCTGCCCCGTTTGACGGGAATGTTGGGGAACCTGTGCACCTCCTCCAGCCGGAAGCCGTCGCCGGTGTAGTCGACCGCCATGACACGCCCTTGGGAGGCGCCCAGGTCCACGGCTATGACCTTGGTCATCCCTAACCTACTTTTACGTCTCCACAGATATGGACCTTTACACCCAGCCCGTGGAACATGGCCGCCTTGGCGGCCAACGCCTTGTCGGCTTCGGCCGCGGACGGAGCGTAGGCGACCTGTATGTGATTCGCCTTATGCTGCGCCATGAACTGGTCCCGGGTCACGCCATGGAGTACCGCGCTCATCAGGGGCCACTGCGGGGTGGTGGCCTCCCATCTTCGCCGGGTCTCCTCCGGCGGTAGGTCAACCACGGAGCCCCGGCCGACGTCCAGGTGCAATCCGTCGGGCTTCACGTAGACCCTGCTCCACACTATCTCGCCGGACTTGCTGTCGCCTTTGAGGGTGCCTCCGCCGAGGGGGAAGTACATGGGTGGCTGCCGCTCGCTGCTGGCGCCCCGGTAATCACCCTTGAAGTGACTCGGGGGCGCGCTGCCGCTTATGAGGAACACCCAGACGTACTCGCCGTCGTACCAATCGCCCCACCTGACGTCGTGGAGCGTGGTGGCTGGGTCGAGGCCCATGGCCTTCCAGACCCTGTTGGTTATCAACGCGTCCAGCCCCGCGCCCTCGTCCACCTCGTTGAAGTGGGGCAACGCCTCGCCCGGGTACAGCTCCTCGCCGGTCTCCACGCTGTAGACGGGCGGCCTGTCCACGTTGTTGAGCAGCCCCTCCGCCAGGTCGCTGGCCGGCGCCATGTCCTTGAGGCCTTGCTGGTACTGGATGCCGATTACTGCGCACCCGAACTCGTCCGCGATCCTTACGGCGCTGATGTACATCTTGCACTGTTCAAGGATCTGCCTGTCAGTCAGTTCCGTCGCCTCGTCCGTACCCGTCACGAACCTCATGCCCTTAGCGTCGAGCCAGTCGCGCACTGCCTGGGCCTCCTCGTTGCTGACTGTCCGCATCTTGGCCACAAGGGCGCTCTGGCTGAGCCGCTCCTTGTATATGCCCAGGGGGTTGAGCAGCTCGTCTTCGATGATACCGTTGTACATTCCCATGCAGCCCTCGTCGAATACTCCCATGACGGCTTTACCGTGCTTGAGCTGCCTCGCCAACGCCTCACCCAGTTCTTTCTCGGCCTTGGGGAGCCTCAGAGGGTGCAGAGGCCGTATATGGCTGGTGTTGTGGGTGATCCTTCCCTCCCGCAGCCACTGTCTGATGCCGTTGAGGAAGAACTCGTCGTCGAAGCCCTCGCTCCAGATGGTGCTGTACTCGACCCCCATCTTGGTCAGGCAGGCGTTGAGGTTCAGCATCCCCACCAGGCCTGGCCATTGGCCGCTCCAGTTGGCCAGCGTCAGTATAGGCCCCCGGTGGTCGCGGAGCCCAGCAAGCACGTGGTGGCTGTACTGCCACACCGCCTCCGCGACGATGACCCGCGCCATCCGGGGGATGTCCTTGAACACGTCCATGCCCATCCGCTGGTTCCAGATGAAGCCGTGCCCCAGCTCCGGGTCGTAGGGGTGTCCCCGTATGACGTTGTATCCCTCCCGCTCGAAGGCCGCCTTGACCTTGTCCTCCATCTCCTTCTGGGCTGGCCAGCACTCCTTGTTGGCGCTTAGCCTCAGGTCTCCGCTCGCCACCAAGACGATCCCATTCGGGGGGAGGGGCTCAGGCTCCTCGACCTTGGGTAATACGTATGAACCCATGTATTGGAAATGGGTGCCGAGGGGTGATAAAACTTAGTCTCGGCGCCCGGCGCGATACATGATGTCCTTGACGCTGAGTATCTCGAGGGTGGTGGTGAGGCCTGGCGCTATGAGGGTCGAGCCCGAGACCAGCGATATTACGTCTTTCTCGTGGATGTACCCTTCCTCGATGCTCTTCTTCACGGCACGGATTATCAGCTCGTCCCGGTCGTCGGTCCACGGGACCTTCAGAGGCTCCACCCCCCAGTAGAGGTGCATCCTCCGGCTCACCCGGGGGTCCTTCGAGACCGCCAGTATCCTCGCCTTCGGCCTGTGGGTGCTCACCATGAGGGCACTGAAGCCGCTTCTTGTTACGACTATTATTGCGGACGCCTCCACGGCCTCCACCGCCTGGGTTGCGAGGGAGCCTATGATGTTTGGTAGGAGGGTGCTCCTCTCCGAGGGCTCTCTGTGGGTTATCTGCTCCTGCACCACCCAGCCGATGTTGTTCATGGCCCGCACCGTCTCCACGGGGTACCTGCCTATCGCCGTCTCGCCGCTGAGCATGACGGCGTCGGCGCCGTCGAGCAGCGCGTTAGCGACGTCGCTAGCCTCAGCCCTCGTCGGCCTCGGGTTGTGCATCATGGACTCCAGCATCTGGGTCGCCACGATCACCGGTTTACCGAGCCTGTTGCAGGCGGCTATGATCTTCTTCTGGAGCAGCGGAACATCCCAAGGCGGTATCTCTATTCCCAGGTCGCCCCGGGCCACCATGACGCCGTCGCTGGCCTCGATGATCTCCCCGATGTTCCGGACCGCGTCGCCGTGCTCGATCTTGCTAATCACAGGCTGGTCTCCCCCGGCGTCGGATACGGCCTCGTTGATGGCCTCCACGTCCGAAGCGTCCCTGATGAAGCTGGCGGCGAACCAGTCGCAGTCCATCTCGACGCCGAACCTTATACCCGTGAGATCCTTATCGGTCGGCGGCCTCATGCTCAGCGCCGCCCCCGGTGCGTTCACACCCTTCCTGCTCGAAACGTCTCCCCCGGACGCGACCACGGCGTCGAACCCCTTGAGGTCCTGGTCTATGCCCGTGATCTCAAGGTCGATTATGCCGTCGTTTATGAACAGGTGCCCCCCAACCAGTATCTCCGCGGGGAGCCTGTCATAGCTGACGCTCATCTCCCGCCTGTCACCTATCTTAGGCTGGGTGGTGAAATGTATCCTGTCCCCCTCCTCCAGCATGTAGGCCTTGTCCAGCTCGCCGAGCCTTATCTTGGGGCCCGGGAGATCGATCATTATGCTGGTGTCGCCTATCTCGCGGAGCCTCTCAAAGACGGGCCTATTCTCATCGGGTGTGCCGTGGCTCATGTTTATCCTGGCGACGTCCATCCCGGACTGAACCATCGCCTTAAGGGTCTCCTCGTCCTCCGATGCCGGCCCAATGGTGCACACGATCTTGCTGCGAGTGAAAGGGGGGATACTCATATCATATATCGGTGGATGCTCAACGGTTAAAAGCGACTCGCCGGAAGCCTTCATATCCCCGCACGTCAACCTTGTGTAGATCCATATGCAAGACATGACTTCGGTGGCCCCAACCGTCTGCAAGACGCTTGGCGTCAGGCTGCCGTCTTCCGCAGAAGGCTCCCCCTTACCAGAGGTGGCGGAGTCCCTAAAACAGACTGAAAGGCTGACCGTGGTGGTTATAGACGCCTTCGGCGTAAGCACTTGGAAGAAAGTCAAAGATAGGACCCTCACATTCAACAAGCTTAGAGACCTGCACGGCACCGTTATCACGTCCGTAATGCCCAGCATAACCCCCGTGAACTTCGCCACCATGCTCACCGGGGCAAGCCCAACTATACACGGAATAAGGAACAGGGAGCAGCCCCTGAGGCTTGAGACCATATTCGACGTCTTGAGGGAGACCGGCATGGTATCCGCCACTGCCGCACGGGCCAAAAGCAGCAACGGCATACTGATTTCACCCCACGCAGACAGACCGGGGGTGGCGGCCTCAAACCTCGACTCGGAGGTCACGGAGATCGCCTGCAGGATGATAGACGACGACGTGAACCTACTATGGGTTCAACTGCTGGACATAGACGACGCCGGCCACGCACACGGCCCCCACAGCCCCGAGGGCGCTGAAGCCGCCGGGAGGGCCGACGCAAACCTAAGAATAATATTAGACGCTGCCCGAGCAAAAGGCTACTCGATAATGGTGTTGGCCGACCATGGGCAGCACCCGTCGTCGGACGGCAACTACAAGGGGGTCCACGGCACCGACATGCCGGAGGACCTGAACGTGCCCTTCCTCTGGGCGAACAACGCTGAACTAGAAACCGTGCTGGGATGAGGCATTGAAGCCTAGAGCCCTCGTGATACATGGCCCCATCGGCTGCGGGAAGACCCGGCGAGCCCTAGAGCTGGCCGAGATGGCAAGGCAGAGGGGCTACAGAGTCCTTGGGCTCGTCGGCTTAAGAGTCATAGAAGGCGGAGAGACGACGGGATACAAGGGCATGGACCTCGCCCACGGCGAAAGGTTCCCTCTCGTCAAGCTTACCTCGCTCGCCGAAGGTGAGGATTGGAGGAAGCTTGGGAAATGGAAATACTCGTTCAACGACGCCGGCTTCGAGAGGGCCAACGCCATCCTCATGGAAGCCGCGGAGGCTCTGGACGACGAGACCGTGGTGGTGGCCGACGAGTACGGCCACATCGAGCTCCAAGGCATGGGCATCCATAGAGGGGTAGCCAGGGTAGCCGAGGCTCTGAAGCGCGGCGGACGCCTGGTGGTCCTTTGTCGCACCGATAAGGTTGAGGCCGTGGTGGAGATGCTTCCCGACGAGGCGGCTGTCCTCGTGGCGGAGGCGGACAGCCCAGACCTCTTTGACGGCCTCAAAGATTGGTTTAATTAACACATAAGACAGAGTTCCACCACAGCTTAGGGATTGGAAGGGTCACAGTTGGAGTACGACAAGATTCTATCAGACGTTTTAGGCAGGGAGGATTTCCTCGTAGTCGGTAGGAACGTCGTCAGATCAGACGCACTGGACAAGGTGATGGGCAAGGCTAGGTACACCGCCGACTACGTGCCCAAGGGCACCACCCTCCTCAAGGTCTACCGGAGCACCGTGCCCCACGCCCTTATCAAGGGCGTCGACACGGCCGAGGCCTTGGAGGTCCCCGGCGTAGAGGCCATATACACCGCCGCCGACGTGACGGGCAACAACCAGATAGGCTACGTCATGCCCGACCAGCCCTTCCTCAACCTCGAGAAGGTTCACTACATCGGCGACCCCATCGCCTTGGTGTGTGCCAGAGACGAGTACGCGTTGGAGAAGGCATTCGATAAGATCAACGTAAGGTACGATGAGCTGCCGGCGATGCTGGACATAGACGCCTCCCTCGCCGAGGACGCCGTCGACATCCACGAAGGCGGTAACATAGCCCTCACCACGAGGATAAGGAAAGGAGACACCGAGAAGGGCTTCGGCGAGGCCGACGTGAAGGTGGAGGAGACCTACTGGAGCCCCTACCAGGAACACGTATACCTGGAGACTGAGGCCGCTTACGCCGTCCCCGAGTCGGGCAAGGTGACCGTGATATGCAACGGCCAGAGCCCCTTCCTCATCAGGGAGAAGGTGGCCCACGTCCTCGGCTGGAGCCTCAACCAGGTTAGAATCATACAGGCCCTCACCGGCGGCGCCTTCGGCGGCAAGGACGACCAGGGACCCGTGGTGTCGGCTTACGCGGCGTTCGCCGCCACCAAGCTGGGGAAGCCGGTGGCCCACGTCTGGGACAGGACGGAGTCCATCTCATACAGCAACAAACGGTTCCCAGCCAGGATCAAATACCGGTCAGGCGCCACCGAGGAAGGCAAGGTCACCGCCGCCGAGGTGGACATCACGCTGGAGTGCGGCGCCTACGCCAACAGGGCGCCTTTCTGGCTCTGGAGGCAGACCGCCCACGCAGCCGGGCCCTACGAGGTAGACAACTGCAGCGTCGACGGCAGAGCCGTCTACACCAACAAGGTCTATGGCGGCAGCTTCAGGGCTTTCGGCAACCTCGCCCTCCACTTCGCCGCCGAGACCCAGATGGATCGCTTGGCACACGAGCTGGGCATGGACCCCGTGGAGTTCAGGCTAAGGAACGTGCTCAGAGTCGGAGGCCGAACCACCTGCGACCAGGTTCTCGATCACAGCGTCGGCATAGAGCAGTGCCTCACGGCCGTACGGGACGCCTCAGACTGGGGCAGCCACAGGGAGCCGGTGCGGGAAGGCGCCAAGGCCCGGGGCATCGGCGTCGGCCTCGCCTACCACGGCATAAGCACCAGCCGCGGCACCCCAGACTGGAGCGCCGCCAGCCTACTCCTCAACCAGGACGGCAGCGTGACCTACAGGACCGGCATCGTCGAGCTAGGGCAAGGCAGCCCCTTCGGCCACGTCAAGATCGTCAGCGAGATCACAGGCATCCCACCCGAGAACATACGCATCGAGCTCCCGGACACAGACAGCACCCTCAACGCCAAGCCCACCCACGGAAGCCGCGGCCTCATGCTAGGCGGCACGGCAGCCGCCAAGGCCGCCCTCAAGCTCAGAGAGAACATGGCGGCATGCGCCGCCGAGTTACTCGATATACCCGGCGAGAGGATCGCGTTAGCCGACGGCAGAGCCTACGACAAAGAAGACCCCGAGACAGGCATCGCCGTCAAGGAGCTCGCCGAGGAGATGTACAACCGCGGCCACGACCCAGGCGCCTACGGCTACTTCAAGGCGCCGAAGCGGTTCTTCGACCCCGAGACGGGGCTCGGAGTGAACTACAGCGTCTACACCTTCGCCGCCACCGTGGCGGAGGTCGAGGTGGACACCGAGACGGGGGAGACCACGGTCCTCCGCGTTTGGCCCGCCATGGACTGCGGTAAAGCCATCGACCCGCTGATGATAGAAGGCCAGATAGAAGGCGCCATAAGCCAGGGCATGGGCTTCGCACTCATGGAGAACATGGAGCTCGAGGACGGGCAGGTCATGAACCCCGGGTTCAAGGACTACGTGGTCCCATGCAGCGTGGACACGCCTCAGATAGAGCCCGGGATCATAGTTGAGGAGCCTTACAGGCACGGAGCATTCGGCGCCAAGGGGGTGGGTGAGCCGGCGATAATAAGTGTGGTCCCAGCCATAACTAATGCCATCCACCACGCCACCGGCCTATGGTTCAATACCGTACCGGTGCGGCCGTGGACCCTACATGAGGCGCTGAGGGAGGCGGAGCCATGAGGCCGCTGCCCAGGTTCCAGTACCACGCGCCGAAGACGCTCGCAGAGGCGGTGCAGCTCATGGACACCCTCGAAAACGCAAAGCCGGTGATCGGGGGAACAGACCTCGTGCCCCTCCTCAAGGAGGCCGCCTGCAGGCCGTCGCACCTGGTCGACCTGAACAACGTGGCGGAGCTGAACTACGTTAGGGAGCGGGACGGCTTCATCTGCATCGGCGCCATGGCCACCCACAGCCAGGTAGCCGCCAGCGAGCTGATGCGCAGGGCCCCTGCGGTGGTCGACGCTGTGTCACGCATAGGCAGCCCCCAGATAAGGAACCGGGGCAGCGTGGCGGGGAACCTCTGCAACGCGTCCCCCGCCGCCGACTCGGCGCCGCCTCTGCTGGTGTACGACGCCGAGGTGAAGACAGTGTCCAGCGGTGAAACAGTCATCGTCCCTCTGCCGGAGCTGTTCGCCGGCCCCAAGATCAACTGTCTTGAGCCAAACGAGCTTGTCACAGAGATAAGGTTCCCCGTTCCACCGGGGTCGTCCTCTTCCTCGTTCAAGAGGATAGCCCGCCGGAAGGCTTTCACGCTATCCATTGTGAGCGCCGCGGCCTACGTCGAGATGGACGGCGACATATGCAACGAGGCTAGGGTCGCGTTTGGCTCGGTGGCCGAGACCCCCATCAGGGCACCCGAGGTGGAGAAACTCCTCTCCGGGACCGAGTTGGATAGTAAAACGATCTCTGAGGCAGCGGAGGCCGCCAAGCGGAGCGTCGCCCCGGTCACCGATGTCCGTGGGACGGCGGAGTACAGAAAGGCCATGTGCGGGGTGCTGCTTGAGAGGACGCTGCACGCGGCGGTGGGGAGGTTAAGCTAGGATGGAGGTAAGCTTTGAGCTCAACGGCGAGCCCGTTACCGTCACCACCGAGCCATACGTAAGCCTCCTGGACATGCTGAGGGACGAGATGGGCGTCAAGAGCGTAAAGAAGGGCTGCGAGCAGGGAGAGTGCGGCGCCTGCACGCTCCTGTTGGACGGTGCACCGGTGACCAGCTGCCTCGTCCTGGCGCCGCAGGTGGAGGGAAGATACGTGACAACCATCGAGGGCCTCGAGAAGAACCCGTTGATGATAGACCTCAGGGAGGCTTTCATAGAGAACGGGGCCGTCCAGTGCGGCTTCTGCACACCGGGTATGCTGATGAGCGCCTACGCTCTGCTTAGGGACAACCCTCACCCGGGTATGGATGAGGTGAAGAGGGGCATCGAGGGCAACATCTGCAGGTGCACGGGCTACACCAAGATAATCGAGGCCATCCTCGACGCAGCGGAGCGTATAGCACCTGAGTGACCTTAAGATCGTATCCAGGCTTAAGATGGAGCTGGACGCAGGCCGATCCGCCGTCCTCTGCACCCTCGTATACAAGGAGGGCAGCGGCCCCCGGGACCAGGGCAGCAAGATGCTGGTGACCTCAGGCGGCGAGGCTCTGGGCACCATAGGAGGAGGAGGCATGGAGCGGAGGCTCATCGACGAAGCCCTGGGTGCGCTTAAGGAGGGTAAGCCCAGGGTCATTCACTTCGCGTTGGGTGTCCCCGCCCGCGAGGAAATGGTATCTGTGAACAGTAAATGCGGTGGAGAGGTGAAGATATTCATGGACGTTTTGAAGCCGGAGCCACGGCTAATCATCATGGGATCTGGACTGATAGCGCAAGGCGTAGCCAGATACAGCAGAGACTGTGGATTCCATGTCACCGTAGTAGACGACGCGGACACGGCTACAGCGGAAAACTTCCCGGGCGTCGAGCTCGTTGACGACGCCTATCCCGAGTCTTTGAAAGGTGTCGAGATCAGACACAGCGACTACGTGGCTATGCTTCACGGGGAGACCGAGTTCGAGCTCGCCGGCCTGAGACACGCTGTCAAGGCTAGGCCTGCGTTCATCGGTCTCCTCGGCAGCGGGAACAAGGCGAAGGAGCATAGGAGGCAGCTCAAGGAGGAGGGCTATGACCCTGAGACGGTCGACGCCATAAGGGGGCCCATAGGCATCGATATAGGCGCCGAGACCCCCGAGGAGATCGCTGTAAGCATCGTCGCCGAGCTCATCAAGGCGAAGAATGGCTAGCCTCTGTTCTTCTCCCAGAGCTTCTTTATCTTATCGTACTCTTCTGGCGTGTCTAGGTCGGTCGCAGTCCAGATGTCACCATCGACGTACCTGTGCTCCTTTTCGTGGCGGTCCACGACGTCTTTCATGGTCTCGTCCGATCCGAGCTCCAGGAACTCCTTGAAAAGGGGGCTTCTAACGAGGACGGGGTGGCCTCTTCTCCCTTTGTATACCGGGCTGACCAGGAGGGCTTCCGGGTGGCCTCTCATCTCCTCCTCCATCCGTTTCAGGAGGGTTTCGCTGAACCCGAAGGTGTCGCCGAGCACCATGAAGGCGGCGTCAGAGTCTATCTCTCTCAGACCGGTCTGGAGGCTGGTGGTCATGCCTTTCTCGTAGCCGGGGTTGTGCACGGTCTTCACGCCGTAGCGGGATACGATCTCCTTTATCTCTTCGGGGTTGTGCCCGGTGACCACCACGGTCTCGTAGCCTGCGAGACTGTCGAGGATGTGTTCTATGACTGTCTTGTCGCCGAGCCTCAGCAGGAGCTTGTTGGTTCCCATGCGGCTGGACCGGCCGGCCGCTAGGATCACGGCGGAGGTCTTCATCTCATGTTCCCGGCCGCCGACTTTACCGCCTTCACTATGTTGACGTAGCCAGTGCACCTGCATGCGTTTCCTTTTAGGTATTCCCTGATCTCCGCCTCGGATGGATCAGGGTTCTCGTGCAGGAGTGCCTTTGTGGTCATGATGAAGCCTGGGGTGCAGAAGCCGCACTGTACGGCTCCCTCCTCCAGGTAGGCCTCCTGTATGGGGTGGAGATTGTCTCCGTCGCCGAGTCCTTCGATGGTCTCCACGGTTTTTCCGTCGCAGTCCACGGCGAGGGTCATGCAGCCTAGCACCGGCTCGCCGTCCAGGAGCACCGTGCATGCTCCGCATTCTCCTATTCCGCAGCCGTACTTGGAGCCCGTGAGGTAGAGCCGCTCCCTGAGGAGGTTCAGCAGCAGCGTGTTAGGCGGGACGTCGAAGTTTCTCTCCCTGCCGTTGACCGTGATCTCTATCTTCATCTCTGCTGCCTCCTTTCATGCCATGCCTCTTTGAGCGCCTCGATGGTCATTCCCTTGGATGCCTTCCGCCTGTACTCGGCTGTGCCTCTGACGTCAGTTATGGGTTGGATGCTCTCCGAGACCTTGTTGGCTGTGTCATCGATGAGCTTCTCTGTCAAGGTCTTTCCCTTGAGCAGTTTCTCCACGTCTAGCAGCCTCAGCGGCGTCGGTGCGACGCTGCCCAGGGCTATCTTGGCGTCCTTCACCCGGTCTCCGTCCGTCTTCAGGGCGACGGCGATGCTTATGGTGCTTATGTCCAGGGAGGTTCGTCCTACGCTGAGGAAGCACGTTCCTGTGTCTTCGGTGGGAATGGGCACGGTGAAGCCTGTCACGATCTCGTCGTCGCCGAGGACGGTATGCCCGGGGCCTTTGAAGAAGTCCTTGGCTTCCGCAGTTCTCTCCCCGTCGGGGCCCGCGATGTGGACGGTGGCTTCTAGGGCTACCAGTCCTAGGGCGGCGTCCGCCGCCGGGGAGGCGTTGCAGACGTTGCCGCCGATGGTGCCCATGTTTCTTATCTGGACGCTGCCGATGGATTTGACGCAGCTGTTTAGCAGCGGCAGTCTTTTCTTGACTGTCTCGTTTTTCTCGAGCTCTCTCAGCTTAACGGCTGCGCCGATGTAGACCTTGTCTCCGCGTTCCTCTACTATGTTTAACTCGGGTATCTTCTTGAGGTTCACGATGTGCGTGGGTTTGATGAGGGCTTGCTTCATCTTGGGTATGAGGTCTGTGCCTCCCGCCAGGGGTTTGGCGTCGGGGTGTTTCCTGAGGGTCTCGACTGCTTCCTGGATGGTGGTTGGTTGGTGGTACTCGAAGGTTGTCAGGATGTGGGTGTTGTGTCTGTTTATCTGGTTCATGTCTGGGCCTCCAGTGCTTCCAGTATCTTGTCTTTGGTTATGGGTAGCTCGTAGAACCTGACTCCCAGCGCGTTCTGGATGGCGTTGGCCACGGCTCCTGCGACGGGGTTGAGGGCGCCTTCGCCGATGCCTTTGGCGCCGAAGGGGCCTGTGGGCTCGTATGTGTCGGCGAAGAATACGGTGAAGTCGTCTAGGTTGGGCATGTCCATGGTGGTGGGTGTCTTGTAGTCTGAGACGAGGCCCTGGTTCCATAGGTCTCCGGTTTCTGGGTGGTATGGCGTGTCTTCGTTGGTGGTCATGCTCCAGCCTTGGGCGAAGCCGCCGTGGATCTGGCCTTTGGCGAGTTTGGGGTTGATGACGGTGCCTATGTCGGCGCCTGCGATGACTTTGATGGGTTGGACTTTGCCTGTCCAGGTGTCTACCTGGAGTTCTATGAAGTAGCCTGTGAAGTGGGGTGGGCAGCTGGGTTGTCTGTAGCTGTCTACTGCTGCTATGGTTCCGAGGTTTTTGTGGCGCATGGTGTATGCGAGTTGTTTGTAGGTGATCTCTCTGCCTTCTACTCCTTCGGCGTATACGCCTGTTTGATCCCGCTGGGGGTCATATCTGAATTTCAGTGCGTTGGGGTATGCGTCCAGGAGCTTCCCTGCTTGTTCGCGTATCTTCTGTTTTACTTGGGCTGCTACTTTTAGGGCGGCTCCTCCGCCACTGTATACGCCGCGGCTTGCGTGGGTGCATACGTCGTAGACGGTGGTGCCGGTGTCGGCGCGGACGACGTTCACCTTGTGCGGGGGGAGCTCCAGCTCCTCCGCGATTATCTTGGCGTGGGCGTCCATGGTGCCGCCGCCGTGGTCCATGAGGGCGGACACGTAGTCGAGGGTGCCGTCTTCGTTGAGTTTGAGTATGGCGCCGCCGAAGTCTATGACGGTGCCGGGGACGGGGGCGCCTGCGCTGCTGGTGTGGTATCCTCTGGCCATGCCTACGCCGCGGCGGTGTCTGCCGGTCTGTTCGGCTGCGCTTGGTCTGTTGTACCAGTCGATGGCTTGGGCGCCGCGGGTGAGTATCTCCTCGACGCCGCAGCTCTGTATGACGGACTTGACGGAGGGGCCTTGGCCCCAGAAGAGGTCGCCTTCGCCTATGTAGTTCATGAGCCTGAAGTCGAGGGGGTCTACGCCCACTTCCTCGGCGAGTTCGTCCATGAGTGTTTCGACGGCCCAGGTGATCTGGGGGTTGCCGTAGCCGCGGAAGGCGCAGGCGGGGACCTTGTTGGTGTAGACGGCTTTGCCGACGTAGCTCTTGGCGGGGAGTTTGTAGAGGCTGACCCACCAGCCGACGACGCAGCCCAGGAGGGGGTATGCCTGGATCTGGTGGGCGCCTATGTCGAGCCATGCGTCCAGGTGGCCTGCTGTGAGTTTGCCTTGGCTGTCGGCGCCCACCTTGAGTTTGAAGGTCATCTGGTAGCTGCAGTGGTCGTGGAGGTCTTCTTCGCGGGTGTAGCTGAGCTTCACGGGTCTTCTGGCTTTTAATGCGAGGGCGACGGCGATGGGGACCACGGGGTTGACCTGTATGCTGGAGCCGAAGCTGCCGCCGATGGCCACCTTCATGACCCTGATCTTGCCCATGGGTATGCCGAATAGTTCGTGGAGCAGTATGCGGGTGTTGTGGAGGGTCTGGGTAGTGCTCCACAGGGTGACGCCGCCGTTGGGCTCGGGGCGGACGAGGACGGACTTGGTCTCCAGCTGGGCGTGGTACCGTCTGTTGGTCCTGTATGTGCGTTCCACGATGTGGGGGGAGTTTCTGAAGCCTGTTTCGGTGTCGCCTTCCGTTATCTCTAGCTGGCAGGCTATGTTGTTCTCGACTTTGAGGGTGTCTTCGTCGAGCTCGATGGTGTCGTGGATGGGCTCAACACCGGGCTCCATGGACTCTAAGGCGTCGAAGACGGCGGTGAGTTCCTCGTACTCCACCGTTATTGACTCTAGGGCTCGCTGGGCTTCCTCCTCGGATTCGGCCGCTACGGCGGCGATGGGCTCCCCCACGTACCTGGGCTTGCTTGTGAGGACCCTCCAATCCTTGTAGGTGGCCTCGGGGGTGCTCACGAGGCGCGGACAGAACCGTACAGTGGGCACCTCGTCGGGGGTGAGCGTGACCACCGTCGGGTTGGTGATGGCGGTGGTGTCTATCCGTTTCACCCTGGCGTGGGCGTGGGGGCTCTTCAGCACCCTGGCGTGGAGCATATTGGGCAGCGAGAGGTCTGAGGCGTACATCTCTCTGCCCGTGACCTTGGCGACGCCGTCCTGTCTAGGGGTGTCCTTCCCCAGGACCTTGAAAGCAGGTCTATTTGACATCGGTGAATAGAGGGTCGTACGGGTTAAAAGAATAGTCCCGGCTAGCCTTCGAGAGGCGTGAGGGTGTAGTTCACCTCCTGCACCCCCTTCACGGTCTTGGACCTGGCCACGAAGTCCATCACCGTCTCCGAGTCCCCCTTCACCAGGAATATCTCGATGCAGAGCCCCTCCTCTATGTGGAGATGCATGTTCCCGAAGATTATGTCGTCGAACCCGTTCCTCAGGTCCAGGATGCCCAGATGGCTGCTGGCGCTCTGCGTCTCGGATATGATGGTCACCGTGGACATGATCTGCCCCCGTTGCATGCTCTGGAGCGAGAACTGGCTCAGGCTGTCCCTCACGGCGAGCCTCAGCGCCTCGGACCTGCTTGAGAACCCCATCTTCTCCACGAAACCGTCCAGCCTCTCCAGCAGCTCCGGGGTCAGGCTAACGCTGATAACGGTCATGGGTTAATAAAAAACCTGCATGTTATTAATAATTTCTAATAAAAAACAGACGATCTATAGCATTAACTTAATAAAGGCTCGATCGGGGGAGAAATGAGAGCCGGCTGAAGGATGCCAGAACACAGCGACGAACACGCGTGCACCTCCTGCGACCACGACCACGGCAGCCACGATGAACCCGTCAGCGAGGCGTGTGCGTCATGCGACATCGGGCCAGGGCCGGCGTGCACGACCTGCGAGTGGGGCCAAAATGAGTCCCACGGCCACTCCCACGAGAAAGGTGGTTGGAGCACCCTCATCGCCGCGGGCGCAGCCATCGCCCTAGGCATCCTGCTGGAGACCCTCGGGGTCTACCCTGAGGCGTCCCAGAGCCTCCTGGTGGCGGCCATGGCCGTCACGGGCTTCCCCTTGGCCGAGAAGGGGGTTAGGAGCCTGCTGAGGGGCAGCATAGGCATCAACCTCCTCGTCACCATCGCGGCGATAGGGGCCACCGTCATCGGCCTGTACCAGGAGGGCGCGCTGGTGGTGTTCCTTTTCAGCATATCCCTGAGGCTTGAGATCATCGCGTCCGAGAGGGCGCGGCACGCCATCGAGGCCCTCATGGAGCTCAGGCCCGAGATCGCCACCATAAGAAGAGGCGAGGAAGAGGTGGATGTCCCCGTGGGGCAGGTCGTCCCCGGCGAGATATTCGTTGTCCGGCCGGGGGACCGGGTTCCCCTCGACGGCAGGGTCATGGAAGGCGAGACCACCGTAGATCAGGCGGCAATAACGGGCGAGTCCGTACCGGTGCTGAAGCGGGTGAACGACGAGGTTTACGCAGGCACCATCAACCTCGACGGCGTCCTCGCGGTGCGGACGACCCGGGCCTCGTCTGAGACCATGCTGGCCAGCATACTCCGGATGGTCCAGGAGGCCGAGGACCGGAAGAGCCCCACCGAGACCACGGTGAACAGGTTCGCCAGGTACTACACGCCCCTCATCATCGTGCTGGCGGCGCTGGTCGCCGCGGTGCCGCCCCTGTTATTCGGTCGGCCTCTTATCCCGTCGATCTACAACAGCCTGGTTCTGCTGGTAATCGGCTGCCCATGCGCGTTGACCATAGCGACGCCCGTGGCCATGGTCTCCGCCATCACCAGCGCGACCCGCAACGGCGTCCTCGTGAAGGGCAGCACGTACATCGAGGAGGTGGACAAGGCCACCGTGTTCGCGTTCGACAAGACCGGCACCCTCACACGGGGCAGGCTCGTGGTCACCGACGTAGTGCCCTACGGCGTCTCCAGGGAGACGCTGCTCAGCGTGGCGGCGACGCTGGAGGCGAACTCCAAGCACCCCATAGCGTCGGCGATAACCGAGGTCGCCCTCAGGGAAGGCGTGGCCCTGCTCGACGCGTCCGAGTTCAAGTCCCAGACCGGGAGAGGCGTCGAGGCGGTCATAGAAGGCTCCCTATACCGGATCGGCAGCCAGAGGCTTTTCTCCGATAACGGGCTGAGCTACCCCGACGAGGCGCTAACTGAGCTTGAGAATCAGGGTAAGACCACCGTAATCGTGGCCAGGGAGAACGACGCCATCGGCCTCATAAGCCTGATGGACGAGAGACGCGAGGGAGCCCGGGGCACCATACAGGCTCTGAAGGCGAGGGGCATGAAGGTGGAGATGCTCACGGGAGACAACGAGAACACGGCCAGAGCCATCGCGCGGCAGCTGGGGTTCAACGGCTACCACGCCGGCCTCCTGCCGGACGAGAAGGTAGTGGTGGTCGAGGGGCTGAAGAAGGGGGGCAGGGTCGTGATGGTGGGGGACGGAGTGAACGACGCCCCGGCGCTGGCTGCCGCCGACGTAGGCGTGGCCATGGGCGGCCTGGGCAGCGACATCGCCCTGGAGACCGCGGACATCGTGCTCCTGGAGGACGACCTCAGCCGGATAACCTACCTCATCCGCCTAGCAGAGACCACGGTGGCCCGCGTCAAAGAGAACATAGCGTTATCGGTTCTGGTGAAGCTGGCCATCGTCGTACTGGGCGCCCTGGGCTCCATAACTCTGTGGATGGCTGTGGTGCTCGGTGACGTAGGGTTGACGCTCCTGGTCATCGTCAACAGCATCCGCATCAGCAGCATCAAGCCGGCGGCCATCAGGAAAGAATAAATCTCATCAGCCTCGCTATTTCAACGCAGGCCAAAGACATGGACGAAGAGCTTGAACGAATAAAACAGAAGAGACTCGACGAGCTACGGCGCAAGATGCTCCTGAACCAGATCCAGGAAGAACAACCGGAGCCGGAGCCAGAGCCGGCCAAGGAGCCCACCAACGAGGAGATACTAGGCAGATACTTCAGGAACAGGGCGTGGGAAGTCTGGAACACCGCCAAACACCAGTACCCACAGGTAATGCCGAAGGTAGAGGCCATGCTGGTGGACGCCATAAAGCAGGGCAAGATCATGGACTACATCGACGGCGCCAACCTCATGGGTTTCTTCAGGCAGGTAGGCCTACCCGTGCGCCTGGAAACCAGGATCAGGGTCTCCGAGCACGGCGAGCTCAAGACCCTGGAACAGAAGATAAAGGAAGAACGGTAAACGCCCCAAGCTATACGCTCCGCTGGATGACGTGGACCGCGGTGGCCTTGAAGCTGGCGTACATCCTTGAACCCGGCTTCAACCCGAACTCATCGACGGACTGCTGAGTGACCGCGACGTTCAACCCCTTGTCCGTCTTCACCTGATGTACGCTGCCCAGCTTGACGACCTCCAGCACGGTGCACTCGACGACGTTGCGGGCGCTAGACGGGAACGCCTCGGCGCTGAGGATGATGTTCTCGGGGCGGATGAACACGTAAACCGGGCCCTCCCTAACCTCGGACACCGCCTTAACCGTGAACCCACAATCGATGGACGCCACACCGTCGCCGTACCCCGTGACGGCGCCCTCCAGCACGTTCTCGACGCCCACGAACTCGGCGACCCTCACCGAGCCCGGCTTGTTGAACACCCTGTCGGGGGTATCCACCTGAACCAGTTCCCCCTCTATGATGACCGCCACCCTGTCCGCGAGAAACAGCGCCTCGGTCTGGTCGTGGGTCACGTGAACCGTGGTCGTGCCCCTGGCCCGATGGATACGCTTAAGCTCCTCCCTCAAGGCCTCCCGGGTGCGTGTGTCCAGCGCGCTGAGAGGCTCGTCCAGCAACAGTATATCCGGCTCGATGACCAGCGCACGGGCCAAGGCGACGCGCTGCTGCTCCCCCCCAGACAGGGTCCCGGGGTAACGATCCCGGAGACCCTCTATCCCAAGAAGCCTCAGCACCCCATCCACACGCCGCTCCGTCTCCTCTGCCGAGACCCCCCGCATCTCCAGGCCGAACCTGGTGTTCCCCTCCACCGTCATGTGCGGGAACAAGCTGTAGTCCTGATACACGAAGCCCACGCCCCTCTCCTCGGGGAGAAGCGTCTCCGCGTCCTCCCCCCGGAGCAGTATCCTACCGCTCCTCGGCGTGTAGAAGCCCGCGATGGTCTCCAGCAGCAGCGTCTTCCCCGCTCCTGTGGGCCCCAGCACCACGAAGTACTCGCCCTCCCCCACGTTGAAGCTGACGTCCCTGAGCCTGAACTCGCCCCAGTCGTTGCTCACATCCTCGAAGCGTATCAACCGTGCTCCCACCTCCTGCTTAGGACCCTGAGCGACAGGAACACCGTCAGGCATATGACTATGAGCATCACCGCTATGGGCTGGCTCCCCCTGAGGCCCGTGGTCGTGAACCTGTAGTATATGAGTATGGGGGCGATCATGGGGTAGAACGCGATCATGACGACGGCGCCGAACTCGCTTATGCCCCTGGCCCAGCTCATTATCGCCCCCGACAGGAGGTGCCGGACAGCCAGGGGCAGGGTCACCCTGGTGAACGCCTTGCCCTGGCTGGCGCCCAGCGTCCGGGCCACCCGCTCCAGCCTGTAGTCCACGCTGTGGAACCCGTCCCTGGCCGCGTTGATGTAGAGGCTGGCGCTCACGAAGAACATGGCGGCCACTATCCCGGGCAGGTGGTCCTCGAAGACCAGGCCGATGCCCGCGAAGACGCCGCCGACGGGGCTGCGGCTCATCAGCAGCGTGTAGAGGGCTATACCGGCGACGCTGTGAGGGATGATGACCGGGAGATCGATGACCGCCTCCACCAGGCTCTTGCCCTTGAAGTCGTGCCGCGCCAACACGTACGCCAGGGGCGTCCCGAACACCACAGCTATCAGCGTCGCCAGAAACGACGCGTACAGAGTCAACCATATGGAGCCGAGGACAAAGTCGTCCGTGGCGGCGTCCACCAGCCTAGGCAGGTCCCAGATGACCTGCCGGGCGACCATGTTGAGGAGCGTGAACACCGTGAACAAGAGAGTGAACGAGCCTACTAGACTGAAAAGGATGGATAAGGGGTAGCGGCGGGGCTTCATCTTCATTTAACTTTGTTCGCTGAGATAGGGTTTGAGGGTTTCGGGAACCAGGTCCAGGTCATTGACTAGTCCAGGGCTTACAGGCGGCTGACCCAGATCAGCGAAAGTCTGTCCTCCCTCCTCGTCGATCATGTACTCGATGAACTCGGCCGCCAACTCCGGGTTAGGCGCGTTCTTAGGCATCGTGACTCCGTATACTATGGGCTTACCGGTGCTGGTACCGCTGGTCTTCTCCACCTTGACCAGGCTGTACGTGTCAGCGTAGACGATGTCGCTGAGATCGATCTCCGCGGGCAGGTCCAGATACAACAGGCCGTGCTGCTTGGCGACGCTGCTGTACTCGAAGGCGTAGTCCAGACCCCCTGACTGCACCATGCTCACGAGCTCAACAGACTTGTCCCTGATGCTTATCTTGTCCGTGTTCGGCGCCAAGTCCTCTATGGCGCTGTCGATTGTGTAGACCCCTTCACTCTCCGTGACGGTGATGGCGGTGTTGTCCTGCACCAGAGTCTCGAATACCGCGTCGTCTCCGTAGTGCATCTCAGCCAGCTGTATCACCATGGGCGTCCTGTACCCGCACGGGTCCAGGTTGGGGTTGCTGAACCCCCACTTCACGTCAGGCCGGGCGAGTACCTTGTACCAGTTTTCCTCGTCGATCTCGTCGGCGTACCTGCTGGTCTCCGCGTAGGCGAGGGTCATCTCGTTCTTAGCGAAGATTATGTACCAGTCCGCGTAGTCGGGGACCATCATGCTGGGTATGAGGCTGTAGTCGGCCGAAGCCACCACGTCCGCCAGCTCCCCCAGCTCCGTGACCTTCTGGACGCACTGGATGCTGCCCGCGGGCTCAAGCTGCACGTCCACGTTGGTGTGGTCCGACTCGAACCGTGTCTCGATCTCCTCCAGCGGCACCGTGAGGCTGCCGGCGTGGAATACCTTGAGGATCACTGGCTCCTCCACCTCCTCCTCGCCGGGCCTCGTCATGATCATGTAGGCCCCTGCTGCAACGACGATCACCAGCACCGCCGCCACTATCATAGTGTTACGGTTATTCGACATGTTTATCGATGCATAACGGTCTCTTGAATAAATAAAACCTTCGCCCACAAACAGTCGATATGGTCCACCATGCATAACAGTTTATAGCGACCACGCAGCATGAAATAGAGGCGAAACAAAACTGAACCAGAAACTCGTAGACCCCCACGGCAGACCCGTAAACAGCCTCAGGATAAGCCTAACCCAGCGCTGCAACTTCAACTGCTTCTTCTGCCACCAGGAAGGAGAACACAACCCCGGCACCGAGCTCACCCCAGACGAGATAGAGACAGCCGTAAAAGTAGCCGCAGGGCTCGGCGTCACCAACATAAAGCTCACAGGCGGCGAACCCCTCATCAGAGACGACATAGTCCAGATAGTGCGCCGCGTAGCCCCCCACGTAGACGAGGTATCCATGACCACCAACGCCAGCCTCCTCCAAGAGAAAGCCTGCAGCCTCAAGGAAGCCGGCCTCAGACGCGTCAACGTCAGCCTCCACTCCCTCAACCCCGACAGATTCAAGGAGATAACCGGCTGCCCGGACGAGGCACTCGTCAGGAGGGGCGTCGAGGCTGCCCTGCGCTGCGGCCTCCATCCCGTCAAGCTCAACATGGTGGTCATGAAGGACGTGAACGACGACGAGATACCCGAGATGATCGAGTTCAGCAGGGACACGGGCACCGTGCTGCAGCTCATAGAGTTCCAGGAGCTGGAGAACGGCGTCGAGTACTACGAGCGGTACCACGCCGACATCCAGCCCGTAGAGGCCGAGCTGGAGAGCAGGGCCGTCCGGGTGGTGGAGAGGAGGCTCCACAGGCGCAGGATATACCACCTGGGGGACGGCGCCCAGGTGGAGGTGGTGCGCCCCATGCACAACAGCCGGTTCTGCGCCTACTGCACCAGGCTCAGGCTCACCAGCGACGGCCGCCTCAAGCCGTGCCTCATGAGGGACGACAACCTGGTGCTCTTCGTCGAGCACATACGGGCGGGTGAGCCGCGGGAGAGGCTTGTCGAGGCTTTCAGGGAGGCGGTGGCTCGCCGGGAGCCCTACTGGAGGGATTAACGTTGAGGATTCATGTTAAGTACTTCGCCAGCTTCAGGGACATGACGGGGAGGCGAGAGGAGACCATGGAGGTCCCCGACGGGATAACGGCAGAGGGGCTTAGGGAGCACGTGAAGGGGCTGTACGCGAAGATGGCGGACAGGGACCAGGTACTGGTGGCGGTGAACGGCGTCTTCGCCCCGCTGGAGACGGTTGTCGTGGAGGGGGACGAGGTGGCTTTCTTCCCTCCGGTGAGCGGTGGTTGAAGTGATAAGGGTTCAGAGGGAGGACATAGACGTGGACGCGGTTCTGGAGGCCGTGAAGACCGCGGGCAGCGGCTGCGTGGTCGGGTTCCTCGGCACCGTGAGGGACACCTCAGAAGGCCGAGGCGTGGAGAGGATGAGCGTCGAGGTCTACGAGGACATGGCGGTGAAGCAGCTGTCAGCCATAAGGGACGAGGCGCTTGAGAGGTTCGGCGTCCACCGTGTCGCGGTGGTTCACAGGATCGGCGACCTTGGGGTGGGGGACAGCATAGTCTACATAGCGGTGTCGGCGGGCCACAGGGACGAGGCGTTCACGGCGTGCAGGTACGTCATCGACGAGCTTAAGGAGAGGGTGCCGCTTTGGAAGAAGGAGTACACCTCCGACGGTGAGGTGTGGGTGGAGGGAGAGAGGCGTGAGTGAGAGGGACCCGGTGAGCATGGTGGATGTCTCCGGGAAGGAAGTGGTTCAAAGATCGGCGACGGCCACCGGCAGGATATTTCTGCGGAGGGAGACGGTGGAGGCGGTGAGGATGGGCAGGGTGAGGAAGGGCGATCCGCTGGCGGTGGCCGAGGTGGCTTCAATACAGGCGGTGAAGAAGACGCCGGACCTCATACCGCTGTGCCACAACGTGCCCATCGGCTCCGTGGACACCTCGTTCAAGATCGATGACTCCTACATAGAGGCCAGGTGCAGGGTCACCGCCGTCTACAGGACGGGCGTGGAGATGGAGGCGCTGACGGGCGTCACGGTGGCGCTGCTCAACATCTGGGACATGGTCAAGTACCTAGAGAAGGACGAGGACGGGCAGTACCCGGACGCAAGGATCACAGACGTTAAAGTAACGGAGAAATGGAAGGAGAGATGAGAGACCACCCCAGAGACCAGGAGACCAAGACCGTCTTCGCGCTACTGGTTACTAGCGACACGAGGACGGTTGAGACGGACGAGACGGGCCGGACGGCCAGGAAGCTGATCGAGGACGCCGGGCACGAGGTGAAAATGTATGGCCTTGTCCCCAACGACGCCGCCGAGATCGAGGGATGGATCAGGAAGGCAGTCAGCAGCGATGAAGTTAGGGTGATAGTCACCAGCGGCGGAACCGGGATAGGGGCCAAGGACAAGACCGTTTACACGGTGACCGGGTTCCTGGAGAAGACGCTTCCGGGCTTCGGGGAGCACATGAGGAGGCTCAGCTACGATGAGGTGGGGCTGCCCGGCGTATGGAGCCGGTCCACGGCGGGTGTAGCCGGCGACAAGCTCGTGTTCTGTCTTCCCGGCTCGAAGGGAGCCGTACGCACGGCCCTCGAAAAGATCATTCTACCCGGCGTCGGGCACATGCTTTGGGAGCTGGACCGAGCATGACGATGAAGCCTTTCACGGAGCTGACCGACAGGGAGAACGCGGTCAAGCTCATCATGGAGAACATAGAGCCCATCGACCGCGTGGAGGAGGTCCCCCTCGACGAGGCCGCGGGTCGGGTGCTCGCGGTGGACGTCGTGGCGGGGTTCGACGTGCCGCCCTTCGACAGGGCGTCCATGGACGGCTACGCCGTGAAGGCGGAGGACACGTCTGGGGCCAGCAGGGACTCGCCAGTCCGCCTCGAGATCATAGGCGTCCAGCACACGGGTGAACTCTACGAGGGTGAGGTCGGCGGCGGCGAAGCATTGGAGATAGCTACGGGGAGCCCCATGCCGGGGGGCAGCGACGCCGTGGTCATGGTCGAGGACACCGATCTAGAGGGAGAAACGGTCACCGTCTACAAGGAGGTCCAGGCTGGGAGGAACATGGCCCCAGCCGGGGAGGACATGAAGAAGGGCGACCACGTGCTGAGCAGGGGCGCCGTTCTATCCCCCGGGATGGTGGGGGCCCTGGCGGCCCTCGGCTACGCCGAGGTGCAGGTTTACGAGAAGCCCAGGGTGGCCATATACTCCTCGGGTCCCGAGATAGTCCCACAGGGGACACCACTACAGCCGGGCCAGATATACGACATAAACAGCTACACCCTGTCGGCGGTCATCGAGGCCAACGGGGGGGTCCCCGTGAAGAGGGGCATCATGCTCGACGACGCCGATTCCATAGAGTCCGCCGTCATGGACGCGGCGGGGCACGACATGGGGGTCTTCAGCGGCGGAAGCAGCGTAGGCTCGAAGGACCTCTTCGGCGAGGCCATGGAGAGGCTCGGCACGGTCTATTTCCACGGCGTAAGGGTCAAACCCGGGAAGCCCACCCTCTTCGGTGAGGTAAACGGCACCTCCATCTTCGGGATGCCCGGCTACCCCACAAGCTGCCTCAACAACAGCTACGTCTTCCTGGCGCCCGCGCTCCGCCTCATGGCGCGGCTGCCCCCCAGGGAGGCCCGTGTGCTCAGGCTGCCCCTGGGGCACAGGATGGAGTCTAGGTCAGACCGCGAGCAGTTCATCACCGTGAAGGTGGAGGACGGGAAGGCGTACAGGGTCTACAAGCAGAGCGGCGACATCACCAGCATGGCTCACGCCGACGGGTACATCATCCTACCCATAGACGTGAGCGTCGTCGAGGAAGGCGAGACAGTAGAAGTCACCCTCCTATACTAGACACGCACCTTTTCACAGGTCTTAAAGCCTCACAGACTTGAAGGGTACCCAGAGATGTTTTCGATGGACTTCGAGCCAGGGGAAGACTACGCCCTGAGGCTGGACGAGGCCGACCCTCTGGCCGGGTACAAAGACAGGTTCTACGGGCTACCGGGCTGCATCTACATGGACGGCAACAGCCTCGGGCTCATGAGCTTCGACGCAGAGAGAACCCTTCTACGGATCATGGACGAATGGAAGAAGCTGGCCATCAGGGGCTGGAGCGGCGCCGAACAGCCCTGGATAGAGTACGCCGAGAGGCTGGGCGAGCTTCAGGCGCCCATCGTCGGCGCAAACCCCGACGAGCTGGTTGTAACGGGAGGCACCACCGTGAACCTCCACGCCCTCGTGGCCACGTTCTACAGGCCCGAGGCAGGGAGACGTAGGATCCTTGCCGATGAGCTGAACTTCCCCAGCGACCTGTACGCGTTGAGCGCCCAGATAAGGCTCAGGGGCGGAGACCCGGACGAGGATCTGGTGCTCGTGAAGAGCAGGGACGGCGTCCTCATCGAGGAAGACGACATTGTCGACGCCATGGGCGGCGATGTGGCTCTGGCGCTGCTGCCCAGCGTCTACTACCGCAGCGGCCAGCTCCTGGACATGGGGAGGCTCACCGAGGAGGCCCACGAAAGGGGGATACTCATCGGCTTCGACTGCAGCCACAGCGTCGGCGTGGTGCCTCACAGCCTCAGCGACTGGGGCGCAGACTTCGCGTTCTGGTGCAACTACAAGTACGTGAACGGGGGCCCAGGGAGCACGGGCAGCCTCTACGTGAACCGTCGCCACTTTGGCGCCATGCCCGGCCTGGCGGGGTGGTTCGGCAACGACAGGAGCACCATGTTCGAGATGCGAACAGAGTTCGACCCGGCGCGGACGGCGGCGGCGTGGCAGATAGGCACAACCACCATGCTCAGCTCGGCTCCCATCGAGGGCAGCCTACAGATGATAGCCGAGGCCGGCATAGGCAACATACGCGAGAAGAGCATCCGCATCACGGGCTACCTCATGTACCTCATAGACGAGATGCTGAGCGGCGAGCCCTACAGCTACGGGGTGGCTACGCCCCGGGAACCTGATAGGAGGGGCGGCCACGTCGGTGTCACCCACGACGACGCCTGGAGGATAAACCAGGCCCTCATAGCCCGCGGCGTCATCCCCGACTTCCGACCCCCAAAAATCATCAGGCTCGCGCCCATACCTCTCTACGTGAGCTACCACGATGTCTGGAAGGTGGCCATGCACCTGAAGGCCGTCATCGACGGCGGTGAGCATGACGCGTTCAGCGACGACAGGAGCACGGTCACTTAGCCTCTTTTCCATGTATCTCGCTATAAGCGTATTTGGGGATGTTTCCGGGCTTTTTAATCGCCCCCAAACCGGGGGCCCCATCTTGTTTCGTGGGGAGAAGTGTTGTTAGAAGGTGGGCCACCAGCTTTCACGGTTTCGCGAAGCCGAAGACATCACTAATGCCGTAAACGGAGCGTGGTTTAACTTCCGAGTTCGGAATGGGTTCGGGTGGGTCCCACGCCCTTTGGCCGGTTACCCATTTATTCGCCTCAAGGCTTTTCTTTAAACGTTTCGGTCAAAACGAAGTCCACGACCCAGACCACTTGGTCCGGGTCCCAGTCCCCGTATATCCCGGCCCAGGCCTCCTTGAACTCGTCAACGCTGTCGAATCCCTCCTTCCTGACGTCGCCGGGGGTAACGTCGCCCAGGCGCTGCGTGCGTAGGTCGGTGACGGTGATGCGGGTCTGGAGCCAGCTGTACCCCTTCCTGAGCCGGTACTCGCCGCCCACCTTGACGTTGGGGCGGCGCTTTCTTCTTGTCTGCGTCTTCTCGCCGCCGAGGACTTTGATGAGCAACGGTCTCTTGAAGAGAAGGGTCACTAAGGGATCATTCCGTGTCTGTACCCGTTTATGGTTTGTGTGGCTGGGGGTAGATTTATATGGTGAAAAAGGGTGCCTTGTTTTTGGCGGGGCCGTGGTCTAGTGGCTATGACGTTGGGCTCCAGAAAGTACAACAGGCTTGACTGACCCTCCGGGGGATGAAGAGTTTCTGGAGCGGGGAAACCCAAATGTCGAGGGTTCAAGTCCTTCCGGCCCCACCACCCCTAAAAGGTGTTTTTCCAAGCAATTCGGCCTGTTTCTTGCGGTCCAATCGGTCCCGCCTTTTTTCATGAACAGGATGGGTTCGGGTTTCGTTCTGGAGGAGATGTTATTTACATTTCTCGGGTTTATGAAGGTGATCTGTTATGCGTTCGTTGACTGACGAGGTAGTCGGTTTTCTACTAGACGGAGGCTCTCCTCCGCGTGATGTGAGGGCAAAAGCGGTGGAGCACATCGTCGACGGCATCGCCGTGATGCTGGCCGGGTCTAGGACCGACTGCGCCGGTAGGCTCGTGGAATATGTCAAGGACCGGGGTGGGAAGCCCACCGCCACCGTCATAGGCTTCGGCTTCAAGTCGAGTCCCTCGGACGCGGCGTTGGTGAACGGCACCAGCGGCCACGCCGATGACTACGATGACACCCAGCTCTCGACGTCGCCGAGCAGAATATACGGCCTCATGACCCACCCAACCGTTCCCGTGTTGGCTGCTGCCCTAGCCGTGGGGGAGGCCGTGGAGTGTTCCGGCGGCGAACTCTTGGACGCCTTCGTAGCGGGCTTCGAGGTGGAGTGCAAGATAGCGGAGACCATTAAACCCGATCACTACAGGCGGGGGTTCCACTCCACGGGGACGATAGGCGCCTTCGGGGCTTTCGCCGCCTCGGGGAGGCTCCTGGGGCTAGGCGAGCCGGAGCTGCGGCATGCTCTCGGCATCACGGCCAGCCTCACCGCGGGCATCCGGGTGAACTTCGGGACCATGACCAAGCCGTTGCACGCCGGGATGGCGGCATCCAACGGGGTGACCGCCAGCATGCTCGCGATGCGGGGTTTCACCGCGGACGAGAACGCCTTGGATGGGCGGTGGGGTTTCCTGGAGATCCTGGGCCACGGCTCCGATCTAGAGTTTATGGCGGGGAGGATGGGAAATCCCTATGCCTTGGTCCACCCCGGCGCCACCTTCAAGATGTATCCATGTGGGTGTCTTGGCCAACCCTCCATGGACGCCATGCTTGATATCGTGCTTGAGGAGGATCTGAAGCCTGAGGAGGTGAGGGAGATCAGGCTGAGGGCTGGGCCGAACATCCTGGAGCCTCTCAGGTACAGCGAGCCAGTCACGGGTCTACAGGCCAAGTTCAGCCTCAACTTTGCTTTTGCCTCCATCCTCCTGAGGAGGCGGGCGGGGCTCCGTGAGTACACCACGGAGTTCGTTACGCGCCCAGACGTTGTGGACGCGATGAGGAGGGTGAGGACGATCCACGACGACGAGATAGCATCCATGGGTGTGGAGAAGATGCGGAGCATCCTAGAGGTGGAGCTCGTGGACGGGCGGGTCATCAGGAGGACGGCGGAGGAGTACCGGGGGACCCCCGAGAAGCCGTTCATGGGCCACGAGGTGGACCAAAAGTTCATGGAGTGCGCCAGTTTCAAGATGAACGAGGAGAGGGCCCAGGAGGTGCTGCGAGTAATCCGAGGGCTGGAGAAGGCCCCGGGTCTCGGCGACCTGACCCGCCTCCTAGCTGACGGCGGTTGAGTACCTCTGCGCACACTCCCTCCCCGCCGTCATTACCGTAAACTAGGCTAGAAGAAGCCTAGATCAGCGACAAACATGGCTTTTTTACGGGTTTTTATGACGGATCGGCGTCCTTCAATAAACTTATATTCCCATCGCATCTGCCTCTACCCAGAAGCGTGTAGGTTTGGGCTTTAAAGGCACGAATGTAGACGTCTCTCCCTTCTCGCTGAACGAACCCCGCCCGGGTTCCACGCGTGTAGGGGGAGACGAGACGCACTAGGGGTAGGGACAATATGCACGTAGAGAACCTCATCATACTCGTTTCCCTGACCATACTCGTCAGCTACGTAAGCGGCCTCATCTACTCCAAGACCAGGATACCGGACGTCGTCCTGCTCATGGCCTTCGGCGTCCTCATGGGCCCCGTACTCGGCTACGTTGACAAGGGCCTCTTCAACGAGCTGGCGCCCCTCATGAGCGTCATAGCCCTCAGCATAATACTGTTCGAGGCGGGCATCAACGTGGACATAGTGATGCTCCTGGGCTCCATGGGGAAGGCCATGGTGCTCTCCGTCGCCTCCATAATGGGCTCCATACTCCTCATAGGCACCCTCACAGCCTACCTCCTGGCCCCCGAGCTCACGTTCCTCCAGGGCATGCTGCTGGGCGCCATGGTGGGGGGCACAAGCACCGTGGCTGTCTACGGCATAATGAGCAGCATAGGCGACACCCTGCCCAACCTGGACAGCACCCGGGTGCTGCTCACCATGGAGTCCATAGTCTCGGACCCCGTCTGCATTATCTCGTCCATAACCCTCATCAAGATGATTGTGCAGCCCGAGTTCACCGTCCGCGACACCGTGAAGGATCTCCTCACCACGTTCATGCTATCCTCCGCGCTGGGCCTTGCCGTGGCGTCGTCTGGGCC
>Ga0272441_10000877_pt1 | contig 65963 bp, 46 predicted proteins | sample SSMProp6N_FD_193582 | JGI IMG/M metagenome (GOLD analysis project Ga0272441, IMG submission 193582) | Marine sediment archaeal communities from Little Sippewissett salt marsh, Falmouth, MA, United States - SSM-Prop-6N | ecosystem: Environmental > Aquatic > Marine > Wetlands > Sediment ... | reverse complement strand
GCTTGTCGGCGTAGGCGCCGAGGTCGGGGACCTGGAACTTCGCGTGCGGGATCGTGTAGGGCAGGTAGAGCAAGAACGGCCCCCGGCGCTGCTGCCGAACGAAGGACAGGGCCTCGGCCGTCAGCAAGTCGTGCGAGTATTCCTCTTGTTTGCTGTCCGCATTGCCTTCGAGCATGACCTTTTCGTCGTTGCGCCAGAGATGCTCGGGGTAGTAGCTGTGGGCCTGGCGCTGGCAGTTGTATCCGAAGAAGTGGTCGAATCCCTGCTTGTTCGGGTCGCCCTCGGAGCCCGGATAGCCGAGTCCCCACTTGCCGATGCAGGCGGTGGCATAGCCGGCTTTCTTCAGCAGTTTGGGGATCGTCTGCGAGTCGGCGGGGATCGGGACATTGCCCTCGACCGGGAGCGGCTTGTTGTTGCGCACGAAGCAGTGGCCTGTGTGCAGGCCCGTGATCAGTACGCAGCGCGACGGCGCGCACAGGGCCGAGCCGGCATAGTGATCGGTGAAGCGCATGCCCTCGGCGGCTATCCGGTCGAGGTGGGGCGTCTGGATCTCCTGCTGCCCGTAGCAGCCTAAATGCCCATAGCCCAGATCGTCGGCCAGGATGTAGATGATGTTGGGCTTGCTGCTGTCCCGGCCGCGGGCGCCGGAGAGGCAAGGTGACATTACGGCCGCGGCGCCGAAAGAGGCGATGGCCTTGAGGAAATTCCGCCGCTTCATTCTCGTTCGCTCCTGATGCATGATGACGTCTCCACCACTGAAGGTTCGCGATTGCAGAGATAACGACATGCAGCGAATATACCGTATCCGCCGCCGAACGCAAGGCCGCACGTCGGTTCGTGTCCGGCTTGCAGAGTGTCTGCCAGACATCCTGCCCTGCGCGTGGCAGCGTCAAGCGCCAGCTTGGCGATGGTGGACTCCTCCGCCGCGCCTGCCGATACCGGTTTCCCTGGTGTTGCGCCATCGCCAAGGCCTGCGGCCTTGACGCTGCCACCCCCGAGGGCCGGCGCAAGACGGCATCCATGTGTCACAAGATTTGTGCACGTACCCCGGAGACTTCTGTTTCGCAAACGGTGGTCGAAGTCCCGGCGACAGGTTATACTCGCGTGGTTTCATTGAAAGGCGATTCTATGGGTACGCGTCATTTGTTGTTCGTTGTGCTTGCAATGGTTGTGACGTGCCAGCCCTCGTCGTCGGCCGTCGGGAGCGATCTGCTCGAAGGGTTCCGTTATCCGCCTCTGTCGGCCCGACCTTCGGTCTACTGGGTGTGGGTCAACGGTCTGACCGACAAGGCCCGGATGACGCAGGAACTGGAGCAGATGCAGGCTCAGGGCATCGGCGGCGTCTACATCTTCGACGTCGGCGCCCAGGACCCGCAGAAAATCGTTCCGGCCGGGCCCGCTTTCATGGGCCCCGAGTCGCTCGACGCCATCGGGCACGCCGTGCGCGAGGCGACGCGATTGGGCCTGGAGGTCGGGCTGGTGACCTCCAGCAGTTGGAACTGCGGCGGCCCGTGGGTCCCGCCCCGGTACGCCAGCATGGGTCTCTACCATTGCCGGCTCGATGTCACGGGTCCGACCCGCCTGGCCGATCCGCTCCCGATGCCCGCGCTGCCCAAACGCGCGCCGCGCGCCGCCGAGGGCAAGCCGGCGTACGCCCGGGACGTGGCCGTGCTGGCCATCCCGAAACCGAAGCGCCTGCCCGGCCACGAGTTCGTCTTCGAGCTGGCGCCGCCCGGCGTCCACACGATCGACCGCGTCGCTCTCGACAACACGCCCAGTGACAACGAGAAGCGGTACGGCAAGACGCACCTGTTCGCCCGGGACTTTGCCGTCTCTGTGTCCGCCACGACGCCCGATCCCGACGCATTCCAGGAAGTCGTCCGGGACGCGCTCAAGCCATATGCCGAGGCACAAACGTTTCGATTCGAGCGTGTGCGGGCCCGATACGTCCGCCTCGTCGTTCTCTCCGGCCACAATACCCGGTTCGACAGAATCCAGCTTGGCGAGTTCAAAGTCTACTCAAGTGACGGAACGAACGTGGTTTCGGCCTATCATGCCGACGGCAGCAAGACCGCCGCCAGTCTGCTGCATTGCAGCTCCGCGCTGGGGACCGAGACGCAGCGGGACTGGACCGCCGCAAACATCCACGACGGCAAAACGTCTGGGCCCGACGGAAGTTGGGACTCGGGCGGTCCGCCGCCGCTGGTCATCGAGGACCCCGGCGCGGTCGTTGACGTCACGAGCCGCGTGGACGGGAGTGGGCGTCTCGATTGGGACGTGCCCGCCGGCGACTGGACGATCATGCGTTTCGTCTGCGCCAACACCGGTCTGGAGCTGCGGCTGCCCAGCCCCAATTCCGGCGGTTTGGCCATCGACCATTTCAACGCCGAGGCGACCCGGTTCCACTTCAAGTACCTGCTCGACGCGCTGCATCGCGAGCTGGGCGACTTCAAGGACACGGCGCTCAAACAGATGTATGTGTGCAGCTACGAGCTGAGCGGCTCGACATGGACGCCCGACTTCCTGGCTCAATTCCAGCGTCGCCGAGGCTACAACATGGCGGGCTACCTGCCCGTGCTGGCCGGCTGCGTCGTCGGCGGTCACGAGGCCACCGCGCGATTTCGCTACGACTACCGCAAGACGCTCGGCGATCTGCTGGTCGATGCGTTTTACAAGACGGCGACCGAGATGTCCAACGAGCACGGCCTGCTCCTGTGCGCCGAGGCGGGAGGGCCCGGGCCGCCCCTGCATCAGGTCCCCGTCGATGCGCTCAAGGCACTGGGGGCGCTCGACATTCCGCGCGGGGAGTTCTGGAAGGAGCACAATGTCTGGGTTGTCAAAGAGACGGCTTGCGCGGCGCACATCTACGGCAAGAAGCTCGTGGACATGGAGGCGTTCACCAGTTGGCGTCACTGGCAGGACGGTCCGTTCGAGCTCAAGGGCATCGCCGACCGGGCGTTCTGCGGCGGGGCGAACCACTTCACGTTCCACACCGCCGCCCACAACCCCTCGGCGACCGACCGGCCCGGCTGGGTCTATCACGCCGGCACGCACATGAACCCGAGCATCGCCTGGTGGCCCAAGGCAAAGCCCTGGATCGACTATCTGTCACGCTGCTCGTACCTGCTCCAGCAGGGGGTGTTCGTCGCCGACGTCTGCTACTACTACGGCGACCAGGGCTTCAACTTCGTCGGGCCCAAGCACATCGATCCGTCGCTCGGTTACGGCTACGATTACGACGTGACCAACGCCGAGGTCTTGCTCACGCGGATGAGCGTCAAGGGTGGCAAGATTATGTTGCCCGATGGCGTCAGCTACGAGCTTCTCGTCCTGCCCGAGCGCGAGGACATCGACCTCGATGTCTTGAAGAAGATCGAGCAGATGGTCAAGGCCGGCGCCACCGTCGTCGGCCCCAGGCCCACGCGGTCCAACGGCCTGGTGAACGCCGCCGAACGCGACGCCGAGGTCCGCAAGATCGCGGAGCGGTTGTGGGGGCCGTGCGACGCAGCGACGACCCAAGAACACACCTGCGGCAAGGGCAAGGTCGTCTGGGGCAAACCGTTGCGCGAAGTCTTGCAGTCGCGCCGCGTCGGTCCCGATTTCAGCTTCGCGTCACGTCACGCGCCCGACTACGAGATCGACTACATCCACCGCCGCACCGAAGATGCAGATATTTACTTCGTCAGCAACCGGACCGAGCATTCTCAATCGCCCTCGTGCACGTTCCGCATCGCGGGCCGGGTGCCCCAGCTTTGGATGCCTGACACCGGGGAGATTCTCGCATGTGACTTCACCCGCGACGCCGAGGGCAACGCGCGCGTTCGGTTATCGCTTTCGCCTCATGGCAGTGTCTTCGTGGTCTTCCGCGACGTCGACGACCTCGCACAGACGGCCGATGCACCGACGGCGCCCGAGCAGGGGCAGCGGATCGCCGGTCCGTGGCGACTCGAGTTTCCGCCGGGCTGGGGCGCGCCGGCGACGAAGACCCTGGATCGGCTCGTCTCCTGGACGGGTGTCGAGGACGACGGCGTTCGGTACTTCTCCGGCGTCGCGACCTATCGCACGGAATTCGATCTGTCCGAGGCCCAATGTCGCGCGGGCAAGCGACTGTGGCTCGACGTAGGCCGGGTGCGGTTTGTCGCGGAGGTCTATCTCAACGGCGAGAGCTGCGGCATCGTGTGGAAGCCGCCGTATCGCGTGGAGATCACGAACGCGGCCAAACCCGGCGCCAACGAACTCGTCGTCGAGGTGGCCAACACGTGGTCCAATCGCCTCGTCGGCGACGCGCGGACCGAGGGCAAAGATTACTGCCGCACGAACATCGCCAAGTCACTGACCTGGAGCGTGCCCTGGAAGGACACGCCCCTGCTCGAATCGGGTTTGCTGGGCCCCGTCACACTTCTGACTGGCAAAGAACGGGATTGATGGCGTCTATTTGAGAGCGAACGTCAGCGTCGGGTCCAGCGGGTAGCGTCCGAACTGCTCGCCGTAGATGGCGACGCCGCCGGGCAGCGCCTCATCGACCTCCAGGCGGATGACGATGGTGCCGCGCTGGGCGGCCTGGCGCAGGACGCGGTTGGGGATCTCGGCGGTGACGAGGTAGCCGTAGGAGCCGGCCTCGGTGAGCGTATTGTCGCGTTTCTGGGCGTGCCACGAGAGGATGCCGCGATGGTCCGCCGGGTCGTCGGGCAGGTCGAACACGCCAACGACGGTACGGCCGACGCGGATGCGCACGGCGCTGGGGTAGCTCAGCTCATCGGTCATGGGATAGGCGTTGGGGTTCAGGCTCGGATCGTGTGTGCCCTTGCCCAACATGAAATTGCCTTCCTGCTGGCCGGCGCCCTTTGCGTCTTTGCCGAAGAGCTGCTTGGCCGAGAGCTCGGCCCGGAAGCTGGCGACGGCGACGTCCGCGACATCCAGGTCGTCGGGCCAGGGGACGTGGTACTCGAAATATCCCGCGCCGGCGCCGTTGACCTTGAGTCCGTCGAAGACGTTCCACTGCTTGACGGGCCATTCGGCCTTGGCGAAGCTCGCGGGCGCGAAGCGAATCACTTTGAAGCTGCGTCGGCGCTGCGTGATCGTTTCCTGACGCGGCTGCTGCCCGTCGCGCACGACGAACGTGGTGAAGTTCCGCGCGAGCACGGCGCCCGATTTGTCTTCAAGTTGGACGGCCAGGACGGCGACCGCCGGTTCCTCGGGCATCGTCACTTCCAGCGGCTTGAGGGCCGCGCACTTCCAGGGTTTGTAGGGGACGCTGCGCCAGGCGCGGGCGGAGATTCGCTCGCGGCCCAGGCTATCCCATCCACGCAGTGTACCTTTCAGCGTCAGGGCGCCGCCGCCGGCGCGGCCCGTCATGCACGAAAGGTACAGCGGCACTTCGACGCTCGCGCCCGGCTCGACCTCCCGGCACATCGATTCCCCTTCGCCCAGTGCGACGTAGAAGTCCCCGTGCAGGTCGCGCAGGCTCATACCGCCCGCCAGCGCATCCATCCCGGTGAATTTCCGCGAGCGGTCGAAGCGGTAGTAGCCGTTCCACTCGTTGATTACGTCGTGGTGCTCGGTGTAGAGCCAGCCGCAGATTTGCGGATGCCGCCGGAACGCGTCCATCATGATGTGGTAGTCCCAGCTCCAGTCCACGTCGCCCGTGCTGCCTTTGTAGCCCCAGACGTTGCCGCATTCGCTGTTGAGCAGCGGCTCGGTCCCCTGCGTGCGGTCGCCGATGAAGTTCCACTTCGAGCCGGGGTGGGTGTCGCGACAGATCTGGTCCAGGCGTTCGGTCCACCGGTAGCCCGGCAGATAGGCGTGCCAGCTATTGATGTCGGTCAGGACGTGGTCGTGGTTGCAGGGCGAGTTGTCCTCGACGAGCCGGGTCGGGTCCAGGCCCTTGGCCAGGCGCACCATTGAGGCCACCCAGTCCTGCGTCTCGGGCGTGTAGCCCTTCTTGCCCGTGCGCAGGCCCCAGGTCTCGTTGAAGATGACCCAACTAAAGACGCACGGATGGTTGAAGTCGCGTTTGATCATGCCGCGAAGCGCGACCTCCGTTTCGCTGCGCATCTTCTCGTCGGGCTGGCCCCAGCTATTGGGCACGTCGGCCATGATCAGGATGCCGAGCTTGTCGGCCCAGTAGAGCTTGCGCGGGATGCCGATCTTGACGTGAATCCGCTGGCCGTTGAGGCCGATCTGGCGCGACCGCAGGATCTCGTCGCGCATGAACGCGTCGCTGGGGAACGTGTAGAAGCCGTCCGGATGGTAGGCCTGGTCCAGCGCGAGCTTGAGATAGATCGGTTTGTTGTTCAACGCGATGTAGGGATGGTCCGTCCCCGGCAATTTGGCGACGCTGATCTTGCGCATCCCGAAGTACGTGGACACGGTGTCGCTCTGTCCCGGGCCCGAGAGGACGACCTCGGCTTCGTACAGGTACGGGTCCTCCAGCGACCACAGTCTCATCCGTTTGATCGGGACCTCGAGTGTGAGGTCCTGTCTGCCTTTCTCGACGTCCGCCTCGACGACGGTCCGCGCGGCCTCCGCATCGATGCGGAGTGTGAAGGTCATCGCCGCGGGCGCCGGCTGGTCGAACCGGGCCTTGACGGTGACCTTTTTCTCGTCGATGTCCGGGAGGAACTGGACCGTCTCCAGCGCGACCTTCGGTCTGGCTTCGAGATAGACGGTTTGCCAGATGCCTTTTGCCTGGCCGTAGCCCTGTTTGCCGTTGAGCTTGAAGGGATGCTTGGTGTCGTCGACGCGCAGGACGAGGCTCTGGTCGCGGCCCCACTTGACGCAGTCGGTCAGCTCGAATTCGAAGGGCGTGTATCCGCCCTGGAAGACGCCGACCTTGTTGCCGTCGAGCCAGCCGGTAGTGAGCCAGTCGCAGGCGCCCACGACGACGAAGACGCGCTTGCCTTTCCATTCGGCCGGCACGCGAATCGTACGCCGGTACCAGCCGATGTCCGCTTCGCTCTTGACGCTCGAGAGCTTCGAGCCCCACGGAAACGGCACCGTGATCGAGAGCGGGAATTCCGCGTCCGCGCTGGCCCAGTTCTGCTCGGCCCCGACGTTGTCCTTGTCGAATCGGAAATCCCATGTGCCGTTGAGGTTCAGCCATTGGGCTCGTTGAAAGTCGGGCCTGGGATGCTCGGCCAGTGGAATCTCCGCCTGCGCCGAAGAGACGCAGGACAGAACGAGCAGTGAGACAACGGCGAAAAGTGCTTTTTTGCAGGTGCGGTTCATTCGATCATCCTTTCAGGGCAAACAGGCCATCATCGCATATGGCTCCTAAAACGCCACAAGCGTACCCGCTGCCTCTTGCCCTGTCCACCGTCTTGTGCGATGCACTACCCGACAACGACGCAGGCCCGACGGATTCGCTTGGCTCTCGCGGCGGGGTCATTCATCGTTCCCGACGCAAACCGTCGCGGGCGAACGAGTTCCATTCGTCGCGGCGCAGATTGGCTTTGTTTCGCACGATCGGTCGGCGGTTTTGCGCCGGCGGGCGAAGCCCTCAGGCTAACAGGCGTGCCGCGCGGGCGGCGACCAATTGGCAGGGCAGACAGTAGTCGGCGACGCGTTTGCCCGGCGGGAAGGACACCTGTTCGTAGGCCGTCAAGTGTCCCTCGGCCTGGTGATAGGCGACGTGGCCGTACAGGCTCAGGAGAAAGTCATTCTTGCGTCCCAGCGCCCACAGGCCATAGAGATAGTCTGCCAGGGGCCAGTCGTCCAGTCGTTCGGCGAACCGCGTCATGCCGCAGAACTGCCCGCCGGCCGATAGACGCGCCGCGACGATTCGGTTGGCCATGTCGGGCGGAAGCAGGCCGCTGGAGAGCAGTTCCGGCCAGTAGCGGTAGTTCGTATACGACGATTCCCTCGTTCCCGTCAGGCAACTCGGCCGCTCCACGGGCGCCACTTGCGCCGGAAGCCACCAGTCGGCGGGATCGGCGGGCCACGTCCTGCGGATCGCGGCAAGCGTGTCCTGCGCCAACGCGGCGCACGTCTTCCGTATGGTGCGCGGTGTCGTGGTCGGCGCGGCCTTCCGACGCTCGCAGAGGTCGGCCCAGCGTCGCAGCCCTTTGACGACCCACGCATTGTTGTGGAAGTACCTGCCGACCTCTTTTCGCGTGTCGGCTTCGGGCGATCCGGAGATCAGGCCATCGTCTTTCGCTGCGGCGGCCCGCAGGCGCAGGAGGTATTCGGCGATGCGGTCGAGGGCGGCGTATCCGTCGGCCCACCAGCGCGCCGGACCGGCCCGTTCTTCCAGCAGCGCCGCGGTGTGGAGGAGTTGGCCGTATTCGGCGATGGAGGGCCCGTAGTAGTTGATCGTCCCGTCCTCTCGTACGAAATGCTCGAGCCAGTAGTGAAACAGTTGAGCCGCGCGGTCGTTGACGCCCCAGGCCGACAGGGCATCCACGGCGGCGATGATCGTCGGCGGGAAGCCGTCGTGCCGGTTGTCGGCGTAAGCGCCGACGCCGTACTTCGGATGATCCTCGCGAAAGGTCGCGTCGATGTGGGCCAGGCCCGTCTTGACCGACAGGTCCAGGAAGGGATGTCCCGTACGGACGGGCGGATTCGTGCGGAGCTTCTTCACGTTTTCGGCAATCAGCTCGGGTTCGAAGGCGGGTTTCCCGGTCGTGCGGGGAAACAGCGACAGAATGTGATCCAGGTCGGCGGCGCCGGCGATCCGTTCGCGCACGGGGTCTTGGCGTATTCGTTTCCAATCGGTCTGCTGCGCGGCGCCGGCGCGGCCCGTGGCGAACCCGGAAGGTATTGCCACGCCTGCGATGATGGAGCAGGTCGTTGCTATAAAGTCGCGTCGCGTTGTTTTTCGTACTGGCATTGCTTTGCTCCTTGTGGCATGGGGACGCCGTGTTGGCTTTGCTTGCGGTCAGGCGAGCGGTTCGTAGAAATGTTCGGGGCGCTCGCCGAGGGTGTTGGTCAGGGTGCCGAGGCGTTCGATGGTGGCGTCGATTCGGTCGCCGGCTTTGAGGAAGTTTCCGGTGGCCACGCCGACGCCGGAGGGGGTTCCGGTGGAGATGACGTCACCCGGCTCGAGCGTCATGAGGTGGCTCAGGAACGAGACGACGTCGGCGACCGGGTAGATCATCTGGGCGGTGCTGGCGTCCTGGCGGGTTTCGCCGTTGACCTGCAGCGACATCTTGAGGTTCTGGACGTTGGGGATTTCGTCTTTGGTGACCAGGTGCGGGCCCATGGGGCAGAAGCCGTCGGCCCACTTGCCGCTGAGCCAGTCGTAGAAGTCGTCCCAGGGTCGCTCCTGACGGCCCTTGGTGAATGTCACGCTGCGGGCGGAGACGTCATTGGCGATGGTGTAGCCGGCGACGTAGTCGAGGGCGTCGGCGGCGTCGATGTATTTGCCCTTTTTGCCGATGACGACGGCCAGCTCGAGTTCGTAGTCGATCTGCTCGCTGTACTCGGGCCAGGGGATCGTTTCGCCCGGACCGGCGACGACGGTGGGGGGCATGAGAAACGGCCGTGGTGTGGTCGTTTGGCGGGGCGAATCGGAGAGACCCAGCTTGTAGCCGTGGTGAACCGAGGCTTCTTTGATGTGCGCGCTGTAGTTGCCCGCCAGGGCGAGGATTTTGTTCGGTCGCGGTATGGGCGCGAGCAGGCGCACCGAATCGGCGGGAATCGCCTGCGGCGCGGATTCGACGGCTTTGCGGATTGCATCGAGGCACGAATGGCCCCGTTCGAGCATTTCCATTACGGTTCGCGGCGGATTCGAACTCGTCCAGGCCGACGGAATGTCCACGATGCCGGCTTCGGTCAGCACGCCCCACGAGACGGCCTTATTACTGCAATAGGTCACCAGCTTCACGTTCGTATGTCTCCTGAACATAAATGATCGTCTGTCAGACGCGGATCGGAAGCGCCCTTAGCGCTACAGAACTCTGTCATCCTGAGCCGTACGATCCGTATTCTACCGGCTCTCGCCGGTAAGACAAGGGCGGGGTTCGACGGGCGATGTCACGTCCTGAAAAATCGCCCCTGGCGCCAGTGGCAGGATGGGTATCGTGACTGCTGCGCCAAAAACGCAGTTTGTCGGTAACGTCGGCAACTTTCTTTTCCGTCAGAGTGTGCGTAGCGCGGTCAAAAACCGCGTTTTCTTGGCGTTGCCCAGGGACGCCGGCATTTTGTTCAAGGCAAGCTGAGGCCCGGTCCGATGACACTGATACCGGCGGTGGCGTACATCGACCGATAAAACTCAAAGTCAGGTTGCCATATTGAGGATTGCTCAAGGATGACACTGAAGGAGATTCTGACCGGGACCGGTAGTTGGCTGCGGGCGCATCGTTACGAGGAAGTGAATCCGTGCGGGCCTGCGCTGGATGATGACGGTCTTCTGATGTCGACGATGGACCGGGACACAGGGTTTGGCGGACGCGCCAGCAACGCGGGACACGACCCGGTGGTGGTCAACAGCGTGACCTCGCTGGAGCGGCGCGAGTCGACCGAGACGCTGGCGGAGGGCTTCAACCAGCTCGTCGATCAGCTTGCTCGCATCAACGAGCACTTGAATCAGCAACTCACTCAGCACGAAGAACTTATGAGCCGGGTGCGGCTTCTTCCGGAGCAGTTGGAGAGCTTTCCGGCGGCGGTGGAGAACCAGCGGGTGCTGGCGGGCGAGCTGTTGGAGCAGCTCAAGAGCACGGCGGCGAAGGACCACCAATTCATCGAGGCCGTGGAGCGCATCCCGGCCGAGACGACCAAGCAAACCGACACGCTGACCACGATCAACCACCAGCTCGCCGCAGCCGCCGAGACCGACGTGCAGTTTGCCGAGAGCTTCAACAAGTTCAAGGACACCCTGGAGCGGCTCAACCACAATACCGTCAGCAACACCGAAGGCATTTTGCAGATGAGCAAGACCTTCGCCGCGAGCGACCGCTACCTCAAGTACGTGGTCTCCAAGCTCAACAAGCGGTACGCCTGGACCTTCGCGATGGCGTTAAGTGTCTGTACGGCGGTGATTTCCGCGCTGATTGGGATCATTTTCTACCTGGCCCGGTAGGAGAGGTGGATCGGAGGCCCTTCATTATCGGTCGCGCCACGCGTGCGCGCCGTCCCCAACAGCATGTTTTCTGAATTTCCTTGCGGTTATTGTCGATAGGGACGATAATAGGTCCGTTTTCGACGCGGCGCGGGGACATCCGTGTTCGTACGTGTGGCGCGGCGACGGATGGGTCGAAGGCAATCCGGAAGGAAGGGTGGAGCAAGCTCGGCCTTTTCCTATTGTGCGTCGTCGCGGTTCGACTGTGGTTGGACGTGAAAGTTGCCCAATGCCCTATAGCAGCATGACATTGAAGGATGTGGCTCGGATGCTCGGGGCCGATATGCGCCGATTGGAGCGCATGGCCGGGCGGGGCGAGATCCCTTGTCAGAAGATCGGGGGCCGGTTTCGCTTCAACCGGGCGGCGATCACGCAGTGGCTGCAACAGACGATGACCACGATGGACGGCGGCAATCTGGCCCAGGTGGACGCGGGCATGATCGCGCATCGGAAGGCTCGCCGGGATGAGGCTGTCGTCGGCCCGCTGCTGCGGAGCGAAGCGGTCACCGCCAATTTGGAGTCACGCACGAAGAACAGTACGCTGCGGGCGCTCGTGGCGCTGGCCGAGCGGACGGGGCTGGTCTATGACGCGCCGGAAATCGTGCAAGCCGTGCTGCATCGGGAGCAGTTGTGCAGCACCGCCATGCCGGGCGGGATCGCGATCCCGCACCCCCAGCGTCCGTTGCCTTATGCTGTGGCCGAGCCGATCCTGGTGGTGGCGCGGACGTGCCAGGGAATTGTCTTCGGGGCCCCCGACGGCCGGTTGAGCCAACTGTTCTTCCTGACCGTCTCCCAGGACGACCGTTATCACGTGCACGTCCTGGCCCGCCTGTGTCGCATCCTCCACTACGAGCCTCTCATCGAGCAATTGCAGTACGCCGAGACGGCCGAAGAAATGATCGAGCTGATCCGCCAGCGCGAGCTGAAAATCATCTCCCAATCCGCGTAAGCCGGCGTTCCCGGCGCCGCGGGCGCGCAGGCAAAAAGGAACGTATTCCCTGCTGCCGGTATTTCCGCGGTTTGCGCGGGTATCCCCGCATGTAAGTGGTAGTGTCGAGCGCCAGCCTGGCGGCCTTGAAGCTGCCTTGCCGAGTTGTAATCCCATGAAAGGCTGCCTCCGGTAGAGTTCTCTGGTATGATTGAGGACAAGAAAGGAGGCAGAGTTGTAGGATGGGCAACCTGTTGCCCATGCTGATTCTTTGTTTGCAGTATCAGACACAGGAGATGTTGATGAGGTATTTGCAGCGGGTTTGCGTTGTGGGGATGGTTGTTTTGGGTTGGGGGGCCGGCGAGGTCGGCTGGGCCGCTGCGAAGGTGCCCGGTATTTCGGTCCGGTTGGGCTCGGCGCACGTCGAGAGCGACGGGGATACTCTGGTGGCCAGCACGGGCGCGATGGAGCGGCGATGGTGGTGGACCGACGCGGGGTTTGTCACGACGGCTCTGGAGGAGCTGGGGACGGGCCGGCGGTGGGTGACGAAGCCGTCTTCACTGCGGTGCGACTGGAGTTTTCCGGGACTGATCGCCGATGATGCGCGGGCCGAGTTGATCTCACTGACGGCGGAGCGATCCGACGACGCGGGGTTTACCACGCCGCATTTGAGACTGTGTGCCGAGATTCGCTACGCGCAAACGCATGTGGTCGTGCGGCACATCGTCTGGGTCTATCCCGATGCGCCGGGCCTGCGCACGCAGGTTCAAGTCAAGGCCGAGGAAGGCTACGTCGCGCCGAAGACCAGGAGCGGGCGGGCGGAATTCCTGCCGGTGCCGACCGCCGGATTAAAAAAGCGGGCCGTCGGGTACTTCAACGACACCCAACATCGCAACCGAGCGGAGACCGAAATCCTTCGCGAGGAGCCGGTGACGGACGGCACGGTGGACTGGGCCAGCATCCTGAGCCTCGAGGGAGCCGAAGGCGGCGTTCTGCTCGTCAAAGAATCGCACAAGTGCGTCAACCAAAAGGGCGTCGATACCGGCGCGTTCGAGATTTCCAAGGCTGGCGTCGCCTCGACCGGATGGGGGCTTTCGCCCGAGGACATTACGGAGGATCGCTTCCGGGGCGTCTGGGCGCATTGGGTGGTGGTGTATTCGGGCGGCGAGGCCGAGCGTCTGCTGGCGCTGAAGCAGTTCGATCGCATTCGCTATCCGATCGACCCGGAGCGTGACATGTACATCCTGGCCAACACGTGGGGCAGCACGGCGGTGAAGCGCAACGCGCAGATTCAGGCCCGCGAAGACAACGTGCTGGCGGAGATCGAGAGCCAGGCGGACTTGGGCATCGACGTTCAGCAGATCGACGACGGGTGGCAGGGCTTCGACTACGACAGTTGGCGTCCGGTCCCATCCAACGCGCTGCGGCCGGCCGATGCGGCCTACTCGATCTATGAAAGTGACATGTATCCCGTCTATCCGGAGGGCTGGAAGAACGTCCGTGCGGCTGCTCGGCGGCGTGGCGTCAAGCTCGGACTATGGGCCGCCTGGGGCATCTCGACGGACGAGCTGATCCGGAACCAGCGGGAGGGAGATTTTCGCTATTTCAAGGTTGATTTCGCCCGGCTCAACACGCTCGACAAGATCGAAGCGCTGACGGGCAAGGCCCGCGCGTTGATCGAGGCCAGCGGGCATACGGTTCGGATCAACTGGGACGTGACCGAGAACGCGCCGCGCGTGGGCTATTTCTTCGGTCGGGAGTACGGGAACATCTACCTGGAGAACCGCAAGCCCATCCGGCCCGAGCAGGTGGTCTACGTCCCCTACCTCGTTCTGCGCGACGCCTGGCAGGTGGCCCGATACCTGAATCTGAACAAGTTCCAGGTCACCGTGCAGAACGCCGACCGCGTCAATCGAAACGTGAGTGACGCCTGGAAACACTCGCACGCCTACTGCGTGGCTCAGACCTTGATGAGCGCGCCGATCTTTTTCCAGGAGACGCATTATTACACCAACGCGGCCCGCGCGGAGATTCGCTCGTTGCTGACGCTGTACAAACGCCATCGCGCCGAGCTGTTCCGGGGCTACGTCTTTCCCCTCGGCGAGAAGCCCGACAACCGGAGCTGGTCGGGCTTCCAGAACCACAATCCCGAGACCGGCGCGGGTTACCTGCTGATCTTTCGGCAGATCGAAAACACCGAGCCGGTCAAAGACCTCCGGTTGCATTTCCTGGCCGGCCGGGCGGTGACGCTGACCGAGCTTCGTAGCGGCCGGCCCCACACGCTGCGGCCGGACAGCAACGGGACCGCTTCTTTTGAGATAGAAAAAGCGGGGCACTTCCTGTATTATCGCTACAAGATGCAGTAGCGGCGGATCCGGGAGGGGGAATGGCAAACAGTTGAAGAAGGGAGACAGGCATGAATCGACGTGAGTTTTCCAAGTGCGTGTTGGCCGCGGGCGCTGGTTTGGGTGTGAACGTGACGTCGGCTGGCGAGACGAGCGGAGACTATTACCACGAACCTGGCAAAAAGCTGCCGATTCGGAAGTTCGACGTGGTGGTGGCCGGCGCGGGGACGGCGGGCGTCGTCACGGCCCTGGCCGCGGCCCGGCAGGGGGCCAGGACCGCTCTGATCGAGGTCAAGGGCTATCCGGGCGGAACCGTCACTGAAGGCGGCACCGCTCTGCACAGCTTCTACAATCTCTGGAAGGCCTTCGACGTCGAGAGACGCCAGGTCGTCCGCGGCATCCCGCAGGAAATCATCGACCGCCTGATGAAGGTCGGCGCCTGCTCGGGCCACGCCGAGATGTCCAAGGGCTACAATTACGATTCGGTCTGCACCTGCATCGACACGGAGCTGTACAAGCTCGTTACGTTCGAGATGCTCGTCGAGGCGGGCGTGCACGTCTTCGTCAATACGATGCTGGTCGGCGCCGTCATGGATGGTGCTCGCATACGCGGGGCGGTGGTCGAGAGCCGCTCGGGGCGCGAGGCCTTCTACGGCAAGTGTTTTGTGGACTGCACCGCTTACGGTGACCTGGCTGCCTATGCCGGCGCCAGCTTCACCGAGCCCAACGACTACCCGGTCGTCAACAGCATCGGCGTGGCCAACGTCAGCGTGGAGAAGCTCTATGATTATCTCAACCGGCATGACGCCGTGACGCAGCTCGCGCGGGGCATGCGCAGCGGGCAGGACAACCAGATCGTGCGCATCCAGGGATCCCTGGCCAACGTGTCGCGCGATTTCCACGAGGAGGCGCGCAAAATCGGCATGTCCATGGTCACGACCACCGTCCACGACAACTACTGGATGTTCATCAAGTTGAACTTCAAGATGCCGGTCAGCCCGACGAACCGCGACGCCGTGACCAGGGCCGAACTGGAGCTGCGCCAGCGTCAGTACCGCGCCGTGGAGCTGTTCCGGAAGTACGTCCCCGGTTGCGAGAAGGCGTTCATGGCGCGCACCAGTCCCAAGCTGTGCATTCGCCGCGGGCGGCTGATCCAGTGCGACTACGACATCACGCATGAAGACGTCATCGAAGGGCGGCATTTCGACGACGAGGTTATGGTCTACGGTTTCCACGATTCGGCTCCGCATCTGCAGGTCAAGGACGGCGGCACCTATGGCTTTCCCTATAAGGCCCAGCGGGTCGCGGGCATCGAGAACTTGCTGGCGGCCGGCATGCTGATCACCTCCGACCACCGGGCCCACATGTCCACGCGAAACACCGTCTGCTGCATGGGCCAGGGCCAGGGCGCCGGCACCGCTGCGGCTCTTTGCGCGGCGAAGAAGTGCGGAACGCGCGACCTGCGGTACGGCGAGCTGCGCGATGCCCTCAACAAGGGCGGTGTGTACTTCGAGGCGTAATCGCGCCGCTGTGGTTTGTTTCGTTCCGAGCGCCGGCGGTACGCCTGCCAATCGCGGCGGCACTTTTGTTGGCACGAATTGCTAATACCCGCCGCATATCTTTCCGACATTGAGTGGGGCCCGGTCTCCCCGTTGGGGACGGGGTCTGATGGCAAAGCATGGTTTTCGGACGGTGACAAAGGCGTCTCGCAGTGCACAGGTGATACAGATGGAAAAAGGCAGCACCAAAGAGTATTCTCGCGTTTCCGTGGCCTGGTTCGTTCTCGTTTGTTTCTTTGTTTCCGGCCTGACGGGGCTGATCTATGAGCTGCTTTGGACGAGGATGATCACGAAGATTATCGGCGGCGCCCCCTTCGCCGTCAGCATCGTGCTGACGGTTTTCATGGGGGGGCTCGGCGTGGGCAGCTACGTGGCCAGCCGCACCATCGACCGCGTTAAGGAGCCGATGAAGCTGGTGAGGCTCTACGGCCTGCTGGAGTTGGCCATCGGTGGCTATTGTGTCGTTCTGCCCTTGCTGCTGCTGGGTTTCAAGCCGCTCTACGTGGTCCTCTACAACCGGCTGTTCGAGCACTTCATGCTCTATAGCTTCCTGACGTTCGCGGGATGCAGCCTGCTGCTGGTGGTCCCGGTGATCTGCATGGGGGCGACGCTGCCGATCCTGTGTCGTTTCTACGTCGCGCGTCTGTCGCACGTAGGCAGTCACACGGGCCTGTTATACGGACTCAACACGATCGGGGCCGCGCTGGGCGCGTTGCTGTGCGGCTTCTGGCTGATCGATCTTTTGGGCATGCAGGGCGCGCTGCTGGTGGCGGTGCTGACCAACGCTGTCATCGGCTTCTCGTGCGTGGGATTGAGCTGCAAGGTCAAACTGCCTGCGGCCGCTCCGGGCGAACCTGCGCCCGCCGAAAGCGCACCGGTCCAACACACGTCGTATCCCGCCGCCGTGGTGATCGCAGCGCTGGTGGCCTTCGCGGTCTCGGGCTTCTGCTCCATGTCCTACGAGGTCATTTGGACGAAGCTGCTGGGATTGATCGTGGGGCCCACCACCTATTCGTTTACCATCGTGCTGGTGACGTTCATTACCTGCCTGGCGCTGGGCAGTATGCTCTTCGGCTGGCTCGGGGACAAGACGAAGAGGCCCGTCCAGCTCTTGCTGTACACGCAATTGTGTGCGGCCCTGCTAGCTCTTCTCGTCAGCCAGATCTTCGGCAACAGCCAGATCTTCTACACGAAGCTGTTGTGGTTCTCGAAAGACAGCTTCATGCTCATGCATCTGCTCAAGGCCGGTTCGTTGTTCGCCTTCATGCTGCTGCCCACCCTCTGCCTGGGCGCCACGTTTCCCCTGGTCAGCAAGATCTGCACGCAGTCGGTGGCGAAGGTTGGTCACACCATTGGCGTGGCCTACGCGATCAACACCGTCGGGGCGGTCCTGGGGTCGTTCTGTGCGGGCTTTGTCTTGATCCCCTGGATCGGCAAAGAAAGGGGCCTGAGTCTCGTCGTGGCCATCCAGTTGTTGAACTGTCTGGCGATTGCGGTCGTCGTTCTGCGGCAGCAGAAGCGGACCGCTCTGAAGCTCGCGTCGCTGGCGGTTCCGGCGCTGGCGGGGCTCGTTTTGTGCCTGTACTGGCCGCACTGGGACCGGTATCTGCTGGCCAAGGGCAAGTATCATCGCTTCGATCAGGTCAATGTGGATATTGCCGGCATCGGCTGGTGGGAGGCCCTCACCGGCGGGTCCGACCTGTTCCTGGAGGCCGAACACGACAAGCTGGTGTATTACGGTGATGGGATCGGCGGTTTCACCACGGTGCTCGAGCAGCCGCGACCGTTTGGGGGCAACGAGTACGTCATGGCCAACAGCGGCAAGCCCGACGCCTCCTCCCACGGCGACATGATGACGCAGACGCTCTCGGCCCATTTCCCCATGCTGTTTCATCCGAATCCCAAAAGCGTGATGGTCCTGGGGCTGGCCAGCGGCGTCACCGCCGGCGAGGTCCTGTACTACCCGATCGATCGGCTCGACGTCATCGACATCAGCTATCAGGTCGTTGAGGGCAGCGACTACTTCATTCCCTGGAACAACGACGTTCTGGCCCATCCCAAGACCCACTTGATCATCCAGGACGGGCGGGCCCACCTGGAGCTGACCCATCAGAAGTACGACGTCATCATTTCCGAGCCTTCCAATCCCTGGATGGCGGGTCTGGCGACGTTGTTTACGCAGGAGTTCTTCACGCTGGCCCGCGACCGGCTCAACGACGACGGCATCTTCGTGCAGTTCATGCATGCGTATCAGATGGACTGGTCCAACTTCTCGCTGATCGGGCGGACCTTCACCGAGGTCTTCCCCCAGAGCCTTCTGGTGACGACCAATCCGTCCAGAATCGGGCTCGACTATCTGCTGGTGGGTTTCAAAGGGGACAGGAAGCTCGATCTCCAATGCGCGCGAGAGAAGCTGAGCTGCGCGGCGCAATCGAAGAACGCCACGATTCGCGATCCGCGGATTCTGTACCGGCTCCTGATCACCGAGGATTTGTCCCGGCTCTATGGTGACGGCCCGGTCAATACCGACAACCACCCCCGCCTGGAATTCGCCGCACCCAAGCTGATGTATCGAATCGAGAAGACGATCCTGGAGCGGACCCAACAGGCTGCGTGGTTCAGTCGCGAAACACAGCAGATTCTCGATAGCATGAGAACCGATGTCGAGGCCCAGCTCGATTTTGCCGCCTACGCTTTGTCGGTGTATGTGCCGTTTCCCAAGATGGTCGATCTCTTCAACAGCACGGTCGAACAGGAGCAGCGGTTCTTCAAAATGATGGAGACGTACGCGGCGCACAACGCGGTGGACTCCGAGGTGTTCAGCAATCCCGATCTGGCCCGGCGCTGCCGGCTTATCCAGATCGAGACGCTGAAGAAGAACCTGGACCAGATGCCGGACAAGGGTCTTTCCGCTTCGTATCTGGCCAGTCTTTATTCGGAGATGGGGTACGTTGAGGCCTCGGTCACGTACTATCGGCAGGCGCTGGATCTCAAGCCCGACTGGGTCGTGGTGATGAACAATCTGGCTTGGCGTCTGGCGATCTTCCCGGAGGCGACGTTCTTCGATCCGCAGGAGGCGGTCCGCTTGGCCGAGGAGGCCTGCCGGCGGACGCGACGCCGCGAGCCCAATTTCCTGGACACGCTGGCCACCGCCTACGCCGCAGCGGGAGACTTCGAGAAGGCCGTGGCCGCCGCCGACGAGGCGATGGCTCTGGCCGTCGAACGCCGCGACGACGCCCTGGCCGGGGGCATCCAGGACCACCTGCGCCTCTACCGCGCCGAGCGTCCCTACGCCGAACGCCTCCCGTCCGTCTTTTCGCGCTGACACGGGGAGAGGACGGCGATAGAATGCCGTCTTGCCGGCGGCCAGGATGTGTCAGACGGTATGGAGAACGTGATCGACGATGAAAGACGGAGACGGATCGGGAATGGTTTATTCGACGGCCCATGGGCGGATGTGTCCGCGGTGCGGCCGGCCTGTGGCGCAGTGCGTATGTCGCGAGGAGGCGGCCGCCGTTCCGCTCGGCGACGGTGTTGTGAGAGTCGGGCGGGAAACCAAGGGGCGAAAGGGTAAGGGCGTGACCGTCATTACCGGCTTGCCGCTCAATGCCAACAATCTACGCAAGCTGGCCAAACAGCTCAAGCGAAAGTGTGGGGCCGGCGGGACCGTCAAGGACGGCACGATCGAGATTCAGGGCGACCACCGCGAGACGCTGCTGGAAGAGCTCCGCAAAGAAGGCTACACGCCCAAACGCAGCGGCGGATAGATTCGTGCCGTATTTCCGAAATCGTGCGAGGATGAGATTGCTTCGCTCCGCTGGCAATGACACATTGTGCCTGAGTGCGTCATTGCGAGGAGCGTAGCGACGAAGCAATCTCCTCCTCAGAGGCGCGAAACTTGCGAAATAGGGTATTGGGCGCGGCGTCGCGCGGCGCCTATAACGGCAGGTCGCGGCGGTGCCACATGACGGCGCCGGCGGTGAGGGCGACGATGAGCGTGCCGGCCAGCACGCTGATGTCGTCCAGAGGCCAGCCGACCCAGAGCTTGGGAGCTTTGACGTAGTTGAACAGCGTGATGTGTCTGAGGAAATACATGCGAGGCCACAACTGGCAGAGGATCCAGGCGAAATAGTTGACGACCAGGAATGCCGCCGTGACGCCGACGGCCATGTTGCGCCCTCGAAACGAGGCTGCCGCCAGCAGCGCGACCGCCCCGACCGCGCTGGCCAGCAATCCGCCGTTGGTCGCGATGCGGAAGAACAGACGCAGCGGGATCGGCTCGCCGAAATCGTAGATATTCACCGCCGTGACCGTCCCGAGGAACATCACCATCGCCAGGGCGAACATGCCCGCGATGGTCAGGAAACCGGCGCAGATATAGACCTGCATCTTCGTGATCGGCCGGCTCAGGATCAGCTCCATGGTTCCCTTTTGCACCTCGCCGGCCAGAAAACCCGTCGGCACGCCCACGGCAAAAAGCATGTACAAAAACAGCACGAACGGGTGCTGATAGCCGATGGCGATCAAGCCCGGCGTTCTGCCCATCTGCACCATTTCGCCGCCGAGGACGATCTTCAGGACCGCCGGGAACATATCGAGGAACTTCAGAAACGCCTTGACGCTCTCGTTGTCGTGGATGATGCCGCAGACCGCGATTTGCATCAGGTAAATCGCCAGTGCGATCCCCGCCCAGACCGGCAGTGTGCGTCGAAACCAGAACCACAGCAGCGTCAGCGGAAAGGGCGGTCGTCCGGTCCTATGCATGAGGGGCCTCCTTGCGAGGCGCCGACGCCGCTTGCTTCTGTGTGGGCGTTCGGTCGATCTCGTAGTACTGGATGAAGGCTTCCTCCAGCGACGTCTGGGGCGTGGCGATGCGATCGACGGGGAACTGTGCGATCCACTTCAATACGGCTTCAGCAGTCCCGTAGTAGGCTAAATGGAGCATGCCCGGTTGTCGCTCGATCACGTGCACGCCGGGCAGCTTCTCGGTTGGTACATCGGGCGCCAGAATGCCATTGGCGAACCAGACCTTCAGGCGTCGCTGTCCCTGCTGCACGATCTTCGATATGGGCGCCAGTTCGACGAGGCGGCCTTCGCGGAGGATGCCGGCCCGGCCGCAAACGGCCGAGATTTCACTCAGATCGTGTGAAGACAACAGGACCGTGGCGCCCGCGTCGGCGGCCTCCCGAATCAGATCCAGCACGATCTGCCGCATGAGCGGGTCCAGCCCGGTGGTGGGCTCGTCGAGGACCAGCACCTCGGGCTGGTGTTGAAACGCATAGAGCACGCCGATCTTCTGGCGATTGCCTTTCGACAGATCGCCCACCCGTCGGTTCAGGTCCAGATCGAGCCTCTCGGCCAGTTGCTCCCGGCGTTTCTTCGAGCCGTCACCGCCTCCCAGCGCGGCCAATACGCTTAGCGAGCGCCGCCCGCGCGGCCAGCCCCAGAGGCGAAATTCGCCCGGCAGGTATCCGATACGGGCATGCTCGGTCCCGCGACCGGCCTTGACCCGCCGGCCCAGGACGCGCACCTGGCCCGAGGTCGGACGCAACAACCCCATGATGCAGCGCAGGGTCGTGGTCTTGCCCGAGCCATTCGGTCCGAGATAGCCGAAGATCTCGCCCGGCGCGATGGCAAAGGTCACGTCCTCGGCCCCCCGGACCGAGCCGTACCACTTTGTCAGCGATCTGACCTCTAATGCCTTCATTGAGCCCCGATCCATAGCTGGCTCTCAACGACTCCTGCGGCGCTTACGTTCATCGAATCCCGAGCCCCACAAGGTAGTCGCGTGTGAGGCGGAAACATTTCCGCTGCGTGCGCTATTTTCGCGGTTGTGCCCGTTTTTGTGGTGTTGTCACTCGGTTCGGCTGGTGATCTCGATCAGGTGGTAGCCGAACTGCGTCTGGACCGGGCCGTGGACCTTGCCGATCTCGTCGCGAAAGACGACTTCGTCGAATTCCGCCACCATCTGGCCCGGCGAAAACGAGCCCAAGTCGCCGCCTTGTTGCCCCGAGGGACACTTCGAGTGCTGTTTTGCGACGTCGGCGAAGTCGCTGCCGGCCTCGATCTGTTTCTTGAGCTCTTCACATTTCTTTGCTGTTTCCACCAAAATGTGACGTGCTGTGGCCTGTGCCATGATGTTCTCCAACGATACCACTGAAAAAAGATGAATAGGGCGAGGCGGCCGACTGCTGCCGCTTCGCGTCAACGTGCTACATCGCCCGGGCGAATTCCGGCCGATACCGGGCTACCCCCGAGATCCCCTGCATCACCACCTCATCGAATATCCGTATCATGAACGCTTCATCCGGGACATCCCACTCGCTGGCGATACCGTAACGACTTGCCGGCTCAAAGTCAAATCGCCGGTAATATTCAGGGTGTCCCAGGACGATGACGAACGGGCAGGGCGTGCTCTGTAGTTGCGCCAGACCCGCCCGGACGAGCGCTGAGCCGATGCCCTTCTTCTGATATTCCGGCAGAACCGCCAGAGGCGCCAGTCCCATGCCCTCGACCGTGCGATTCCTGTCCTCCAGCGTGGCCGGACTAAAGAGGACGTGCCCGACGATACGCCCATCCCTGACCGCCACCAGCGACAGCATCCCGGCGCAATCCCGCCGCAGCGCGTCCACAACGTCCGCCTCCTCCGGCCCGCCAAACGCCTGCAAAAGGACCTCCCGAAGGGCCTGAACGTCCTCCGGCCTCTCCGTGCGAATCTCGTTCATGATGTCCCCTCTGTTCTACGGTCCATCGTGTCCTTCGTCACTCGGTTGGATTCTTCGCCGCATGGCGCGGATGCGATCGTACTGGTAATGGTACCGGCCGTCTGCCTTTTTGTAGCCGATCTGGGTGGAGTAGAACAGATAAAGCCATTTTCCGCCGTCGATTTCCGTGACCAGGGCCTGGGGCACGTGACAGGCGTCGGCGTCCTCGTCGGGGTCGATGAAGTCGAGCCGCCGCCACATGAGGCCGTCGGTCGAGACCGCTTCGCGGAGTTGGCGGCTCTTCCAGCCCGACTCGCCTGGCTTGATCGGGTAGCCGGGCGGATCGGCGAAGCAGTGATACGTATCGCCCACCCTGACGATCTCGGGATTGGGCCAGTTCTCCAGGAGCGGGGCGGCCAGGTCGTGCACGAACGCAAAGTCCCCCGCCCGCGCGAAAGCGCCGCGATTCTCGGCGCAGCCCATGCAGACGCCCTTGCCCGGGACCCAGTAGTCGAACCACAGCTTCCACCTGCCGTCCTCCCGGCGCAGGCAGGGACGATGGAAGTCGCCGATTCGTTCGGGCTCGGGTTTGGGGTGGGCCGTATCGGCGGCGCGGATCAGCAGCGGGGTGGCGGTCTTTTTCCAGTGGATGCCGTCGTTGGAGGTCGCGCCCATGACGCACTGGACCATCGTGGCCGGGTAGCCGGCGGTTTTCTCGAAGTGTTCAGACGTCGCGCTGTAGGCCATGTAGAACGTGCCGTCCTCGAGAACGACCGACGGATCGCCCACGTGCCACGCCTCGTACCAGCGCTCGCTCGCGTGCAGCACGGGCATCCACTTCGACGGATTCATCGTGGCGTCCCAGGTGCCGCCCCGGCTGTAGATCTCCCAGTGCAGCAGGTCCTTTGAGCGGGCGTGAAAGATAGCGTCGCAGCCGGGTACGCCCGGGTTCGTGTGACCGGAAGCCCAGCCGAAGAACCACATTCGGTAGCGGTACTTCCCGGGAGTTTCCACCACGCAGGGCGCGTACATGTTGTCGAAGTTTGTCAGCAGAGAGCGGTCGTTGCGCTGCCAGGTGCCGCGCGAGACCACCACGACATCGTCATCCGGCTTGGTCGCAGAATCCGCACTGGCGCAGCCCCCGGTCGGCCCGAAAGCGGCCGCGACGATCAGTATCAAAACTCGTGTCATTTGACTTGTCCGTCCTTTTGCTGAGCGATGCGTTTTTCGTAGATGCGCGCCAGACCGCCGGTGGCTGTTTCTCGATAGAGGCTGGGCAGGGCCCGGCCGGTCTCCAGAAGAACGGCCACCACGTCATCGAAGGAGATGCGATGCAGTCCGTCCGACAGCAGGGCGAAGCGGGCACAACTCAGGGCCCGCGTGGCCGCGTGTGCGTTGCGCTCGATGCACGGGATTTGTACGAGCCCGCCCACGGGGTCGCAGGTCAGGCCCAGGTGATGTTCCAGTCCCATTTCGGCCGCGTATTCGATCTGTCGGGGTGTGCCGCCCAGCAACTGGGCCGTCGCCGCCGCGGCCATCGCGCAGGCCGTGCCGATTTCCCCCTGGCACCCCACCGCCGCGCCGGAGATCGATCCGTCGGTCTTGACAATGTTGCCGATCAGGCCGGCAGTTGCCAGGGCACGTAAAACTTCTTCCCGGCGGCACGCCAGTTCATCGCCGAGGAAGTAGAGCAGCGCCGGAAGCACGCCGCTGGAGCCGCACGTCGGCGCCGTGACTACCCGCCTGGCGCAGGCGTTCTGTTCGGCTACGGCATAGGCGTAGGCCGCCAGGAGCGCCTCGCTGCGAAAGCCTCCCGTCAGAGCGGCGCTCTTGCGGAAAAACGAGCTGGCCTTGCGGCGTACGCCCAGCCCTCCCGGGATGGCTCCCTCCGTGGCGAGCCCCTCTTCGAGCGATGCGCGCATGGCGCCCCAGATCTCATCGAGGAACGGCCACAGGTCTTCCCCTTCGAACTGTGCCATATATTCCCAGAGTGTCTCGCCGTTGTCCTCGCAGTGGCCCAGGATGGTCGTCAGCGAGCTGATGGGATAGACCTCGGGCGTGTCGGCGTCACTGAGCAACGCGCCTCCGCCCACGCTGTACTCCTCTTGCGTGGCCAGCGTTTGCCCCGATGAGTCCAGCGCCTCCAGGCGAAACCCGTTAGGCCCGAGCGGCAGCTCTTCGGACGGCTTCCAGACGAACTCCACCGCGCGCGGCGCCAATACGTCCGCGATCGCCTTGTCGGTGAAATGCCCTTTTCCGGAGGCCGCCAGTGATCCGTAGAGGACGACGCGAAACGCCGCCGCGTCCGGATGGTCGCGTCCGAAGCGGGTCGCGGCTCGACCCGGCGCCATCGTGTGACTGCTTGACGGGCCGTATCCAATTCGATAAAGATCACGCAGCGTGTTCATGGTTTGCCGCCGTTCAAAGCCTAATCTCCATTTTGCAAAGCTCGGTCATAATCAGTGTCTTCTTCCCACAGGCTTCTGTCGAAAGCCCGGCGGAATTCATTCAGGTCCGCTACTTCGAGGTCGGGAACGACGCCGTCGCGACGCGCGTCCCCGGCGCGGTTGAGCCAGACGGCCTTGATGCCGACCGCTTGCGGGCCGGTCACGTCGGACGTGAGACTGTTGCCGATCATCACGGTCTCATCAGGTGTTGCTTTCAATCGAGACAGCATGATCTCGTAGATGCGCGGGTTCGGTTTTCCCACGCCGACGTCGCCCGAGATGACGATATCGTCGAAATAGCGGGCGATGCCGGCCCCTTCGATCTTCTCCCGCTGCAAGTCCGGAGCGCCGTTGGTGAGCAATCCCAGCCGGTGGGATCGGCCGAAGTGTTCGAGCGTCGGGCGAACGTCGTCATACACGACGTGGAGCTCGCGCCGGTGTACGGGAAACGTCTCGGCCAGCTCGGCGGCGAAGGCCTCGTCATCAACCCCGTGCTCGCGCAGGGCGCCGAGCCACGAGTCTCGGCGGTAGCGGGGGGCCCAGGCGCGGAGGATCTGCAAGCTCTCGTCCCGCCCGTGGAATCGAGCCCACAGGCCCTCCCACGAGCTGATCCCGATCCGCACGCAGTAGTCCCGCGCCGGGGCGTTGTGCCAGATGCTCCGGCAGATTCGCCGCAGTGTTGCGTGCAGAGCCTCCGGATCGATACCGTGCCGCTGCCTGGCCAATTCGCACGTCCGCAGAAACGCCGCCTCGGCCGACGCTTTCTCGACGACAAGCGTATCATCCAAATCGAAGATCAGGGCTTTCGGATTCGCGGCGCACATGCTGTCTCCATCGGTGGGGGCAATCACAATCGGGGGCGACCTCTCATGTTGTCTCCGGCGGTGCCTTGGTCAGGACGACGGCCCGGCTCATGTGGATTTTCCGATGGCCGGCGACGGCGAAACCGCATTCGGTCGCCACGGTCACCGTTCGTTCGAAGTCGTTTTCGTTGACGTGGGCGGTCGGTTCGGCCAGCAACAGGCGGGCCCCCGGCTTGAGCAGACGAAACAGTTCGCGAAAACAGCGGGCCGGGTCTGCGACTTCGTGCATCACGGCGAAGGCCAGGGCAAAGTCGAAGCCGCCTTCGCGGCCCTCGATGCCGAGGGTCTCGTCGCCGCACAGGTGGGTTTTGATGCGATCGGCCAAGCCCGCCCCGGCGGCGCGCTTCTTGAGCGTATCGAGCATGCGCTGCTGTACGTCAACGCAGACGACCTTGCCTTCCGGTGCGACCATCTCCGCCATCGGCAGACTGAAAAAGCCCATCGCGCAGCCAAGGTCGAGAACGGTCATGTTTCGCTCGACGTAAGGCGAGAGAATCCGGGTCGGATTCTGAAACAGCTTCCTGAACCCGCTGGCCAGGAAGTACCCCACCCACACGGGACAACGATGTTGTGCCATATCGGAAGACTCTCTTGTACCTGTAGATACGTATTGGCGTGCCTGACGATCGACAACATGCCGCCGGCGCCGGGGCGATGATACCCGCCACGCGGGCTGTTGGCAATGGCGGAGCTCTGCGCAGCGGCCGGCCCTATGTGCGTGTGTGTGAGAAGATTGTGGCATGCCGGTGGCAGCGTCAAGCGGCAGCTTGGCGATGGGGGAGTTGTCTGCTGCGTGTAACGCCATACGAGCCCCGGGCGTAGGACCATCGCCAAGTCCTTCGGGCTTGACGCTGCCACCCGGCGCTGTCCATGGTCTACAACAATGCTACCCGAAAGACGGTACAGACACCTATATGGCTCTCCGACAGGAAGGGTCGTCGCAGTGGCGCGCGTAGCGGCGCAGGAGATCGCACAGATGCCGCCGGGATGTCCGGGAGGACTGACCCGCCGCGCGGGCGGCCCGGGCGGCAAAATGAAACAGCCGGCGCAGATCCCGGAACGAGGAGCCGGTTGCGCAGAACGTCACGGTGCCGAGATAGGCGTGCAGGTGCCGGTGTGGACCGCGCTGTTCGGCCAGCCAGATGCGCAGCATGCGCTTGACCGTGCCGCTGGGATCAGCGGCAAAACGCGCGAAGTCCGGGTCGCGGTCGGAGACGACCGTGTGCGTGCGCGACCGCAACCAGGCCCGACGCTCCTCAATGTGAAAAAACACCCGTGCCCAAGCCCCCACTGCAAGATCAGATACCGTTTCATACCAGACCGGCCCGCTTCGCGAGCCGGACCGGCGCGTAGTATAATCTACTTATCATTGGAGATGCCACTGTCATATCGGTGAACTGGTCTTTTCTGAGGTGTTATTCTCGCGTATAATCCTATCTGTCCCGGACGGTCGGGCAAAGAAGGAGGCTGGTCATGGGAGCGAAACGACAGGCGTTCACACTCATCGAGCTTCTCGTCGTCATTGCCATCATTGCCTTGCTCATGGCGCTGCTCATGCCCGCCCTGCAGCGCGTCAAGCAGCATGCTTGCGCCGTCGGTTGCCGGTCCAATCTCAAGCAGTGGGGCTTGATCTTCTCGATGTACGCCCACGACAACGACGATCGTTTCCCCGGCTGGCTCGAAACCGTTGAGCCCTGGCCGCAGCAGTTCAAGGAACTCTGGCCCCATCACGAGGACAGCAACGACCTGTTCTACTGTCCCATGGCGAAGAAGCCGCAGAGCGAATTCCTTGGTTCGAGCAACTGGCAACTGGGAAGTACCTTCTCCGCCTGGTCGCTGCGCAGCGGCAGCGCCCGCGTGCGGATCGATTGCAGCTACGGCCTGAACGTTTGGGCCCAGTCCATGCCCGACTCTGAGCCGGACGCTCGCTACTGGCGCGTTTTTCCGGGCAAAGGCGCTGCCTACGTCCCCCTCCTGCTCGACAGCGTCTACTGGTGGTCCTGTCATGCCTCCATCGGTGAGCCGCCTGCACGCGAAGACGCCTGGACCGAGAACACGCTGCCCTGTTGCATGAACCGCCACCACGGTTTCGTCAGCGCCGTCTTCATGGATTTCTCCATTCGACCGGTCGGCCTGAAGGAGCTGTGGACTCTGAAATGGCACCGGGAATTCAACACCCAGGGTTCCTGGACCAGGGCCGGTGGAACTGTGTCCACCGATTGGCCCCAATGGATGAGAGTCTTCAAAGACTACTGAAGCGTCTCGTTCGAGCGGTGGAGGGGACGGTATGCCCGGTTGGATAGATTGCCGGAGGAGGGACTCGAACCCTCACCCTGTTGCCAGGACGGGATTTTGAATCCCGCGCGTCTGCCAATTCCGCCACTCCGGCGACGAAATAGAGAAGTGATTATGGCCGATGGCCGGGCCGCTGTCAATCGTTAATCCCCCGTAAGACAAGGCGCATGCCAAAAAATCGCACATTCGGACGCGATCTGGGGGGCGAGCGTTTTCGAGGCCGCTTCCGCGTTCGCCACGCCGGGTGGCAGCGCCAAGTGCAGCTTGACGATGGCGTCACCGGTTCTGCCCGCCGGTCACGAGATAATAGTGTCCGCTGGTGTGGCGAAGATCTTCTCGCCGAGATGATGGAGCGTCTTGCCCGCCTCGGTCTCGACGAGGAGCCGGCCGTCGAAGGCCCCCTCGGCTACGACGGCGCGGAGGACCCGGGCCAGAATGGCGTCGGCGCGCGGACCGCTCATCGTGTTCTCGACCTTGCACTCGAGGAACCCGACGCACCCCTGCGGCACCAGCGCATCGACCTTCTCCCCGCTGAAGGCCTCGACCGCGAATTTCTCGAACTTGTTCACGTCCCGGCCCGAAACGCTGCCGGCCGTCATGACCAGTTCGCTCTGCGAGCGATGCGGAACCACGGCGATGAACTCGCCTGTGCGGTCGATGTTCTCCCAGGTCCGATGACCCCGGCCGACCATCACCAGCAGCATGGGCGGGTCCTTGCTGGCCGGACAGTTCCAAGCCACCGGTGCCACGTCGTACGTCCCGTCGGCGTTCCGCGTCGACACCAGCACCACCGGCCCATGATTGATCAGCCGATGCGATTGATCCAAACCTATCTCAACGTAAGCATCCTGCATTTGCCCGTCTCCTTGCCCTGGACACAAGAGTCGCGTTTGCCGGCAGAATAGTCCATGATCCGCCCGCGCACAAGAGGTCTCATGGGGCAAGCACCTCAGCGGACGGGAAAAACCTCGCGCCAGACAATGACCGGTGGCACGCGGCCAATGCGCGTGAACACATCCTGGCGAGTGCCGCTTCGCGACGGTTTTAGTCCCATTCGACAACGTAGACGCCGGGTTGGATGAGACGCCGGAATTCGCTGGAGTCTTCGCGCACCTCGATCGTACCGGTTTCGCGTGTGTGCATCGTGGGCGGCCCGATGATCAGTCCGTACGTCTCGCCGAAGCCGCACGGCCACCAGAGCTTGGCGCTCATTTCGCCCTCGGCCTCACCATCACTGAAGGACAGGGCTGATGGACGAAGTGCCGTCAGGCAAGTCGGCAACCCCTCCGGCGCATCTGTATGTGGCTCAAGGTGGAAGGTTTGGCCCGCGAATGGGTGGCCTTCGGTGGCCAGCCATTCCTGGATGGCGTCGATGTCCGCCTCCCGCGTGACCCACTGCTCGAAGCCTTTGAGGAAAACATCGGCCAGGGGCGTGGTCAGAGCAAAACTACCGAAAAGAACGGCCGGTGGAAGCAGCAGAAACGCCAGTCGCACAAGCCAGTGTCCCAACGTTGGCGGCCAGGGAAACAGTCGAGCCAAGTAACAGATGAACGCCATCAAGGTCACCAGGAGCATCGGCACCAGAAGCGGGAAGAACAAGATCATGCCCTGGTTGGGCGTGTTGCTTGCGCCGCCCAGGTATTCGGCTCGATACGTCAGGTACGACCCGCCGCCGACCAATAGAATCACGGCGCCGGCCAGCAAGATGTCAAGGGTGAACGATCGGCTCCGCTGCTTCACAGCCTCGTTGGTTGACGGGTACATGTGCTCTCTCCCATTTTCCGCTTTTCGTGTGTCTTGCCTTTTGGGCACACCTTTCGTGTCAGTAGTCGAGGAAGACGATATCCTCCGGGATGGCGACGACGTCTCGGTGTCCGGGTCCGAGGAGTTTTTTGATTTCGGTGCTGTGCTTGCCGGCCAGGGTTTCCAACTGGGTGCTGGCGATGCTGGCGACGGCTTTGGCGACGTCGTTGATTGTGACGACGTCACCGGCGTCGAAGGTGCCCTCAACGGCGGTGACGCCGGAAGGCAGCAGGCTCTTGCGGTTTCGCAGGGCGTCGACGGCGCCGTCGTCGACGTAAATCGTGCCGGCCGGCTTGCTGTTGAGGATCCAGCGGGCCCGATTGCCGAGCTTGCGTTTGGGCATGAAGATCGTGCCGATTTCCTCTCCGGCCATGATCCGGCCGATGACGTTGCGGGCCCGGCCGTTGGCCAGGACCAGGCGGCAGCCCGCGTTGGCGGCGATCCGGGCCGCTTCGATCTTGGTCTTCATGCCGCCGGTGGCGTGCCGGCTGCCGGCGCCGCCGGCGTTGCGCACGATCTCGTCGGTGATCTCGAAGACCGCCGGGATCGGTTTGGCGTCGGGGGACTTGCCCGGGTCCTTGTCGTATAGCGCGTCGATGTCGCTGAGCATGATCAGCAGGTCGGCGTCGATCTTGCTGGCGACCAGGGCGCTGAGCCGGTCGTTGTCGCCGAAGGCGGTGCCGATCTCGGCGGTGCTGACGCTGTCGTTCTCGTTGAGGATGGGCACGACGCCGAGCTCCAGCAGGGTCTCGACGGCGTTGCGCAGGTTCAGGTAGGTCTTGCGGTTGTTGAGCACCTCGGCGGTGAGCAGGACCTGGGCGACGCGGACGTCGTGGCGCAGGAAGGATTTGCGGTATTCCTGCATCAGCAGGGGCTGGCCGATGGCCGCGCAGGCCTGGCGCATCTTCATGCCCTTGACCTTGCCGGCCGATTCGAGCCGGCCGGCGCCCATGCCGATGGCTCCGGAACTGACGATGAGCACCTGCCTACCGGTCAGGAGCAGGTCCTTAACCTGTCGGGCGACCCGCCGCACGTACGCCGCGTCGATCCCCTCGTCCTTGGTCAGCGTCGCCGTGCCGATCTTGATAACGATCCGTCTTACATTGTCAAACTTGCGCATAACCGTCCATTGCAATCTATTGTGTCCCTGTCGTCCGTATCATAAGGCCCGCCGCCGGATTCGTTCAAGGGCAAAAGCCTGCCCTCGTGAAGGCGGGGGGAGCAATCTCCTTTCGCATAGTCACGCAACGTGCGCAATGCGGCAGCAGGGCCGGCCATGCCGCCGACACCCGAAACGCACAATTGGGTTCGTTTGACATTCGATGCCCCGAAATCCCAGACCTCCATAGCCGCAAATCCCCAATCCGAAATCCCAAATCCGCAATCGCGGGCCTCCCGCCAAAATTGGCTTTGTTTTTCCGCCCGACCCCCGTTTCTCGGCCAAGAACCCCGAAATTGGGTTTGTTTGACATCCTGGCCCTCGCTTCCGGCGTCCCCGCAGCCGCGAATCCCCAATCGCGAGCCTCGCGCCCCAATTGGGTTCGTTTGACGCACTCTGGTCTGCTTCGATCATTCGCATTTCGAATTTGTCTCGGATTTCAAGTTTCGTTCTTCGGATTTCCCGGGTCCGCCCGGCCCTGGGCGAATTGGGTTCGTTTGGCGCGCCTGGGGCTTTGTCTGCTGGTGTCATTGCCAGGAGCGAAGCGACGCGGCAATCTCGCCTCTGCGGATCGGTCCGGCCGTACGACAGCCAAGTTAAATTGGCTTCGTTTGACATTCTGCACGTTCGGCGTTTCGCCGGACGCCCGGCAGGGCGGGCCGTGCCCGCCAACTGTCCGTCGCGCGAAATTGGGTTCGTTTGACATTCCAGGGCTGCTCCGCCTGAAGTCCGCAATTCCCAATGGCCCGCCTTCCGCAGAGAGATTGGCTTTGTTTTTCATCGCCTGTCTCGTTTCTGGCCCAGAAACGGCCGAAATTGGGTTCGTTTGGCGCACTCTGGTCTGTTTGGACCCTTCGCACTTTGAATTTGTTTCGGATTTTCCGTCTTTCACCACAGAGCCGCAGAGGTCACAGAGCATGTTGTCTAACTCCCTTTGTGACTTCCATTTACATCCATCTCCGTGCTCTCGGTGTCTCCGTGGTGCCTTCTGCCCGCCCGCAAATTGGGTTCGTTTGGCGCCGGCCACCTTGAATTCCCAATCGACAATCTCCAATCTCCAATCGGCAATCTCCAATCGCTCACCCCCTGCGCAAAGCGCGGAAAAACGAGTCGCCGGAAACGCATGGCGAAGAATCTCGCCCAGGCCAAATCGAACGGGATATCTGCCTGGGCGACCATGATCCACTGTTCCTCACTTCCATTCAAACGAGCATGTCTTGGTTCTATAAATACCATACGCTGGCCCGCGCGTCAAGGAAAAAAGGCCGCATTTTGTGGGGTGGTAGATGAGTAGATGGGTAGAAGAGTAGAAGAGTACATGAGTCGATGTGATCCTGCTTCGTGTCCTTCGTGCTCTTCGTGGTTCCATATGACACATGATGGGCGGGCCTCCCGCCCATGGGGATTGCAACAGCCTAAACCACGAAGGGCACGAGGAGCACGAAGAATGACGGGTCACGGGTCACGAACGACGAGATACGAGATACGAACTACGAGATTCTGTACGGAACCACAGATGAACGCGGATGAACACGGATGAAACCGTTTGAGACGCAGATTTACACGAGATTGACACGGATAGGACTCTGTCCTTGCGAGCGCGCAGCACGGCAATCTCCCGGGCCGCGAGTCACGGTTCACGAGCGACGATTCTCCAACCGCGAAATACCCGGACCACGCGAAAACCGAATGTCCCGGTACAGCAAGTAGCCGGTCTTGTGCAGCGCATACCGTTACCGTTATTAATTAATTGTCCCCCTCCTCTAAGTGCGCGCACCCCTTCAAATGCCCTACTCTTTGCTCATGGCTCCGACAAGGAAGGCGAGCAGACCGAGATTCCATTTGAGTTGGTCGATCGTTTCCCACTGTGCTATGTCCTTCAACTTGTCGGAGAGTCTTATCAAATCGAGGACCGCGAGTGTCAGATCTTTGACTTTTTTCTGCAAACGCTTCGGCGCAAGATCATGGGCTATTTCGTTTCGGATCGTATTGAGTTCTCTCAGTGCGTGCCACAGTTTCCTTACTGAATACCCTCCGCGAGGCGTCTTCTTGATTTGGCCCACTATCAACGATTCCAGTAGGGACAGCTTATGTGAGAATCTTGGCCTCGCTTTCAATAGGGGTTCTGGGTTTGGGAGTCGCTTCTTGATCAGATCATTAATCTTTTCTTCAATGAGAAGATGACCCTTCAAGACGGTTACTATCTCGTCTGAGACCTTTGGCAGTTGGTATACGTGTTCCTGGATTTGCCCATGAAGTTCTAGTGGCCAGCTCTTTTCCATAAGGTTGCTCCGCAATGAAATCTACCGAGTTCGGCTTGAGGAGTGGTTCTCGCCTGTACGAGTCCCATTCTTCAGACGTGTCGGCCAATGATAATCACGAGTGGCAGCCATCCATCTTTGCTTTCGAGGACGCATGAAGGAAGTACTCAAACAACGAGCCTCGCGAATCTTCCTCGTCATTCGAGAGGCCAGCCGAATTCCTTGTGATTGTAGTACTTCTTTAGTTCAAACGACCTGCTGAGGAATTCCAGCAAGTCGTTTGCGTCCCCAGTGCCGTAAATCCTTTGGTATTTCGTTCCACGACCGTTGTAGAAAACCTCTATGGCATTCAATATGTCGCCAATGTTCGCTAAAGCGGCATCCACATTTGATATAGTTATTGTAGGAATGAGTTCATCGGATTTCTTGAGAACAGATTCAAGATCACGGTGGGCAATTCTACAATTTCTATGGTCTCGAAAAGACTCCCAAGAGGCTTTAGCATTTCCTAACAACTGCGTCGTCTGTTTAATAAGTGGAGCATCGCCTGCTGGAATCAGGCTGTTGAGATAGGCTAGGCTGAGGTTGTTTCTGTCGAGGCCCCTTACCCTGGATGAAGCGGGGTCTGTGATCGCGCAGACAGACACTATGATGTCGTCCCGCAAGATATCGCCAAGAATGACAAAAAACAATTGCGCGGAATTGTCAAGCAATGCTATGTTCTCGTCACTCGTGCAGTAGAGTGTTGTGAAGAAATGCCATTTCGTATGCAAAAGAAGAAGTTCTTGTTTCAACAGTTCATGGGTGTCGCTCATGTTCACGGGAATCATTGTTGATTCGCTCGCAATACAACCTTGGCAATTCTGTGCCGACCTATTTCGATAAGGCAACAAGAGAAACGAAGCAGGCTGTGATAATCAAGATGGGTCGTTGGATCGCACAGACTGTCTGTCGATTCCCTGAGGCTGTTTCTCTTTGAGTTCTCCTGCCACGACACCCATTTCCAACTTTTTGCGCCAAGCCGGTACTACGCTCGTTCAACCGCTTTGCGGGTTGGACGAACCACTCGGCGTTTTCTGAGGGGTTTGCCTCTATATTGGCATTATGGGGTTGTGTGGTACGGATGCAAGAAAAAAATGATAGGAGATAAGGAAATCATAGGAATTTGGGATTTTGGATTTGGGATTGGGGATTGGCTTGCATGGTTCCCGAGGGGGCGTGGGTATCTCGAATGAATGGGTTTTCTCTGCTCTGTGTCCTCGGTGATCTCTGTGGCTGATTATTGTTGTTTTTCGCGTGGTTCGCGTATTTCGCGGTTTGCAATTCGTGGTTTGTGGGCCGTGACCCGGGGCACGGGGTGACTGGTGGCCCCTGGCGGGTGAGATTGCCGCGCTGCGCTCGCAATGACAGAGTTGAGTCTGTGTCTGGCGATTTTCTGACGGGTATCAGGTTTTGGTGGGGCGGGGGTATTGGGGGATTTTTTGTAGTTCGCCGTTTCGGAGGGCGGATTCGTGGGCTACGATTCCGGGGACGGTGTAGGCGAGGGCCTCGTAGATATCGACGGTGGGGCGGCGGTCGTGCGTGAGGGCGTCGACGAACTCGTGGGTCAGGAACGTGTGCGAGCCGTGGTGTCCGCTGTTGTGGCGCAGGGGCTCGGGCAGCATGTCCGTCTTCCACCACTCGGGCTGACGATACTGCTCCATCGCCGGCAGGTCGCGGACGAAGCCGGCGTCGTCTTTCTCCTTGCGTCCCTGGGCCGAGCGGACGAGGACTGGGCCCAGCCCCCTCGGGTCGCCACAGTAGAAGCTCATGCGGTTGCCGATCCACTGGGCCCGCTCGCAGCCGCGATGGGCGCCCTTCCACCAGACGTTGCAGCGAAAGGCGTGGCCGCGATCGGTCTTGAACATCGCCGACTCGTTCCAGAACGGATTGTTGTAGACGTTGTCTTTGCAGATGGGGTCGTCGTCGCCCCAGCCGTGGCAGGCGACCTCGGTGAGCCGCTCGCCGGTGACGCCGGTGACGAAGGCGGTGCAGTGCGTGGGGTAGTGCATCGGCGCCAGGCCGTGGCGCCAGGTGCGCTTGCCGTTCTCGAAGTAGAGCACTTCCAGTCCGGGGTGCTGGTACTCGGCCTCGTAGTAGTAGATCGTGCCGAACTTGCCCTGCTGGTGGAACTTTCGGGCCGAGATCGTCGGCTGCTGGTAGTAGCTGGTCTCGGCCATCATGTAGGTCAGGCCGTACTTCTTGACCGCGTCGAGGAGCTGCTCGGCCTCTTCGACGCCGCCGCCGAGCGATGCGGGTACGGCCGAGATCGCATGTTTGCCGTGCTTCATTACCTCGATTACGTGCCGGACGTGGTTGGGCCCTTCGGTGAAGACCGCCACCGCGTCGATGTTCCCGTCCTCGACCAACTCTTCCAGCGAGTTGTAGGACTTGTCGCAGTGGTAGACGCGCATGAGCCGCTCGCGCCGCTCGGGGCGCAGGTCGCTGACCGCCTCGACCACGCAATCCGGATGCTCGTGCCATTGAAACGATGTCCCGAACCCACCGCCGACCACGCCGATGTGCAGCTTCTTCGGGGCAGCGTTGACCGCCAGCATCGCATATAACGGCAACGCCGCACCGGCAACGGCGCCTCGCTGCAGAAATGCACGGCGCGACCAATCACGAGCGAACCCATGCCCCGTTTTCGCTGACGACGAATCTCCCACGTTCGCGGTACTCATAACAGACCTCCTGTGACAATCGTTGTTCCGGCACGATACCGGCCGGCCCAATCCCGGGACCGGGACAGCCGGACCGATCATAATCACCGCAGCGAGAAGCGACCAGAGAAATGCGCCGCATTCGCCCGCGTGTGTGTGCCGGTCTTCGGGTGATGCCTGTTGGGGCCGGGCCGGGCGCGCCTGTAGGGGCAACCCTCTGTGGTTGCCCTGGTTCGCCGCGTGCGACACGCGGTAGCCTTTGACGCGATGGGCAGGCACGGGGGCCTGCCCCTACAGAATTCGTATCCGGGGCTCGGCTTTCGCGTTCCGGTCGGGATGACGGAAATACTTCAGGCGGAGCTTGACGGAGGCCGTTGTTATCTGGAAGATGCTCTTGTGGTTTCGGAGCACCGTGACGGGAGTTTCGTTTGTGTGCCCACGAGCAAGGTTGGGAGAAGGAGAACGCGATGGCGGACGAACTGGCGATTGACGGCGGGCCGAAGGCGGTGACGAACGCGCTGGCTTCCTGGCCGCAGTTTGATGAGAACGCGATCCGGGCGGTCGAGCAGGTCCTGCGCTCGGGGAAGGTCAACTATTGGACCGGGCCCCACGGCATGGAATTCGAGAAGAAGTTCGCCGCCTGGCAGGGCAGCAAGTTCGCGATCAGCACCTCGTCCGGGACCTCGGCTTTGCACGTGGCTCTCAGCGCGCTGGGGATCGGACCGGGCGACGAGGTCATCGTGCCCAGTTACACCTTCATTGCGAGCAGCTTTTCGATCGTGCAGGCCGGCGCGGTACCGCGCTTTGCCGATGTCAATATTGAGGATCACTGCCTCAGCGTCGCGTCGGCCGAGAAGCTTCTCAACGAGCGCACGAAGGCGATCATGCCCGTCCATATCTACGGCAACGTCTGTGACATGGACCCGATCCTTGAGTTCGCACGCAGACACGACCTCTGCGTCATCGAGGACAACGCCGAGGCCTTCGGCGGCGCGTACAAGGGCCAGAAGACGGGCACGCTGGGGCATATGGCCGCATGCAGTTTCTGCCAGAACAAGACGTTCACCACCGGCGGCGAAGGCGGCATGGTGACGACGGACAACGAGGAATGGGCCTGGAACGCGCGCAGCTTTCGCGACCACGGCTACGACGTCAAGGAGCGGCTCAACCTGCTGGAGATCGAGCAGAAGCTCCCCTACATCCACAACAGGGTTGGCTGGAACTATCGCATGACCGAAGTGCAGTCGGCCATCGGTCTGGCCGAGCTCGAGCGCATGGATACGTGGAACCTGCCGAGGCGCCGGCGCAACGCCCATATTATCATCGATGCGATCCGCGACCTGCCGCAGGTCAAGGTTCTGCCCATCGACACCGACGAGCGGCGCAACGGCTGGTATGTCCTGGCGTTTTCTCTGGATATCGAGAGCATGGACTGTGACATCGCGCGGTTCGTCGCGGCCGCCGGCGCCGAGGGCGCGCCCTGCTGGAAGGTGTTCTGGCCCCAGTGTCACACGGAAAAAGCCTTTGCCGAGCACAACGCCTTCGGCGCGAGCGGCTTTCCCTTCACGTCCAAGGAGTACGCCGATGCTGCGAGCGTCGACTACAGCAAGGTCGAGGTCCCCAACGCCCTCTGGCATCAGGACCATACCTTCACCTGTTTTGCGTTCCCGACCTTCACCGAACAGGATTGCGAGCAGATCGGCTCGGCGTTGGCCAAGGTGATCCGGGCCTGCGCGAAGTGACGGAGGTTTTCCCATGCGCAAGATCAAGTATGGCATTATCGGCTTCGGCGGCATCGCGGAGAATCGCATCGCCCGGGAAGGCTTCGGCGTCGACCGCAGCCGGTTTGCCGGGCACACCCGCGCCGAGCTCGTCGGCGTCACCGATACGGATGCAGCGCGTCGAGAGGCGGCCGCGGGGCTAGGGCTGCGATGGTACGATTCCGCCGACGCGGTTCTGGACGATCCGGATATCGAGGCGGTCTTCATTGCTACGAACAACGCGGCCCATGCGGTCGTGGCCGAGAAAGCCGTCGCCGCCGGGAAACACTGCCTCATCGAGAAACCCATCGCCACGACGCTCGACGACGCCAGGCGCCTCCAGCAACTCGCCCGCGACCGCAACGTCAGCCTGGCGGTCGACCACATGATGACCGAGAACGTCTATAATCGCCGGGCGAGAGAGCTTGTCGAGCAGGGCGTCGTCGGGCAGGTCAACGACATCTCCCTGCACATGGAGTTCTGCTACGGCTCGACGCCGGCGGAGGCCGCCAGTTGGCGCTGTGCCGACCCGAAGGAGATCGGCGGCCCGATCGGCGACGTGGCGAGTCACTGTCTCTACATGGCCGAGTTTCTCCTTGGCAGCGAGGTCAAGTCGCTGGGGTGCGTGTACACGCCGAGGGCTCTGGACATCGCGGTCGAGAATGGGGCCGTTGTGCAGTTTGCCTTGCGCAGCGGCGTCCAGGGGACGATCCGGGTGGCCTTCGATCAGCCTCGCGGTGGCCTGGAGAGCACGCTGACCAATCTCGGCTACGAGATCTACGGTACCGCCGGCATTATGCGAGGGTGCGGCACGCTGTTCCAGTTGTCGGGGCATCCGGGGGAAGCGATCGACGTGCGGCTGGAGATCGACGATTTTCGCTGCACCGAGCGAATCAAGATGGGCGAGGTTCACAACATTTATCAGGCCGTGATCGCCAGGCACGCGGGGTCCATCCTCGACAACACGCCGCTGGACGGTGCCGATGCCGTGCACAACCTGGAACTGGTGCTGGCGTGTTACGCCTCCGCCGATCAGCATGGGCTTGTGGTGGAGTTCAAATAGGCCCGGGGAAGCGTCCGGTCCTCGGGCCGAACCGCCGATCAGTCCAGTCTGATTCGCGCGAAGCTGATCGTAGTTCCCGATCCCTCTTGCGTTCCGAGCAGTTCCAATGCATTCGACGGTGGCGTTCCGGCGCGGACGGTGGCGGTGAAAAAGCTGGTGAACGGTTTCTTCAGCGGTACGTGCACCGCCGGACCGACGGTTCCCTGCGGCCCGATTTTCAGGATGCGATTCTCGGATACCCGTTTGCCGCTCGCGTCCGAACCCTGTACGTAGAAAAACACGAACAGGCGATTGTCGGGCGTGACGTGGAATCGGCCGCGACCGGGACGCTCGTTCGGTCCGCCTTCCTCGGCCACGAGCAGCGTGCGACGCAGAACCACCTCGCCCCGGCGGACCACGGCGTAGTTCAGGGCGTGGCTCTGCTTCTTGTCGGGGAAGAATTGTTCCCGGAGGCGCTCGTCGAGGGCCCGCTCGCTCCAGATGATATGCACGCTGCCGTCCGGGGCGAGCCAGAGGTCGCCGGGATTGATCCAGCCGCAGGTCTTCTCGCGACTGGCGATCTCGACCCACGGCCGAAATTCCTCGTTCGTGACGTCCGGCGTCCACGTGTAAAACAGCCGGCGGAAATCGTAGTCCCACTGGCGTCCGGTGATCTCCTTCTTGTAGGCCCGCCACTGCTTGTTGGGCTCGATGATGTCACTGACACCGCAGAAGTGGACCGCCCGGTCTTTCATCGCCACGTTGGGATAGCACACGCGGATGGCCCGCGGCTCGTCGTAGTCCGCCCCCCAGGGCCATTTGAGTTGTCCCCGGGCGCTCCACCGGCCGGCGCGATCCAGGAAGGACCACTCGGCGTGCGTGTAGCCGATGTTCTGAAACAGAATCAGCTCGCGGTTGGGTCCGTCGGCGGCGAAGCTCCGGTAGGAGTGTTCGGAAAATTTGGGTTGGCCGGCCCAGACCGGCCGCAGTGTCTGCTCCGTCCGGCTCGGATCCTCGACGGCTAACTGGAGAATCTCCGGCCGCGCCGGTCCGGCGTAGGCGTTCGGATCGGGATTCAGCGTGGGGTTGGCCGACAGGAACAGCCGTCCGTTGTCGAAGCCGGCCAGCGGGCACGGCTCGCGCGTCCGTCCGGAGGCGTCGGAGCATACCTTCTGCCAGCCCTGCGCGCCGCGACGGTAGAGGTTCCAGCGGCAGTTGTTGAGCGGCTTGATTCCCTTGAGCGTTTCCAGACCGCTGGCGAAAACATCGTCGCCGATGCGCACCAGGCAGGTGGACCCGTGACACCACATGGGCCCGGCGCCGTTGTTGGCCGGCTCGAAGCGATACACGTTTTCTTCGATCTCGACGACCGGCCGTATCGCTGGCTCCGCCGCGCCGCTCGCCCTCGGGACAAACGTCGCCAAGAAGAACGCGGCTGCGAGACAGGAGACTGTGATGAGTGGAGAAGTCTTCATCTTTCGCGTACCTCCGAAGAAGCGATCCGAGCGTTTCGACACAGGGATTGTAACCGCTGTCGGCGGACGATCAAGACGTTGGCACAAGACCGGGCCCGGCCGGGAGGCAACCCATCTATGGTGTGAAGGGTGTGAAGGGTGCGAAGGGTGTGGAGGGTGTGAAGGGTGCGAAGGGTGTGGTCTTGCGGTGATTCGTATTTGAAGTGGGCTTTTTCGAAGAAAACCTCACCTCGCTGGTTTCGGACGGTTTCAGGGATACGTCCCTGTGGCGTCCCGGATGTGGCATTCGTTCCGCACTGGTGGGAGGGGTCTGACCTGGAGCAGACCGCGCACGTAACGATTACGGATGTCAGCCTCCCGGCACGCGTGCTGCATCAAGGAGATGCCAGAAAGGCCAGCGGCGCGCCAAAGGCAACGAACGTCCTGACGGATCGCCGTCCGTGATTGTCCCTGCAACGCGCCAGAACAGCGGGGGCGGGGCTCTTATTGGATGGCTCCAGCGGGATAGTCATTCACCGCAATGCGTCTGCGTTGTGTTACACAGACCCTCGGTATCGCAGGTCGGCGATGGAGACGTCAAGATTGCGGTCGTGCTGCTCAGGGCGGCTCCACCTATGATTATTTTACCATTTTGCCGGCCGGCGGTCCATCAGGGGAAATACGTATTTTGCGCGCCCAGCGGCGCCGGTTTATGCGCCTCCAGGATATGAGCACCCATGGCGGCAAAATCGCTGGATTCAAACTCGCATTCGTAACAGCGCCAGAACCCCCCGAGATACAGGGGCAGGGATCGGCGGCGTTTCGTCAGCCGGCGGAAGATCTCGAGCTCCTCATCGCTGAGGAAACCCACCTCGATGATGCGCTCGAACATTACGTCCGGGCCCCCCGGTCGGGCAAACATCCTTGTCCCTCTCATACCTGACCTCCCTCACTCGTGCGGACTACCTTCGCCCGTTTCCCCTCATACGGAGCACTCTTTCTCGGCGAAGCAGCGGCCGCCGCTGCGTCCGTTCAACGGCCGGCGCGCCTGTGAGTTTGAGCTTACTGTCTCTGACGAGCGCGTGAAGTCATCAATTCTGTTGATAGCGCACGTAGTGAAAGGAGACGCCTCGGCTTTGGCGGAAACCTGCGGCCTCGGACCGTCGCAAGCATCCCCCCATGTAGAGACTCTGCGCGGGAAAAAGGGGGCACCGCCCCGCGTCCGTGCGGCTGCCCGGAAAGGTGTAATCCAGCTACGACGATGCCCCATCGCCGTCCATGACTGCCCAGGATCTCCGTATATCTCAACCTTCCCTGGTTTTGAGACATGCCTATTGTAGACCCTCGCTCCGGGCAACGCAAGAGGATTTTCGGCAGGAAAACGAAGCCCCCGCCGGTGCACCGGGGGGAAGTGCGAGCCTTCTGCGGGGGCTTCGAGACAGTCCGTTCGGATTTTCAGGCAGCGCGGCCTCTGCGCTGGCGGTCGAGAAGAACGATGGAGTCCTCACCTGTTGTGTCCACGGTCCCGGTCGCGCCGGGCGGCGGCCCAATGGAGTTCCGTTGCACGCGATGATTCCCGGCGAATTCGCAGGGGAGGGGGCCCGGGTGGCTGCATACCCTGGGCGCGAGCGCGCCCGGCTTGCACGCAATTTGCTTGTTGGTCCTGTCGGGTAAGATGTGGTTTACGCTCTGCGTCTGGCGCGGCGTTGGCTGCAGGCGCTCTTTGAGTTGCACCCTGGCCTGCCCGAAAACCAGGCGGCCGTTGGCATTGGCCCTCATCCTGCCTCCTCCTGACTGCCACCTTTTCGGCCAAACGGCAACAGTCATACAATTTCTCTATCAACCACCAGTGTTTAGTGTACGCAGCATCGGCCGGTTGTCAAGGACGAATTGGAAGGCAAGCCCGCACATCGATGAGGCAAGAGAAAACGAGATCATAAGCGGGGCCATGGCGAGGACACCGGGATTTTGGGGCAGGTGCTACCGCTCCTCTGCGACAAAAACCGAATTTTGGAGGCGGATGCGGGAGACGACGCGCAGTGGCAAGACTTGCGAAATGTGGTATTAACTGAACTTTTGCAAAATGGAGATTAGGCTTACTTTAGGGAGGGAAAATCTTCTTGTCGATTTTACCTCCCGAAAACGTAAGTGCGTTGGCTATTGGTATGTAAGCCCCGTTTTCAAGGAAATCACGCCAACGATCTTTTTGAAGAATATAAGCCTAATCTCCATTTTTCAAAACTCTTGGTATTACTCCGTTGTCTCGGCCGGCTCCGAGGTGTGGGCGGTTTCGAGCAGGGCGGCGATGTCGCTGACCCGGCTCTGTGCGAGGGCCTCTCGGGCCAGTTCCCGGGCATCCGGGAGAGACGTGCGAGCGACGATCTGCTGGGTGCGCAGCAGGTAGGCGGGGTCCACGCTGAGAGTGCTAACTCCGATGCCCAGAAGGAACGGGATGTACCGAGGCCCGTGCGCCATGTCGCCGCACACCGAGACGTCGCAACCTCTCTCGGTTGCACTGCGGACGATCCGGTCGAGCGTGCGCAGTACGGACGGATGGTGCGGCAGGTACAGCTCCGCCACGCTCTCGTTCGTGCGGTCCACGCCCAGCATGAACTGGACCAGGTCGTTGGTCCCGATGGAGAAGAAATCCGCCTCGCCGGCGAAATCGTCCATCAGTTCCGCCACCGACGGCAGCTCGACCATCATCCCGATCTTCGGCTGGGCGTGATGCTCGACACCCTGCATCGCCAGGGTCTCGATCGATTCGACCACGACGGCGCGGGCGGCGCAAAATTCGTCGAGCGAAGAGATCATCGGGAACATGATACGCAGGTCCGCCCCCGCGGCGGCGCGGAGGATGGCCCGGATCTGCTCGGCGAAGATCGCCTTGTTCTGCAGGGAGAAGCGGATGGACCGCATGCCCAGGGCGGGGTTCTGCTCCTGGATGTCGTGATAGTAGGACAGGATCTTGTCGCCGCCGGCATCGAGTGTGCGGAACGTCAGCGGCTTGCCGGGCATGGACTCGACGAGTTTCTTATAGATCGCGTACTGTTCCGCTTCGGAAGGAAACGTGTTTCGGATGATGAAGGGGAACTCCGTGCGATAGAGGCCGACGCCCTCGCAGTGTAGTTCGGCGGCGAGTTTCAGATCGGTCAGGAGATTGATGTTGGCCATGAGCCGCACCCGGGTGCCGTCGGCGGTGAGCGTCTCCGGCTTGATCAGGGCCTTCTGTTCGGCCAGGGACTGCCGGACCTTCTGCTGGGAGGAGAACTTACTCAGCACCTCGTCGTCCGGATCGATGTAGACGTTGCCGATCTCGGCATCGACCAGGATGGGCGTGCCGCTGGGCACATCGAGCAGCTCGATCGAGCTGGCGATCACCAGCGGCATGCCCAGCGACCGGGCGAGGATCGAGATGTGCGAGGTGACGCCGCCGCCGACGAGAACCACCGCGCGGGCCTCCTCGGACGAGAGCTTGAGTAGATCGGAAGGGAAGAGCTCCCGCGTGATGATGACGTGATCCTTGTAGACGTCGATTTCCTGGCCTTCGCTCAAGAGGTTGTTTACCAGGCGCAGGGCCAGGTCTTCGATGTCGTTGGCCTTCTCGCGCATGTAGGCGTTGCCGGTGGTGAGAAAGCCCCGCATGTACTCGGCCGCGGTTTCGGCGATGGCTCTCGGGGCGGTCGTGCCGTTCTCGATGCGCTGCGCGATCTGACCGAGGAAGGCCTGATCCTTCAGGATCATCAGGTGGGCCGCGAAGATCAGCGAGGCGGCGTCCGAGAGCTTGTGCTCGACGCGCTCCTGCAGGGCTTCGAGCTGCCTGGCGGTATGTGCCGTGGCTTCGTGAAAGTGTTCGAGCGTGTAGTGCCCGTCAAAATCCCGTTGCAGCAGAAACGACAGGCTCCGCTGCTTGTCGATGATCTCGGCGGGGGCATAGGCGAAGCCCTCCGAGCCGACTTTGCCCCGGACGACGCCGAGCTTCTGCGGCAGGGCGCGGGCCGTTTTTTTCTTCGGCTCGTGCATGCCCAGGAGAAACTGGGCGTTCTCAATGATGTGAGCGAGCTGCGATGCGACCGTTTCCAGCGCGGTGATATCGAGGTCGTTGAAGCACTCGTCCGAATCGCGCTGCAAAACGAGCACTCCCATTCGGGTGACGCCGCGGGTGATCGGTACCGCTAAAAACGCGTTGTAGCGTTCCTCGAAGATGCCGGGAAAGTACTTGTAGTTGGGATTGCCGCTGGCATCCTTTTCGCAGACCGTCTGCATTTGCTCCAGCGCCAGGCCCGTGAGACCCTGGCCGAGTTTCAGCCGGACGGTCCCCACCGACTCGGGGTTCAGGCCCCGCGTGGCTCGCAAGGTCAACTCGCGGGCCTCCACGTCGTACAGGTAAATGGAACAGACAGCCGACTGCGTCCGCGCCGCCACCATCTCGACGGCCTCGTCGAGCAACGTCTCAATGCTGACGCTGTCTCGAAAGAGATGGTTCAGCTCGTTGATGTCGCACAGCAATTGTTCGTTATCCATTGGCGTTCTTCCCGGTTCCTTCACCTATGGGGCCCGATATTGTTATCGGCCGCCGGCAAAACCATACCATCTATGCGGCTCCTTTGTCTACCTACCCTGGCACGATTGAGTTCAAGATAGAGCGAAACGGCCGGCAAAATGCTCCTGAGGCGGCCGTTCGGCAAGCGGTCCTGTGGTATACAGATGCAAATCGCGCGCCACGGGAATCCTGCCTTTCGCATTTTGATAAACCATTTACGCACCAAGAGATAGGTCAGTTCTTGGGAAAACGCGAAGCATGTGGGTGCTTACAAAAACGTAGGCTGTGGGCGTGCGTATGACATAATTGTATCGGGGGCTTGGCGCGGGTTGGCTGAGCTTCCTGGTCTCCGCTGTGGCTTCGTCAGGTAGCACGCGTTCGGTATACAATCAGCGTTCGATGATGAACGTGACGTCGTAGCGGGGTTCCGGTTCGCGGCTCTTGCGTTTGGCGGGGCGCTCGGTGCCGCCGTCGTCCTGCCGGTCCGGGCCGACGCTGTAGACGACGAAGCCCGCGTCGAGTTGTTTGTAGCGCAGCGGCTCGCCGTCGAACGGATCCTTCGGGACGTCGGCCAGATACGTTGGGACCAGATCGGTGAGCTTTTCGGGCAAATCGCCGATTGCCATGCGGTGGCGTTCCGCCGCGAGTGCGACGCGCGCCGTCCGGGTGCGGGCCCAGCTCTCTGTGTCGAGCTGGATCACGCGCCCGCAGGCCGGCAAGAGCAGGTGGACCATGACGTGGATTCGGCTTACGGCCTCGAGTCTGGTCTCGACGAACTCGGTCGCCTCCTGGCGTTGCCACGGGGGCAGTTGCACCGTGTGGATGTACTCGTCCATAAGATCGAGAAAGATTGCCCAGCTCGCATCATGCAGTCCGACGGCACGCTGGCCTGCGACGAGGATTCTCATTGGAGCTCCCGACGAGCCGGCAAGCCCCGCCTCTTGGGGGCGCGAGAATGCCGCGTGGCCGAAGCAGCGTTCCGCGGCCAGCGCCCGCACCATGGCGTTGGGGTCGTAATCGGCCGCCAACACGCGGTCCAACTGCGTCAACAGCTCTGGCTCGAACGCCGTCTGGTTGAGAAGGAATTCCAGCGTCGACAACGTCTGCGACCAGCAGGACCGACGTACGAGTTGCGATATGAGCACGGGTTCGGCCTTGAGGCTGTCTGCTACCGCCAGGCTTGTGAGAACGGCGTCTGTCGCCTCTTCCAGTTGGCCCTGCTGGGCGTGCCAAAGCGCCTCCAGACAGAGCAGCCTGCCGGTGCTGCGGAAGTGCTCGATATGAGGCAGTTCAAGGGCGTATCCCTGGGTGAAGTCCGCGGGATACCGGCAGTGCGGGATCGCGGCGCCTTCGCGGAGCAGCTTGAGAGCTGCCTCGTTTTCCTGGAGGATTGCGCCGATCTGTGCGAGGGCGTTCTCGTCGAGTGGCTTCCCACGGTCCGGCAGCTTCGCCGCGCCGAGCAGGGGAATGTCCTCCATGTCCTGTTTTGGGGGCAACTGCAGGCACGCGAACGCCCGTGTGATGCGGTCGGCCGCGTTCTCGGCGAAGGGCGGCAGGGCGTACCACTCGTCGAGTTCGGCAAGAGTAACGGGATAGCCGGCCTTATGGATGGCTTCGATGCGGCCGTCGACCCCGGCTCGCATCACAAGGCGGAACACCGCGAAAGCGACGATCAATACGCCGAGGATTGTCACGGCGATGTGCCAGAACCTGATCTTGCGTTCTCTCTTGGACGAGGTTTCTTGTGAGCTCAAGTCTGTTTCTCCGGCGGCCAAATAGTGACTATCTTCACGAACGATTCTCAGTGTACTCGAAGAGTCCGCCGTTTCAAACAGGAAACGGCTATTCGTGACATGACTCCTATCGCGCGAAGCGGAACAGGCGGATTTCGTTGGCCTCGTTCGGCTTGGCCACCTCGGCGTAGGCCCAGAGTTCGTCGTCCACCCACATCCAGTGGGAGTAGCGCCAGGTGCGGAAATGCTCGCTGGGCGTCGTGCTGGCGACCAGAGGGGCCTCTGGCGTCAGGTCGGTGACATGGTGCAGGTCGAAGGTGAACCCCAGGCCCGTGGCGATGTTGTAGACGGGGTCGTACCAGTCGCAATTGGAGCCTTCGTAAATGAACAAGTAGCCGACGCCGACCGGGACGACGCTGGCGGGTCGGACGTAGAAATCGTGCCAGCCGTCGAGGTCCATGATCGATTGATACGGACTGCCGACCGGCTCCCAGTGCTGCCCGTCGTCGCTGCGAAAGTGGTAGATCCGCTCGGTGCGGCGCATCGTGCCGATGACGTAGCAGTGATACGCCCCCTCGGCGTGAATGATGAAGGGGTCCTTGTATCCGCTGGTGATGACGTCACGGTCGTAGGATTTCGACTGGGGACCGATGGCGACCCGGGCCGAGGCGGGATGGAACTGCGTCGGGTCGTCTGCGTCGTCGAACTTGATGATCGACCAGGGCCCGCTCTTCCAGGGTCCGCAGGCGTAGAGCTTGAAGCGGCCCGTCGCGGGATCGATCAGCAGGGCAGGGCGTTCGAAGCCCGGGATCGGCACATCCTCCCTTCGAATCCGGTGCGCCTTCTCGAAGTGGATGCCGTCCCGGCTCCGCAGAATCCGAATCTCGTATCCGCGCAAGCCGCGCGGGGAATCCGCCGTTCGCATCCGGCACGCCAGCCAGAAAATGCCGTTGGGGTCGCGGACCACCGACGGCGCGCCGGCCCACCATTCCGCCTCGTCCTTGTCCGGCTCCAGAATCACCCGATACGAACGGAACTTCGCCGGGATGTTCCCGAACCAGCCTTTGGTGCGGGAGACGGCTTCATTATTGTTGCCACCGAACGCAAGGCTTACCAGGAAACAGGTTGATGCAATCACTGCGAGGACGTGTCTCTTGTGGTACGTACCCATCTGCCTTTCTCCCCGAGTCGCCGGTTCGTCATTGTGGACGCGGTTTCGACTGCCGCGCATGGAACAGCCTTTATTTCAGGTATTCCCGGCCGCCTTGTCAACGGAGCGTTTTGTCGATCCGTTCAACGCCGTCGGAGCCGGCGAGTGTGGAGGCCCGTGACAATTCCTGCCGATCCGTGCAAGGGTTGTTTCGGATATGAGGCCATACGAGGAGAGGGTTGCGCGATATTGCGCAACCCTCGTGGTATCGTGCCCGTAGCCTTGCGAAGCGCTGGAAGTGCCGATAGTCGGACCGTTACTTCTGCTCGTCTTCCGGAGAGGCCTGGCAGGTGCCGTCTTTGCTGCGTTGCCTGTCGGCCTGGCCGCTGCCGTCGCAGTTGCCGTTAGCGTCGCCGTTGGCTCTTCCTCGGCCCCGGCCGCCTCGGCATCCGCGACCCTTGCATACGGAGTCGTCCGCCTGGCCGTTGGCTCCTCTGCGTTGGCCGGAGGGGTCCTGCAGGGCGCAGCTTTCTCCGCCTGTGGCGACGGCACGCGAGAAGGCGCGAAGATGATTGTACGAGCCTCTCAGCAGATTCTCGAAAACCCATTCCACATCGCCTGCCTGCACCTCTTCGAGAGCCTCCTCCAGATCCTCGATATCCAGCTCTTCGATTTCCAGGCCCACGCTCAGTGCGTCCAGCAGGGAGACGCTGCCGGTTTCGACGTAGGCGGCAAACAAGTCCGTGAATTCGGGGGTGGCGAAAACGCCGGGCGTATCGTCAACAATGGGGTCGTCCAGATCGTGCTTCACGATGAGCAGGCCCACGGCGTCCATGTGTCGTTGCTCTGCGGCGGCGATGTTCGTGAAGATCGGGCAATCCCAGAGGCCCGCCAGTGCCAGATAGACGTCGCGCGCCAGCTTTTCTTCTTCGCGCATGAAGAGGACGTCGGCGATCTCGGCCTCACTCAACTGCGTGGCGGCAGGTTGCGTGCACGGGCCTTGACCGCGATGGGCGTTGCGACCGGCGGCTGCAACGGTGCCGGCGAGGACTCCAGTGATCGCGAGCGATACCAGTAGATGTGTTGCCTTCATTGTTGTTTCTCCTTACGAGAGACTTCTATGGGTTGTGACTTCTGTTGTGATGCCGTTCCGGAACAACGTGCATACAGTCCTTAAACGCGGGGTCCCAGAAGATACCTGCGGGTCGTTTTCAGAAATTTCGAGCGGCTGAACCAGCGTGCCGGCAAAGCCGTATCACAGGGGAAGATTTCGATGTGTCAGTGTGAACCAGCATAACTATGGGAAAAAAGAGATCTGATGACACGCATTTGATGGCTCGCCTGGGACGGGGAGACATGGCCGCTCTGGGGGAGCTGGCCCGACGGCATCAGAGCCGAATTCTATCCGTAGCGTATCGCATTCTTGGCGATTGGCATCGAGCCGAAGACGTTACGCAAGAGGTCTTCCTGCGTTTGCGTCAGGCGGCGGAGAAGTACGAGCCGCAGGCCCGGTTCACGACGTGGCTGTATCGGATCGTGTACAATCTCAGCATCGATCATCAGAGAAAGCTTGCCAGAGGCTTTTCGTCCTTGGAATCCGCCCCCGGGGAGACGGAGCGGGAAGCATCCGCGGCCGACGAGGTGGCGGAGAGGACGGAGATGGCCCGACTGGTTCGGGACGCCGTCAATGCCCTTTCGGAGAGGCAGCGTCACGTTATTATTCTTCACCGTTACGAGGGTCTGAGCCATGCTGAGATCAGCGAAGTGACGGGCTGGAGCCGGTCGGCGGTCGAGTCGCTGCTGGTGAGGGCGTACGAGAATTTGCGAAAGAAACTGGCCCAGCACCAAAATTTTGCCTCCTGAGATCGCAGGTATACGGCCGTGAGGGCCGTTTAAGAGAAGAGGCAGATGCGATGGAACATGTAAAAGACATAGAGTTGATTGAGTGGGTGGCCAACCGGCTGGACAGTCGGCGGGAAGAGGCCGTGCAGCGGCATCTGGACGGCTGTCCGACGTGTCGGAGCCGGCTTGCCGAAATGCAGAGCACGTGGGATGTCCTGGGGACCTGGGATGTATCGGTTGAGGCGCAGCGCCGGGCTGCAGAATCCTCCTCTGTGCTACTTCAGGCGGACCGGGCCGCGTCTCGTCGTGTGTATCAGTTCCCCGGTGTGGGGACCGTTTTTCGGATTGCCGCCTCGCTCATTGTAGCTGTGTTGGTCGGCTATACGGCAGGACGACGCAGCATCGGCGCCCAAACGAGGGACGACTCACCCGAGCTCCCGCAATACGTTTCGGCGTTGAGCCTCGAGGTCGTAGAGAGCTTCTCGCCCCTGGTGTTCCAGGATGAGTTCTCCGGCGGAAAGGACGACGGTGCATGAAGCGGCCTGGTCTTGTTATTGTTGTTATCGTGATCCTTGGTACGGCTGCGGGATCGTTCTGGATCGGGCGTCTCGGGGCCGCCGGGCGGCGGGAGCCCGGGACCCGGATGCAGCATGGCTGGATGCAGGGTATGCCGGCCCGGGTGGCTCGCGCGGAACGGCAATTTCAAGCCCGGTCGAGCCGGCTGGCGGACAGCGTACGCCGCCAACAAGCTCTTCTCTCATCTGCGCTGGAAGACCCTTGTTCCGCGGATCAGGAGATTCTTGCCCGGGCCGACCGCGTCATTGAGTCGCACGAACTGCTTATGAGAGCGGTCGGGGAACATCTGGCGACGCTCTCCAACCGTTTGCCGAGGGCTCAGGTCGATCGACTCATGGGCTCATGCGTCAACTCGTTGCGGGGACGCGTGCAAGGAAGATATCGGTGGCGGGGCGGGATGCAGGGTGACTCCTTCGGGGCAGCTCAGGGCGGGGATTACCGGGGACGCTACGGATGGGGCGCCGCAGGGCAGGGAGCGGGGCGTGGCAGGCAGTATCGCGGCGGACACAACGGCGGTCACGGGCTTGCGCTGCGGCTCGGGCTGAGCGAGGAGCAGATTGCCTGGGCCCAGCAGCGTGACCCGGATTTCGAAGAAGACTGCACGCGTTTGAAGGAGCAGCTCAGCGACGCGCATGCAGCGCTGGTCGATTGTTTTGAGCGCCGCCCCGTCGACGACGCGGCGCTGCCGGCAAAGATCAACGATTTGATAGAGGCACACAGCCATTTGGAGCGTAGGGTGGCTCAACACGTTGTGCTGTTGCGGCCTTGTCTCTCCCCGGATCAACTGGAACGCCTTTCGCGATCCTGCCGTGGGGGGCGCGGCTCCGGCGCCGCAAATCCCAGTTCGACGGGGAGGCGGAACAGGCACCACTTCGAGCTGAGCAATCTAACGGAAGCGGTTCTCGGCAGCGGTTTGTGATCGTCTCGCAGCTTGGCCGTCGCAGGCCGAGCGGACCCGCCCGGCCGCACGCGGAACCGGCCTGCATCATGCCGCCCGGGAGTTAATCAGAATCCGTATGGGACAGGTTCCAGGGAATCTTTGGGTAAACACCGGGTCGTTATTCCACGGTAAAGACGGCCTCACTCAAGGCACTCCAGTTGGCGCCGTCAAAGGTTCTGGCCTTGATGTGGGTGGTTTCAGTGATGGGGATGTCACCTTGTATCGGGTCCACCGGAACTGTCTGGGAGTCGTCACGGCCGTACAGTTCCATGTCAAAACTGATGTCGGAACTTGTGCGGCTGGCCTGATGAATCTCAATGGCAATGGTATTCAGGGAATTCTCAAGAAGGACGCTCTTGTCCAAAGTAAAGGGGATGAAACTGTTTTCACTGCTGGCGTTGTGCGCCAGGGTCGTGTACTGCACGGAGGTGGAGCTGTCAAAACCGGATCTGGCGATCTCGGTGCCGTTCATGTAGACCACGGCCCCGTCGTCTCGTTTCAGCTCGAGGGTCAGGTCGGTGATCTGGCTCAGGTCGCCTACGTGAAAATTCTTTCGGAAATAGGTCGTGATATACTTATTGCTGGACTGGGGGCCGTAACTGACAACGGTGGCTTCGTCGCCATCGCCATAGCCGAATTCAGCCCGACCGCTCTGCCAGTGGATGTCCTTAAAGTGGTTTGTACGCCATGTTGTCCCCTGATCCATGCCGTTGTCCAGGTACCTGAACGTGTCGCCTTTGCGGATGAAAACAATCGTGTTATTGAGGGGAGCCTCGGCGGGGTAAGCGGGATTGGCGATCTCAATCGCACTCGACGCGGGCAGGCCCGGATCGCCCGGTACTCTGGGATCGGTTCCGTCGAGGGTATAATAGATGTGTCCTTCTGTGCCATTGCCTTCTACGGTGTCCGTTACGGATATCGTATCGAAGGGTTGAATCAAGCCGCCGTGTTGGGCCTGGCCATTCACCAGAAAGACGGGGGCTTCCAGCGGAGGGTACAGATCCAGCTTTCGATATTGCTCCAGCAGGACCGGAGGTCGCTTTCGGATAAACTCATTGATGACCCAATCCAGGGCCGGCAGCCAAAACTCGTTCTTGGTATAGCGTGGATAGCCGGCGTGGATGTGATTGTCGCCCCAGCGTGCCGATTCGCAGATGATGGCCAATTCGATTTGAGCGGCTCGGTTCAGAAATATGTCGGAGGCGGTCTCTGCACTGAGGCAACCCTGATTGAACAGGTTCTTCTGAATGCGGTCGGCGTAGAGCATCCGGAATTCGCGATTCTTACGCAGGGCGTTATAGAAGACCGTGAATCCCGCGGCAGCCTCCGTTCGGTCTTTATGGAGATCGCCCATGGAGTATTCGGTGTCCCAGGCAAATGCAATCCATTTGGAACCGGGACTGCCCGGGGTGCGTCTTCGTCCGGCATACCAGTTGCCGCCTTCCCAGTCACCCCAGTCCAGGTTTGCCGAAAAATGTTCGATCATGAGATAGTCTATCAGATTATTGACATCAAAGATCTCCTGGAACTGTTCGTAGGCGACCGGGTCTTCCAGGCCTGCTCGCGCCAGGTTCACGGCATCTTCCCAGGCGGGATTGTCGCCGTTTTCATCCACCTCGCCGTCGACCACAATGCCACCGGCTTTGCGTACATCCCATTCTTCACTTTCACCGCCAATATGATCGGCCAGAAAGTCGGCATCGGGGCGCTCGCAGGGGTTGTACAGTCCCCAGTACAGACCATTGAAATACAGATGCACGTAGATGCCGCGTGAAGCGGGATGCCCCATGGCCAGTTGTACGTCTTTGGCCCAGAGATCGCGAACGTAAAGGGCCTTGTTTCTGGTTTCAGCCAATCCGCCGCCACCGAAGTGGATCCAACTGTAGTTTGACGTGCCGCGCAGGATCAGGGTGTCGAAATGGTCTACGGGCGATTCGGGAAACAGGGGAAATCGCAACTTGCTACTGCCGTACTCGCTTTTGAACTTGAGCTTCCAACTGTGTTTGTTGTTGTTTGCCGGATGTCTGCTTCCCTTGCCTGCTGAACGGATGCCGCAGTCGATCTGGAATCCCTCTTGTCCATCCGGATAAATGAGTTCCACAGAACAGGGCCGTTCCCAGGCCTCGCCACGTTCGATAGAATTGTTGTAGATGCCGGTATCCGGATCCCACAGGTTTTCGAGCTTGGTGACAATCGATAACGTGGGGATATCCAGCAATGCCCCTTTGATGTCTGCGGCATACTCGTTTACAATGACTTGATCCATGTCATAGTTCACTCTGCCACCCCCGTTGCCGCCGCTCCAGGAGGTAGGAAAGCCTGCAGGAGACTCACTCTGGCGTATGACGTCGTCAAGAAAGATGTAGGTCCGGGTCACGGTCCGGCCGTCCAGAGCATTGGCTCTAAAGGCCTTGGCCCGCACACAGGTCGTCGTTGTCAGTTCAATCGGATGGGTATAATGGGTGCTGTTCTCGTCATGCAGATTCGGTTCACTTCCGTTGATGGTGTAATAGATCTCCACCTGATCCGTTGGGCAGTCCAAAGTCAGGATGAGGGGGGTCCGCGGATCGTACTCATAGAAGCCGTGGTCGAGACTCATGTGCACGTCTTCGACCACATATTGGACGCCGATACCATTCTGCATTCCCGGTGTTGGATGTGGGAAATATCGGCCCTCCCTGACGTCCTGACCTATACCGTACGAGATGTCAGCGAATTGCCGAGGATAGGCCGGGGCATAGTCATGCAAAATCGTTCTGCCGTCCGGGGCGACAAGAGCCAGGTATTCCCCTTTGGATGAGAGCTTGAAACTGGTGTGAACGTTGCCAGCGATAATGTCACTCAGGCCCGTGGCATACACCAGCAGGTAGGCTCCCGGTTCAAGGGTCATCTCGGGCAACGTCCACTTATCAAGCTCGTCCGGATCGTCGGTCAGGTAATACCCTTGGGTGTCAATGGTCTGGGAACCACTATTGTACAGCTCAATCCAGTCGGGAGTCGTTTCTCCCGCGATTTCCAGGGTGTTGTCGTTGAGTGCCATGAACTCCGTGATCAGCAGTGAGCCGGAGACGGGGCCGGCCCCCCAAACGCTCAAAACCAAAACCAGTACGCAGAATATACAGAATCGACATTGGGATGTACTTCTCATCACAGGTCCTAAACAGTAGTGTAGTTGGAAGTTCTCGCGGTGAAAGAAACTGGCCTACTTCAAACGAGGATAACACGTTTCAGACACTACCTGCTCCGGTTCACGTAACAGCTTCTACAGGTGTTACCCTCATCCTGGCGAAACTGAACGACACCAAGAAATCCATACACCTGATTATATACTATTTGAACGGCCATGGCAAATGCGACAGGAAACTCCAATGTCGAGCGGGGCTGGTACGAATGGCACTGTTATGCCTAAGTTGTTGTCGCGCCATGGATCAGGACTGGGCGCGCCCCCGAGTTTTTCCGGGGGAAGGGGTTGACAATCGAAATGGGAAGTGGTTTCATACCAACAAGTTACAAGAGTCGCGCCCGTAGCTCAATTGGACAGAGTCGCGGACTTCGAATCCGAAGGTTGCAGGTTCGAGTCCTGCCGGGCGCGCTTGTTATGTGTCGGGCTGCCGGGCGGCTGCGCTCGGCAGCCTTTCTTCTGAAATGGGGCTACGTCGGCACCTCCGCAGCATAACATGCGGTTGGGCCGCCGGGCCCAACGCCAAACTGTGACCAGGGACGCGAGCGTATGGCAAAAAGTAGCAAGAGGCCCAAGAAGGCAAAGGCCAAAACGACGAAAAAGGTGGCCAAAAAAACGGCCGGCAAGGCTGTGAAGAAGGTGGTCAAGAAGTCGAAGAAGACGGCCGGCAAGGCTGTGAAAAAGGCGGTCAAGAAGTCGAAGAAGGCGGTCGGCAAGGCGGCGGGAAAACGCGCCGCTGCGACGAAGAAGGCCAGGCCCAAGGCTTCGCCAGCAGCCGGGCGGACCGTTGCGAAGGCCTCCCGGCAGGAAACGCCGCGGCACTCCACCGCCGAAGAGATGGCCCTGGGCCAGCGGGAGATCTCGGTGGCCGAGTTTTTCACGAAGAACCGCCATCTCCTGGGTTTCGACAATCCGCGCAAGGCTCTGCTCACGACGATCAAGGAGGGCGTTGACAACTCCCTGGACGCGTGCGAGGAGGGGGGGATTCTGCCGGAGGTGAAGGTCGTCATCGCCCCGAGCGACGGGGGAGAAGACCGTTTTCGGGTGACCATCGAAGACAACGGACCGGGCATCGTCAAAAGCCAGATCCCCAAGATCTTCGCCAAGCTGCTCTACGGCTCGAAGTTTCACCGTCTCAAGATGTCGCGGGGCCAGCAGGGGATCGGGATCTCAGCGGCCGGCATGTACGGGCAGCTCACCACGGGAAAACCCATTTCGATTACCTCGAAGACCTCGCCGGGCCGGCCCGCGCACCATTACAAGCTGGAGATCGAGACCAAGAGGAACGAGCCGCGGATCATCGCCGACGAGACGGTCGAATGGCCAGGCAGGCGGGGCACGAAGGTCGAGATTGAGATGGAAGCGAAGTACCAGCGAGGCCGCCAGTCGGTCGAGGAGTATCTCGAACAGACCGCCATCGCCAACCCGCACGTCTCGCTGCTCTTCGTCACGCCCGACGGAGAGACCAAGGAATACCAGCGGGCCTCGAACCAGTTGCCGGTCGAGACCCGGGAGATCAAGCCGCATCCTTACGGCGTCGAGTTAGGCGTCCTGATCAAGATGCTCCACGACACGCCGGCACGCACGCTCCAGTCGTTTCTGCATTCGGATTTCTCCCGCGTGAGCATGCGGGTGGCCAAGGAGATCTGCGATCGGGCCAAGCTGTACGAGCGGGCGCGTCCCACGCGCATCGCGCGTCAGGAGGCGGACAACCTTTTCAAGGCGATCAATCAGACCAAGATCATGAACCCGCCGACGGATTGCCTCAGCCCGATCGGCGAGGAGCTGATCCTGGCGGGTTTGAAGAAGCAGATCGAGGCCGACTTCTATACCGCGGTGACCCGGCCGCCGTCCGTCTATCGCGGCAACCCGTTCCAGATCGAAGCGGGCCTGGCCTACGGCGGCTCGCTGTCGGCCGACGGACTGGCCAAAGTGCTGCGTTACGCCAACCGCGTGCCCCTGCTGTACCAGCAGTCGTCCTGTGCGACCACGCGCTCGGTCATCAGCACGGGCTGGCGCAACTACGCGCTGCAGCAATCGGCCGGGGCGCTGCCCTCGGGGCCGCTGGTCATCATGGTCCACATGGCCTCGGTCTGGGTGCCTTTCACCTCCGAGAGCAAGGAGGCCATCGCCCACTACCCTGAGATTATCAAGGAGGTACGCCTGGCGATGCAGGAGTGCGGGCGGAAGCTCGCGGTCTTCCTGCGCCGGCGACGCAAAGCCGCCGAGTCCGAACGAAAGAAAGCCTACATTCAGAAGTACATCCCCCACATCGCCATCGCCCTGCGCGAGATGCTCGACCTTTCCGAACGCCAGGAGAAAACGCTTGTGAATCAATTGACCGATGTCCTCGAAAGGAGTCGCTCGTGACCAAGATTGCCGGTCAGATCAAGGATACCGCTACCTCGGTTCGCTCCAAAATCCAGCGCAAGAGCAAGCCTACACTGTCGTTCCCGCTACGCTCCTTGAGTAACGTGACGTACCAGCCGAAGAAGGGGTACCTTCAGCTCAAGGGCAGGAAGAAGACGCGTACGCTGACCGTCGCGACGGTCAAGACCTTCGCCCAGACCCTGCGTATGATGTCGCAGGCCAAGACGCTGGTCGAGGACGACGAAATCATGACCAAGCGAGAGGCGTACTACGTTTCCAAGAACTGGGACGACGCCCGCTTCGACGAGCAGCCCGAGTCCGATACCGTGATCGACGATATCGAGGCTCTGTTCGAGGTCAACCGCGAGCAGCTCGGCTTCATTCCGGAGGAGAAGGGCGGCGAGATCGCCGGCAAGCTCGTGGTGATCGACCACGATTCGGATACGGGCGAGCCCCTGCGCATCGACTGCACGAAGTTCGGCTCGGGCGCCTATTCGATCCCGATCTCCGTGGAGCATCTGAAGTTCGAGACGAAGGCGAAGTTCATTCTGGCGATTGAGACCGCCGGCATGTTCCAGCGTCTGGTCAAGCACGGCTACTGGCGCAAAGCGAACTGTATCCTCGTTTCCATGGGAGGAGTGCCGACGCGTGCGTGCCGGCGCTTCATCCGGCGGCTCGCCGACACGCGGAAGCTGCCGGTGTATGCGTTCGTGGATTGCGACCCTTATGGCATGTTCAACATCTACCGCACGTTGAAAGTCGGTTCGGGCAATGCCGCTCATATCAATCGGTATTTCTGCGTGCCCAGCGCCCGGTTCCTCGGTGTCACGCCCCAGGATATCGTGCAGTACAAGCTGCCCACGCACCCGCTCAAGGAGGTGGACATCAAGCGGGCCAAAGACGCGTTGAAGAACGACCCCTTCGTGCGGCACTACAAGGCCTGGCAGAGCTCGATTCAGCAGTTGCTCGGCATGGGTGTCAGGGCCGAGCAGCAGGCGTTTGCCGTGCACGATTTGAACTTCGTGATGTCCCACTATTTGCCCGCCAAGCTGGCGGCGGCGAAGTCGTTTCTGCCATAGGGCGACGCGGTGCCGACGGGACGGTAACCATGTGACGTGCGCGGGCAGGAGGGCTCGTAGATGAGGCATCGTCAAGGGAGGTGACATGAGATCGATCCTATGCAGCGTCACGCTCATCGTTTTGACGTTCTCGCAAGCGCGAGCGGCCGAAAACGCAACGCGGCGTCCCGCCTGGGTGGAGCCCATGACGGCCGTGCATGCGCGCTTCACCGGGGAGAAGGGAACGTTCGCTCATTTCGGCGACTCGATCACCGTGACCATGGCCTTCTGGACTCCGTTGTCGCACTCGGTCCGTAACGCGCCCGAGCAAATGGAGCGGGCGCTGCGGCAGGTCAAGGGACACCTTCGCTCGAAATGCTGGCAAGGCTGGAAGGGGCCTCAGTTCGGAAACGAAGGGGGCAGGACGGCTCGCTGGGCCTGCGAGAACGCGGCCGACTGGCTCAAGCGCATGAATCCGGAAACGGCGCTGATCATGTTCGGGACCAACGATCTCGGCGCGGTCTCCGTGGCAGAGTACGGCCACCAGATCCGCACGCTCGTCCAGATGTGCCTGGACAACGGAACGGTCGTGATTCTCAGCACGATTCCGCCGCGACACGGCTTCGTTGAGAAGGCGGCGGCCTACGCGCAGGCGGTCCGTGACATCGCGCGCGAGAAGAATGTTCCGCTGGTGCATTTTCATGCCGAAATTCTCAAGCGCCGCCCCAGGGATTGGGACGGGGCTGAGGAACAGTTCGCCGCGTACACCGGCTACAACGTGCCGACCCTGCTGGCACGGGACGGCGTGCACCCAAGCCATCCACAGAAGTATCAGAACGATTATTCCGAAGAGGCCCTGGGCCGTTGCGGGTTTTCCCTGCGCAACTACCTGGTGCTTCTGGAATACGCGGAAGTGATTGAGAAGCTCGGCTGGGTCCGTGGCGCGAAGCCGTCGGTCTCCGGTGACGGTCCCGGTGTCTCGCGAGCCTTTCCGCTTGATCCGCCCGTGCAGAGCTGGTTTCCGAAGGCCCCGCGCCGGCCGGAACCGCCGGGACCGGCCGTTAAGGTCTCGAACGTACTCGAACTGGTGAAAGCTTTGCGAGAAGCTTCGCGGGGCCAGACGATTCTCGTCGCGGACGGTCATTATCTGATGCCGCACTACGTCGAGATTCGGGCCGACGACGTGACACTTCGCGGAGCGTCGGGGCACCGCGAACGCGTGATCCTGGATGGGGTCCGAAGTCGCGACGGCGAGTTGCTGGGTTTTCGAGCCTGTTCCGGGGTGACTGTTGCCGACCTGACGATTCAAAACGTGCGGTGGAACGGTTTCAAAATCAACTCGGAAACGAACGTCCAGGGGTTGACTATCTACAACTGCATCATCCACAACATTTGGCAGCGCGGCGTCAAGGGGGTAAAGGTTCCGCCGGAGAGCCGCGAGACCATCCGCCCGCGAAAGTGCCGGATCCAATACTGCCTGTTCTATAACGACCGGCCCAAGCGGCTCAGCGATGACCTGGCGGATATCGCCAGGGGCAATTACATCGCCGGTATCGACGTGATGTACGCTCGGGATTGGGTCATCAGTGACAACGTCTTCGTGGGGATTCAGGGCCGCACGCAGGAAGGCCGGGGGGCGATCTTCCTCTGGTTCGACGCGCAGGACTGCGTCGTCGAGCGCAACGTTATCATCGATTGCGACGTGGGTCTGCAGCTTGGCAATCCGCACCGCGCCGACGGTGTGCAATATCATTGCGTCGGCTGCGTGGCCCGCAACAATTTCATTGCAAGGGCTCCGGAGGCCGGCATTGTCACGACGTACACGAAGGACTGCAAGGTCCTCCACAACACGATTCACGATCCCGAAAGCCGATTAGGCCGGCTGATTCGTACGGTCTTTGCGAACGATGGTCTGGTGGTCGCCAACAATCTTCTCAGCGGCCCGAAGATGAGCAATGAGTCCGACAGCAGGATTCAATTTGGTAACAATCACATCGGGGAGATGACGGATGTACTGGCGGATCCGGCGCGCGGGAATTTGCATCTGACCGGCGCGGCGGCCGGGTTGCTCGATCGAGCGGCTGCGCTGCCTGAGGTCACGGAGGATATCGACGGGCAGCCGCGCGGCGCCCGGAGGTACATCGGCGCCGACGAGTTGGCCGGTGACGGTGCCAACCGCTGACGCCAACACACACATTAGGGAACGGGGTGAAATACCTGGGATGGACGCGAAAGAGAAACAGAAGGCTTACGATCTTGTGCGGCCTCGAATCCAAGGGCTCATTGCAGGCGAACCGGATCGGATTGCTGTGATGGCAACCGTTGCCTGCGAGCTTCACCAAACGTTTGACTACTACGACTGGACGGGTTTCTACCGGGTCGTCGAACCGAGCTTGCTCAAGGTCGGTCCGTATCAGGGGTCGCATGGATGTTTGACGATATCCTTCGACCGGGGCGTCTGCGGAGCGGCGGCGCGCCTGCGCCAAACGCAGATCGTGCCTGATGTCCACGCGTTCCCGGGGCATATCGCGTGTTCGACCTCGACGCGCTCGGAAATTGTGGTCCCCGTAATGGCTCCCGACGGGACGCTCGTGGCCGTGCTGGACGTTGATTCGGATCAACCCGGCGCCTTCGATGAGGTTGACGCGGCCGGTCTCGAAGAGATCTGTGGAATGGTCGGCGCCGTCGGACATGCGACAGACGCGGGATGATTTGTTAGAATGTCCCGGTACGTTTGAGAGCACTGATGCTTCCAGATCAGGAGGTTTCTCATGATGAAGTCTGCGTTCTCGATCATGTCGTTTCTGCTGCTTATCGTCTTTCTCCCCTTGCCGGCGCGCGCCGATACCGTCACGGTAACCGGTGAGGTGGTCGATGCGGACACCGGGGCTCCCGTAGCGTGTCGAATCTACATTCGCAGCGAGGACGGGAAGTGGCACTTTGCCCGGTCCGCAGTGCCCGACGGTTCGGCCGTGGTCTACAAGAAGCAAAACTGGAGCAACAAGCAATCGGTGGAGATGCACACGACGGTCTCGGCACACGGATTCGCCGTGGATGTGACGCCGGGCGAATACGAGATGACCGTGGAACGTGGCAAGGAGTATTTCCCGGTCACCAAAACGGTCTCCGTGAGCGCCGAGCCGATGTCGCTGCGATTCAAAATGAAGCGCTGGATCGATATGGCCGAGCTGGGCTGGTACTGTGGCGATACGCACGTGCACCGCACGCTGGCGGAACTGCCCAACGTGCAACTTGCGGAAGACCTGAACGTGTCTTTCCCGCTGCTGTACTGGGTCACCCATGCCTTCAAATCACCCGGTACAGGAGACAAAAGTACGGAAGGGACAGTCGCGCCACATCTGATCCACATCGATAAGACGCACGTCATCTACCCGATGAACACCGAGTACGAGCTATTCTCCGTTCGTGGCAAGCGACACACGCTGGGGGCGTTTTTCATTCTGAATCACAAATCCGTTTTCACGCGCGGGGCTCCGCCGGTGGCGCCGATCGCCGAGACCGCCCGGCGCGAGGGCGCCTTGCTGGAGCTGGACAAGCACAACTGGCCCTGGTCCATGATGCTCGTGCCCGTCATGGACATCGATCTTTTCGAGCTGGCCAACAATCACATGTGGCGCACGCAGTTCGCCTTCACGAAATTTGGCGAAGCTCCGGCGGCTTACATGGACGTCGATACGAACGAGAAGGGATTTACGGAGCGGGGCTGGATCGAATACGGCTTCCAGAATTACTACGCGCTCTTGAATTGCGGCTTCCGTTTGCGTCCGACGGCGGGGACGGCCTCGGGCGTTCATCCGGTTCCGCTGGGGTATGGACGCGTTTATGTGAAGCTCGACGGCGGCTTGGACTACGATGCCTGGATGGAGGGATTGGATCGGGGACGCAGCTTTGTCACCACGGGCCCCATGCTGTTCGTGAAGGTTGCCGGTTTCCTTCCCGGGCACATCTTCCAGCAGTCTGGCGAGCGTGCGACTGTTTATTCTGTCACAGGCTCCGTTCGGTCCGCCCACCCGTTGGAGAGCATCGAGATTGTGGTTAACGGGGATGTGAGCAGGGCGGTCCGACCGCAAAACAAACGGATGGAATCCGGAGCATTCCTGAACGAGATCGACGAGGGAGTTTTCCTGACGGCGTCGTCATGGCTGGCGGTGCGCTGCTTCGAGCGGACGCCCGCCAATCGCGTACGCTTTGCTCATACCGGTCCGTTTCACGTCGAGGCCGAAGGCAAACCGCTGCGGCCTCGGAAACAGGAAATCGAGTTTCTCATGCAACGGGTACAGGAACAGATCGAGCGCAACAAAGACGTCCTGCCGCCGGAGGCCATCCAGGAATACCGCCGCGCGCTTGATGCCTATCGCGAGATAGCCGCGTCGAGCCGGTGACGTCGATTGTATTTTTGAGGGATTTGTCATGGTGAAAGGCGGTGACGAAGTGTCGAGTCGCGAACATCATTCCAACGGATCTTCAAGTCGGCGCAGCTTTCTCCGGTCGTCTGGGGTCGCGGCCGCCGGTCTTTTGGGCGCGGCAATGCCGGGCTCACGGAACGCAGCCGGCGAGGAACGGCCTCAGGCAAGGCCGCCTGCCCGCAAAGCTCCTCCCGCGCAGAAGAAAGAGACCGCCAGGATCACCCTGGTGCAACTGACCACGAAAGGCGGTCCCGATTCCATTATCGAACGGATGCCCGGCTTCTTCGCCCAGGCCGCCGAGTATGGCTCCGACTTGATTGTCTTTCCGGAATACGTTCTGGGCTCACGTATCTCCGTCGAGCATGAGAGGGTGCAGCGGTTTTTCGCCCTGGCCCGGCAGCACCGGATGTACGCGATTGCGGGGCTGGTGGAAACCCACGGCAAGCGCTGGGCCACGACCGCTCTCCTGGTGGACCGGGCGGGCAAGCTGCTGGGCCGGTACCTGAAATCGCATCCGGCCAGCGGACCGCCGCCTCATTTCTGGCCGCCCATCAAGGGACAGGACCATGAGGCGCGCGGCGTGCTCGGAAGCCAGTTCAAGGTTTTTCACCTGGACTTCGGTCCCATCGGGATCCTCCAGTGCTACGACGGCTACTTCCCCGAGGCATGGGGCTGCACCTCGTATTCAGGAGCGGAGATCATCCTCTGGATCAACGGCCGCAAAGGGATGATCGAGGACTCCCACTGCCTGATGGCCGCGCAGGCGTACGGTTGCGTGGTCGGTGCGAATATCACCGACGGCAAGAACACCGGCTTTGCCGGCCCGGGCTGTATTCAAGCCAGGGGTGTTCGAGAGGAGAGCCGCCTGTTTCCGCGCATCAAGGAGCCGGGTGACGCCTGCGTGCACGCCACGGTGAATCTGGCGCGACTTCGCTGGAGACGCAAGCACCTGCGGACCATGCATCAGCGCCGGCCGGAGATGTACGGCCTGCTCACCCAGGACGTGAAGATGTGGCAGGACTACCCCGATATCCCCTGGGATTATCCCGAATGCGAGGAACTGGTGAACAAGGCCCAGCTTTGAATCGTCGCCCGGCTTACTGTTTGACATGAGCGAAAATCATCGTACATTGGCTACTGTTACTATCGGGGCATGGTTTGGGTCCTGCTTCGCTGACAACAGCCTGCGGCTCGGACGGTGGCGGACGAGCCCATTGTATGGAGGTCGACCATGAAGACGCGTGAAGTCGTTTCTGGATGTGCCTGCTGCAGCGTGAGTCGTCGGCGTTTTCTGGCTGCCGGGTGCGCAACGTGCGCGGGAGCGGCGGGACTGCTGGCCCATCCGAGCCGAGTTCTCGCGGCTTCGGGCACCGGCAAGGTGAGAATTCGCATTGTCTATTCGCTCCACGGTCCGCAGCAGGCCGGTCCGGATTGGCCCAACAAGGGGTTTGATTTCCGCCCGGTCATGAAGCGGATCAATACCGGTCTGGCGCAGCGATGCCCGGGCTTCGAGTTTGTGTCATCACTGGCAAACGGGCCGGACCAGGCCAAGAAGATTTTGGAGGCAGACAAGGCCGCCGAAATTGACGGCTACTTAGTCTACCAGATGAACTGCTGGAACCGCGTGGTCCAGACGATGGCGACCTCGGGCAAGCCCGTGCTCTATGCTGATTTCCAGTACGGCGGCAGCGGCGGCTTCCTTGTATACATGGCCGGCTTCCTCCGCGCTCAGACGCCCAACGTTGGCTTCGTCGCCTCTTCGCGGTTCGATGATTTGGTCGAGGCGGTGAAATGCTTCGCGCTGGTGAAGAAGGGCGGTTCGGTATCCGATTTCGTGGCGGCTACCGCCCGCGTACGCAGGATGCGGACCCCCGGGGCCGATGATCTTGCCTGCAAGCCGGATCCGCTGCAGACCATCTCAGCGGATGAATGTATTGGCCGCATGAAAGCCTCGAAGATCCTGGCCGTTCGAGACCAGAACTCCGGGTCGGCCGCGCCGCTCGTGGGGATTCCCATGGAACGCGTCTCGTTTGCGGAGGTCAACGACGCCTGGAAGGCCGCCGACAAGGACGAGTCCCGCGCCATAGCGGATCGGTGGCAGAAGAACGCGACGGCGGTCATCGACGTTTCGCGCGCGACCCTCGAAACCTCGGCCGCGATGTACCTGGGCATGAAGGCCGTGTTGAAGAAGCACGGGGCCAACGCCATTACGATCAACTGTCTCGGCGGCTTCTACGGCGGGCACATTCATGCCTACCCCTGCCTGGGGTTCCACGAGTTGAACAACGAGGGGCTCATCGGCGCCTGCGAATGCGACGTGCGCTCCACGGCAACGATGGTTACGCTGACGGCTCTGACACAGGGACGCCCCGGCTACATCTCCGATCCGGTCATCGATACGTCCAAGCGACAGATCATCTATGCCCACTGCGTGGCGTCGAACCGGGTCTTCGGGCCGCAGGGCAGCACGAATCCGTTCACGATCATGACCCACTCCGAAGACCGCCAGGGGGCGTCGGTGCGATCCGTTCTGCCGTTGGGCTATATGACGACGACGATCGAAATCGATCAGGGACGCAAGGAGATTCTTTTCCATCAGGGCAAGGCGGTCGAGAACGATCCGGATGACCGGGCGTGTCGAACGAAGCTGGCCGTCGAGCCCGTCGGTGACATCGAGAAGCTCTTTACCATGTGGGACCAGTGGAGCTGGCACCGCGTGACGTGCTACGGCGATTTGAAAGAGCCGATCTTCGCCCTGGGCGATGCTCTGGGTTACAAGGTTGTCCAAGAAGCCTGAGCTGACGCTCGAACTTGCCGCGCCGCCTGTTGCGAAGGGGGCTGGCCCGGCAGTCGTGACGACGGCTCCAGAGGATGGAGGTACTGCAGTGAAGAAGGAAGGGTTTACGCGGAGACATTTTCTTCGTTCGATGGGAGCGATGGCGGCGGCTGCATCGTTTCCGTCCGCTTTTGTGCGCGGGGCGCAGCAGGCAGGCAAGCCGAACATCATTCTGTGCATGGCCGACGATTTGGGCTGGGGCGATCCCGGGTTCAACGGCAACGAAGTAATCGAGACGCCGCATCTGGACGCCATGGCCCGGGAGAGCCTGCGCTTTACGCGGTTCTATTCCGGCGCTCCGGTGTGTTCGCCCACGCGGGGGAGCTGCCTGACCGGCCGCCATCCGTATCGCTACGGGATCTACTTCGCCAACGTGGGGCACTTGCGCCGCCAGGAAGTCTCGCTGGCCGAGGCGCTCAAGACCCAGGGATACACCACGGGACATTTCGGCAAGTGGCATCTGGGGACGCTGTCGCCCGACTATTCGGGCAAGGGGCGCGGGCGCAACCCGGCGAAGAACTACATGACGCCGGGGATCAGCGGTTTCGACGAGTGGTTTTCCACCGAGTATGCAGTGGCGACCTGGGACCCCTACGATCCAGCCAACGCGCACGGCAAGAAGCACGACGTGCGAAATCTCTACTGGCACAACGGCACCAATGTCACGGAGAAGCTCGAGGGCGACGACAGCCGCATCATCATGGATCGCGTGCTGCCCTTCGTTCGCAAGGCCGTGCGGGACGCGACGCCGTTCCTGGCCGTGGTGTGGTTTCACGCACCGCACGCGCCGGTGGTGGCTGGCCCTGAGTACCGGAAGATGTACTCGGCCTACAGCGAGGACGAGCAGCATTATTACGGCTGCATCACCGCGATGGACGAGCAGGTCGGTCGGCTCCGGGACGAGCTGCGCCGCTTGAATGCGGCCGATA
>Ga0272441_10000874_pt1 | contig 66092 bp, 56 predicted proteins | sample SSMProp6N_FD_193582 | JGI IMG/M metagenome (GOLD analysis project Ga0272441, IMG submission 193582) | Marine sediment archaeal communities from Little Sippewissett salt marsh, Falmouth, MA, United States - SSM-Prop-6N | ecosystem: Environmental > Aquatic > Marine > Wetlands > Sediment ... | reverse complement strand
GCGACGATGGCAACAACGCGGATGGGGATGGCTGCAGCGGCAACTGCCTGTCGGATGAGACCTGCGGCAATGGCGTGTTGGATACCGCTGCCGGCGAGGTGTGCGACGACGGCAACAACGCGGATGGGGATGGCTGCAGCGGCAACTGCCTGTCGGATGAGACCTGCGGCAATGGGGTTTTAGATGATGCCGTTGGGGAGGTCTGCGACGGGGCCGATGTCGGGAGCACCACCTGCGCGGACTTTGGCAACCTGACCGGAACGCTCATTTGCCAGGCGACCTGCCAAGACTTCGATACCAGCGGGTGCTACTGCGCTACGCAGACCTGCACCGATCTCGGCGTCAACTGCGGCACGGTGGACGACGGTTGCGGCAATCCCATCGACTGCGGCACCTGCGGCGGCTGGCTCACGTGCGGGGGCGCTGGTATCCCGAACGTCTGCGGTGCACTGTGCCAGCAGACCTGCCCGCCCGGCTCGACCTGCTCGGTCGAGGGGGTCTGCGTGGGAGCGACCCCGACCGGCCTGGTGCTCGACGTGCCGACGATCGACGTCTCGGGCTCCATCACGCTCAACGGGGTGCTGCCCCTGGAAAACGCTGGCTGCGCCGGCCCTACCGACGACGCGGTCATCGTCACCTTCTACGAGGTCGATCACGGATACAGCCTGACCACGACCATCTACTGCACCGAGAACTTCCAATACGGTCCCATCGAGCTGTTCCCGGGGCGGTATCGCATCGGCGTCAACGGCGATGCGGCCGGGGACACCAACCTCCCCTCGGAGACCTACTACGTGCACGACGACCTGCAGCTGAGCAGTGACACCACCGGCCTGGTGCTCGACGTCCCCACCATCGTGGTCGCCGGCGATATCACATTGAACAGCACCACACCGCTCGAAAACGCCGGCTGCGCCGGTGCCACCGACGACGCCGCCTACGTCTATTTCAACGAGGTCATCCACGGCTACAGCCTCACAGCCACCATCTACTGCACCGAGAATTTCCACTTTGGCCCGCTGGAGATCTTCCCCGGTGTCTACCGCGTCAGCGTCAGTGGCGATGCGGCCGGTGACACCAACCTTCCCACCGAGACCTACATCGTCTACGACTACCTTGAGCTACAGTAGGCGACGGGCTTCATTCTGGGGCTTCGCTCAGTAGGGTATTTGGGGACATCGCCCAGACACATGTAGAGCTGAGCTCGTCCGCGTGCGCTTCGCTTCGGGATGAACTGGCCGGCCTCTCGGGGGCTCAGCGGTCCCAAGCACAGCTCCAGGGTCCTGCGGTTGTGAAACGCATTGGAGTGCAGCACATGGCGCGTCATGAAGCTCGCCACCGATCCACACAGGAACAGGCATAGGTTGGGGTTTCGCGCCCAGCGATCCCAGTAGAGCTTGAGCTCCGAGACGATACGGGTCCGACCAGCTCCCATCCAGGGAAACTCGTCGAACACCAGGACCCAGCGCCCCTGCTCCAGCAGCTCTCCCAACCCCTGGAACACCTCGCGCCAGTTGCGAGCGCCGAGGCGGACCCGGCCGGTCTGCCGCGAGAGGTCGGTCAGGAACTGATCGATTTGAACCTGGCTCGGTTTGCACTTCGAGAAGTCGGCCAACAATCCGTGAAGGAGTCGAATGCCCTGTCGATTGCGACCACTGACGCTGACAGCACACAGCAGCGCGACAGATGTTGCCACTGTTCATCAGAGGGGGCGAGCGATTCGCAGTGCAGACCGATGATCTGGGTTGTTCAGCCCCCCTTGATCTCAATCTTGCGCGGCTTGACCGCGGCCGTTTTCGGCAGCCTCAGCTGCAGCACGCCGTCGGTCAGTGAGGCGGAAATCTTGTCCACGTCGATCCCGTCGGCGACGGTGAAGCGTCGGACGAAGTCCGCCGCGCGACACTCGGCGCGGAGCAGGGTCGCGCCCTCGCCGTTCGGGCAGGCAGGAAACAGGTCGCGGATATTCTCTGCGAACCGTGTCGTGTATTTGCGATCCTGTGCGGCACTGCGCATGGCCGCGCGCTCTCGTCGTCGTGCGCGGGCGTCCTCGTCCGCCAGGCACTCGGCCTGCTTGATCGCCTCGCTCTCGACCAGCAGCCCCTGTCGCTCGTAGCGTTTCCGCGCTTTGCCAAGCTCGAGCACAACAAGTCTATTGGTATCCGTCCGACGACCGGGCCAAACACAGGGGGTGACCGGATGAGCTTCTGCCCTTCGACAGTAGCCCCAACCGGACTTCCTATTCCTGGCCGTACGCCTTCTTGAGGACCTTGGACAGAGCCTTGGGGGTTGCGTATTTGCGGAGCTCGGGTTGCTTCAGCAGACGACGGCGAGCCCCGCCGGTGACACGCTTGATGCGGTTTCCCTTACGCGCCAGGCGATAGAGGTGCAACTTCCCTTTGTGGCTGGTAGTGACCGAGCCGTTGACCTCCTCCACCGTCCGCGCATCGATCACTACGAGGATCTCCTGCTTCTTGTCCCGGAGCCGGTGCCATTTCCACCAGAGCCAAGGCTTCGTGGTGATGTGTCGACCGTTGGACTTCGTGCTGGTAAAGACCTTGTCGAGCAGCCGCTTCAGCCGCCCTTTTTGGTACCGAAACACTGCGATACCGTGCCGAAGCTTCTCCTGGATGGGCTCGCCCTCGTCGTCGTCGCTCGGCGGGCCCGCGCTCTCAGCCTGGCAGTCAGTCACCTGGTAGGTCACGGTGACGATTGCATTGCCGCGGGGCCGCAGGTCCCACGTGCCCTCCAGCGTGTGATTCACCTTGCCAAATCGCAGGGATCGCACCTTCGGGGGACGAGAGCCACGCCCCGCGGACAGGGCGCAGGAGCGGACCCGGGCCTTGCACTTGCCTTCGCGCAGCACCAACACGAGCGGCGGCGCAGCCTTGGCGAGGGTCCCCTTGAACGCGACGTCCTGCAATGGGCTCGCCAGCGTGGTTTTGGCCACACCTCTACAGACTTTTGGGACCCGCACCCGCTGCTTCGCCAACGACCGACGCAGGTCCATCTGCCCGTCCTTCAGAGCGCCAACGATTTTCCAAAAACCGGCGTGGGTCCCACCGGACCGCGGTGCCGGGCTTGCCAGAGACACCGTGGTGGAGAAAACCAGAATCGCCACGCCAACCGAAACTCGGAGAAACCACATCAGAACCCCCAGGTAAGGCGAAGGTCACCTAGCTATCGAGTTTGGTCAACAAGCTGTCGACAATCGCCCTCGTAGTTTTGGGGGCACAGCCTGCCGAGTTGCTCGCACCAGGGATTGGTCACTGCTCGTCTCCGCGTGTCTGCCACGTCAGGTCACTCATCTTGTCGGGCATGGTGATGATGCAGCGGTACCCCTTGACCGCCGCCACCATGGCCAAGGCGGCCCCGGTGTTGCCCGACGAGCTCTCCACGATGGTGCCGCAGGGCTCGAGCTGCCCCCGGTCCTCGGCGTCCTGGACGGTGTACCGCGCCAGCCGATCCGTGACGCTCCCGCTGGGGTTCATCAGCGCCAGCTTGGCCCACAGCGTCGAGGAGCCCCCCGCGGCCACGCGGTTGAGCCGCACCAGGGGCGTGTCGCCGATGGCCTGCAGGATGTCGTCATGCCGGTTCATATGGACCTCACCGAAAAAAAACCACTGGCTCACTTGGGTGTAAAACACGGTGCCACGGGGCGCGACGTCAAGGGTCGAAGGCCGAACACGGAAGCCGGACGCGGGGGCCGGGCGCGGGGGCCGAGAGCGGGGCCGAGGGCGGGGGCCCTGGTGTCTGGGCAGCAACCCGCCGAATCGGGGCGATCCCAGGCGCTATGCCGTGCCAGCGGCGGCGGCGTACATGACCAGGAGGATGCCCAGGCCCATGATCCCCAGGGCGATGATGACCATCACGCCCAGGACCTTGAAGTAGACGCGCAGGGACTCGAAACCACCCACCAGGTCCCAGACATTCGGTGTTTGGGCGCTCGCGAACGACCCGAGCTTCCTGGACGCGCTGAGCAGCAGGGAGGCCAGCCCGATCCCGATGCCAGCGCTGACCAGACTGCTGACCATGCCACCGAGGCCGGCGCCAGCGATGGCCGGCAGCCTGCATGAGCCAGATGGCGGCCAGCACACCCACCACGGCAAAGATCGCAAACGTCACCATGAACACGATGAACAGAGGCTGCGGCACCCCTGGCAGCGTGGTCCCCACGGCCAGGGAACCGAAGACGACCAGGACCAGCAACCCGGAGGCGATGTAGTAGACCACCGATATGAAGCGCAGCCACCAGGAGAGGTGGGACACAACGCTGGTCATCTCGGAGGGGAAGGTCCAGTGCGTGGCGCCGTGGGTGGACGGCGCGTCGCCCGAACTCCCCGGGGGCTAGTAAGGGTTCGGGGACATCGGTTGGCTCGAGTCTTGCGGCGGACCGGCAGGTGGTACCATGGGTTCCCTCCGTTTCCTCAAGGAAGTGCAAGGCGCAGCCATTCGTATCGCATCCAGCCGGATCCGTCGACACCGCCGTGCAGCGCGACGGCGTCTTGGGGCCCGAAGCGGGCTGCCGCGCAGCCGGAACGGGTCTCGGGGGGATTGGATGCGCCGAAGATGAGTCAGGTGGGAGGCTCCTGGATGCTGGAGCTCGGTCGACAGATGTGATCACGCAGGTCCTCTCCCATTCCCCCGAGTATCGGATTCAGCGTCGGCAGGGTCCACCAGGGTGAGCCCCGCGGTCGCAGGCTCACGTACAGCTCGAGCGCCTTGCGCAGGGTGACGTTGACGCTGACAAACCCCTTGCCCACCGGCGTGGTGAGCGGCCCCTTGAGGGCCACCCGGCGCTCCCGGATGGACGCCCGCACCGACTCCGGCAGGGTCGTGCCGTGGTCCGCCAAGGCACCCGCGCCCGCGTCCACGCGGTCCCACTCGATGTCCAGACCGCAGGCCCCGACGATCCGTACTGCGGCGTCACTGACCTCGGTGCCAATGCCGTCGCCGGGGATCAACGTGGTTCCGTATTTCATCGTCTCGGCGCTCCGCCCGCCCCGGCGAACATTGTCACGAAAGGCCCAAAGGGAAGAGGCTCGCCCGTCGAGACCACGCTGGAGCGCGGGTGCTCCGTCTACACGTCGGTCTGGTGACGGTCGTGGACCACGAACGTGTAGTCGAGCCCGGAACGCTCGTCGGAGCGCCGCTCGGACCGGGAGGTCTCCCGCCACCGCGCCGGGTCCGGCGACGCAAAGAACACGTCTCCGGGGAAGGGCGCGTGGATCTCGGTGAGGTAGATGCGGTCCGCCCGGGGGCGCACGGCGTCGAAGATCTGGGCGCCGCCGATGACCATGATCTCATCGGCGCTGTCGCGCTCGGCGACGCGAAGGGCGAGGGTGAGCGCTTCGTCTGTGTCGTGGGTCACCCGTACGCCCGCCGCGGCGAAATCGGGCTGCCGGGTGACGACGATGTTCTCCCGGCCGGGGAGGGGGCGGCCGATGGAATCCCAGGTCTTGCGGCCCATGACCAGCGGGCGCCCCATGGTGGTGCGCTTGAAGTACCGGAGGTCGGCCGACAGGTGCCAGGGCAGCCCGCCGCGGTGGCCGATGACACCACCCTGGGCCACGGCCACCATGAGCGCGATCCTCATCGTCGATCTACGCTCGCTCAGACCCTCGGACCAAGATCTGGTCCCGGATCCACGCCGCCGTGAGGTCTGCGATTCGGTCCAACAGGGCCTCTCCGGCCTCGTCCACCGGCCCGTTGCCCAGACCCAGGCCGTGGCCGCCTTCGAAGATCTCGAGGTGCCAAGGCGAGTCCATGGCGCCGTGGACCTTCTCTAACAGGTTCAGGTCGCAGAAGGGATCCCGGTCGCCCTGGAGGCAGAGCTGGGGCACCTGGATCTGGGTCAGATCCTCCCCCCGGAGGTTGGACTTGTCGTCGGGCGCGTGCAAGGGGAAGCCCAGATACAACATCCCCACCGCGATGCGGTGGTCGCGCTGGTGCGCCGCGGCGAGGCGCGCGCCCAGGGACTTGCCCCCCAGGATCACCGGGGGGTCCCCCAGGAACCGCTCGTGGACCATCTGCACCACCGCCGTGATGGTGTCGGCCAGGACCTCGCCCCCGTCCGGGGTCTCGTCGCCCCGCTCCTTGAAGGGGAAGTTGAACCGCACCCCGGCCACGCCGCGGTCGGCCAGCCGCTCCAGGGTGGAGGCGATGAGCGGGTGGTGACGGTCGTTGGTCACACCGTGGCCGAGCACCACCACCGGAGTGGTCGCGTCCACGTCGTCGGGCCGGTGCACCGCCGCGCTCACCTCCTCGTGCACCACAGGCACCCCGACCGCGATCTCGTAGCTGCTGCTCATTGTTTCTCCTCGTCGCCGTTTGCGATCATGTGCACGTCCCGCTGGGGGAACGGGATGTCGATGCCGGCTTCCTTGAACGCCTTGAAGGTGGCCGTGTTCAGCTCGTGCTTGACCCGGCCCCGCCACTCGGGGTCGTCCACCCACACCAGCAGCTCGTAGTCCAGGCTCGAGTCGCCGAAGGCGCGGAATCGCACCCGGGGTGCGGGATCCCTGGCCACGTCGGTGTTCCCCGTGGCGACCTCCCGGAGGGTCCTCTCCACCAGGTCGATGTCGCTGTCGTAGGAGACGCCCACCTTGATTCGGATGCGGCGCTTGATGACAGGGCCGCTCTCGTTGACGATCTTGCCGTTGGCGATGGCCGAGTTGGGCACCACGATCTCGATGTCGTCCCGGGTGAGGATGCGGGTGGACCGCATGCCGATCTCCACCACCTTGCCCCGCTCCCCGGTCTGGATCACGATGTAGTCTCCGAGCTTGTAGGGCGCGTCCGCCAGGATGAAGACGCCGGCGAAGAGGTTGGCCAGAGTGTCCTTGGCCGCGAAGCCGATGGCCAGACCGAGGATCCCCGCAGAGGCCAGCCAGCCCGTGACGTTGATGTCCCACGAGAGCATCAGAGCGTAGATCCCGCCTCCGATGACGACCACCTTCACGGCGATGTCGAACAGCGGCATGGTGCGCGGCTGCACCACCTTGATGTCTGCCTGCCGGTCGGAGATCCACGCCAGGAAGATGGAGCCGATCTTGGACAGGGCGCTGATCCAGATGAACACCGCCACGGTCTTGATGATCCCGTTGACGATGTAGGGCGTGGGCGTGGGCAGGTTCAGCACGAACACCGCCCAGGCCGCGCCTCCCAGGAACACGCTCCAGAAGATGGGCTTGTGCAGCACGGCGACGATCTTGTCGTCCAGGTCCGTCTCGGTCTTGCCCGCCAGCATGAGCAGCAGCCGGGCTACCAGCTTGTCAAAGAGGAACCCGACCACCACCGAGCCCACCACGATGATGATCGACCGCAGGATGGGATCAGCCCAGATGTCGCCGGCGTCGAAGCTGACCGCGAACAACGCCGACGACCACGCGGCGCATCCGGCGACGATGTCGAAGCTCACGTTCATGATGCCCCCCCTCGCAGCAGCTCCGCCGCATAGGGTGCGTGGTAGGTCAGGATCAGGTCCGCCCCGGCCCGGCGGATACCCGTGAGTATCTCGAGCACGAGCCGCTCGCGGTCCCCGGCCCCGGCCCTGGCGGCGAGCTCCACCATGGCGTACTCGCCGCTGACGTTGTAGGCGGCCACGGGCACGCCGAACTGCTGCTTCACCCGGTGGATGATGTCCAGATACGCCAGGGCCGGCTTCACCATGAGGATGTCGGCGCCCTCTTCGATGTCCAGCTCCACCTCGCGCAGGGCCTCGTCGGCGTTGGCCGGGTCCATCTGGTGGCTGCGCCGATCCCCGAAGGCGGGCGCGCTCCCGCAGGCGTCCCGGAAGGGGCCGTAGAAGGCAGAGGCGTACTTGGCGGCGTAGGACATGATGGGGATGTGCTCGGCGTCGGCGCCGTCCAGAGCCTCGCGGATGGCCCCCACGCGGCCGTCCATCATGTCAGAGGGCGCGACCAGGTCGGCCCCGGCCTCCACGTGGGACAGGGCCTGGCGGCAGTACAGCTCCACCGACGGATCGTTGAGGATGCGCCCGTGTTGCACCACGCCGCAGTGGCCGTGGGACGTGTACTCGCAGAGGCACACGTCTGTGATCACCAGCACCTCCAGGCCGGCCCCCTTGATGGCCCGCACGGCCCGCTGCACGATGCCGTCCGGATCCCAGCTGCACCTGCCCACCTCGTCCTTGGCGTCGTCGGCGGGGATGCCGAACAAAAGCACCGCCTTGAGGCCCAGGTCCACCGCTCGCCGACACTCCGTCACCAGGGTGTCGACGGAGTAGCGGTTTTGACCCGGCAGCGTGACGATGGGTGACACCACCCCGGCGCCCTCGCACACGAACAGCGGATAGATGAGGTCGTCGACGCTCAGGCGGGTCTCCCGCACGAGATCGCGAACCAGGCCGCTCTCACGCAGACGACGGGGACGTATGATCGGATAGGACATGGCTCAACTCTCGAAGCGATAGCCGCGGTCGGCGTTCAAAAAGTGCCGGGCACGGTCCGGCTCCGGCTCGAACAGCCTCCGCAGTCGGTGGATGGCCCCCCGGACACCTTCCGGTGAGGTCAGGGGATCGTCGCCGGACAGCCCGGCGTGGCGAAGCTCCTGGGCGATCTCCGCCGCGGTGAGCTCCTGACCACGGCGTCGGGACAAGAGCTCCAGCAGCCGTCGCTCACCGACGCCCAGCTGGTCGGGTCCGGCGAGGGTCTCGGCCTGCCCCGTGTCCAGGTTCACGGTGAGCTGCCCCAGGACGACCGTGCTGTTCGTGGGAAGGGCACGGTCGGCCCCGGGCCGTCGCAAAAGGGCGCGCACCCGGGCCAAGAGCTCCGGCATGTGGAAAGGCTTGGTGAGGTAGTCGTCGGCGCCGGCGTCCAGGCCCGTCACCTTGGAGGGGGTGTCGCTGCGCGCCGTGAGCATCAGGATGGGTTGGGTGAGCCCGGCCTCCCGGGCGTCCCGGGCGATGTCGTAACCCAGCCGGCCCGGGAGCATCACGTCCAGCAGCAGCAGCTCGAACTCCCCGCGCAAGACCCTCTCGGTGGCCTCCACGCCGTCTCGGCACCAGGTGACATCGTAGCCCTCTTGCCGCAGGTTGAGCCGGATCATCTCGCCAATGAGCGAGTCGTCCTCCACGAGCAGCAGCCGGGTCATGCCGTCTCCTGGACACGCCGCAGGTTCACGGCGAACCGGCTGCCCTTGCCGAGACCTTCACTCGTCGCCGTGACGTCGCCGCCCATGGCCCTGGCGAGGTTGCGTGCGATGCCCAGGCCCAGCCCCGTCCCGTGGACCATGGCGGTCTCGGGATGGGTGGCGGCCCGGAGCCCCTCGAAGAGCGCCTCTCCGCGATCGGGGTCGAACCCGATGCCGTCGTCCTCGACCGCCAGCCGCAGCCGCTCGCCGGCGGGCTCCACCACCAGCCGCACCTCGGAGCCGTCACCGTACTTGATGGCGTTGTCCGTGAGGTTCTCGAGGACCACCCGCAGCTTGTCCCCGTCGGCGCGCACCCGCCGCCCGTCCGGCGCGGCCCCCCCCAGGCGGACGCCCGGGTGATCCACCGGCAGCAGCGCGTTTCTGTGCTCCAGGTACTCGGCCAAAAAGGGGCCGAGGTCCAAGTCCTTGAGCTGAACGGCGAGGGTGGACCGCCGGATCCGGTTGGCGATCAGGATGTTCTCCACCAGGTGCTCGAGGCGATCCGACTCGCGCAACCCCATGTCGAGGTACTCGCTCATCCGCTCGGGCGGGATGTTACCCATCTGGAGAGTGCCGAGCAAGGCCTTGATCCCGGCCAGGGGGGTCTTGAGCTCGTGACTGATGGTGTTGATGAAGGCCTCGATCTCCCGCCGGCGCTGGCGCTCGCCATACAGCAACCGCAGGAGCACCACACAAAACACCACGAAGAGCACCAGGGCCAACCCGCCCTCGCCCATGATCATCATGAAGCGTCGCCGCCGCTTGGAGCGCAGATGCCGGACCGCCGCGGGGCTCGGCCGAACCCCATAGTCGGTGAAGCGGGGCGACAGGCGCGCCGTGCGTCCGGGCGCCTGGACAGGTCCGATCCGCACCACCTCCAGCCGTGGTCGGCCCGCCAGGGGCCCCGGCGCCGGGGCGCGATCCTGGCGCCCGAGGTCCCGGGCGGCCCGATGGGCAGCCAGGTGCAGGGACTGCTCGGCCTGGGAGAGCGCAGAGGACTCGTGCTGCCAGATGAGCACCGTCCAGTGCACCACCAGGGCCGCCAGCGTCAGGATTGACACCGCGAAGAGGCCCACGAGGGCCTTGTGAACCGACCGCGTCATCGCCTGGCAGGATAAGCGCCTGCCTCCCCGCCCGCAAGGCTACGGGACGAAGTTGACCTCTGCCAATGGCAGGCCGCCCCCTTCGGTGATGCCGCTCAGGCCGTCATCACCGCCGTTGGTCAGGTTGGTGACGGTGATCTGCCCGGTCCAGAACAGCTCGATCTGGATGGCGTGGGCGCCCTGGCCAGCAAAGTTGTCCGGGGAGTAGTTCCAGGTCACCACGATCCGGTCACCGAAGCGCCCGACGATCACCGTGCTTGGCCCGCCGGCCACGGGGTTGATGTTGTCCCACTCACCGGCGATGCGCGGCAAGCCGCCGGCGAAGGCCACGTCGCTCTCCTCGGGGTCGGGGTCCCCGGCGCCAAAGGTGATGCTGCCGTTGGTGTTGACCCACAGGGACGTGTAGGTGACGTCGAAGAAGGTGAAGGACTGGCCCGCCCCGAAGGTCACCTCGATCGAGTCGTCGGACCCGGTGAAGGGCAGGCCCGGGGTCGCCGCGATTATCGGGGTGGGGAAATCCGTCACGCCCGTGGCCACGGTGTAGGTGTAACCCATGACGACCATCGCGTTGGGCGAGTAGGTGACGGTGGAGCCGTCGAGGTCCCAGGTGTCGCTGCTGCCCAGAGGGAACCACTCGTAGATCATGCGCGAGGGCTGCGAGCAGACCACGTCCAGGGTGTAGGGGCTCACGGCGAGGTTGTACCCCTCGACCACCAGGTAGTAGTCGGTGTTGGCCTGCGAGATGAAGGACACCGACTCGTCGGTCGTGCCTCCGGCTGCGGAGTATCCCACGCAGGGCAGACCCGGATCACAGCCGAGGCCGGCGCTCTCCATGACGATCAGGTCCAGGTCCGCGCTCAAGCCCGTCACGCTCACGGTGACGCCTTCGGAGGTGGTGCCCGTGTTGAGGAGGTAGAGGATCTCCGGCCCCGTGTACTGGTATGGCGAGCAGCCCGGACCGGTCCAGTCTGCGATGTTCGCCGCGGCCGGTGGGTTGCTGGTGTCTCCGCTGACGCTCGACCCGCAGGCCACCGGGCCCCCTGCCGCCGTGCAGGCCGGGGCGCCGGTGCAGTTGATCGTGCTGAACAGGCAGCCCGGCGTGCAGCCCAGGGTGCCCCCGGTGTAGCCGAGGTCGGTGCAGTCCAGCCCACCGAGATCGCTGCCGTCGCAGTCCTCGGGGACCTCGATGGTGTTGTTGCCGCAGAAGGTGGCGAGGCACCCCGAGGTGTCGAAGGTGCAGCCGGCCCCGCAGGCCAGGGTGCCCGCGGCGAAGCCCTGGCTGACGCAGTCCTCGCCGTCGAGGTCGGCGCCGTCGCACTCCTCGGTGCCCTCCCGGGTGGAGTTGCCGCAGATCTCGTCCAGGCAAGCGCCCGTGTCGAAGACGCAGTTGCCCGCGCAGGCCAGGGTGCCGCCCACATAGCCGAGCCCCACGCAGGTCTCGCCCCCCAGGTCGGCCCCGTCGCAGTCCTCACCGGTGTCGATCTGTCCGTTGGGGCAGGTGATGCTCTCGCAGGCGGACATGTCGTAGGTGCAGTCCGCCGCGCAGGCCAGGGTGCCGCTGTCGAAGCCGAGCCCCACGCAGGTTTCGCCCCCCAGGTCCACCCCGTCGCAGTCCTCGCCGTCCTCGATGGTACCGTTGTTGCAGACCTGGGCCACGCACTCGTCGGTGTCGAAGGTGCAGTCCGCCGCGCAGGCCAGGGTGCCACTGGTGAAGCCGAGCCCCACGCAGGTCTCGCCGCCCAGGTCCGTGCCGTCGCAGCCCTCCCCATACTCCAAAACGCCATTGCCACACTCGGGCCCCGGGCCCTCGCAGGCCGCCGTAACGTAGCGGCACAACCCGTCACAGCCCAGGATGCCCCCGGTCCAGCCCAGGCTCTCGCAGGTGGCGCCACCGAAGTCGTCCGCGTCACACTCCTCGGCCCCCTCGGCCACACCATCGCCGCACAGGGTGACCATCAGGCACTCGGCGGTGTCGAAGGTGCAAGCCGACGTGCAGGCCAAGGTGCCGCTGTCAAAGCCCAACCCCGCGCAGGTCTCGCCGCCGAGCTCTACGCCGTCACACTCCTCCCCGGAGTCCAGCACGTCGTCGCCGCAGACACCGCTCGTGTTGTCGTTGTCGTTGTTGTTGTTCGTGTTCGAAAGGCTGTAGGCCGCACCGCAGCCGCCCGCCAGAAGGACGACGCTGAACCACAAGCCCCAAACATAATGTATGCGCATGACAAATCCTCCAACGCCCAAAACGAGTCGCCCAAAGCCACCCGCGCAGGCTGCCGCCGGCCGCGTCCGGCCGGATTACACCGCTTCTCCGAAGATTTCATCACAGATCGACTTGGCACACAAGGATGGGCCCTTGGCGGGCATGCGGCTCGTCGACGCGGTTGCCACCAGGGCCACAGGACGTTGCTTTGGATGCCACCCTCGACGGGACGGCGAAAGGACAGTCTGATGCTCCGGAAGTACCTGCGACCCATCGCCTTGGCCGTCGGCCTGGCCATGACTACGGCTTCCTTCGGGTGCGGATACATCCTGCACCCCGAGCGTCGGGGCAACAGAGGCGGAACCGTGGACGGAATGAGCCTGCTGTTTGATCTGCTGTGGTTGATCCCGGGACTGATCCCCGGGATTGTCGCGCTGATCGTGGACTTCACCTCCGGAGCCATCTACGTGGGCGGCCGACGGGGCCACGTGATCAAAAGAGACGGCCAGATCGCCATCCGGCTGCCCAAGGTAGAGTCCAAGACCAGCCTGGAGCTCCGCCTCGTAACGGTCGACGGCCGGGTGCTCGATCGCTCCGCCGCCACCCTGTCGCCCGACGAGGCCATCGGGGGTGAGCTGAAGGTGGACCTGTCCCGCGCCACCCGGCTGGCCAAGCTCCTGGGCGATGACGCCGGAAAGCTCCGCCTGGAGCTGCGGAACGACGCCGGCAAGACCGCCCGGATGGACCTCGAGGTGCGTTGACCACCCGCAGCGCCGCTCCCGCCTCCGCGCCGCCCCGGCGGGCGCAGCGGACCCCATCAACCACGACTGCATCTTTGGAAAACCATGGGAACCGTCTTTGATCCGAACGAGGATCGGGGCGCTGTCTATGGCTGGATCAGAAGCGCGGTGCCGGGGTTGGTCTGGGTGTCCCGGAGCAGGTCCGTGGCGGGGGGCACCACGCCAAGGTCGATCTCACTCACGGCGCCGTCGGCCAGCAACACGTACAGCAGGCCGCCGGGCGCAAAGCCGGCGTCGACGGGCGCCTGGGCGAGATCCGTCTCCACCACCCGGGGGTCGGCCAGCAGAGACGCGGAGTGGGCGATGCCGCCCTGGTTGAGCGCATAGACTGCCACGGTCTTGGAGATCTCGCAGAGGACGGCCAGCCACTGGCTCTCGGCGTCCACCACCAGGCGCCGGGCGCCGATGTCCTCGGCGGGCAGGTCGCGCTGGGTGGGCGTGGGTGAGGCCGCCTCGAAGATCACGTCGGTGAGAGCGTCGTCCAAGTTGTTCACCGCGATACCGAGCACGCCATCGGGGGTCATGATCACGTCCGTGACACCGTTGACGGTGCCGCCGATGAGCACGCCGTCGGGCTCCACGAGGTCCGGCGGGGACACGGAGGCGTCGATGCGGTACATCACGTTGACCGGCGCCGTGGCGTCCCCGGCTACCCCGGCGGCAACGGCGCGATCGAAGCGAGGTGCGGCAGACACCGCGGACACGGCCCCGGTCTGGAGCCACACGTCGAGCTCCAGCACGCCGTTGGGCAGCTGGACGATGTAGCCCACGCCCTCGTTGCTGGCCACCACCGCCCCGCGGTCGAGCAGCGCTCCGCGACCCAGAGGAATGTCCAACACCACCGACGGCGCGAAGGGCGTCAGGGAGTTGCTGGTGACCTCCAGGAAGTGGATCTCACCGGTGGCCGCGGCCACGGCGATGAGCCGATCCCCCTCCCACGAGAGCGTCACGTAGCCCTGCCCCACACCCACCTGGTAGCTGGCATATTGGCGGTCCGGATCGTCCAGACCATAGAAGGAGAGACCGCCGGAGACATCCAATACGCCGAAGAGCCGCACCACCTCCACGTCGAAGACATAGGGTCCGCCGGAGTCGGCGCCCACGCTGATCGTGGTGGTACCCGCCGGGATGCCCTGGGGCACCGTGAAGCGGATCTCTGTCTCGTCGACCCACAGGTAGTCCAGCTTCGGATCGCTGTGAGGGTAGGCCCGGCCTGCCGAGTCGGTCAGGGTGAAGTCGTTGGGCGTAAAGGCCTCGCCGTGCTGTTGCTCGAGGGTGACCCGCTGCCCCACCACCCAGCGTTTCGAGCCTTCGATCTTCACCGAGGTGTCACAAGCCCCGAGGCCCGTCACCAGAAGCACACAGCCCATTGTCAGGTGTTTCCGCATCGTCTGCGACGCTACCACAAGCCGCTGGCAGTGACCACCCTTCGCAGCACCGCCCAACGCTCTGCCGGGCTGTGGCGTAGTCCGCAAAACCGGCGCAGGGTCACGTCGGCCAGCGCCGCGGACGCCATCACCTGGCGGGTGACCCACGCCTGACAGGGACCGTAGGCCACCAGCGCCACCAGCGCGTTCTGCCCGAGCACACGCGCCTCGGGCCCGAGCACCCGCCGGGTCCACTGGTGCCAGCGGAATTCCCGGCGCGCGAAGATCTCCGGCAGCAGGCCAGCAGCGCGCACCCCGGCCCCGATCGCCTGGGCGATGCCCTCGCCGCTCAGTGGGTCCGCGCCGACGGCCTCCCCCAGGAGCCCCACGCCCGGCGCGGAGCAGGGCAGGCCGGGCTGGTACAGACGCTGCACGGCGCTCGCCGGTGCCGACCCCGGGCCGAGCCGTTGGGCGAGCAGGTCGGTCAGAGGATGGGGGGGACGACGCCCATGATGGAACACGCCGTGGCTCCGCAGGGTCGGCCCGGAGGCTCGCGGCGCTGGGAAGCTCCAGTAGTAGCCAGCCACCCGGGGGGACCCAGGCAGATCGAAGACCACCGTGTCCGCCGGCGGGTCGTCGGGTCGCACGGGCCGCTCCGTCAGGGCCAGCCGGGCCCGGGACAGCCCGCGGGGCAGCCCGGCCAGGCGGCGCACTGCCCCAAGGGCGCCGTCGGCGCCGACCACGACCTCGGGGGAGAGGTCGTAGCGCCCGGCAGGGCCGTGGAGCATCGCCCGCCAGCCGCCCGGTCGACGCTCCAGGCCCACCAGCCGGGTGGACTCGCGCACCGCCAGGCCACGGTGGCGAACCGCCGCCATCAGGGCCGCGTCAAAGGCTCGCCGATCCACCGCAAGGGCCGCTCGGGGCAACTCGTGCAATCGGCGCTGTCCCCCATGACGCACCTCCACCCTTCTCACCGGGAGGCTGGGCACGGTGGACAGCGGGCCCACCAAACGCTCCACCGCGGCGAGGGCACGACCAGAGATCACCCCACCGCAGGGCTTGGCCCTGGGGTGGACAGCGGCCTCGACGACCAGGGTCCTGGCGGCCAGGTCCCGGTGTCTGTCGGCCAGCGCCAGGGCGGTGACCGTGCCGGCGGGGCCGCCGCCCACAATGAGGAGGTCGCAGTCCATGACCGACCAGTGTAACCAGTGGGCTCGCGCAAGCATAGCTCTGGTGTCCGGCGGGGGGTGGATCCGCTCCCCCGCCGAGATTTCCCTTGGCGGTGGCGGAAAGCTCTGCAATCCTTCCAAAGATGTCCCGGATCATCCCCTTGCTCCTGTCGTGGACGCTTCTGCTGAGCGGATGCCCTGCCCGCACGACCTTGCCGTCGGGCCCCTGCGGGGACGGCATCCGAAACGCCGGAGAGGAGTGCGACAACGGCGTGCTCAACAGCGACGTCGCCCCGAACGCGTGCCGCAGCGACTGTCGGCGGGCCTACTGCGGGGACGGCATCATCGACTCCGAGGAGCAGTGCGACGGGGAGAACCTCGTGGGGCAGTCCTGCCTCGACTATGGCTTCGACGGCGGACAGCTCATCTGTGACATCGACGAGTGCACGATCATCACGCGCCACTGCACCCAGTGCGGCGACGGCCTGGCCGAGGGCGGCGAGTCTTGCGACGGCGCCGACCTGGCGGGCATTACCTGCGTGGATCTCGGGTTCGATTCCGGCGCCCTGGCGTGCCTGCCGGGCTGCGCCTTCGACCTCACCGTGTGCGTGGGGGGCTGCGGCAACGGGATCCGCGAGGACGGCGAGGACTGCGACGGGGAGGACATCGGCCTGACCACCTGCGAGGACCTGGGCTTCGACTCCGGCACCCTCGGCTGCGTCGCCTGTGGCTACGATCGCACCGGCTGCGTGGGGGGGTGTGGCAACGGCGTGGTGGAGCCCGGTGAAGCCTGTGACGACGGCAACGAAGTGGACAGCGACGGCTGCACCGACTGTCGCGCCGGGGACGGGACCTTCACCGCCGCCGAGCCCCTTCCCACGGCGAGCCATCCCACAGACCTGCGTGTGACCGACGTGGACGGAGACGGCATCCTGGATCTGGTCGTGGGCCACGCCGGGGAGGCGCCGGGCTGGGGCGGCATCGCGGTGCACCGGGGCCTCGGGGGGGGCGCCTTCGCCACGCCCGTCCTGACCCCCCTTTCGACCCGGACGTCGGCACTGACGGTGGCGCGGTTCGACGCCGACGCCCACCCCGACGTGGCGCTGGCCTTCCTCGGCGCGCCCGACGACGGCGAAGACCCCGGGGGCGTCCTCCTGGTCACCGGCAACGGTGACGGAACCTTCGATGGGACCACGCTGTACACCCCCGGCACCCGGCCCATCGCCCTGGAGGCCGGCCTGCTGGATGGGGACGCCGCGATGGATCTGGTGGTCCTCAACGTGGGCTCGGGCAATGTGACGGTGTACACCAATGACGGCGCCGGTACCCTGGCCATCTCTGGCACGGCCTACGCCTTCGGTTGGCCCACGTCGATGGCCCTGGGGGACTTCGACGGGGACGGAGTGGAGGACCTGGTGGTGTCGCGCACCCTCACCGCCACGGTGGGGGTGTTCCTCGGCCAGGGCAACGGCAGCTTCGCTTCGGCCGTCTCGCGCTACGCCGGAGACCGCCCCGCCGGCCTGGCCGTGGCGCCCATCGACGGCAACTCCACGCTGGACGTGCTGGTCACCCTCACGGACGCAGGGAGCCTCGCCATGCTGGCCGGCGATGGCCAGGGCGAGCTCGGCTATCCCACCACGACGGCGATGGGGGGCACGCCGGACCGGGTGATCCTGGAGCGGTTCGACGCCAACCCGGACCTGGACGCCGCCGTGGTGGACAGCGCCTCGGACACCGTCCTGATCCTGCGCGGCGAGGGGGGAGGCAGCTTCGTCGCCCTCACCCCCATGACCGTCGGGGATGCCCCGTCCGCGATCCGCGCGGCGGATCTGGACAGCGACGGCATCCTGGACCTCGTACTGACGTGCACCTTCTCACACGACATCCACATCCTGTGGGGCAACGAGCAGGTTCCCTAGCTCGACTGGGGCTCGTGCTGACGCTACTGCCGGGCACGTTCGGGTGCCAGGTGGGATCGACACCGCAGCCCGCGCCCGAGCCCGGGCGAGCCGGGACGCCGGCGCCCTTCTCCACGCTGCCGCCGCTGCATCGCTTCCTCACCGCATCTGAGCCCGCCTTTCCACCAGGGCCTGCGGTGCCCCAAAAGGTGATGCAGCGACTCCCACCGCTGGCCCCCATCAAGGGACCTCAGGGCACCCCTCCCGGCACGCGGGTGACCGTGACCGCCCATCCGCCCCTGGCCGGCAACCCCCGGGGCGCGGTGGCCTTCGTCTTTGATCATGCCATGGTGGACGCCCACCGACCGCCTCCCATCCCGATCCACCAACTCCGGATCACCCCACCGACCCAGGGGCGACTCACATGGGTGGGAGACCGCACCCTCGTCTTTCTGCCCCGGGGTAGGCTTCGCTACGCCACCGGGTACGTCTTCACGCTCCGACCCCCGCTGACGGCGCGCTCGGGGGCGCGGCTCACGCGGGAGGTGGTGACGGGGTTCACCACCACGGCCCCGGCGCTGTTGGAGTCAACCCCTGCGGCGGGCGCGCGGGAGGTGGACGTGCAGCCGGTGTTCCGCCTCCGCTTCAACCAACCCATGGACACAGAAGCGGTTCTGCGCCTGGGTAGGATCCGCCTCGTCGGGCCCGGCGCGCCCAGGCTCGCGCGGGCGACACCCCCAAGGGCGAGGGGGCGCCACGTCGTCTGGCTGCGACCCACCGAGCCGCTGCGGCCGAGCGCGGACTACCAGCTCCTTCTGCAAGCCGGAATTCGGGGCGTGGAGGGCTCCGGAGAATCCCTGGCGCCGAGGCGAATCCGATTCACCACCGCCGGCCCCCTGCGCCTGCGCGCCGCACGGTGCCGACAGGTCCCCTGTCGCCCGGGCGATGCGCTGGTCCTGGAAACGGCAGGCTCCCCCGGACCGGTCTGCGGGCTACTGCGGATGACCCCGCCGGTGGAGGATCTGCGCTGTCGTGTGCGCGCCGGACAGGTGGTGCTGACCGGCGCCTTCCGGCCCGACACCCGCTATGAGCTTCGCCTGGTCCCCGATGGCGGTGTGGGCGAGGAGCCAGCGGCGCCGCTGACAGTGCCGTTCGGTGCGCGTCACTTCCCGCTGGCGTTCTTTCCCAACCGACCCCTGCTGACCACCTGGATGGGCTCTGCCTTCCTGCCGGTGAGCGGCGCTCGTCGCGGCCGTTTGCGCGTGGCTCCGGTGACGCCCGCCATGGTCTCCACCCTGCTGACCGCCATCGCGGATCCCAGCGCCCTGCCGCCGTTTCAGCTCACCGGCAGCCCCCCGAGGCCCCTGCCGCGCCAGGCCGCGAGCGACGGCTTCGACCTGGGCCCGCTGGGCCCGGGTCCGGCGCTCCTGCTGGCGTCGTTGGAGGGTCCAGCCACGCGCGCCGGGCGGTCCGCTTCGGGTCGCCGGACGGCGCTCCTCCAGCGGACCGGGCTCTCCCTCGTGGCGCGTTACGGCTGGAACGCGGGCGTGGTGTTGGTGGCCCGGATGGGGGACGGCCAGCCGTCGCCTCGCACCGACCTGCGCATTCGGGACCGCGCGGGCCGAACCCTGTGGCAGGGTCGCACCGACGCACAGGGCCTGGCGCACTTCCCGGGGCGCCGGCGGTTGCGGCGAGCCGGGCCTTTCACTCTCTGGGCGGAGCGCGGCGCCGATCGGAGCTTCCTCGTGCTCGACGGCGGGGGCGAGGACGACATCCGTACGCCCGGGTACCTGCGTGGGCAGCGGCTGCCGTCCATGGAGCGCGTGATCGGCGCCGCCTTCTCGGACCGGCGCCACTACGCGCCGGGGGACCCCGTCCGCCTCTTCGGCGTGGTCCGCGGCCAGACCCGCCTGCCGCGCGGCGGCATCGGGCACCTGTCGGCGAGTCACGACCGGGTGGCCTACCGCGTGGTTTCAGAGACAGAGGAAGAGATCGCGGTGGGCCAGGTGCGCCTCGGTCCGGCCGGCCTCTTTCGGATCGACCTCAGGCTGCCCCGCGCCGTCCAGCCGGGTCGCCTCGCGGTGTGGCTGCACCTGCCGGGTTCCCGCCGGGCCTACGCGGATTGGGTGCTGGGCTCCATCCGGGTGATCCCCCGACGGCGCGGGCTACGCTTGACCCTGGCGCACCCGAGCGACGTGGTGATGGACCGGCCACCGGACCTGACGGTCACCCTGCGGGAGCCCAGCGGCCGGCCGGCCACCGGCGCCACGGTGCGCTGGCGCCTGTATCGCCAGGGTCCGGCGCCCAAGCCTCCGGGGCAGCCCGACTTCCGCTTCGGTCGGGCCCTGGGACCCGCGGTGTCCCCGGCCACGGTCGATCTGGCTCAGGGCCCTGTCTCGCCGGAGGACGCCGTGTGGGTCGACGGCGGTGAGGGCACCACCGATGGACGGGGCCAGCTGAACCTCCGACCCCGCCTCTCGGCGCCATCGGCCCTGGCGGGCGCCACCTTCGAGCTCGTGGCAGAGGCCACGACCCTCGACGGCCGCACCGTGCACCGGTCGACCACGCTGGCCGCGCGCCGCTCACGGCGGCACCTGGGGCTCCGACCGTCTGGCCGAATAGCCCGGGTGGGCGAGCCCCTGTCGGTGTGGCTGGTCAGCGTCGACGACCAGGGCCGCCTCCTGCCGGCAGGGGCGGTCACCGTGACCGCCCACCGATACGATGGGCCCCAGCCCGACCTCCGCGTCGGCGCAGAGTGTCGAGCCGACCTCGGCCTGGCAACCGGAGGCTGCCGACTGACGCTGGTCGAGCCGGGACGATACCTGGTGCGGGCTCGAGTGAAGGCCACCGAGCCCACGGGAGCCGCCGCGCCCGCCGAGGTGCTGATCTACGCGCATGCCATTGGCCGCTCCCCAGCCAAAGCCTCCCGCCCGCCGCACGGAATCACTTCAGTCCAGGCCGCGCCCATGCCCACTCCGGCCGTGGAGCTCATCCCCGAGAGGGACGGGTACCCGGAGGGTGCGACGGCCCAGATCCTGCTGCGTTCCCCGGTAAGCCCCGCCACCGCCCTGGTGACCCTCGAGCGGGATGGCATCGCGCACGCGCAGGTGGTTCGCCTGGTGGGGCCCGAGACGCTGCTGTCAGTGAGTCTCGCCCGGGGGATGGCGCCCAACGCGTGGGTCGGCGTTTCGGTGGTGGGTCCCTACCGGTCACCCCCGCTGCCGTCCGAGGCTCTGAGCGGGCGCGTGCGCCTGGCCATCCGCCCGGCAGGAGGGCGCCTGCAGGTGGCGGTCCGAGCGACGCGAAACCAGTCGCTCCCGGGCACCGGGCTCCCCGTGACCCTGAGGGTCACCGACGGCGACGGCCGACCGGTGCCCTCTGCGGTGATGCTGCTGCTGCAGCCCGACACAACCGATCCCCCACCGGATTTGGCCGGGTGTCTCCAGCGGGACCGCGGTCCCGGCATCGCCCTTCGGGTCACCTCCGCCCACCGCGCCGCCGATCGTCCCCGGTGGCAGAGTGACCCCGGGCCGCCCATCGATGAGCCGCCGGGCGACGGGACGGGGAACGGAGACGCGGTCGGGGGAGGCCAGCCCAACCCTCCGGCGAAGGATCCGACGCGCTCCCCCGAGACAGGGCTCTTCTTCCGGGGCCCGGTCCTCACCGACGACGACGGCAGACTCTCCCTCACGGTACCCCTCCCCAGCCACCACGGTCGCTACCGCCTCGTGGCGCTGGCGGCGGACCAACAGCTCCTGCACCGGCTGGGCAGCGACGTCCAACCGGTGACGGTGAAGCCCGCCCTCGACCTCACGCTGACCCATCCCCGGACCCTGCGGATCGGCGACCGCGTCTCGGTGGTGGCCCACGTGCGGAACCACAGCTCTGGCCCCCTCCAGGTGACCGTGCTGGCGCGCGCCGATCACCTCCCCATCACCTCCCGGGTGCGTTGCCTGCGCCTGGCCCCCGGCGCCCGGGGACAGGCGATCTTCGCCGCCCGGGCGACGCGGGTGGGCCTCGCCCGACTCCAGGTGTCTGCCGTGGCCGAAGGGAGCCGCGCGGCCGTCGAGCACAGGATCGCCGTTCAGCCATCGGCCCAGGACCAGACGATCCGTCGCCTCGGCGCCCTGCGGTCCACGGCCGCTCTGCCCCTGCACCGGACCGCCCGATCCCGGGATGCGCCCCGCCACGCGCTCTGGCTATCCAACTCCCCGTTGGGCGCGGGGCTGACCGCGCTCCGCTGGCTCCTGCTCCAGGAGGCACCCACCCTGGAGGCCGCCGCCGCCCGACTGCTGGCGCTGACCATCGCGCACCGCCATCGCCACACCGCCCTGGCGACGCATCTGCCGGACGCCACCGCGCGACGGATACTCTGTCGTCGGGCCATGCGCCGGATCATGGACCTGGAGCTTGGGCCGGGGGGCCTGCGACTCTACGACGGCGGCCCCCCGGCGGGCGCGTCTGGACTGGCCTTCGGGCTGCTGGCCCTGGGCCGGGCGCGGGCCGCCGGCTGCCTTCCCCCGGGGCCGCTGGTCACCTCCCTGGCCCTTCGACTCCAGGCCATCGCAACCAACCCCAACGACGACCCGGCCCATCGCGCCACGGCCCTGGCCGCCCTGCACCGTCACCGGGGAATGGTCGACGCCCGCCTGGTCCGTGGGGTCCTGAAGCACTGGCGCAGGCTCCCCCTGGTGGTCCGCGGCCGCCTGCTGCCCCTGGTGCGGTCGAGCTCCGATGTCCGCCAGCATCGGCGCCTCCGCAGTGCCTTGGACCGACACCTCATCTCCGGGGGCGCGGTCCGTCGCACCTCGGATCGCGCGCACCTGGCCGAGGTCACCGCCCGGCGTCTGGTGGCCACCCTCCGGTCCAGACCCCGGATCGGCGAAGTGCGCCGCTGGCTGAGCCGTCTGGTCGAGCTGGGGCGCCCCGGCCGGTGGGGCTCGGCCAAGGCGACGGCCTGGGCGCTCCTCGCCCTGAGCCGCGCCGAGCCCTTCCTCGTCAACCTCCGCTCGGCCGGACAGGCGCGGGCCTGGCTCGACGGCCGCCATTGGGGGGGGCGCGCCCTGCGCCCTGCGGTCCTCGATCTGATCCATCTCCGCACCGGACGCCGAAGCGACATGAACCCCAGGACTTTGGTGCTACGCGCGGGCGGCGCAGGCCCCGTCTACTACCTCGTCACCCGGGTGGTGCGCCGGGCGCCACGCCCGCTTGCCCAGGCCCCGGCCAGCTTGTCGGTGCACCTGACACCCACCGGCGCCGGTGCCCACACCGCGCCCCCTCCCCCGGGCAGGCCCCTCGCCCTCGAAGTGGGCGCCAACGCCATCGGGCGCGTAATCCTGGTAACCAACCGATCCATTCCGGCCACCGTGCTGCGGGTGCCCATCCCGGCCGGTTGCGACGTGGTGGATCCGGGATACCCCCGCCCCGACAAGGGCACCCGCCACCGGTTCCCGCCGCCCCCGATCCTGGACGCCACCGTGCGCGATGGTGTGCTCCGGCTGCACCTGGCCGATCTGCCGCCAGGGATACACGAGCACCGGCTCGTGATCCAGGCCACGGCGGCAGGTCGCTTCGGCTGTGCGCCCGCCACCCTCCGCCGCGGCACGGACGAGCGCCTCCTGGCCCGCGCCGCCCGCTGTCGCCCCCTGCGCGTCCGCGCGGTCCCGGAGCGGACCAGGGCGCCTCCTTGACCGACGGACCACAATGGCGGACCTCCCTGTGGGCCTGCGGCTCTCCTTCGGATGCGCGTCACCCGTAGGGCTTGTCGAGCATCCGGGTGCAGATCCAGACGATGTGACGCCGACCGCCCTTGGCGCCGCGTGACCGGACCCCGACTTGGTCGACCTCGAAGCCAGCCCGCTCGACGCGGCGCGTGAAGGCATCGTCCGGCGCCGCAGACCAGACTCCGAGGACTCCCTGGGGCTGCAGGGCCTCAAAGGCCGCGCCCAGGCCCTGCCAGGTGTACAGCCAGTCGTTGCTCGACCGGGTCAGGCCGGTGGGTCCGTTGTCCACATCGAGCAAAATCGCGTCCCAGAGCTCGGGTGGGCTTCGGATCAGATCTGCCACGTCTCCTGGGTGGACCGAGGCCCGCGGATCCTCGATGGGATGGCCGGCGGCCTTGCCGAGGATGCCTCGGTTCCAGGCGACCACGGCCGGCACGACCTCGGCCACCACGACCCGCGCCTTTGGACCCACACGCCGAAGCGCCGCGGCCAGCGTGAACCCGATGCCCAGGCCGCCGATCAATATCCGAAGGTCGGGCTGGTGTCCGCGGCGTTTCTCCAGCGGGTCACACGCCAGGTTCGCCAGCGCGTCCTCGGATCCGTGCATCCGATTGCTCATCAGCTCCCGCCCGTCGACCCGGATCGCGAGCTCGTCGCCCCGACGCATCAAACGCATGAACCCATCCGTGTCGGGAACCGGCGCGCTATCTACGAGCTCCCACTGGTTCAATTACGCCACAGCGGGCCTTCGCACAGGGCCCTTGACGAGGGACGCCACGGCGCTGTTGAGGCCGTCGAGGGTCAGGGGGAACATGGGGAACAGCTGCCCGATGCCGTTGACCGTGGGATGCCGCCAGTAGCGCTCGGGCTCGGGGTTGACCCACACGGATCGGCGGAAGTGGTCCGTGAGCCGATGGAGGCAGTCGATGCCGGGGCGGGCGTTGAACTGCATGTAGTAGATGGCGCCATGGGGCTGGAAGAGCTCCACGGGGTGCATCATGGCGTCGCCCACCACCAGAAGCTTGGTCTCGGGGCCGTGCTTTTGCAGCAGATCGTCCACGGAGATGGGCTTGCGAAAGGCTGCGTCCTCGAAGACCTCGTCGTAGATGCAGTTGTGGAAGTACAAAGGCTGAAAGGCCTTGAAGTGGCGCGACGAGTAGGCAGCGGAGAAGAGCCGGGAGACCAGTCGGCTGTGGGGATCCATGGAGCCGCCCACGTCCATGCACAGAATCAGCCGCACGTTGTTCTTGCGCGGCGGGCGCCACACCAGCTCCAGCTCCCCGGCGTTCCTGCAGGTCTCGTCCACCGTGGCGTCCAGGTCCAGCTCCGCGGTGGTGCCCTCCCGGGTGAGCTCCCGGAGGCGCGCCAGGGCCACCTTGATCTGGCGGATGTCCAGGATCATGTCCGTGCGGTAGTTCCTGAAGCGCCGCATCATGGCCACCTGCATGGCGCTGCGCCCCCTGGACTCGCCGCCCACGCGGATGCCCGTGGGGTGGGCGCCGCCCCAGCCGAAGGGGGAGCGTCCCCCGGTGCCGATCCAGCGGTTGCCGCCGTCGTGCCGCTCGTCCTGCTCCTTGATCCGCTCCTCGAAGAGCTTCATGAGCTCGGCGAGGTCCAGGTGCTCCATGGCGGCCAGGTCCTCGGGGCTCAGGTTCAGAAAGTCATGGGCGTCCTTGAGCCAGGACAGGATCTCGGCGTTGAGGCTCGCGGCCTTGATCTCCACACCCTTGAAGTAGTGGGCAAAGACCCGGTCGAACAGATCGTAGTCGTTCTCGGTCTTGCAAAGCAGGGCCCGGGCAATGTTGTAAAAGGAGGTGAAGCCCGAGTCGTGCAGGCCCATGGACAGGGCCCGCATCAGGGTGAGCCACTCCTGGGGCCCCACCTTGAGACCATACCGGCGCAGCTCGTAGAACAGATCCACGAGCATGGGCTACCGGCGGCCCCCGCCCGCCACCTTGTTCAGGTCCTGCTCCTGCTTGAGCAGGGTGCCCAGGAAGGGGATGTCCTTGCCCAGCTTCTGAACGTCCACGCCGCTGTGGATGAGGGCGGCGATCCAGTCCACCAGCTCCGACGTGGAGGGCCGCTTGCGCAGGCTCACCTCACGCAGCCGGTAGAAGGTCTCCAGGCACTGGTCCACCACCTTCTTTTCCAGGTCCGGGTGGTGCACGGCCACGATGTCCTGCATGAGCTCGGGCTCGGGGAAGTCGATGTAGTGGAACACGCAGCGGCGCAGAAAGGCGTCCGGCAGCTCCTTTTCGTTGTTGGAGGTGATGACCACCATGGGCCGGTGCAACGCGGTGACCTCCTCCCCGGTCTCCGAGACGGTGAAGGTCATGTTGTCCAGCTCGTTGAGCAGGTCGTTGGGGAACTCCAGGTCGGCCTTGTCGATCTCGTCGATGAGCAGGACCGCCTGCGCCGGGGCCTTGAAGGCCTCCCCCAGGGGGCCCATCTTGATGTATTGATTGATGTCCCCCACGTCCTTGTCACCGAACCGGCTGTCGTGCAGGCGCTGGACAGTGTCATAGACGTAGAGCCCCTCGGTGGCCTGGGTGGTGGACTTGACGAACCAGGTGATGAGGTCCATCCCGAGCCCTTCGGCGATGGCGTGGGACAGGAGGGTCTTCCCCGTGCCGGGCTCGCCCCGGAGCAGCAGCGGACGCTCCAGCGCCAGCGACACGTTCACGGCGTCCTCCAGCGCCTGGGACGTGATGTAGGTGCTGGTCCCTTGGAACCGGCGGAAGTTCTCGCTCACTGCACCCGGGCTCTTCCTGCGAAACAGCTTCATTTCGGCACTCACTCCGTGGGCTGGGTAGCCGGCCTCGAGAAGCCGGCTCCCTAACCTAGTAACTCCTCACCTAAGGCGCAACCCACTAGTCAGCCCCTGTCACTTTTCGGGGTCTGGCGCGCGATCACGAGTTTTCCGATTGACGAACGTATGTCTGGCCGACAGAATTGCCCGGGGCTGTCCCCGGGGCTGTCCCCGGGGCTGTCACGGCCGTACCGGTTGAGCCAGTTCCCCCCGGGTGCTATCTGTGGTAAGGCATCACCGCAGTCACCGCCCTGTGGACGGGCGCTGGCCGCATTGGAGGCAAGCGATGGCCTACTACTGTTGGAAGTGCGGAAACGAGCTGGAGTTTCACGTGAAGGTCGGCGTGAAGGTCGGCCGCCAGGACACCTGCATTCACTGCCGTGCGGACTTGCACGTGTGCAAGAACTGCGAGCTCTGGGACCCGAACATCCACAACGAGTGCCGGGAGATCCACGCGCCCTTCATCCGGGACCGCGAGGAGGCCAACTTCTGCCAGCACTTCAACTTCGTCTCCCGTGACGAGCCCCCGAAGCAGGACAACTCGGCCGCGGAAGCCAAGTCCAAGCTCGAGGACATGTTCAAGAACCTGAAGTAGGCGGCCATGGCCATGGAAGAAGAACCGCTGCGCACGGGGTTTGACCCCAACGATCGGGACCTCTGCCCGGATGGCGCCTGCATCGGTGTCATCGGCCCCGACGGGCGGTGCGCCGAGTGCGGCAAGCCCTCTGGCAAGCCCTCGACGGGGAAGGGAGCACGTGGCACCGCCATGCCGGCGTCAGGCGCCGAGCCGCTCGGCTCCACCGGGCCGGACGACGCCCGGGCCGCATCCGCCGACTCGCGGGAGGTCGAGGGGGACGAATTCGACCCGGCGCGGCGGGAGCTGTGCTCAGACGGCGCGTGCATCGGCGTCATCGGCGCCGATGGCCGGTGCGCCGAGTGTGGCAAGCCGTCGCGAGCCCGTCCCCCTTCGGCAGACCAGAGCGCGCCACCGGCCGACCGTGGCCGTGACGACGAAAACGACGCCGATCCCGCACCGAGGCATCGCGACGGGACCGACGACGACCCGCCGGACATCAACAGCGCGTGCTCTGCCCCGATGGCACCTGTGTCGGCGTCATCGGGTCCAATGGACGATGCAAGGTGTGTGGCACCCGGGCCGAGTGATTCAGGGCTGCGAACAGAAGTCACCCGTGATACTGTCGTAGCCCGCTTTCTGGAGAGGGAACGATTCGTTGGACAGAGCCGACCGAAAGATCCGCAAGCTCAGGGACAAGGCGGAGAAGCTCCGCCAGGCCGGGAACCTGAAAAAGGCCCTGGACATCTACCATGAGCTGGAGAAGCGGGATCCCAAGGAGCCCCGGTGGCCCCACCTGGCCGGAGAGGCGCACAAGCGGTTTGGGCACGTCAACGACTCCGTCGAGCACTTCACCCGGGCCGCCGAGCTGTACAACAAGAAGGGCTTCGACGTGAAGTGCGTGGCCATGTGCAAGGTCCTGCTGGCCATGGATCCCCTCAACGAGACCGGCAACCGGCTGCTGGAGGCCGTGAGCGGCGACGAAAGACCCAAGTTCTCCATGCCCCCCGAGGCGCCTCCCCGTACCCACAGCGAGGCGGCTCTCGCGGCTACCGGCGGCCCGGAGATGGTGATCCCCACGGTCGCGGCCGCGGCCTCCCCGGCCACGCCCCTGCCGGCCCGCCCCCCGCTGGCCACACCCGCTCCTTCCCCCGGACGGTCTCCGGCCAAGGAGACCTCCCCCAAGGAGCTCCAGGCCTTGAACCTGTCCGACCTCGAGGAGCTGCTCGACGAGGACGCAGTGCCCACCGGTCCGCAGCCCCCTCCGGTGCCCACGATGCCACCCCGGATCCCGGCGCCTGCCAAGGCGGTCTCGAAACCGGCCACGAGCCGGCCTCCGTCGGTGCCCCCCAAGCCCCTGGTGGACAAGCCGCCCCGGCCGGACCGGCCGGTGGGCGTCAGAATGGGCAAATTCACCGAGAGCCTGGACATCGCCATCGAGATCGAGGAGCTCGAAAACGCCGCCGCCAACCGGGCCGCCGCCGACGCGTCAGCCGCCGACGCGTCAGCCGTCGACGCGTCAGCCGACGACGGCGACGACATGGTGTTGACGAACAACACATTCATGGAGTCTTTGGCCGCGAGCAAAGCCGAGCACACCAGCAGCCCGCGCAAGCACCCGACCCTGGAGCCGGACGCCCCCCTCGCCAGCCTCGAGCTCGAGGACATCATGCCCGGCACCCACCGCAAGCCCTCGGGGCCCGACGGCCGCAAGTCCACCGACGAGCTGTTCGAGGTGGACATCGCCGACATCGAGGAGATCCGTTCCATCGAGGAGGTCCAGGCCCCGGCCACGAGCACCGACGAGTACCGCGCGGCCGATTCCAGCTCCGGGACGTCGCCCCAGGCCACGCCTCCTGGGCTCTTCAAGAAGCTCGGCATCGACGCCATGAAGTCCCTGGTCGCCCAGATGAGCTACCTGGAGAAGCAGCCCGGCGACATCATCGTGCGCCAGGGGGACGTGGGTGGCTCCCTGTACGTGATCATCCGCGGTGAGGTGGCCATCATCCGCGAGACGCACGGTCAGCGCATGGAGGTGGCCACCCTGGGCGACGGCGAGTTCTTTGGCGAGATGGCCCTGCTCACAGACACCCCGCGGGTGGCCTCGGTGGAGGCCGTCACCACGGTGGAGATGTTCGAGCTGAGCCGAGACACCCTGCGGAGGCTCATCCAGGAGTTCCCCCAGGTGGTGCCCGTGCTCATCGGCTTCCTCAAGGACCGCCTCCTGGAGATCTTCGTCAAGACCTCGGACCTGCTGCGCCCCGTGCCCGAGGCCAAGCGCTGGGTGCTGGCCCGCAAGTTCAAGCTCTACGAGATCAAGGAGGGCAAGGTCATCCTCAAGGAGGGCAAGCCCTCCGGCGGGTTGATGATCTTTCTGGCGGGCACGGCGGTGGCCACCCGCGAGCGCAAGGGTGAAACCGTCGTCCTGGGCGAGCTCCAGCCGGGCAGCCTGGTGGGGGAGATCTCCCTGCTCACCGGCGGCCCGGCTGTGGCCACGGTCACGGCCAAGAGCAAGGCGTGGCTCCTGGCCATCTCCCAGACCCAGTGGAAGACCCTGACCAGCGCCTTCCCCCAGATGCGCGAGTACGTGGAGCGGCTGGCCGCCAAGCGACGCCAGCAAAACGCCGCGATCATCGCCGGCGGCGCGACCTACACCAGCCAGACCCTGCGGCTGGTGTAGCCCCGACGCTCGACCCACCGACACCCCGGATCCCCCGACCGCGGCCCGGCTCGGGTGCAGCCGCCAGCCCACCCTTGCCAAAGTCTCGGTGATAGCTACACTCTCGGCCGATGCCAGGGGCGGGCCATGTGACCCGCGGGGCAGTCGAGGAGCAGCTCATGAAGATCCACGAGTTTCAAGCCAAGGAGATCCTGCGGTCCTTCGGGGTGGCGATACCCAAGGGGGGGGCCGCCGCCACCGGCGCGGAGGCCGAGGCGGTGGCCAGAGGTGTAATCGCCGAGACGGGCAGCGAGACCGTGGTGGTCAAGGCGCAGATCCACGCCGGCGGTCGGGGCAAGGGCCGCTTCGCCTCGGACCCGGACCTGGGCGGTGTGCAGGTGGTCCAGGGCGCGGCCGCCGCGGGGCAGATGGCCGAGCGTATGATCGGCGAGGTCCTGGTGACCCACCAGACCGGGCCCGAGGGCAAGCAGGTGGGCCGCGTGCTCATCGAGCAGGGCATCGACATCGCCAGGGAGCTCTACGTTGGGATGGTCCTCGACCGGGCCCAGGGACGGGTGGCCATCATGGCCTCCACCGAGGGTGGCACGGAGATCGAGGAGGTGGCAGCCCGGGCCCCGGAGAAGATCCTCCGGGCGATCATCGATCCCTGCTTCGGGTACACGCCGTACCTGGCACGGCAACTGGCCTACGGCCTTGGCCTGGAGGGACAGACCGCCAAGGCGGCCACGGCCTTCATGGGGGCGCTGGCCCGGGCCTACCAGGACCTCGACTTCTCCCTGGCCGAGATCAACCCCCTGGTGATCACCGCCGACGGTGACGTCCTGGCCCTGGACGCCAAGGTGAACCTGGACTCGAACGCGGAGTTCCGACACCCCGACCTCGCTGCCCTGCGGGACGAGTCCGAAGAGGACCCCTCCGAGCTCGAGGGCAAGAAGTGGGGGCTCTCGTTCATCAAGCTCGACGGCTCCATCGGCTGCATGGTCAACGGCGCCGGTCTGGCCATGTCCACGATGGACATCATCAAGCAGGCCGGCGGCGAGCCCGCCAACTTCCTGGACGTGGGTGGTGGCGCCAAGGCCGATCAGGTGGCCGCGGCCTTCAAGATCATCACCGCCGACCCCAGCGTGAAGGGCATCTTCATCAACATCTTTGGCGGCATCATGCGGTGTGACACCCTGGCCGAGGGCGTGGTGGCGGCCTCTCGGGAGGTGGGCCTCGAGGTGCCGCTGGTGGTGCGCCTCGAAGGCACCAAAGTGGAAGAGGGGCGCCGGATCCTGGCTGACGCGGGCCTGGACCTCGTGGCCGCCATCGACATGGCCGACGGCGCCCGGAAGATCGTGGAGCTGACCCAATGAGCATCTGGTGTGACGAAAATACGCGACTGCTGGTCCAGAACATCACCGGGCGCACGGGACGGTTCCACACCGCGGCCATGATCGCCGACGGCACGAAGATCGTGGCCGGCTCCGCACCGGGAAAGGCGGGGCAGCAGGTGGAGGGCGTGCCCGTCTGGAACACCGTGGCCGAGGCGGTGGCCGAGACCGACGCCAACGCGTCGATCATCTTCGTGCCTGCCCCAGGGGGCGCCGACGCCCTGCTGGAGGCGGCCCACGCCGGCGTCGAGCTCATCGTGGTCATCACCGAGGGCGTGCCGACCCTGGACATGGTGCGATCCCTGCCCGTGGCGCGGGACCTTGGCGCCAGGGTCATCGGCCCCAACTGCCCGGGCATCGTGTCACCGGGCAAGTGCAAGATCGGCATCATGCCCTACTACATCCACCAGCCGGGAACGGTGGGTGTCATCTCCCGGTCGGGCACGCTGACCTACGAGGCCGTGGACCAGCTCACCAAGCTGGGCCTGGGCCAGTCCACCTGCCTCGGCATCGGCGGTGACCCGGTCATCGGCTCTCCCTTCGTGGACGTGCTGACCGCCTTCGAGGACGACCCCGACACCAGCGCGGTGCTGATGATCGGCGAGATCGGCGGGTCTGCCGAGGAGGCGGCCGCCGCCTTCGTGGCCGACGAGATGACCAAGCCCGTGGCCGCCTTCATCGCCGGCCAGACCGCCCCGCCCGGCAAGCGCATGGGCCACGCCGGAGCCATCATCGCCGGGGGGAAAGGCACCGCGGCCGACAAGATCGCCGCCCTGCGGGAGGCCGGCATCGTGGTGGCCGAGAGCCCCGCCGACATGGGCACCGCCATGAAACAAGCCATCGACCAAGGAAAGTGAGCACCCGACCATGGAACGCACCCTGGGACTGATCAAACCCGACGCCACCGCCAAACAGGCCCACGGCCCCATCCTGACCGCCATCGTCGAGGCGGGCCTGAAGATCGTGGCCGTCAGGTCCATGCGGCTGTCGCACATCGCCGCCGCGGGCTTCTACGCAGTCCATGCCGAGCGCCCCTTCTTCGGGGAGCTGGTGGAGTACATGACCTCCGGGCCCATCGTGGCCATGGTCCTGGAGGGCGACGACGCCATCAAGAAATGGCGGGACCTCATGGGACCCACCGACGCCACCAAGGCCGGGCCCGAGACCCTGCGGGGGCGGTTCGGCACCTCCCTGCAGAACAACGCGGTGCACGGCTCGGACGCCCCGGAGACGGCGGCCTTCGAGATCGGCTACCTCTTCTCCGGCCGGGACCTGCGCGGCCTCACCGAGTAGCCGCTTCGCGCCACGGCGCGACGCGCCGCCTCGAGCCCACCCAGTGACCAACGCCCCCAAAGACCTCGTCGACCTGAGGGACCTCACCCACCCCGAGCTGGAGCAGTACGTGGAGCAGCTCGGCGAGCGCCGCTTCCGGGCGGACCAGCTCTTCGGCTGGCTCCACGGCCAGGGCATCACCGACCTCGATCAGATGACCAACGTGGCCCAGGGGCTGCGCCGACGCCTGGCCGCCGAAACCCGCCTCACCACCCTGCAGACCGTGGAGGTGGCCGACTCGGCAGACGGCAGCGCCAAGCTCGCCTTCCGCACCGCCGACGACCACCTGGTCGAGACCGTGGTCATGCCCGAGGAGCGCAAGGTTTCGGTGTGTCTGTCTACCCAGGTGGGCTGCGCAATGGGGTGCTCCTTCTGCGCCACGGCCGGCCTGGGCCTGTGCCGCAGCCTCACCGCCGGTGAGATCGCCGACCAGCTCTACCGCATCCGGGCCTGGATGCAGGACCAGGGCGACGACCGCCGCATCTCCAACATCGTCTACATGGGCATGGGCGAGCCCCTAGCCAACCTGCGCCATACCCGCCGCTCCCTGGAGATGATAATGCACCCCCTCGGGGCCAACCTCTCGTCCCGGCGCATCACCGTGTCCACGGCGGGGGTGGTGCCGGGCCTGGAGCGCCTGGCCTCCTGGGACTTCCAGGTGAACCTGGCCGTCTCCCTCAACGCCACCACCCAGGCCGTGCGCCAACGCCTCATGCCCATCGCCCGCAAGTACCCGCTGGATCGGCTCTTTGCGGCGCTGCGGGCGTTCCCCCTGGAGAAGCGGCGGCGGATCACCTTCGAGTACGTGCTCATCGACGGTGTCAACGACACCGCCGAGGACGCGGCGCGGCTGCCCCGGCTCGTGGCGGGCCTGCCGTCCAAGTTCAACATCATTCCCATCAACCCCATAGATGGCTGCGACTTCCGGCCCCCGGACCCCGATCAGGTGGAGGCCTTCTGCGCGCCCATCCGTCGGGCGGGCTACACGGTCATCACCCGCCACAGCCGCGGCGCCGACATCTCCGCGGCCTGCGGCCAGCTCGCCGGGCGATTGAAGACACCGGGATAGTCCCCGATCGCCCCCCTGGGGCCTGACTACATCCCCTGTCCAACTTTCACCGGATCGCCCGTATCACCCACCATTGGACCCAGCTATCGACAACCCCCCGGTTTTGCTATGGTGAAGGGGGTAAACCCGAGGAGGCCGCAACCATGAGACTGCGTGTAACCATGATCCCGCTGGTGGTATTGACGGCGCTGCTGGCCGGCAGCTGCTACATCCAAGAGGCCTGCGGCCCCCACGAGTGGGAGTGCGACGACGGCCTGTGCATCCTGGCCACCGGCCGGTGTGATGGCAACGCGGACTGCTACGACGGCTCGGACGAGGACTACTGTGGCGGGTGCTACGCCAACGAGTGGGAGTGCGACGACGGCGAATGCATCCCGGACATCCAGCGCTGCGACGGCACCGAGGACTGCTTCGACGGCTCCGACGAGATCGACTGTGGCTGCGGTGTCACTGAGTTCGACTGCGGCGACAACACCTGCATCGACCTGTCCCTGGTGTGCGACGGCACCGACGACTGCGCCGACGCCTCCGACGAGGCGAGCTGCTCGACCTGCGACGCCACAGAGTTCGACTGCGGCGACGGCACCTGCATCGACGCCGTCTTGACCTGCGACGGCACCGATGACTGCGCCGACGCCTCGGACGAGGCGAGCTGCGGCTGCACCCCGACGGGCATCTACGTCTGCGTGGACCTCACCGAGATCGACGTCGCCCTGGTCTGCGACGGCACCGCCCTGGACTGCCCCGACGGAAGCGACGAGGACTACTGCTGGATCACCGACTGCGTCATCGACGGCGGGTTCGAGTGCACAAACGGCGTGTGCTGGGACGCCTCCTTCGAGTGCGACGGCGACGACAACTGCGGCGACTGCTCCGACGAGCAGGGCTGCTAGCCAACCCGGATATCCCCAAAACAAGCAGACCACCGCGCATCGGCTTCAAGACGTTGCGGGCCACCCAAGGCATTGATCACGCGTCGAGGGGTTGTGGTATGTTGGGACTTCCCGTCGCCGGTGGCGGCAGGGGATGGGCTGACCAGAGGCACAGCAGAGGCACAGTAGAGGGCAGACATGGACCTACCCACCGATCCCGAGATCGCCGAGCGCATCGACCGGCTGCATTTCCACTGGAACCACTACGGCATTGATGCCTTCGGGGTGTCCAAGGAGCACCTGGGCAACTTCTATTCGCTGCTCGCGTGGTTTTACCGCCACTACTTCCGGGTGACAGTGCACAACATCGAGCACGTGCCCGACCGCGGGCGGGCCATGGTGGTGGGAAACCACTCGGGCGGGCTCCCCGTGGACGGTGGGATGGTGCTCACGTCGCTTCTGCTCGAGCACGAGCCGCCCCGGCTGGCCCACGGCATGGTGGAGAAATTTGCTCAGCGCTGGCCCTTCGTGTCGACCTGGTTCTCGCGCGTGGGACAGTTCACCGGGCTGCCCGAGCACGCGGTGTCCCTGCTGGAGGACGATCGCATCCTGATGGTGTTCCCCGAGGGCGCCCGGGGCACGGGCAAGCTCTACAGAGACCGTTACGCGCTGGTTGGTTTCGGCACGGGGTTCATGCGGCTGGCCCTGCAGACGGGCTCTCCCATCGTGCCCTTCGCCTTCGTGGGCGGCGAGGAGGCCCTGCCCACCAAGTTCCACTTCAAGACCATCGCCAAGCGGATGGGGCTACCCTACATCCCTGTGCCCGCGTACCTGGTTCCTTTCCCAATGCCCATCGCCTGCGACATCTACTATGGCGAGCCCCTGGTCTTCGAGGGCACCGGCGCCGAGGCAGACCGGGTCATCGAGGGCTACGTGGATCGGGTGAAGGCGCGGATCGTGGAGCTCATCGACGAGGGGCGGGTGGCGCGGCGGCGGCGGCTGGATCGGGTCCTGCCCGTGGACGCCACCGAAGACGACTTTCCAGGGGAGGTAGAGCCATGAAGGTCCTGCTCACGGGCATCTCTGGCACCATGGGACGCCACGTGGCCCTGGGGCTCGTCGAGCGGGACCACGTGGTCCTCGGCATCGATCGTCGCCCCTGGCCCGACGCGCCGCGCGGGGTGGAGGTGTACCGCGCCGACACGCGCAAGCGGCCGGCCGAGGACGTGTTCCGCATCCAGCGCCCCGACGCGGTGATCCACATGGCCACGGTCACCCACTGGGGGGCAAGCAAGGAGGAGCGGTACCGCATCAACCTCGGCGGCACCCGGGCGGTGTTCGACCACTGCCACAAGTACGGCGTGAACCAGGCCCTGTTCGTGGGCCGCCACACGGTCTACGGCGCAGCACCGGACTCGCCCCTGTACCACTGCGAGGAGGACCCGCCCATGGCGGTGTCCACCTTCCCGGACCTGGCGGACCTGGTGGCGGCGGACCTCTACGCGGGCTCGGCCCTGTGGCGCTTTCCGGAGATCACCACCGCGGTGCTGCGCATCGTCTACACCCTCGGCCCCTCGGCCACCGGGACGTTGATGCGCTACCTCCGGGGCCCCAACGTGCCCACGGTGCTGGGCTTCGACCCTCTGTACCAGTTCATGCACGAGCAGGACGCGGCCCAGGCCATCGTGGCCGCCCTGGAGCACCGGCTGCGTGGCATCTACAACGTGGCCGGCCCCCCGCCGGTGCCCCTGTCCCTTTTGTGCAAGGTGACGGGCCGAAGGGCCCTGCCCATCCCGGACCTGCTGTACTCCACGGCCCTGGGGCGCTTTGGCCTGCCCCGGCTCCCCGCCGGTGCCATCAACCACGTCAAGTACCCCATCGTGGTCAAGGCCAGGTCCTTCCATGAGGCCACCGGCTTCACCCCGGAGTTCGACGAGGTCCAGGCCATGGAGTCCTTCCGCTGGGCGGGAGACTGACCCGGGGCTCTCCCCTGTCGGAAGTCACTCCATCGGCAGGATGAACGCGAAGCGGGAGCCCTGGCCGACCTGGCTGTCCACCCAGATGGCGCCGCCGTGGGTCGTCACCACGAGCTTGCACAGGGCGAGCCCCAGGCCGGTGGAGACCTTCACCCGGCGCTTTCTGGACTCCACCACGCCGAACTTCTCGAAGATGCGGGTTTGCTCCTCGAGCGGGATTCCCTCGCCGGAGTCGCGGACCTCCACCAGCACACCGTGGTGCACACCCGGCAGGTGCAGGCCGAGCTCCTCGCGGGTCGCCGCCTTCACCGCCACCAGCACCGTCCCGCCGCTGGGGGTGAACTTGACGGAGTTGCCCACCAGGTTCTCCACCGTGCGCAGCACCAGGTCCAGGTCCGCCCGCACGGCCGGCAGGTCGGGCTCGGCGTGGTAGTCGAGGCTCACCTCCTCCACCTCGGCCAGGATGCGGTTGTTGACCACCACCCTGGACACGACGTCCCCCAGGTTGAACTCCGTTCGCTGCAGGGACAGCTCACCGGACTCGAGCTTCTGGATGTCGAGCAGGCTGCCCACCAGGCGCAGCACCTCGTCCCCGGCCGCCCCGGCGTTGCGCAGGTAGCGCTGGCACCGGGTGTCCTCCTGCACCGCGGGCACGCGCTCGAGGACCTTCAGGGCGGTGAGCACCACCATGAGCGGGTTGCGCACGTCGTGCACGATCATCGAAGAGAGATCATTGCGTAGCTCGGAGATGCGCATGAGGGCCACAGCGTTGGCCAAGGCGTGGGCAATGGGGCCGGCGAGGGCCTCGAGCACCTGCGCGTCGTTGGGGTCGAACCGGGATCGCTGGGTGGAGACCAGGTGCAGGACCCCGACCACCTTGCCGCCGCTCTTGAGGGGCACGGCGATCTCCGACTGGCTGGCGTCGGAGAAGCCCCCCTCCCGGCTGGGCTCCACCTCGGCGTCGAACACCAGGGTGCACTCGCTGGCCACGGCTCGTCCGAGGAGGCGGTGCTCCAACGACCAGGTGGTGGGCGGCGACCCCTCGAACCCCGGCGCCATGACGCATCCCACGAGCTCCAGCTGCGCCCCCGCGGGATCCAGCACGGTCACACCCACGAACTGCACGCCGAACTCCTCCCGCAGCCGGATGGACACCCGACGGGCCAGGTCCCCCACGTCCGTGGCGCCCACGGCGATGCGGCTCACGGCGGCCGACAGAGCGAGGTGGCGGTTCTGGTCCTCCAGCCGGCCGATGACCCGGGCGTTCTCCAGGGCCACGCCGATGAGCGGCGCCAGCAGCTCGAGCTGCCGCACGGCCCGGTCGTCGAAGGCCGCCAGGTCCGTGGCCTGGGCGTCCATCACACCCAGGACCCGATCGTGGCTCACGATGGGGATGGACACTTCGGACCGGGTGTGGGGCAGAAAGTCCACGCCGAAGTAGTCGGGATCGGTGCTCACGTCGTCCACGCGCACCGTGGCACGGTCCCTCACGGCGCGCCCCACCAGCCCTTTGTCCACCGGAAGCGTCATGGTCTCACTGTCCAGGTCCGCGAAGAGCTGCCTGTTGTCCAGGTCGCCCCCGTGGGCCGAACGGAACACCAGCCGCCCCTGCTCCAACAGGGCAATGGACACGTAGTAGATGCCGAGCTGATCCCCCACCGCGCGGACGATGGTCCACAGCAGATCCTTGAGGTCACGGGTGGTGAGGATCTCCTGGACGATGGCCTGGAGCAGCTGGAAATCCGACTCCGAGGTCGACTCCATTGCCGGATCGCGGGACGCAGGCATCAGCCCTCCCTCGAAACGTACACGTCGGTCGTGTTGCCGTTCACCAGATGTCCGATCCGGTGAGCTCCTCCTCCAACTTGTCGGCCACCTTCACCAACACGTGCATCGGCACCACGAGCTCATCGGGGTCCAGGGTCGACAGGAGCGCGGTGTGACGCATGACGTAGAACTCGTCCCGGTCCAGGGCGAGGTAGCCCACCACGGACTTGCCGTTGAGCTCCAGGGCGCGCTTGGGGCCCATGAGCTCCTTGCGGCACACCCGCGCCTCGAACAGCACCCACTGACGGTCCATGGCCTCGAAGAGCGTGATCGTGATGGAGTGGCGGCGGTTGTCGTCGAAGCCAAACAGCAGGGCCACATGGTCCTCGTCGTCTTCCAGCAGGCGGTAGCGGGACCGCATGTACTGTCTGATTTCATCCCAGCTCGCCACGAGGCTTCCTCCTTGGGTCTGCTGGCACACGCCACCGACCTCGGCTCCAAGCGCTGATCGGGTAGTGTATCCGGCGTGCTCCATGATACAAAATGTGGCAGCCAAACGCCAAGGATGATTCACCCAAACCGCGAAGGCCGGGGGTACGGCCAATCCTCAGGGTCGATCCTCGATACGCAGCCCCATGCGGTGCCAGCGGATGCCCTCCAAGGGATCCGACGACCAGAGCACGGTGGTGGGGCGGCCTCGGATGCGCCGGGTGGAGACCGGGCCCCACTGGCGGCTGTCCCGCACGGCGCCGCGGTTGTCCGACAGCAGGTAGACCTTTCCGCGGCCCACCTTGCCGCCCTTGTACCGCCCTGCGCGGTAGGGACCGTGGGTGATGGGATAGGACACCACGAAGGTCCGGTGTCCATGGTGCTCCAGGAAGGCCTGACAGCGGGCGTAGTTGGCGTTCTTTTTCCGAAGCTTGACCTCCAGGGCGAAGACGCAGGGCCCACGCCAGGGAAGCCATAGGACGGCCTCCAAGGGGCCTCCAGACCGGCTCACCATGGGCTGCCGGATGGCGAGGGGACCTGCCGGCGGACCGAAGTCCACGCGGTCCCCGGCCACGGCAAAGACCCGCCGGACCACCAGCCGTCCGGAGCCGTCAGGATCCAGCACCGCCACCCGCTCACCTCGCCGGATGGGGGAGCCACCGATGCGCACGCCGATGAGGGGCAGCTGCAGGCCCCAGGCGAAGCGATCCACCACCAGGTGATCCCCGGGCTCGAGCACAGGATTCATGCCCGGCTGGCGCACCGTGGCGGTGCCCGTGGTGAGCATCCACACCAACACCAGCAGGCCCACGCTGCTCAGGTAGGCGATGCGCACCCACTTTTTGTGCACGCGCAGGCGGCGCTCATGCCGGCGTTTGGTCTGGTAGGCGTCCAGGGCCGCCTCGCCCACCATCACCAGCTTGATGGGTAGCCCCATCCAGAGAGCCGGGTGCCCGAGGTGCACCCAGCCGGCGGCCAACGCCACCAGGGTGACCACCGTGGGCGCGGTGAAGGCGCCGGAGCCGAAGGCCATGAGATAGACGGTGGCCGAGCCGGTGACGGCAGCCACCACGAGCAGGACCACGGGGATCGCCACCGAGAGGACCGCCCTGGCCAAACGACCGTTGTACAGCTGCCCCAGCCCCGAAAAGGCCAGGGCGAGGAGCGCCGCCACCAGGGGGTTGGGGCCCTCCTCGAAGGCATCGTCGTCGGGGCGCTTGCCAAAGTCGGTGTCGGTTTCGGGTGTCAGCGGACGCTTGGGGTCACCCCGGCCCCGGCTGTCCATAGGGGCAGGCCGCTTCCGAAATCCACCCGGGCGGCGGGTGCGTCGCCCCACGTAGCTCTTGCGGTCGGGCTCGCGCGCAGGAGGTCTACGCCGGCCGGTGGTGTCGTCGTCATCGCGCATGGGGCAGCCACCACGGTATACAACCAATTCTCCTCTCCGGCCAAGACCCCGGGGTGATCACGTTCGTTGAGCTGCCCATGGATGCACGGTATGGTCGGAAAAGGATGTTGTCTGGATCTCCCTGCGCGCTCGTGGCGCTTTGCCTTGCGGTCGCGACCCTCGGCTGGTGCGGCGCCCCCCTATCGGCCCCGGACGCCGGGCAGGACGGATCGGCGGCCGGAGACGGTCGGGCGCCGGACGGGTCGACCCTCGAAGCGGGCGATGGTGACGCCCCCGATGCGGATCCCGCGTGTCAAGGCGTACCGGCGGACGGGCGGTGTGAGGGGGAGGTGCTCCGGACCTGCCCCGGGGGCACCCTGGTCGAGCGTGACTGTGCCGCTGAGTCCCTGCGATGTCTGGAAGCGGCGGACGGGGTGCCGCGGTGCGGGCCGGCGCCGGCCGACTGCGATGACCTGCCGGTGGGCGGCCAGTGCGTGGGCGATGAGCTCCTGCTGTGCCACGCCGGGTGGCTGCGTCAGGTGGACTGCGCGCGTCTGGGGGGCCGCTGCGGGGTGGAGGGCGGCCGCCCTGGCTGTGAAACCGGCGCTCCGCCCGGGGCACCACGGCTGGCCACGGGCACCCTTACCGGCGACACACGACCCTACGACGAAAACGGGCTCGGCGCGGTGCAGACCGGGCCGGTCGAGGGCGTCACGGTGGTGGTTCTGCGCGCCGCAGACGACGCGCCCCTGGGCTTCGGAGTCACCGACGACCTGGGGCGATTCTCAATTCCATACGACATCGGCTCAGGGCCCGACGGGGTGTACCTGCGGGCCAGCGCCTTCAACTTCACGGCCAGCCACCGCACCTGGGTCACCGACGACGGGGACGCGACCTACAGCTACCAGACCGCCGTCGTGGACGACTCCGCCGGCCAGGCTCACGTCGACCTGCACGTGGCCGAGGCCCAGGACGCGGGCGCGCTGAGCATCTTCGGGGTGCTGTACCGCAACACGGTCACGGCGACAGATCTGTGCCAGACCCTGCTGCCGCCCCTGCAGGCGTACTGGGAGCGGGGCCAGACGCTGTACTGCGGCACCTGTCACACCTCCGGACGCATCTTCCTGCTGGGGGGCCCCGACGACACCGACGAGTACGACGACGCTGTGATCAGCCACGAGTTCGGCCACTACCTTGCCTGGGCGGTGTCCAGGGACGACACCCCCGGCGGAGCCCACGACGGCACGCCAACAGACCCACGACTGGCCTGGTCCGAGGGGCTGGCCACCTGGATCGGCCTGCACCTGGTGGGCGAGTCGGTCTACATCGACACCAAGGCCACCGGGGCCACGGTCCGGGATCCCGAGGACCTGGGCTGGGACGCCGACCCTACTGGCCCCCTGGACCAGGATCTGAGCGAGTACGTGGTGCTGGAGAGCCTATGGGACATCACCGACCCCACCGACGCCACCGATCCCATGGCGCGCCCGGTCCTGGACGTCGTCGGGGTGTTGACCGGGTATTTGCCCTCGGCCAACATGGCGGACCGGGCCCACCCGGGGGTGGATCTCGTGGACTTCCTGGACGGGTGGTTCTGTCAGGGCCAGGGCGACGCCGCTGGCATCGCCGCCCTCGTCGTCGCCGGACAGGGGTTCCCCTACGACTTCGCCGGCCCGGCGGTGCCCTGCCCCAAGCCCACCGAGCCCGCGAGCCTGGCCCTGCGGCTGAGGGCGCCAGGGACCGGCCCGACCGCTGGGGCCCCGACCCTGGTCGTGGAGCTCACGGTGGTGGACCGGCGCCGGAGCCCCGACGCGCGCGCCCGGCTTCTGCTCCCCCGGGGCAGGCGTTCCGCAGAGCCCGCAGTCCGGGCCCTCGGTCCCACGCAGGCGGGCAGGCCCATTGTGACCACCTGGCGCCTGCCGCCCGGACCGTCACCGGCCTGGGTGCGCGTGGGCGTGTCCCTCGACCGCCCCGGAGGCGTGGACCACCTCACCATCCGCCTGGGGGGCGCCCCAACCGCGGCCCGGCGCGGCGCTTTTCGGCTCATCCCCGGGGGCGATCTCCTCACGCTGCGCCTCTCGAGGTAGTCGCCAGCCCACCTGGCTCAGCCGAGCCGGCGGGCCAGATCCTCGTACTCGGCGAGGTCGCTGCGGAGCTTCTCCAGGGCGTAGCGCATGCGGCTCTTGGCGGTGTTCTCCGGGATGCCTACGATCTCGGCGATCTCCTTGAAGGGCAGGCCGAGATACTCGCGCATGAGGAACACCTCTCGCTGGTCCTCGGCGAGGTGGCCCACCGCCGCCTTGATCTGCTCGCCGATCTCGCGGCCCATGGCGCGCCGATCCGTGGCCGCGTCCGTGCTGGCGATGGACTCGCCGAGGGTCCGGCGGTCCTCTCCACCGGCGCGGACGGGGTGGTCCAGAGAGGCGGTCCGGCGGTGCTGCATGCGCCGGGAGTGGTCGATGCAGATGTTGCGGGCGATGGTGTACAGCCAGGTGGTGAACTTGGCCTCCCGCTTGTAGCTGCCGGCCCGCCGGATGATACGCATGAACACGTCCTGGACCAGATCCTCGGCCGTGGGGCGATTGCCCACGTAGCGGTAGATGAAGTTGAGCACCGGGCGCTGGTGGCGGCGCAGCAGCTCCTCGAAAGCGCTCGCGTCGCCCTGGCTGTACGCCACCATCAACTGCTCGTTGGTCCGCTCTTTTGCCACCAAGTCTGTGTCCGTCTCGGCACCGTGCGCCGGCGAGGCGGATACTATCGCCAAAGTCGGGCGCTTGGCAACGGGCTGCCTACGGTCCCTGGTGTTCAACCTCGGGCTCACGAATGAGTTAGACTCGGCCAGACACGAAATGGTTTCCATGGCTTCTTCCGTCACAAAGAGATCAACGTACGCCAGGCGTGGGCCTTACACCTGAGACAGGACAGGGAGGACAGTCCTTGGTGCCGCTGCGCCTGACCCGTCGCGACACCGGGCAAAGTGTGCTAGAAAACACACCTGCATTGGAGGTGTCCGCATGTCCGATCCTCGCAACGCCCAGCTCGCTGAGCAGCTCGTTGGCTACTCCCTGGGGGTGAAGCCCGCCGAGCTGCTCTACCTGGAGGTCAAGGGAATCGGCGCCCTGGATCTGGCCCGGGATGTGGTGGACGCGACCACCCGGGCCGGGGGCGTACCGGTGCTCATCTACCATGACGAAGGCGTGTATCGGGGCTTCTGGGCCGAGGCCGGTGAGGCCCAGATCAAGGAATACGCGGCAGCCCACATGGACCTGATGAAGCGCGCCGACACCTTCCTGTCCATCCGGGGCTCGGACAACCCCTTCGACCTGCAGGGCGTGGGCGAAGCGCAGATGGCCCTGATGGGCAAGCACTTCGTGAACCCGGTGCACATGCAGCAGCGACTGAACAACACCCGCTGGTGCGTGCTCCGGTACCCGAACTCGGCCATGGCGGTCATGGCCCACCGCAACCAGCGCGACTTCGACCAGTTCTTCTACGACGTGTGCTGCTTGGACTACTCCAAGCTGAGCAACGCCATGGATCCCCTCATCAGGCTGCTGGAGCGCACCGATCAGGTGCACATCGAGAGCCCGGGCACGGACCTGCGCTTCTCCATCGAGGGGATCGGGGCCGTCAAGTGCGACGGGCACAGAAACATCCCCGACGGCGAGGTCTACACCGCCCCGGTCAAGGACTCGGTGGAAGGCACCATCACCTACAACACCGGCTCCATCCACAAGGGCAACCTCTATGACGGCATCAGCCTGACGTTCGAAAAGGGGCGCATCGTCAAGTCGACCTGCCGCGTGGGCGACCCCGACAAGCTGGCCCAGGCCTTTGCCCAGGACGAGGGCGCCGCCTACGTCGGCGAGTTTGCCTTCGGGCTGAACCCACACATCACCCGGGCCATGCAGGACATCCTCTTCGACGAGAAGATCAGCGGCTCCATCCACTTCACCCCGGGCAACGCCTACGAGACCGCCGACAACGGCAACCGGTCGGAGCTGCACTGGGACCTGGTGCTGATCCAGACGCCCGACCAGGGGGGCGGCACCATCTCCCTGGACGGCAAGCGCGTGCGTGAGGACGGCCTCTTCATCACCGACGACCTCGGCCCCCTCAACCCGGAGTCCCTTTTGGAGTAGAAATGGTGGGAGTCTTGCGGTGGTGGATCGCAGGGGTGCTCATCGCCATCGAGTTGACCGGGTGCCCCCGAGCCAGGCCGGGCAGCCTGTCCACATCGACCGGGGGGGCCAAGGTCCTGTGGTCCGTCCAGCTCGAGGGGGATCCCTGGCCCTGGGCCGTGGTGGACGGAAACCTGCTGGTCTGGACCTACCGCTTCGCCCACGCCGGTTTCCTCTTCCCCATCAAGCTCGAGTCCTACGGCGTCCAGAACGGCAAGACCAACTGGAGCGTCCCCATCCGCCCCTGGCTCTGGTCCACCGAGTCCCCGTGGAGCTTCAACGCGGTGGTGTTCACCGACGTGCTCGGCGCCTGGGTCAAGGGCAACGTGGCGCGCAGCCTGCGGCTCGACACGGGCCAGGAGGCCTGGAGCATCCCCCTGTGTGGCGGGCTGGCGCGCTTTGGCAAGTGGCTCGTAGCCGCCAGCGAGTCACGGCTGTTGATCCTCGACCCGCTTTCGGGCAAGACCCACCGGGAGATCCCCCTGGCCTCACCGCTGATCGCGCCGCCCGTCGTCCGGGGGGACCTGGTGGTGGGCCTGCAGGAGGACCAGCACTTGGTGGGCGTGAGCCTCTCCAGAGGCACCCTGGCCTGGCGGCACAGGGTGGGAGGCCCGGCGGGCCAACCGGATCGCCCCCTGGCCGCCGGAGATCTCGTGCTCCTGCCCCACCTGCCCGTCGACTCAGCCCAGGGCGCGGGCACGGCGATGCTGGAGGCACGGCGAACGAGCACCGGCAGACTGGCCTGGCGTCGCCGGGTCCCGACCACGACGAAGGACGACAAGAGCTCTCCCCTTGCAGGTCTGCGCGTGGCAGGGGACCTGGTCCTGCTGCCGCAGAAAAACAACACCTGTCTCCAGGCGATCAACCTGGCCGACGGCAGCCCGCGGTTCCGCCGCTGCGGCCTGCACCTCTCCTCGTCGCCGGTGCTTCACGGCAAGTGGATCTATGTGCTGGGCACCGACAAGCGCAGCGCCGCCGCTCTCCGACGAGGTGAGCCCTGGTCCACCGTGGACTTTCCCCTGCTGGCCGTTCATGTGCGCACCGGACGGGCCCGGGCGCTGAAGCAGCCGCAGCGTCGCCGTCGACGACGCCACCGCTTCCTGCGCGCGGTGCGACTCCAGAGCGGCCCCGGGGCCAACGGGATCCTCTATCTGCTCCAGCGAAATCGCTTCCTCACCGCGATCCGTCTCGGATCGCCCAGGACCGCCAAGTAACTGGCGGTCCGGCGACCGGACCGCGCCCTCCCAAAGTCGAACAGTGCCTTGCTCAAAATCACCATGACTATCAAAGCCTTACTGATATCCAGGGAATATACGACGCCTATGGTTAGGGGTTCGACTATACCCATTGCTATAGGTATTGACTTTCTGTGGCATCTTGGGCAGAGATAACGAGTCTATTTTACAACGGAACCTGGCCTGCGCCCTTAGGAAGCGCGGGGATGGAGGAGCACCATGAGCGACGAGGATCTTCGCAAAGAGCTCGAGCAAACCAAGAAGCAGCTGGAGGCGCTGAAGACTCGCGGCGCCAAGGGCATCACGTTCAAGGTCAGTGAGAAGGGCGGTCTCTCCGTGTACGGCTTGGGCCGCTTCCCGGTGACCCTGTACAAGGAGCAGTGGCTGAAGCTCCTCGCTCTCACCGATGACATTCACGCGTTCATCAAGGAGAACACGGCCAAGCTCAAGACCAAGAAAGACAAGTAGCCCGTCTGTCCATCGCCTTTCGAATCCGCGCCGCAGTCAGCGCGTGGATCACTGCTCGTCTTCCTTTGGATCCGTCTGATCACCGCCCCGCTCCCGGCGTAGCGACAGGGTGAGCAGTGCCGCGAAGCCGCCCCAGAAAAGGGTCAGCATCACCACCATCATCACCACGGCCGAGACACTCACGGCACGCCACCTCCGCGCAAATCCAAACCCATGTCACCCACCCGCCGGTGGATCCACCCGCTGACCACAGCGGCGATCCCCAGCAGCAGACCCCATTGCAAAAGACAGGTGCCCACGGTGAAGATGCCGGCGGGGTTCATGTACGTGGCGAGATCGTGCTTGGCCGAGACCGAGTAGAACCACCAACCCATCATCGCCACGAACTCGATGGGGATGGCCACGTAGATCAGCACGTCGAACCACCAGCCGGTGCGCCAGGCACCGGAGGCCGGGCGCAGGTGGTCGGTGCGGAAACGCCTGACGCCGTGCACGATGGTCGTCAGCGCGAAGAAGGCGCCGGACACGAGCAGACCGAGCCCCCACACCCAGTCCTGGTTGTCGAACACGTCCAGGTGCAAGGCTGACGGAAGCCCTGCCAAAAATCCCACGCCGCCGATGATCACCACGGCCCGTCGGCGGTCGAAGCCCAGATCCATGATCACCCGGGTGGCCATCTCGACCATGGACAGCAGGGAGGACAGGGCGGCCAGGGTCACCGCCCCGAAGAACGCAACGGCGAGGACCTGTCCGCCGGTGATGCGTGCGAAGAGCTGCGGCAGCCACACGAACAGGAGCCCTGTGTTGCCCGAGCCGAGCGCCTTGTCCGCCTGGGGCCCGGCCAGGGCGAACACCGCCGGCAGGATCGCCATGGCCGCGAGGAGGGAGGCCGCGTTGTTGCCCACACCGGCCACCAGGGAGCTCAGCAGCACGTCCTCCTTCGAGCGGGTGTACACGGCATAGGTGAGGATGAGCCCCCAGCCTGCCCCGGTGGACCAGGCCGACTGGGACAGGGCCTCCAGCCAGGTCTTGTGGTGGGCCAGACGGTCCATGTCCACGTGGAACAGGAACTCCAGCCCCTGGCTGCCGCCGGGCAGGCTGATGCCACATACGGCCGCGCCGAAAAGCAGCACCACGAGCAGGGGGATCAGCACCTTGTTGACCCGCTCGATGCCCCGGGCCACACCGCCGGCCACCACGAGCACGGCACCGGTCATGGCCGCCGCGTGGAACGCCACGGTCACCCAGCTGAAGTGGGAGACGGACTGCCAGTGGCCGGAGGCGTTTCCGGTGACGCGTCCGAAGTCCACGGCGAGGGCCACGGTGTAGTAGGCGCACCAGCCGGTGACCACTGCGTAGTAGAACATGATGGCCGTCGTGCAGAATGCCACGAAGACTCCAGGCACCACGCCGAACCGCCCCAGGAAGGCGCCAAATGCCCCTATGGGCCCTCGACGGGTGGCCCGGCCCATACCGAACTCCACCAGCATCAGCGGCACCGACCACAGAAACAGAAACACCGCCCAGGGGATGAGGAAAGCGCCCCCTCCGTTCTGGGCGGCCACCCGGGGGAATCGCCAGAGGTTGCCCGCGCCAATCGCCATCCCGAGCAGGGACGCGATGAGCCCCCAGCGGGAGGTGAACTGCTCCCTTCTCATGGGCGCCCCTTGGCCCCCATGGCTCGGGAGAGTCATTTCTCGTCTCCCTCCAGCTCGTCAGGGGAGATCTTTTGCACGGGCAGGGTCGGGCCGTCGTGGGGTCCTGAGACGTTCATGGCGCTCTTGCCCACCACAAAGGATGCCGGGGGGGAAGGAGGATGGGGGGGCGGCGGCGGAGGAGGGGGGGGGCCGGGCAGCCCAGCAGTGACCTCCGGCTCAACACCCAAAGGAGGTTGAGGCGGCTCGTTGGGATTCGTCAACGGCCCATCGTCGCTGGCGAGCTGGTCCTTGAGCTGCTCCTCGAGGAACTTGATACGCTCGTTGCGTCGCTTGAGCTCGCCTCGCAGCTTCTCCGTCGTGGCGTCCAGGGCCGCGTAGCGGTGGATCTGCTCGTTGCCCTCGGCTCGCCTCTCCTTGATGGTGTGCTCGTGTTCGGCGATCTCGGACCGGAGGTCGGCGTTCTCCTCGGTGAGCTCGTCGATCCGCTGCATGAACTGTACGACGTTCTCCGGCGAGTGGAGGTTGAACTGCTTGGTCTCCTCGTGCGCGTCCAGGCCATCAGAGTGCTCGGCCCCGAGCGCGGTCTCTCTGACGCCGCGCGAGGCCGCGTCCGGGATCTCGAACTCGTTCTCGGAGACCTTCTGCAGAAGCGGCGCGCTCTCGCGCCCGAAGTAGGACTGGGGCGCCGGCAGCTCCGTGGGCGCGCCGAACCCGTCGCGCTCCGCAAGCAGCTCTGACTGAGCCTTGAGGGCCCTCTCCGCGCCGTTGAGCCGGTTGGTCAGCTCTCGCTCACGGGCCTGGAGGACCTTGCGTTCCTCCAAAAATTTTTGGAGCGTCGCCTTGAGCTTGGCGACGTTCTCCTCATGGCCGGCGAGCCGGCGGGAGGACACGGCGCGCGCCAACAGGAAGCCACCGGCGGTCAGCAGAAACGCGGACAGCATGCACACCACCCATGAGAGAATCGGATCCATCGTTACCGCTTGCCAACTGCGATCGTTACCGTCGGCCCGCCCTTGCCAGCATCATCCGGTGCCACCCGCGGCTCGTCGATGGACGCCGCAGCCACGCCCAGCTGTCTCAGAAGCACCACCACCCGCCGGGCGCGTTGACGCGCCCGCCGCCGTCCCCGACGCCCCACCACGGTTGCCACCACCGTCACCCGAGACCCGGGCCCCGGCTTGGCCGTCGCCAGGAAGATGCGCAGTCGCTCCCGCTCGGCGTCCGTCACCCGCGTCCTCCGCTTTCCGAAGCTCAAGCGGATGCGCGTAGGCCGCGACACGCGCCGTATCGGGGCCACGAGCGGCCGCGCGGCGGTCGGTCGGACGTCGCCGGAAGGCGACGCGGGCGCAGGTGGGCGAGCCTGCGCCGATGTCATTGACGCGGCGGGAGGGGCCTTGGCGGCCTGGTGCCCCCGGTGCCCCGATCCCGTTGGCTGGTGGCCGATGGCGGTCACCACGCCCAGCCCCAGGCAGCCGCAGCCAATCAACAGCCCGGGAAAAAGGTAGTCCGTGAGAAAAGACGCGGTATGGCTCATGTCTTCGCCATAGATACCACGAATCAGGCCGCAACAAACACGATTGGATGGGAAATACCGGAACGGGCAGGCAGGCTACTGGAACAGGCCCTCCAGGGCATTGGGCCGCTTGGGTGGACGCCGGGCGCGCATGGTACCCGCCCTACGCCGGGACGTTGTCCGACGACGGTAGTAGTACCGGCGGCGCCGCATGGTGGCCATGGAGGCGTCGGCGGTGCTGGCCGCTTTCTTTTCCTTGACCTGGTTGAGCTGCTTTTTGAGCTTCTCTACCTGCTCCTTGCTCAGGTTGGCGGAGTTGGCCAGCTGCTTCTGGAGGGCTGCCTCCTTCTCGGCGAGGAGCTTCTTGGTCTTGGCCTCCTGGTCCTTGCGAAGCTGCTCGATCTTGGCCGCTTCGGCTTTTTTGCGCGCTGCCTCCTGGGCGGGCATTCGCACCGCGAAGAGCCAGATGAGCACACCCGCGGCCACCACGACTACACCCACGATGGAGGGGATCACCCACTTGGGCAAGCCCTTGGCGCTTCCCTCCATCTCCAACCGCATGCGCTCTTCCTCGAGCTTGGCCTGGGCTTCCACGCGGGCGCGGGCCTCGGCCTCCTGCAGACGCAGCTGCTCTTCCCGCTGGGACTGGACGGCCGCCTGTTCCTCTGCACGAGCGGCATCTTGCTGGGCACGGAGCGCGGCCTCTTCCTGCTCCCGGGCGCGCAGCTCGGCCTGTTCCCGAGCCTGCTGCTCCTGCTGCTCGCGCAGCCGCTTGTCATCCTCTTCCTGCGTTACGCGGTCATCCTCGATCTTCCGGAGCTCTTTCAGCGAGAAAAGTACGGAGTTTTCAGGCTTTTCGGCCATCCTAGCATCCTTCCTTCAGCGCCACTTGACGGACGGTTCGACGTCACCTCGGCGCCAACCCTAAGGTTCCTGCTGCCTGCACAATAAGTCTATATACCACGTACGACAATCAAGCTCAAGCAGTATAGCGGGTGTTCGCTCGTCGTCAATCCCAATATTTGCTATTTATTCCGAAAGTTTAACATCCCGACGGTCGCAAGGGGCGGCAGAGCGGCCCCCGACCCTGGCGACTGCGGCCACCCTGGCGAAATGTCTTGCCAAAGACCGGTTGATCGACCTATGTAGGGGTTCAGCCCACAGGTGTGACTCAACCTCACCGCCATTGTGGCCAAGACCGCCTTCATTCACTGCAAAGATCCATGGCCAGCGAACCCCACCGTACCCACAGAACGACGCGGGGCACAAAAGGCCTCCTCGGTCGGTTCGGCCTGCGCTTCGGGGTGTCGGCTGTCATCGGGGCGGGGCTGTTCTACCTCGCCTTTCGGGGGCTGAAGCCAGGCCGGCTGGCCGACGCCTTCGCCCAGGCGGACTACCTGTGGATCCTGCCCTTCGTGGGCACGCTGGTGGGCGTGCAGGTCTTTCGCGCCTGGCGGTGGAAGTTTTTGCTCCAGCCGGTGACGACCGCGCCACCGGGCCTGTGGCGGCTCCTCGTGGTCTCGTCGGTGGGCTTCGCCGCCATCATCCTCCTGCCCCTTCGGCTGGGTGAGCTCGTCCGTCCCTATCTCATGGCGGATCCCCGGGACGTGCGGCCGGAAGCGGCCACGGGCATTGGCGGCAGGCGCCTGCGGGTGAGCGCCGCCCTGGGCACCATCGCCGTGGAGCGGGTGGTGGACGGGCTCATGGTGTCGCTCTTTCTGTTCACCAGCTTTTGGTTCCTGGCCGATCGCCCCACGGCTCCGGGTTGGATGATGCCCACGGCCTACACGGCCCTGGCCGTGTTCGGTGGCGCGACCCTCTTTCTGGTGGTGGGCCTGTGGCGGCCACGCTTCGCGGTGACCGTGGTCGGATGGCTGACACTGGTCATCCCCTTGTCGCGCCGGTTCGGCGGGCGCCTCGAGCGGCTGCGGATCAAGGTCGAGGACCTGATCGGCGGCCTGATCAGCGGTTTCTCTGCCCTGTCCGACGCCGGGTGTCTTTCCCGGTTCGTGGCCGCGTCGCTGATCTACTGGCTGCTCAACGGGCTGGGATTCTACGTCTTGGCCCAGGCCTTCCACTTGGACCTGCCCTTGGTGAGCGCCTACGCCATCTGCGGCATGGTGGCCATCGGGATCATCCTGCCGGCGGGCCCCGGCCTGGTGGGCAATTTCCACGAATTCGGCAAGTTCGGGCTGCAGATCAGCCTGCCCGCGGCGGTGATCGCCGCCGAAGGCATGGCCTTCATCGTGGCCGTGCACGGCCTGCAGTTCATCTGGTACGTGGGCGTGGGGCTCGCGGCGCTCCGGTCTCGTCACGCCCGTTTCTCCCGCGTCTTGCAGGCGACGGTGAACCTGCCACCGGACCCGGAATGACGTAGCGCACCGTTGCCCCACCCGGGGCGGCGACGAGTGGCACCGCAGGGCGCACCTCGAACCCCGTCCCCCGCGCCCCGATGCGTAGGGGTCCATGCCGAAAGGGATCCCGCCGGGCCGCCGACCACGACGCCACCGTGGCCAGGTCCGGCCAACCCTTTCGTCGTGCAGCGACCAGCACCTCGACGTGCAGCCCAAGGGCCGCGAGGTAAAACCCGCGCTGGGCCGCCTGGAGGAGGTAGCCCGACGTGTCGGGGGCGTCCACCCCCACCAGGAGGTCGATGGCGGCCTCCCGGGTGGCGGCGCGGTCGAACCCCTCGGTGACCACGCCCACCTGCCGGCTGAATTCCCGCCAGCGATCCTGAAGCTGGCCCCGCCGGATCACGACGCGCTTCTCAACGCCGCGCACGGCATTCAGGCAATGCCAGCCCGAGGCGGAGTCCTGGCAGGCGTCAGCGAGCCGGCGGGCGTAGCGTACCGCGGCGATCCATGCCACCAGCAGATCCTGACGGATGGATCCGGAAAAACCACGCCGGCGTCCACGCCTTCCGGGCTTCTTCGCGTCGCCAATCGAGGACAGAGGGCGACCCCCGGGGGGGATCCACTTTCGGGGCATCATGGGGATCAGGTACCGCTCGAGCTCCGTGACCAGCCGCTCGCCCCGGAGGTGGGAGGTCAGCGCCGGCTCGCTGGCCTGGAGCCGCCCGATGCCGGTGCGCAGCTCCGCGAGGGCGGCTGTGGAGAGGTGGTCGGCGGCCAGGACCCGGCCCAGGGTGGACACCACATCCAGCCCGCCCAACCGGGTCACCAGGGCCCAGATCCACGCCGTGCCTCCCCGACACAGGTCTTGACCGAACCGCAGGGTGTGCATCAGCAGCCAGGCCGCCTCAAGGGGCGAGGTCCGAAACCGATGCCGGGCCAGGGCTACCATTGCCAGGTGTAGCTGCAGCACCGTGCCGAGCTTCGGCGCCCGCCGCCGCCCCGGCAGGTAGGGCGAGCAGGCCTGGGCCTGCTGCACGGCTCGTTCCAGGACCGGCGCGATGGGCAGGCACCGTCGCCGGACCTCTTCGACGATGGCCGGCTCGGGCCCGCCGGCCAGGGGTCTGGACCACGGCAGTCCCTTTCCCGCCACCCCGCCCGGTGGCCGGACCGGCTCCGTGAAAAAGGCGCGCCGGAGGTCGGCCCAGTACTGCTCGGCATAGGCAAGACAGCCTGCGATGGCCCCCACGGGCTCCACCAGGGACCGGATCAGCGGGTCGGCCCGCTCGGCCCGCGCCGTAAAGCGGAGCACCGGCCGCGGGCAGCGGAGGCGGCTGTTGGCCAGCAGCCGCGTCACCAGCGTATGCTGGAGCTTGGCGCGCTCCTGTGGCGACACCAGGAACACGGGCTGGGTCGGTTTTTTTTCCGCTTTTTTTTGTCTGCAGGCGGTCGCGCCCACCGCTGCCAGGCCGAGCGCCACCAGCCCCCAGAGCCCCCCCCGAAATGCCACCATGGCCGCCTTGCACCATGCCCCACAAACAGGCCCGACAAGTTCGAAAATTGCTCGTTTTTCCATGCTGTTCCGAAGCCGGATCCGAGGGCGTAAAAACGCTTGCATAATACCAGGCTTTGACATATATGAACCGGGTATATTGGGTAACCACTGCTCCGCTGGTGGGTCCAATTTGGGACCTGCCTTTTTTTTTGGAGTGATTTGGACAGGCGGGCGGATGCGCCAAAACGAGCCGAAAATCGAGACCTTGGAGCGACTCTGCCGCGCGGCGGTGGAGGAGGCGGGGTTCGATCTGCTCCTTGCGGAGTGGACGTCGGACAGCGGCCGGCGGGTGCTGCGCGTGTACATCGATCACCCGGCGGCGGGCGTGACCGTGGATGACTGCGCCAAGGTGAGCCGCCGCCTTTCCCATCTGCTCGATGTGGAAGAGGTCATCGAGGCGAACTATTCCCTCGAGGTGTCCACGCCCGGTCTCGACCGTCCCCTGGTTCGGGAAGCCGACTTCGTCCGGTTCGCCGGACACCAGGCCAAGGTGACCCTCAAGCAGCCTCTGTCCACGGGCCGGAAGCGACTCAAGGGCGAACTCAAGGGCGTGGAGGCCAGTCACGTGTCCATGGAGGTAGACGGCGAGCTGTTTCGCTTCGCGGTGGGGGACGTCGCCCGGGCAAACCTCGTCTACCAAGGGGATTTCTGATGCAGCCTAATTTGAATATGGTCTTGGAGCAGGTCGGCAAGGACAAGGGCATCGATCGGTCCGTCCTGGTGCAGACCTTGGAGCAGGCGATCCTCACCGCGGCAAAAAAGACCTTCGGGCAGCACCGCGAGATGGAGGCCCGCTACAACGAAGAGCGGGGCGCCGTGGATCTGTACCTGGCGGTGGAGGTGGTGTCCGGTGAGCCCATGCGGGGCCGCGAGATCACCATGGAGGAGGCCCTCCCCATCGACTCAGAGGCCCAAGAGGGTGACGAGCTCCTCTTCCAGATCTTCTACAGCCCCGAGGACAAGGATCAAGCCAAGGAGCAGGACGAGCAGTACGGCGAGCTGCTGGACCTTCGCACCCAGCGCCAAGGCTTCGGCCGCATCGCCGCCCAGACCGCCAAGCAGGTGATCATCCAGCGCGTGCGCGAGGCCGAGCGCGAGCAGATCTACAACGAGTACAAGGACCGCAAGGGCGAGCTCATCACGGGCATCGTGCGACGATTCGAGCGCGGCAACATCATCGTGGACCTCGGCCGGGCCGAGGCCATCCTGCCCGTGTCCGAGCAGGTGCCGCGAGAGTCCTACCGGGCCGGCGACCGCATCGTGGCCTACGTCAACGACATCGAGCGCGCCGCCCGCGGCCCGCAGATCGTCCTGTCCCGCACGAGCAAGCGGTTGCTGGAGAAGCTGTTCGAAATGGAGGTCCCGGAGATCTACGAGAAGATCGTCCGCATCGAGTCCTCCGCCCGGGAGCCCGGGGCTCGCTCCAAGATCGCGGTGAGCTCCTCGGATCGGGACGTGGATCCAGTGGGCGCCTGCGTGGGAATGAAGGGCTCGCGTGTCCAGGGAGTGGTGCAAGAGCTGCGCGGCGAGAAGATCGACATCGTGCCCTACGACGAAGACGCGGCGCGGTTCGTGTGCAACGCCATCGCGCCTGCCGAGGTCTCCCGGGTGCTCATCGATGCCGAGACCCACACCATGGAGCTCATCTGCCCCGACGACAAGCTCTCCCTCGCCATCGGCAAGAAGGGACAGAACGTGCGGCTGGCCTCCCAGCTGTCGGGCTGGCGCATCGACATCCACTCCGAGACCAAGGTGCGGGAGCTGGAGGCGCAGGTCCGCGAGGAGATCGCCTCCATCGACGAGGTGGACGACGATCTGGCAGAGACCATGTTCAAGCTCGGCTGGCGCAGCGCCGAGGAGGTGGCCAACGCGAACGTCGAGGAGCTGGCCTCCATCCCGGGGCTCGGCGGCCTGGAGGCGGCCCGCCGCATCCAGATGAACGCCCTGCTCGCGGTGGAGCGCGAGAAGCTCCGCGCCGAGATCGGCGCGCCCACGGAGGAAGCCCAGCTCCTGCAGCTGCGGGGGGTCAACGAGGACATCCTCGCCCAGCTCACCGGGGGCGGCTATCACTCGGTGGAGGATCTGCTCGCCGAGGAGGACCTGGCCACGATGGCGGACGCCACCGGCCTGGCGACCGAGCAGATCACCGAGCTGCAGGCGGCCGCCCGGGATTTCCTGGAGCTGGAATCCCCCGGCGACGAGGAGTTCACCGAGTTCAAGCCCGCAGATGGAGCGCTCGAGGAGTTCAGGCCCGACGGTGAGGAGTTCACGGAGTTCAGACCCGAGACATCCGACAAGGAATAGCCCAGAAGGAAATTTCCGAGACATGGCATCCACGGGACCCATCCGCATGTGTGTGAGCTGCCGGCGCCGGGCGCCGCAAGCCGCCCTGATCCGCCTCGCCGTCGGCGACGGCGGCGCGGTGGAGGTGGCCCAGCTCCACCGACGCGGTCGCGGGGCCTATGTCTGTCCCGAACCAAAGTGCATGGCCGCGGCCGTCAAAAAGGGCGCGCTCCAGCGAGGGCTGCGGAGCCGCGCGAACCTCCCTGCTCCCGAGCAGATTGCATTCTCAGCCGAGACCATGGTCGGGTCACGGCTGAAGCGGATCGCACGATGCCCCACGGCGTCGACTCAGCGGGAACGACTCACCAGGCTCCTCGGGGAGCTGCAGACACCGGGGCGTTCCCCCTCGGAATCGCGATGAGACCGGAAGGAGATTCGGCGAAAGCTCATGGCTAGGGTCAGAGTTTACGAAATCGCCAGAGAGTTGGGCGTGCAGAACAAGGAGCTCGTCTCGAGGATCCGCGCCATGGGCGTGGAAGTCTCGAACCACATGAGCACCCTGGACCCCGACGACGTGATGCGAATCAAGCGCGCGTTGGAGAAGGAGCGCCAGGACAGCCTGGAGGAGCGGCGCGTCAAGTCCACGGTGATCCGCCGACGGTCGAAGACCCGTCGCGTGGCCAAGGCCCCCGTGGAGGAGGCCGCGCCCCTGGACGCCCAGATGGCCGCCGAGCCCGCCACCGAGCCCGTCGTCGAGGCGCCCGTGGTCGTCGAGCCGGAGGTCGCCGAGCCCGCACCAGAGGAGCCCGCGCCCGCGGTCATCGCGCCAGCGGCGGAAGAGCCCCCCGCTCCCGCTCCCACTCCGGCTCCCGAACCCGTAATCGAGCCGCCCCCGGCAGTCGAGCCGGAAGCCGCCGAGCCCGCGCCCGTCGGGGAAGCGGCCGTATCCCAGCCCACGGAGTCGGAAGTGGAAGCCACACCCGCCGAAGAGCCAGCGCCCCAGATCGCACCCCAGAGAATCGTCCTGGCCGACGAGCCCGTCGGCGTGCAACCCGAGGCCGCGGAGTCGCCCGACGCCATGGACGTCGAGGGCGAGCCGACCCCCGAGGGGGTCGAGAAGCTGGGGCCCACCGGCAGGTTCATCGACCTCAAGAAGGCCAGCGTGCCCCGGGTCGTCATCACCGACCTCAGCCAGGCCCCGGGCAACCGACGTGGACGCCGCGAGTACTTTCCGCGGCAGGACCGCAGGGGCCCGCCGGGCCGCTTCGCCAATCAGGGACCTCGCGGCAAGGGGCGAAAGAGGCGCCCCACCAAGACGACCCACCTCAAGCCCGAGATCACTACGCCCGCCGAGCACAAGCGCCGCATCCGCATGGACGACGCCATCTCCACCTCGGACCTGGCAAAGCAGATGGGCACCAAGGCCGCCGAGGTCCTCAAGCAGCTCTGGGGCATGGGTATGACGGGGATCACCATCAACACCTCCCTGGACTTCGAGACGGCCAGCATCCTGGCGACGGAGTTTGGTTTCGAGGTGGAAAACGTGGCATTCCAGGAGGAGGAGATCTTCGAGCAGGCCGTTGATGTCGACGAGAACCTGCAGGTGCGGCCGCCCGTAGTGACCATCATGGGTCACGTCGACCACGGCAAGACCTCCCTGCTGGACGCCATCCGCAAGAGCGACGTGGTGGCCACGGAGTCCGGCGGCATCACGCAGCACATCGGCGCCTACAAGGTCAAGACCCCCAACGGCGAAGTGGTCTTCATCGACACGCCGGGCCACGAGGCCTTCTCCGCCATGCGCGCCCGCGGTGCCAACTGCACCGACATCGTGGTGCTCGTGGTGGCCGCTGACGACGGGGTCATGCCGCAGACCCGGGAGGCCATCCAGCACTCCCAGGCGGCCGAGGTGCCGATCATCGTCGCCGTCAACAAGATCGACAAGTCCGATGCCCAACCGGAGCGGGTCCGCCAGGACCTGACGGCCTTCAACCTCGTGCCCGAGGACTGGGGCGGCGACACGATCTTCTGCGACGTCTCCGCCGTGACGAAGGACGGCATCGACAACCTGCTCGAGATGCTCATCATGCAGGCCGAGCTGTTGGAGCTCCGTGCCAATCCCGACAAGATGGCCAGGGGCGTGGTGCTCGAGGCCGAGCTGGACAAGTCCCGGGGCCCCGTGGCCACCGTGGTGGTCCAGGAGGGCACGCTGCACACCGGCGACACCATCGTGGCCGGCGAGGTCGTGGCCCGGGTCCGTGCCCTGCGGGATGACCGCGGCAGGACCATCAAGGAGGCCCCCCCCTCCTCGCCCGTGCAGGTCCTGGGCCTCAGCGGCGTCCCCGAGGCGGGCGAGCTGTTCAACGGCGTCAAGGACGAAAAGGACGCCAAGCGCGTGGCCTCTCACCGACAGGACACCCGGCGTCGCAAGGAGCTGGCCACCGCCGGTCCAGGCCCCAGCCTCTTCGAGCGACTGGCCCGGGGCGAGCAGAAAGAGCTCAAGATCGTGCTCAAGGCCGACCAGCAGGGCACCAGCGAGGCCGTCCGCGAGGCCCTCACGAAGCTCTCCACAGAGAAAGTGGATCTCTCCGTCGTCCAGGCCTCGGTCGGTGCCATCACAGAGTCGGACATCAACCTGGCCAAGCCCGCCGACGCCATGGTGGTGGGGTTCCACGTGCGCCCCACCAAACAGGCCCGGGAGCTCGCCGAGCGCGAGCACGTGGAGATCAGGCTCTACAACGTCATCTACGAGATGCTCGATGACGTCAAGGACTCCATGCGTGGCCTCCTGCCCAAGGAGCGCAGCGAGAAGGTCGTGGGCCGTATCGAGGTTCGCGACACCTTCACCATTCCCAAAATCGGCACCATCGCGGGCTGCATGGTCGTGGAGGGAAAGGTCCAGCGCTCGTCCCTGGTGCGGATCATCCGCGACAACGTCCAGGCGTACGAAGGGAAGGTCGGGTCCCTGCGCCGATTCAAGGATGACGTCAAAGAGGTGGAGAAAGGCTACGAGTGCGGCATCGGCGTCGACCACTACAACGACCTGAAGGTCGACGACGTGATCGAGGTGTACGAGATCGAGGAGACCAACGCAGAGCTGTAGCGGCGCCTTTGCGCCCCTGCACCCACACCAGACCCAGAGCCCCCGAGACCGATGTTCGTTGGCATCGCACGCATCGAGTACCACATCCCCCACGCCCGCTCCCTCAAGGCGAAGCGTCACGTTCTGCGCAAGCTCATCGATCGCGCACGGGCCAAGTTCAAGGTCACCGTCAACGAGGTGGACCACCAGGACCTGTGGCAGCGCACCGCCATCGGCGTGGCCATCGTGGGTGGCGATGGCGGCCACGTGGAGCACATGGTCTCGGCGGTCATGCAGTTTCTGGACGACCAGCACCTCGCCGAGCCCCTGGGGCGAACCTCCGAGCTCATCACCTTTGGCGACGATCCCGACGGCTACGACGGCTACGACGGCTACGACGAATTCAGCGACGACTCCGGTGGCTCCGGCATCTCCGGCGACTCCGGCGACGACGACATCTACGGAGGCGACCTTGGCTGATTCCATCCGCGCCGCCCGGGTGAGCGCCACGGTGCAGACCGCCCTGGGCGCGGTCTTCCGGGAGGGGCTCAAGGACCCGCGCCTCAAGGCGGCGGGCCTGATCACCGTCACCGGCGTGAGCGTCACCGCCGACCTGTCCATCGCCACGGTGTACGTGGTGGCCACCGCCGAGGCGCCGGACGTGCTGGAGGAGATGATGCGCGGCTTCGAGAGCGCCGCGACCTTCCTCCGCAGCGAGGTGGCTCGGCGGGTCTCCCTCAAGCGCAGCCCGCAGCTCCGGTTCCGCATCGATCCTGCCGTTCGACAAGGGCGGCGGATCGATGCCATTCTGCGGGACATGGAGGTCGAAGAACCGTGAGCTCGTCGGTGGGGCAGCAGATCGTCGGGACCCTCAAAAACGCGAGCACCGTGCTGGTCACCGGTCACCGGAACCCGGACGGAGACGCCATAGGCTCCCTCCTCGCCGTGGGGCTGATCCTGCGCCACCTGGGCAAGGACTACACCTTGTACAGCCAGGACGGGGTCCCCAAGCAGTTCGCGACCCTGGCGTTGGCCGGGGAGGTGGTCGACCAGGTGCCGGCGGCTGCGCGGTTCGACGCCACCGTGGCCGTGGACACCGGCGACCGGGCCCTCCTTGGGGACGGCGTGCCCACCGGCGACCGCGCGGGCACGCTCATCGTGCTCGACCACCACAGCTCCTCGACGCCCTTCGGTGATCTGCGCTGGCACGATCCCACGGCGGCGGCCACCGGGATGCTGGTGGCCGACCTCGCCCAGCGGCTGGACGTGCCGCTCTGCGCGGACATGGCCGAGCAGCTCTGGTGCGCGTTGTACACCGACACCGGGGGGTTCCGCTACGACAGCACCGACGCCCGGGTCCTGCGCCTCGCCGCCCGGCTGGTGGAGGCGGGCATCAGTCCCTGGGACGTCACGGTCAAGCTCTACGAGAACAATCCCGTGGAGCGCATGCGGCTGCTGGGCCAGGTCCTGTCCACCCTGGACCTGTCGGCCTCCGGCCAGATCGCCTCGGTGAACATCACCCGCTCCATGGTGGACCAGGCCGGCGCCGACGACTCCATGCTGGACGGCTTCATCAACTACGCGCGGTCCATCGAGGGCGTGGAGGTGGCCGTCCAGGTGCTGCAGCGGGGAGATTTCTGCCGCATCAGCCTGCGCTCCAAGGGGCGCATCAACGTCGGAGACCTGGCCCAACGGCTGGGGGGAGGCGGCCACCACAACGCCGCCGGCTGCACCGTGGAGGGCCCCCCCGCCGAGGTGCAGAAGCGGATCCTGGGGCTGCTGGAGGACGCGCTGTCAGACTGGAACGCCACGCGGTGAGCCGTCGGAGGCAGCGTCGGTCCGCGGCGGGTCCCACAGGGCTGCTCCTGGTGGACAAGCCTTCCGGCATCACCTCCCACGACGTGGTCAACCAGGTGCGACGCCTGACCGGGCAGCCGCGAGTCGGCCACGCGGGCACCCTGGATCCCCTCGCCACGGGGCTGCTGCCCGTGCTGCTGGGGGAGGCCACCAAGATCAGCCCCTTTGCCACCGCCGACGACAAGGCCTACGAGGCCACGGCCCGGCTGGGCATACGCACCGACACCCTGGACGCCGAGGGAACCCTCCTGACCGACGAGCCCCTGGACCCGTGCCTCGACGTCGAGGCCGTGGAGCGGGCCCTTGGGCCCCTGCGCGGAAAGATCACCCAGGCAGTGCCCCGGTACTCGGCGGTGAAGGTGGACGGGCGCCGCCTCCATGAGCTGGCCCGCGAAGGCCGGGACGTCACGACCCCCTTCCGACAGGTGACCATCCACCGGCTGGACCTGGTGGACCTTACGCCCCCCGACCTGCGCCTGGCCGTGACCTGCTCCAAGGGCACCTACATCCGCCAGGTCGTCGCCGACCTCGGCGACGCCCTGGGTCCGGGCGCCCACGTTATCGCCCTGCGCCGCACCCGGGTGGGTGACCTGGACGTAGCCGAGGCGGTGACTCTGGACCAGCTACAACAGCCGGGCGTGGTCCCGTCCCATCTGCTGTCTCTGAGACAATGGGCCGCTCGCTCCCTGGCCTGCCTGGACTGTACCGAGGATCAGGCGCGGCGCACCCGCCAGGGCCAGACGCTCTCCTTCGCAGACCTGGGCCACCCGGTCCCCCCGCCGTCCACCCGCTTCGCCCTCGTCCGCCAGGACGAGCTCATCGCCGTGGCCCAGCCCACCGACGAGACCGACCGCGACTACCGGCTCCTGCGGGTGTTCGTGAAGACGGATGCTCAACGCTGTCCAATGTGATTTGGTCACCTATCTCATATTAAGTCGGCCAAATCCTTGTTGACTGACACGATTTGGTCATTTATGTTGAATAACCATGACCAAATCAACAATGGTGACAGGCCGTAGACGAGAAGCGAGGGTCCTCGATCAACTTATTCTGTCAAAATTTCCTGAGTTTCTTGCTGTTTACGGAAGGCGTCGCGTCGGCAAGACTCACCTGATCCGGCACCATCTCGGACCGCGGGCCGAGTTGATGTTCACTGTTACCGGTGAGAAGGACGCCCCCATCGGGAGGCAGCTTCATCACTTCGGTCTGGAGTTGTCGCGGAGATTCTATGGCGGTGCGCCGCTCCCTCGGATGACTTCATGGGATGGAGCCTTGGGACTTTTGTGCGACGCGCTCGAGCGGTGGTTGGAAGGCCATCCGAGCGGCCCGGTGGTCATCTTTCTGGATGAGCTCCCCTGGCTGGCGACTCCGAAATCGCGTCTGGTGCAGGCGCTCGATCACTACTGGAATACGCGACTGTCACGTCTCCAGCAGGTGCTGTTGGTGGTGTGTGGGAGCGCTGCCTCCTGGATGCTCGACCACCTGGTACAGGCCAAGGGAGGGCTGCACAACCGCATCACCCGACGCATTCGCCTCGAGCCCTTCACCTTGAGCGAGACACGTGAGTTTCTTGCAGCTCGCGGTGCGCAGTTTTCAGAGCATCAGGCGATGGAGCTGTACCTGGCTTTGGGAGGAGTCCCCTACTACCTGATGCAGGTGGAACCTGGCCTTTCGGCTGCCCAAAACATTGCTGCCATCTGTTTTTCACGGGACGGAATACTGACCGACGAGTTTGGGCGCCTGTTCAGCTCCCTGTTCACCAATGCCGCCGAGAACGAGCGTATCCTGCGGGCCATCGCCCGTAAGCGTGAGGGGTTGCTCCGAAACGAGCTACTCCAGGCCTTGCGGATCAGCTCGGGCGGTCACGTTGGACGCCGCCTACGGGAGCTCGAGGAGTCCGGTTTTATCACGGCGAACACACCCTACGGCAACGCCCGGAAAGGCACGACCTATCGGCTGATAGACGAATACTGCTGGTTCTACCTCAAGTGGATCGAGCCGGCACCGCAGCGGATCCTGCGGGACGACACGCTCGGCTACTGGACCCTGAAATCTCGGACGCCGGGCTATCGTGCATGGGCTGGCTATGCCTTCGAGGGCGTATGCTTCAAGCATGCCGGCCAGATCCGCGAAGCCCTCGGCCTGTCCGGCATCGCGACGGAGTCGGGAACCTGGCGCTACGTCCCGCCGAAAAATGCGCGCGCCGAGCGCGGGGCCCAGGTCGATCTACTGTTCGATCGCGCCGACGGGATCGTGACGCTTTGCGAGCTGAAATATCGGAGTCAAGCCTTTGCGGCGGATCGTGCTTTCGCGGATGCGGTGAAACGAAAAATGGAGGTGTTTAGACGGCATACCAGGTCGCGCAAGGACTTGATGGTCGCCCTGGTAACGCCACATGGGCTCAAGCCCAACGCGTGGTCCGAGGATCTAGTGCAGCAGGTCGTGACCGCCGCAGATCTGTTTCGGTAGGGACGGCGCTTCGCCCGGACGCCTCGTCCTCCTCCGCCGCCATCGCCGCCTCCACCCTGCCCCGAGCCAGAGCCCGGCCAGCAGCAGTAGCCACAACGTAGGAACGGCTGCGCCCGCTGCGCCTGCTGTGCTTGCCGAGCCACGGCCCGGACCGGTGGCGCATCCGCACCCCGTGGCCACGCCGTCTGGGTTGTCGGGGTCCGCGTCCGGGCCGGGACCGCCGTCGCTGTCGGCCGCGTCGGGGGGATCGTCGCCACCGCCGTCGATGACGGCCCCGTCCGAAGGGCCGGCGTCCACGCCTCCGTCGGGCAGCGAGTCGAACGGCTCGTGGCAGCCGCTGTTGTGCCACTTGCGGCCCAGGACGATGGCGTCGGCCATGTCCTGCACCAGCGGGGCGCTGCAGCCGATGCAGAAGTCCCGGCCGCTGCCGTCGTCGTTGGAGGTCCAGCGGTAGGGCGTCACCGCCCGGAGGATCTGATCCGGGTGGCCCTGGTTCCAGGTATGGACCTCCTCGTACATGGCCTCGAAGTAGCCCAGATCCAGGTCCTGGTACGGGTCGCAGGGGGGATCGCAGACGCTGCCCGCCTCGGTGATGTACAGCGGCATGTAAAAGAGCCCGCGGGCGGCGTACTCCCGCAGGAAGTCGCGATAGACGCGGAAGTGCAGGTGCCACTTGCCCTCCCGCCCGGGGAACCAGTCGTCGCTGGTGATCGAGGCCACGGTGTGGTCCCGGGAGTAGGCGTGGATGGAGGCGCCGTCCACGGTCCCCCCGGCGGCGAGCACGTAGTCCAGCGCCGCCCCCAAGCCGTCGTCCCAGTCACCCCAGGGCGCCAACGCTGCCCAGATTGCTGGCGCGGCGAAGAGCACCTCGTGGTCGGCGCCGTCCGGCAGCGCCTTGACCGCCTGGTGCACCCGGAGGTAGATCTCTCCGTACTCGGCTGGCGAAAAGAGGTAGCTACCCCAGGGGATGTTCGGCTCGTTGCCCACGATCCACACCCGGATGCCGGTGGAGTTTGCCACGCAGTCGGCAAAGGAACTCGCGTAGCCGTCGTAGTCCGCCGGGTTGGTGGGAAGCTGGTTGGTGCCGTTGACGTCGAGCCGCATGATGATGCCGATTCCGTCATTGGCCAGGTCCGAAAAGTCCAGAACGCCCCCGCCGCAGGTGCCGTCCGTGCCGATGTAGCGCAGCTCGGTGATCCAGCCGCGCCCGCAGCTGTTAGGGCCGTCGAGCAGACCGCCGGGGTTGTCGTGCATGCCGTAGATGTACGGATTCATGCCCGTGGGCACCGCGGCCGCCGGAGCGGACACCGCCACCAGGGCGACAAGGACGACGACTCGCTTCATGGCTGGCTCCCCGGAAGACACATCGTGTACATACACCATAGGCGAGATCCCCGCGACTGGGAACGACATTCGCCCGTCACCGGACGGCCGTGGTAGAAACGGGGCGGTGAAACCATGAGCGAAAAAGAACATCTCCTGGCCATCGACAACGGGACGCAGTCCGTCCGTGCCCTGGTGTACGACCTGCGCGGCAACCTGGTGGCCAAGAGCCAGGTGGCCCTGGAGCCCTACTACTCGGACCACCCCGGGTGGGCAGAGCAGGACCCGCTGTACTACTGGCGCTCCCTGTGTGAGGCCTGCCAGAAGCTGTGGGAGGACGGCGCGGTATCCAAGGACTCGCTGGCCGGGGTGGCCCTGACCACCCAGCGGGCGACGATGATCTGCGTCGACACCGAGGGACAGCCCCTGCGGCCGGCAATCGTGTGGTTGGACCAGCGTCGCACCGACGGCACCGGTCGGATCAAGGGCCCCTGGGGGCTGCTGCTCCGCGTCGCGGGCATGACCGAGACCGTGAAGTTCTTCATGGCCGAGTGCGAGGCCCAGTGGATCTCCAAGCACCAGCCCGAGATCTGGAAGGCCACGCACAAGTTCCTGTTCCTGTCGGGCTTTCTGACCCACCGGCTCGTGGGCCGGTTCGTGGACTCGGTAGGCTGTCAGGTGGGCTACCTGCCCTTCGATTACAAGGGTCTGGCCTGGGCCAAGGCGTCGGACTGGAAGTGGCAGGCGGTCCCGGTGACGCCCGACATGCTGCCCGACCTGGTGGAGCCGGGCCAGCCCCTGGGAGAGATCTCGACCAAGGCCGCGGACCAGACCGGCATCCCCGCGGGCCTGCCGGTCATCGCCGCCGCGGCGGACAAGGCCTGCGAGGTGCTCGGCGCCGGCTGCGTGGTGCCAGAGGTGGCGTGCCTGAGCTACGGCACCACCGCCACCATCAACACCACCCTCCGGCGATACGCCGAGGCCATCCCCTTCATCCCGCCCTACCCGTCGGCCATGGCGGGCGCCTACAGCCTGGAGGTGCAGATCTACCGTGGCTACTGGATGGTCTCCTGGTTCAAAAAGCAGTTCGGGCATCGGGAGCAGCGCATCGCCCAGGAGCGGGGCATCGAGCCCGAGGCCCTCTTCGACGAGCTGGTCAACGCCGTGCCGCCGGGGTCCATGGGGCTGATGCTCCAGCCCTACTGGTCCCCCGGCGTCAAGGTGCCCGGCCCCGAGGCCAAGGGCGCCATCATCGGCTTCGGCGACGTGCACACGCGGTCGCACATCTACCGCGCCATCCTCGAGGGCCTCGCCTATGGGCTGCGCGAAGGCAAGGAGCGCACCGAGAAGCGGGCCAAGGTGCGCATGCGCGAGGTCCGCGTGGCCGGCGGCGGATCGCAGTCCGACGCCGCCATGCAGCTCACCGCCGACATCTTCGGCCTGCCCGCGTCGCGCCCGCACATCTACGAGGCCAGCGGCCTGGGCGCGGCCATCGACCTGGCCGTGGGGCTCGGGCTCCAGCCCGGATTCGAGGCGGCCGCGGCGGACATGACCCGGGTGGGCGACACCTTCGACCCCAACCCCGAGACCCGCGGCATCTACGATGAGCTCTACACGCGGGTGTACCTCAAGATGTACAAGCGCCTGCGTCCCCTGTACGAGGAGATCCGGGAGATCACCGGCTACCCCAAGGCCCCCGAGTGAGCCACCCGGCACGGCCCGGCACGGCCCGGCACGGCTCGGCACGGCCCGGCCCGGCTCGGCCGTCCGACCCGCCGGTCAGTTCAGCTCGTGCTTTGGGGGCCGGCGTGGCCGGGCCGAATTGAACGCCCGGTCCCAGTTCCGGCGGTAGGACTCCGAGGAGATGCGGGGCGGACCCGCGTGGGCAGAGGACGCTGGCGACCGCGGCACCTCGTAGGTCACGTCCACGTCGCACACCAGGGGCATGTCCTCCCGGGGCCTGAGCCGGGCCACCTCCCCAGCCACCACGGGCAAGCCCTCTTTGAGGGGGCGGATCTCGGCCAGTTCGACCCGATCAAGTCTCGCCCGGATCGCGCGGACCCCCTCACCGTCGGCAGTGGGGCTGCACAGGACCACCACGTCGGAGTCTTTGCCCTCTTCGGTCCTGCCGTCTGCGGTCCTGCCGTCCGCGGTCCTGCCGTCCGCGGTCCTGCCGTCCGCGGTCCTGCCGTCTGCGGTCCTGCCGTCTGCGGTCCTGCCGTCTGCGGTCTTGTCGTCTGTGGACATCTCGATCGAGCCTAGTTCTACGCCCCGGAAGTTCGTTCCGGGTTTCGCAGACTCCGAACGTCGATGGCTGCGTTGCTCCTCAGTTGAATACTCCCGGTATGCGCCTTCGTCGCGCCTTGCCCTCGCCGCCCGGCGACC